>Ga0207701_10000309_pt1 | contig 50209 bp, 33 predicted proteins | sample KBSSwiSSwithPhiX_FD_184294 | JGI IMG/M metagenome (GOLD analysis project Ga0207701, IMG submission 184294) | Switchgrass rhizosphere bulk soil microbial communities from Kellogg Biological Station, Michigan, USA, with PhiX - S5 (SPAdes) (version 2) | ecosystem: Environmental > Terrestrial >... | reverse complement strand
CCCCGTTTGTTGCGTTTTATCCCGCCACCACAACCTTGCCCTGCATCTGCGGATGCAGCGAGCAGAAGTAGGAATACGTCCCGGCCTTGGGGAACGACACCGTGAAACGGTTTCCGGTGTCCAGGAGCTTCGACGATTGGAAATGTCCGTCGGCGCTCACGATGAGGTGCGGTACGTCGTCCCCGTTCACCCACGTGACGCTCGTGCCCGGCTTGACCGTGAGCGTCGGCGGCGTGAACTGGAAGTTATCGATCCCGATCTCGTTAGGTCCGAGCTTCAGTCCGCGGCCCGCGCCGGACGACTGCCCCGGCCCCATGACCATCCCAGGCGCTTCCCCCGACAGCGTCCCGTCGACGATCGCCAGCGTCCCACGACCGGGGACAAACGTCACGTCCGCGATGCCGAGCACGCTCCTGAGCCGTTCCGGTGCAACCTTCAGCGGTCCCGGACTCGGCGCCGTACCAGGGGCGGGTTGCGGAAACGCCGTGGACAACGCCGTGTGAAACGACACGTGGCCCTCGACCTTCTGCATGATCTGATGGATGTGCCCATTGAGCACCGTCACCGATCCGAATCGCTTCACCAGCGCAAGTGCCGCCTCGGAATCGTCGGTGCCCCACCCCCACTCCGGGTAGACTGTCCACAGCGGGACGTGAGCGAACAGCACGATTGGTGTACTGCTCGAGAGATGCCCAACGTCATCCCGCAGCCAGGCCAGCTGTTCGGCGCCGAGCGAGCCAAGACCGCCCGCTTTCAACCCCAGCACGTTGACCAGCCCGACGAAGTGCACGCCGTGATGGTCGAAGCTGTACCAGCCCTGGCCTTTTGTACCCTTCCCATACCGTTGTAGGTAGGACACGCCGTTGTCGGTGGCAACGTCGTGTTCGCCCGGCACGTAAAAGATCCGGTCGGTCTTCACTCCTTTCAGCACTTCGTTCGCCGTGTCGAATTCGTCGGGCTTCGCCAGCTGCGTGATGTCACCTGTGTGGAGTAGGAATGCCGGTGCGTGTGGTAGCGCGTTGAGCTTTCCCACCGCTTCCTCGAGCGTTGCGGTGACATTGGTGTTGGCTTCCTTGTTGAAGCCGATGTGGCTGTCGCTGATCTGGGCGAAGAAGATGCTCTTCTTGTCGGCCTCACTGAGCAGCGCCGAACGGCCGATGGCGAACGATTTCGGGATGCCGCCACTCAGCGCCCAGACCGTCGCCGTGCCGGCCCATGCCATGCAACGGAGAAAGCCACGTCGATCGAGTCCGTCTTCGCTGTGATCAACCGAGATGTAGTTGCTGCCGGCTGGACGAGTGTTGCCTTCGTCGTCGAACCGGCGATTGTCGCGATCAGAATGTTTCGTCATGAATTTGTGCCTCGAAACAGGGACCACACCTTGACCCGAAGCTCGTTCGCTTTATTCCCGTCGCCGTCGGGAATAGATCGCGAGCCTTCGCGGTCTTGGTGTGTGTGAGGCACGCACGCGAGCGGAATGCGATGAACGACGGGGACCTGCAGCGGTTCGAACGCGTCGTCCTGCCGCACCTGGACGATGCGTACACGCTCGCGCGTTACCTGCTTCGCGACGAGCACGACGCACAGGATGTCGTTCAGGAGGCATCGCTCCGCGCGCTTCGGTACTTCGATGGCTACAGCGGCGGCGATGCGCGCGCCTGGCTTCTGGCGATCGTGCGCAACTGCTCGCTCACGTGGCGAAAGAAGCGACGGGTGGATGATCGGACGATACCATTCGAAGACGCTGCGCCGCTCCCCACGAGCGATGCGGAGGCGCCCGACGCCGCAGCAGTACAGGCATCCGAGCAGGCGAGGGTACAGCAAGCCATCGCCGCGCTGCCCGACGAGTTCCGCGAGGTCATCGTGCTGAGGGAAGTGCAGGACCTGAGCTATCGGGAGATCGGGGATGTCGTGGGCGTCCCGATCGGCACGGTCATGTCACGGCTTGCTCGGGCGCGGAAGCGGCTCGCCGTGCTGCTTCAGCTGGATGCTCGGGAGGCGAGCTGACATGCTGTGCGACATGTGCCAGGCCTCCCTCGAGGCGCGGATCGACGGCGAGCTCACCGCGGACGAGTCCCGCGAGATCGATCGCCATCTCGCGACCTGCCCGTCGTGCGCCCGGCAGTTCGCGACGTTGAGCGAGACACGTCGCCTCGTATCGGAGAACGCCATGCGGTACACTGCGCCCGACGTCCTCAAGGCTCGCATTCGCGGTGCGGTGGCGCGAATGGCGTCGCCGCCCGCTGTGGCGCCAAAGACCAACAGGTTTCGGTGGTGGCGCGAGGTTGCCGCGGGCGTTGCGATCGCCATCGCGAGCAGTGGTGTCACGCTCGTGGCGGCTAACCGTTCAGACACCCGTTATTCGGCGGAGGATGAGCTGCTGGCGTCGCACGTCCGCTCGCTCATGCCCGGTCACCTGACTGACGTGTTGTCCACGGAGCATCACACCGTCAAGCCCTGGTTCAATGGTCGAGTGGACCTGTCGCCGGCTGTACCGAACCTGGACGCCGCAGGCTTCCCATTGATCGGCGGCCGAGCGGACTACGTGCGAGGGCGTGTGGTGCCGGTGGTCGTCTACGCGCGTCGTCAGCACATGATCAACGTCTACGCGTGGCCTTCGTCGGCCGCGGGCGGTGCGCCGCCTAACGACCTCGGCCGCAATGGCTACCACTTCGTGACGTGGCGATCGGGGGGTATCGAATACTGGGCGGTGTCCGACCTGAATGCCGCCGAGCTCCATACGTTCGTCGCCACGTTCGCCGCCGCCCGTTAGAGGCCAGGGCTGGCGGCACGGCTCGCCGGATGGCATGCTGTTAACGGGGCGTTTAAGAGCGGCGGAGGCTCCATGACCAGCGGCGTGACCGATTCGCGCGCAGTGCAGAAACCCCTTCCAGCCGAGATCGACGTCTGCGGGCTCACGCACCGCGGGCGCGTCCGCAGCGAGAACGCCGACCACTTCCTCATCGCCAGCTTTCACCGAGCGATGCAGGTCCACAACTCCAGCATCCCGAGCACGGCCTTCCCGGCGCTGTCTGCCGACTCGCGCGGTTATGTCTTTCTCGTCGCCGACGGCGTCGGGGCGTTCGCTCAGGCGGCCAACGGCAGCGCGCGCGCCATTCGATCGGTCGCCCAGTACCTCGTGGACATGTCCGAGATGTCGCTCTCGGCTGAACCCGAACGAGAGCAGGAGGTTGTTTCGCGCGTCCATGACGCTGTCGTGGAGACCCACAATACGCTGCTCGCACTCGATGAGGACGGTATTCCGGGATCGGCGTTGACCACGCTCACGATGCTCGTGGCCATCTGGCCCCGATTGTTCGTCGTGCATGTCGGTGACAGCCGTGCGTATCGGCTTCGCGACGGTCAGCTCACGCAGCTGACGACGGATCAGACCATGGCGCAAGCGATGGTCGATTCGGGGGAGTGGACGCGCGCGATAGCCGACGCTTCTCCGCTCCGACACGTCCTGGTAAGCGCACTTGGCAGCCCTGAGATCGATCCTCAGGTCCGGTCCCTGGACCTGGAGCGGCAGGACATCATGCTGCTGTGCACCGACGGCCTCACCAAGCACGTCTCGGACGAGGAGATCCGGGAGCATCTGCTTCGGGCCGATGCATCGGAGTCGGTGTGCCAGTCCCTCATCGACCTGGCCCTCGCCCGTGGGGGGCAGGACAACGTGACTGTCGTGATGGGGAAGGCGCGGATTACCTGACGAGGTCGGTCTGGTGCGTCGCTTGCATGGCTCCGACGACACCAACACTTTCGCGCCCATGACGTCTCGGTCACAACCACCGACCGGTTGATGCCGGCTCCCGCGTCTCTGTCGCTCGAGCGGAAGCTCCCGTTACTCATCTCCATTCTTCTCGCGGCGCTCGCGGTCGGACTAACGGCCGCCGGGTATCACGAGGTGAGACAGGCGTCGGAGGCTCGCGGGGTCGAGCGCCTGCAACGCCTCACCAGCCAGCTCGCCGAGCTCGCGGGAACGACCACGCAGCAGCGGTTCGCCGCCCTCCGGCGTGTTGCGAGCGACACCGCTGTCGTGGCGTATCTCCTTGGGGCGGGGTCCGACACTGCTGCTCGGCGACGTGCCGTTGCCGCGTTGCGCGGTCTCTCGATCTCGTCGACCGACACCACCATTGTCGCTGAGCTTCGGCCAACGAGCGAAGCGATTCGCGTTACGACGACGCCGGAGGTCGGGGGCGACGAGGAGCAGCCGGTCGCGGCGGTTATCGCCAGCCTGAGGGACGGTCAACCCGCCATCGGCAATATCCATTTCCGCAACGACTCGGCGTATTACTGGGTCGGCACGCCGGTGAACGCTCGGGGCCGCGTGCTCGGCCACATCCTCCTTCGCCGGACGGTCAGCAGCAGCCCGCGGGTGGAGCGGCAGATTCGCGACCTCGCCGGGGGCGATCAGGTCTCGATCTACATCGCGAGCGACAATGCGCGGAAATGGGCAAGCCTGAGCGGTCGGGCCGTGCCGGCGCCGGCCATCACCCCTGATTCCGCGGACGCACCTAACGTGGCGCGTTACCGACGCGCCGACGGCCAACGGTATGTGGCCGTGGTCGCCCAGGTGCCGCAGTCGCCGTTCCGCATTATCTCGGAGATGCCGTACCAGATGCTGCTCGATCGGCCAAGCGCGTTCCTGCGCCGAAGCGTGATGGTAGCGATCGGGATGCTCGTCGTCGGTATCGTAGGCGCGTGGATCCTGAGTCGTCGCATCACGCGTCCGTTGCGCGACCTCACGCAGGCCGCGGATGCCATCTCGGCGGGGGACTATGCCCATCGCGCACCGGTTGCCCGGCGGGACGAAACGGGTCGGCTGGCTGAGGCGTTCAACACGATGGCCGAGCGGGTGCAGCGATCGCACGATGACCTCGAGCGCCAGATCGCCGAATCGCGCACGCTCGCCGCGCGGCTCGAGGAAGCGAACCGGGCGAAGGCCGACTTTCTCGCGACAATGTCGCACGAGCTCCGCACGCCGCTCAACGCGATTGGCGGGTACGTGGACCTCATCGAGCTTGGCGTGCGCGGCCCGGTGACCGAGGATCAGCGGCGTGATCTCGGACGCGTACGCTTCAACCAGCGACATCTGCTGACGGTCATCGGCAACATTCTGGACTTCAGCCGGCTCGACGCGCAGAAGCTGCCGTTGGACCTTGGCGACGTGCACGTGGATCGCCTGGTGCACAACGTGCTGACCGGCATGGCGCCGCTGCTCAATGGGAAGTCGTTGCGTGCCGAGTGCGTCGGGTGTGACGCGCCGGTGGTCGCGCACGCGGATTCCGCGCGTGTCGAGCAGATCCTGCTCAACCTTCTGTCGAACGCGCTGCGGTTCACGCCACCGCACGGGACGATCACGGTCACGCTGAGGCCTGGCGATGACGCCGTGAGCGTGACGGTCGCGGACACGGGCAGTGGCATTCCCCCCGACAAGCTGACGGCGATCTTCGAGCCGTTCGTGCAGGTGGATAGCGGCCTAACGAGAACCTTTGGCGGCACGGGCCTGGGCCTCACGATCAGCCGAGCGCTGGCTCGCGGCATGGGCGGGGATCTCGTCGCCGATAGCGATGGCGAGAGCTGGGCGAGGTTTACGCTGACGCTCCCGGGATCAGCCGCAGACACCGAGGGATCAAGCGAAGATGCACGTCTTGAGTCGGGAGTCGGGAGTCGTTAGCGCCAACCTTCGACCGCCGTCGCCCGTCGCCCGCCGCCCGTCCCCGTAGTAGTCTACGAGACGACACTGTCCACTCGGAAATCCTCCATGATCGGAATCGACTGGCGACGCGTGGCCAACCGCGCCGCCGTAATTGCCGCCTGCATCGTTTCGTCCAACGGCCTCGCTGCTGGCCAGGCTGCCCTGGGGCCATCGACAGCGACCATCGACACCTCGAGCGCGACGCCCCTTCCGCGCGATCCGCACGTCATCGTTGGGACGCTGCCTAACGGCCTTCGCTACTACATCCGCAAGAACGCCAAGCCGGAGAAGCGCGCCGAGCTCCGGCTCGTCGTGAACGTGGGCTCGATCCTCGAGGATGACGACCAGCGCGGGCTCGCCCACTTCCTCGAGCACATGGCGTTCAACGGGACCGCGCGCTTCCCGAAAAACCAGCTCGTCAGCTACCTCGAGTCCGTCGGCATGCGCTTCGGGCCCGACATCAACGCCTCCACGGGCTTCGACGAAACCATCTACGAGCTGCAGATCCCGACGGACTCGGCGAGCATCGAGGGCAAGGCGTTCGACATCCTCGAGGACTGGGCGCGCAGCATGACGCTCGATACCGCCGAAATCACGAAGGAGCGCGGGGTTGTCATCGAGGAATGGCGGCTCGGGCGCGGCGCCGACGCGCGGATGTCGGACAAGCAGTTCCCCATCCTGCTCCAGGGCTCCAAGTATGCCGACCGCCTCCCGATCGGTGACAAGAAGACGCTCGAAACATTCAACCCCGCGGCCCTCTCCCGCTTTTACGCGGACTGGTATCGCCCTGATCTCATGGCGATCGTCGCGGTCGGCGACTTCGACGCGGCGGTGGTCGAGCGACTCATCAAGTCACACCTGAGCGATGTGCCGGTCAAGCCTAACGAGCGCCCCCGAACGAAGTTCGGCGTCCCTGACCAGGACTCCACGCTCGTCACGATCGCGACCGACAAGGAAGCGGAGTACACCACGACCTCGGTGTACTTCAAGATGCCGCACCGGAACTCCACTACGGTCGGCGGCTACCGGCAGGACCTCACCGAGGCGCTGTTCAGCCAGATGCTGAACGACCGACTCGACGAGATTCGCCAGAAGCCCGACGCGCCATTCATCGGTGCCGGTGGCGGGAAGAGCACGTTCATTGGCGACCGGGATGCCTTCACGCTGACCGCCTACGTTCCCGAGGGCGGCGTGCTGCGCGGCCTCGACGCCGTGCTCTCCGAAGCGGTGCGCGTGCAGAAGCATGGCTTCACCGCGTCGGAGCTGGCGCGTGCGAAGCAGAACCTCCTCCGCTCCTACGAGCGGACGTACGCCGAGCGCGACAAGCGTCAATCGTCGGCGCTCGTGGGAGAGCTCGTGCGCAACTTCCTCGACCAGGAAGCGATCCCTGGTATCGAGTACGAGTATCCGCTCGCGCAGCGCCTGGTGCCGCCCATAACGCTGGCAGACGTGAATCGCCTCGCCAGCGACTGGCTTACGACCAAGAATCGTGTGATCACGGTGAACGCGCCGGAGAAGGCGGGCGTGACCGTCCCGACGCCGGCGCAACTGCTCGCGGTGTTCGACTCCGTCGCCAACCGTCAGCTCGCGGCGTACGACGACGGCAACGCGTCGCGTCCACTCGTATCGCGTGCGCCGAAGGCCGCCTCGATCGTCGCGACCTCGAAGATCGCCGAGCTCGGAGTGACGAACTGGACGCTCTCGAATGGCGTTCACGTCATCCTCAAGCCCACCGACTTCAAGGCCGACGAGGTCATCATCCTCGGCACGAGCCCGGGCGGGGCGTCACTGCTCTCGCCCACTGAATTCCCACGTGCGCGTGAGGCGACGACGCTCGTCACGGAAGGCGGCGTCGGAGACTTCAACCAGATCGACCTCCAGAAGACGCTCGCGGGGAAGGCGGCGAGCGCATTCCCGAGTATCGGCGAGCTGACCGAGCAGATGTACGGCCGCGGGTCGCCAAAGGATCTGGAGACGGTGTTCCAGCTCATGTACCTCTACTTCACCGCGCCGAGAGCGGACAGCACCGCGGTGGTTGCACTCAAGCAGCGGTTCCGCGCCGCGATTGCCAATCGCGGCGCCGCGCCGGAGCAGGTGTTCGATGACACGCTGTCCGTCACGCTCACGAGCCATCACCCGCGATCCGCCCCCGTGACGGTCGCGACGATCGACTCACTCGACCTCGGCGCATCGATGCGGTTCTATCGCGATCGGTTTTCCGACGCGAGCGACTTCACGTTCGTGATCGTTGGGAACTTCACGCTCGATTCCATCAGGCCACTCGTGCTCACGTGGCTGGGCGGTCTGCCATCGACGCAACGCAAGGAGACCTGGAAGGACATCGGCGTCCACGTGCCGACGGGAATCGTCACGCGCGACGTGAAGCGCGGCACGGAGCCGAAGGCGCGCACCGTCATCGTGTTCAACGGCCCGTTCGAGTGGACTCGACAGAATCGTTACGCGCTGGCGTCGCTCGTCGAGGTGCTTCGCATGCGCTTCCGCGATGTGTTGCGCGAGGATCTCGGCGGCACGTACGACGTGTCCGCGAGCCAGTCGAGCGAACGCGACCCCCGACAGGAGTATCAGGTAACCGTCGATTTCGGATCGTCACCGGAGCGCGCGGACACGTTGCGCGCGGCGGTTTTCCGGGAGATCGAGAGATTCAAGCGCGATGGTCCGACGGCGGCGGAGGTCGAGAAGGTGCGCGAGATCCAGCGGCGCGGTGAGGAGACGGAAGTCAAGCAGAACGGGTTCTGGGTGAACACGCTCGCATCGGCGGCGCGCTACGGTCAGGACCCGCGGATGACGCTCAAGCGTGACGAGCTGCGGGCATTGCTCAGCCCGACGTTCCTGCGCGATGCGGCCCGCAAGTATCTCGACGAGTCCCGTTACGTGCAGGTCCGACTCCTCCCCGAGTCGTAGTTTCGCCGCGAGTCAACTGCCAGTACCAAGTGGGCCAGTTGATCGGTGGTCAGCCATCAGGCATCAGATCCCAACCGGTCAGTTGTGGGGCCTTGCGGAAGAGATCAGAGGCAACGGGACCTGATGCCCGATGACCCACGACTAACGACTGGCACACTTGGTACTGCGGTTTCTTTGCGGCTTGTCCCGCCGCTGAAACCGTCCTGTCCGGGCGCCACGTAGAGGCTGTACCTCCTCGAGATTCTGCCTAATGGATACGTTCCTGCAGGACGTGCGGTACGCCTTCCGGACGCTGTCGCGCAGCCGGATGTTCGCCCTCATTGCCGTCGCGTGTCTCGCGATCGGCATTGGCGTAAACACCACGATCTTCAGCGTGGTCAACGCCATCCTGCTCCGACCCTTCGCGTTCACCGATCCCGAGCGCCTCGTCGTGCTCGAGGAGCTGGATACGAAGAATGACGACCGGGCGGGTGTCGCCTGGCCGAATCTGGTGGATTGGCGCAGCCAATCGAAGGTGTTCACGGACATTGGGGCGGTGCAGGGGCGGTCGCTCACGCTGGCGAACGTGGCCGAGCCCGAACGCCTCGAGGGAAGCGCGATCACGTGGAACCTCTTCCCGATGCTCGGAGTCAAGCCCGCCCTCGGCCGCCTGATTCGCGCCGAAGAGGACAAGCCGGGTGGCGATCGCGTCGTGCTCCTGAGCGACGGCCTTTGGCAGCGCCGGTTTGGCCGCGATCCGACGATCGTCGGCAAGACGCTCATGTTGAACGAGATCGCGCACACGGTGATCGGCGTGATGCCACCGGCGTTCAAGTTCCCCGAGCAGAGTGAGCTCTGGGTTCCGCTGCGCGAGCTCGACGGCGTGAGCCGACGGCGCGACAAGGGACTCTTCACGTTCGCGCGGCTGGCGCCGGGAGTGACGATCGACCAGGCACGAACGGCGCTCACGCAGGTCTCCGCGCGGCTGACCCGGGAATACCTCGAGAACGCCGACTGGAGCGCGAAGCTCACGCCGCTCAGAGACACCTTCATTCCGTCCGATATCCGGCTCATCACGCTCACGATGATGGGTGCGGTGACATTCGTGCTCCTCATTGCCTGCGCGAACGTCGCGAATCTGACGCTGGCACGCGCCACCGCACGATCGCGCGAGATCGCGATCCGATCGGCGTTAGGCGCCGGCAAGCATCGGATCGTGCGGCAGCTGCTCACCGAGAGCGCCATCGTTGCTTTCGTCGGTGGCGCGCTCGGTATTCCACTCGCTGCGTGGGGACTCAAGCTCCTGGACGCCGCGATGCCGCCGTCGGATGCCATCCCTTACTACATCGACTGGCGGATCGACCAGCCGACGCTCGTCTACACGATCATCATCTCGATGTTGACTGGCGTGCTGTTCGGGCTCGCACCTGCATTGCAGGCGGCGCGGGGCAGCCTCCAGGAAGCGTTGCGCGACGGCGCGCGGGGCAGTGGGTCCGGCGTGCGCAAGAATCGGCTGCGAAGCGCTCTCGTCGTCGCCGAGATCGCGCTGTCGCTCGTGCTCCTGGTCGGTGCTTCGCTCTTCGTGCGGAGCTTCCTCACGCTCCAGAACACGAGCGCCGGGTTCTCGACGACGTCGCTCATGACGACGCGCTTCTACCTGCAGGGGCCGCGCTACGATTCGCTCGCGTACCGCGCTCGACGAGCCGAGGACATTCTGGAGCGGGTGGAGGCGTTACCGGGCGTGCAGTCCGCGTTCGTGTCCGGGCTGATTCCAGCGAGCGGCGGCATGGGTGGCGGTGAGATCCTCGTCGACGGGCGCGCGGCCGAGTCGGGCCGACAGCCGCTGGGACTCTACGCCGGCGTCAGCGAACACTTCTTTTCGACGTTAGGCGTCAAGCTCCTGAGCGGCCGCACGTTCACCGCGGCCGAGGCGCGCGACAGTACCCCGGTAGCGGTCATCAACCAGACCATGGCGAAGCGCCTGTGGCCGGACGCCGACCCGATCGGGCGCCGGTTCAAGTATGCGAACGACTCGCTGGGCCCATGGTTCACGGTCGTCGGCCTTACGCCCGACATCGCGAACGATGATCTCGACGAGAAGCGCCCGCAGCTCGCGGCCTATCTGCCGCTGCGCTTTGCGGTCTGGCGCGGGCTCGGGCTCGTCGTGCGAACGACCGGGGAGCCGTCCGCCATCACGCCGGCGCTTCGTCGCGCCATTCGCGACTCGGACGCGACGCTGGCGCTCTACGACGTGAACACGATGGAGAAGGTGCGCCAGCTGGGGTTCTGGCAGTACGGTCTGTTCGGCAAGATGTTCTCGGTGTTCGGCGTCATCGCGTTGTTGCTGGCCGCCGTCGGGGTGTACGGGGTGATCTCCTACAGCGTGTCACAGCGCACACAGGAGATCGGCGTCCGCGTCGCGCTCGGCGCCCGTCGTGCGGATGTCCTCAGGCTGGTGGTGGGGCAGGGGATGCGGCTCGCGGCGATCGGACTGGGCGTCGGACTGGTTGGCGCGTTAGGCGTCACGCGCGTCGTGCGCAGTCTGCTGTTCGGCGTCACGCCGACGGATCCCGTGAGCTTCGCCGGCATCACGGTGTTTCTGACGCTGGTGGCGGCGGTGGCGAGCTGGCTCCCGGCGCGGCGCGCGATGGGTGTCGATCCGATCGTGGCGTTGAGGCGGGACTGACGCGGATAGCGGGCAGCTGCCGGCTGGTAGCCGAGGGCTGCAGGCTACTGCCGCTTGCTACGAGCTGCTGCTATTACCCCAACGAGCCGAGTCCCCAGTCCCCAGTCCCCAGTCCCCAGTCCCGATTCCCGATTCCCGATTCCCGATTCCCGATTCCCGATTCCCGACAATGGGTTCCGAGTCCCGATGTACGGTCCACTTCGGCCGTCAGCGCTCCGAAGGCAAAGCGCTGCTCGAGACGGACGAGCTGATCTTCCGTGGAGAGTTCCGGCTCGCCATCCCGCGTAAGGCCATCACCGAGGTCGACGCAACCGGCGGAACCCTGCGCGTGACGTTCCCCGACGGCACCGCGCGGTTCGAGCTCGGCCCGATCGCGGCGAAGTGGGCGGACAAGATCAAGAACCCGCCCTCGCTGCTGGACAAGCTCGGAGTGAAGCCCGGGATGCGCGTTGCCGTCCTCGGCGTCGAGGACCGGTCGTTTCTCGCGCAGCTCGCCGATCGCACGAGTGAGATCGCGCGCAAGACGCCGAAAAGGGATACGGAGATAATCGTTTTCGGCGCTGATGCCGTGACTGACCTGGCGCGGCTGGCCGAGCTCCGCGAGTACCTAACGCCAGCTGGTGCGATCTGGGTCGTTCACACGAAAGGGAAGGGCGCCGCGTTCAAGGACGTGGACGTGTTCTCGGCGGCGAAGAAGGCCGGCCTCGTCGACGTGAAGGTCGCGAGCTTTTCGCCGACGCACACCGCGGAGAAGCTCGTCGTGCCGGTCAAGGCGCGGAAATGATGCGTTGGGGGTCAGAGTCTGACCCCCAACGAACCAAATCATCTCGACTCGATCGTCATCTGCATGCCGTACTTCGGCCTGAGCGTGATGATCGGCTGAAGCGCGACAGGGTGGGTGGGCACGAGGCGCAGTCGCCACCGTTGCGCGATCGTTGCGAGGGCAATGATGCCCTCCAACCACGCAAACTGCTCGCCGATGCACACGCGTGGCCCGCCGCCGAAGGGGAAGTACGCAAACTTCGGACGCTCCGACTGCCGCTCGGGCGAGAACCGCTCCGGGTCGAACCGCTCCGGATCCGGAAACCACCGCGCGTCGCGGTGCATGACGTACTGCGACATGAGCACGATCGAGCGCGATGGAATCTCGTACCCGTTCGCCGCGAACGGCGCGAGCGCGCGTCGGCCCACGATCCACGCCGGTGGGTAGAGCCGCATGGACTCCGCCAGGACCATCCGCGTGTACGGCAGTGACACGAGGTCGTCCGCCGTGGGCAACCGGCCGCCTAACGCCGAGTCGACCTCGGCGTGGAATCGCGCCTCGACGTCGGGGTGCTGCGACAGGAGGTACCACGTCCAGGTGAGCGCGTTCGCGGTCGTCTCGTGCCCGGCAAGGAAGATCGTCATGAGCTCGTCGCGCAGCTGGATGTCGGTCATCCCGCCGCCGTCGCCCTCCGAGTCCTGCGCGAACAGGAGCATCGAGAGCAGGTCGCCGCGATCGGCGCCACTCGCGCGACGGCCCTCGATCATCCGATAGATCGTCGCGTCCAGCCGCGACCGTGCTTTCCGGAATCGCAGCGTCGCGGGCAGCGGCAGGCGGTCCAGCAGCTCGCCAAACGGCAGGAAGAATCCGTAGTTGAACGACTCGAACGTCGTGGTGAGCGCGGCGCCGATCGCCGCCGCCTCATGCTCGACGTTCGAGTCGAACAGCGTCTTGCCGACGATGCCGAGCGTGAGCGCCATCATCTCCGTGTGGGCATCGATCACCGCGTGTGGGCGCCACCGATCGCGACGGGCCGCGGCATAGGCCGCCATCGTCGCGCCATAGTCGGCAACGCGTTGTTTATGAAACGCCGGTTGCGCGAGACGACGCTGCCGCAGATGAAACTCACCCTCGCTCGTGAGGAGGCCGGTGCCGAGCAGGTTCTTGGCGCGCTCGAGGCCACGGCCCTTGTGGAAGTTGCGGTGATTCGTGACGAGCACGTCCCGCACGAGGTCCGGATGATTGAACAGGTACAGGGTCTCCGGACCTAACGGGACGCGCGCGATGTCGCCGTATGCGGTGAGCCCGGTGAGAAAGGCGAGCGGGTCTCGGCCCATGCGCAGCGCATCCAGCGCCGGAACCCGCCGCCGTGGCCCGGGCACGTGTTCCGTCCGCGTTAGGCTTGCCTGCTCCAGCGTCGTCGAATTGGGCATCTCCGTTCACCGCTTCCGGGTGCTTACTGTCCAATCGATCATCCGGGGCCGCATGCCCGGTTCCACGTGTGTCAGTGCCCTAGTACCCAGTCATCAGGCATCAGGTCCCGCAGGAGAACCCTGGGAGAGCGCGCCCTAAAAAGCGTGGTTCCCGGGACCCGATGCCCTGATGACCGACGACAACGGCCGGCCCACCTGGTACTGGTTTCACCGCTGTTTCTCGCGTGAATCCGCCTGGAGATGGAAACACGCCGTGAAGCGAGTGCTCCACGGCGTGTCTGGATCGTCGTTAGCCCCCTCAGGCGTTTTTCCGATCCAGTTCCCTTCAATCGGATTACCGGCCGCCCTGAGCTCCGCCCGACGGTACGGCCAGGTTCGAGCAGATGATCGCTCCAGATTCCACTCCAACCGCGTCGGCTCCCGAAGACGTCATGCACGGCGTCGCGAGCCAGGCGTGGCGCGCGAGAGCGCTCCACCCCTTCAGCGGATCGGTGGAGACGATGATGATCTCCACGTCCGACGAGCGCTTGAAGTCCAGGGCGGACAAGTCGGTCGTATACCGCAGATTCTCAGCGTAGTAGGCCTCTTCTGCTGTTCGCAGCGTCCCGAGGTCGCTGCGCAAAGTGGCCTGATACGATCGCTCCTTCATGTTGCGGAAGCGCGGGACGCCGATCCCGGCCAGCAATCCCATGACCACCATGACGGTGAGCAGCTCGATGAACGTGAAACCGCGCTTCGTGCGTCGCATGTTTTTCGGAAGGTCTCGGCTGTGAGAGTTCGGGTCTGCGGCGTGATGGAAGGCAGGTCCGGTGCCAGCCGTGCCATGTGACCTAACGCTATGCGAGTGAACGGGTTGAAGCGAAAGCCGAACCGCGATGCGAACGGGCGCGATGTGGCTCCGCGGCTACACGCGACCGCGGGATGTCGAGGCGCCGCGACAGGGGATACGAGATGCGCCCACGTCGAGTGAGCCACATCACGAATCCGAGACGGGCGCTAGATCGCGACCGACGATTGGACCGTCGCGGCGAGCGCCACGCTGAACGCACGAGCGGTCGGGAACCGGTCCTGTGCATTGCGCGCCAGCGCTTTGGCGATGACGGCATCGAGCGCGGCGGGAACGTCTGCTCGAAGGTCGCGGACCGCCCGGGGTGTGCCGGCGAGCTTCGCGGCGATGATCATGTGCGCCGCACGTGACATGAATGGCGGCTCGCCAGCGAGGGTCTCGAACAGCACGCACGCGAGACTGTAGATGTCGGCTCTGCCGTCGATCTCGCGGTCACCGCTCGCCTGCTCGGGGCTCATGTACGCGGGACTTCCAACGGCCATCCCGGCGGCCGTCGTCCACTCGGTGCCGCTCCGTCGCAAGGCGCGCGCGATTCCGAAGTCCGCGACGATGGCGTGCCCGTCGTGCAGCAGAATGTTCTCGGGCTTGATGTCGCGATGAATGACTTCTCGCATGTGGGCGAAGTCGAGCGCGTCGGCGACCTCGACTGACAACCGAACCGCCTCGTCGATCGGCAACTGATGCTCGCGCTTGAGCCGGGCGCGCAGCGTCTCGCCCTCGACATAGGCACTGACGAAATAGCTCGTCTCGCCGGTCGTGCCGGAGTCGTAGAGCGGAAGTATGTGCGGATGCTGGAGACGGGCGAGGAGTCGAATCTCGCGCTGGAATCGTTCGGCACCGGGTGCATCGCCAACGTCCGAACGAAAGACCTTGATGGCGACCGGCCGGTCGTGGCGGATGTCGCGAGCAAGGAACACGACAGCCATGCCACCGCGGCCGAGCTCCCGCTCGATCACGTACCGGTCAGTGAGCAGCTTCTGAAACCGCTCGGCCAGGACGCTCATCGCACGCTCCGTCTACGGCGCTGGCAGTATGCGTTGTTGGCTGCGAAACGGAAAGAGCAGGCGACTGGCGGCTGGCGACTGCCGGGGACGGGCGACGGGCGACGGATGTGGGGCGACAGGCGACAGGCGGCAGCCAGCGCGAGCAGCCAGCATTCAGCCGCTGTTTCCCAGTCGCCAGTCGCCAGTCACCGGTCGCCGTATGTAAGTAGTTACTTGCATTCACCAGCCGGCCCGTCTAGATTGCGCGTCCTTATGGCCAGCAGACAGAAACTCCTCGCCGCCGCCGCGCGGATTTACGGCGAGTCCGGATTCCGCGGCGCCACCACGCGCCGCATCGCCGATGAGGCCGGGGTCAACGAAGTAACCCTGTTCCGTCTCTTCGGATCGAAATCGGCGCTCATCGCCGAGGCGATTCGCGAGCACGCGCCGCGCGCCACGGAGCCGGGTGGGCTGCCTGACGAGCCCGTCGAGCCCGAGAACGAGCTCTCCGCCTGGTGCGACGCGCAGCTCACGCACCTGCGTGGCGCGCGATCGATGATCCGCAAGGCCATGGGTGAGATCGAGGAACATCCCGAGATGGCGCCCTGCATGTCCGAAGGCACGCAGTACGCATTTCGCGAGCTGCTCGACTACGTTGCGCGGCTCCCTCGAGCCGGCGATGGCATCTCGGAGAACGAGATCCGGACCGCGGCCGTGATGCTCATCAGTGCACTCTTCGGCGACGCGATGGGACGCGAGATGATGCCCATGCTCTACCCACAGCCCGAGTCCGACGCTGCGGCGCTCTACTCGAGGAATTTTCTCCGCGCGATCGGGTGGGATACCCCGCGACGCCGAAGTCCGGCACGCGGCGCGCATGCACGACAGCGCGCCCGCGGCACCGCTGCCCGCCGCTGATTCCCCTCTCAGTTCGGATAGGTCAATGCATTTCCGCTCACTACGCCGCGTCGCGCTCGTCGCGACCGCTGTCCTCGCTTCGCCACCCGCGCATCGCGCGTTGGTGGCGCAACAGCCCCCGCCACCAGTGCGCCCGGCGCGAGACACATCGGCCACGGCCGGTACGCCACGTCCGCTCTCGCTGGACGAGGCAATGAAGATCGCCGAGCGCCAGAGCGAGAACCTTCAGATCGCGCGCGCCGGTGTCGATCGCGCGCGCGGCCAGGTTATGCAGGCGAAGAGTCAATATCTCCCGCAGCTCAGCGGATCGCTGCAATACACCCGCACCCTCCAGAGTCAGTTCGACGTGTTGCGCGACACGCCGCAGCCGCAGCCCGGCCCTGACGTTCCACCCGCGCCCGCGCGTGATACGACGACGTATTTCACGCCGTGCACGCGGTATCTCGCAGGGGCAGGCGCAACGGAGGCCCAGCGCGTTGCGGGTCTGGAGACATTCGCGCAGTGCTCGAGCGGTGGCGGTCTCGGCATCGACTTCACGAAAGTCGGGTTCGGATCGCCGAATCAGTATCAGATCGGCTTGGCCGGATCCTACACTCTCTTCAGCGGTGGACGAGTCAACGCGCAGTACGCCGCAGCCGCCGCAGGGCGTCGCTCCGCGGACGTCGAAGTCACGGCGCAGCGCGCGCAGCTCCAGCTCGATGTTGCGCAGGCCTATTACGACGCCGCGCTCGCCGATCGGCTGGTCGACATCGCGGACTCGTCACTCGTGCAGACCGAAGAGGCACTCCGTCAGACGTCGCTCGCCCGAACAGTCGGCAATCAGTCAGAGTTCGATCTGCTGCGCGCGCGCGTGACGCGCGACAACCAGATTCCACCGCTGCTTCAGGCGAAGACGTCACGGAACCTCGCATACCTTCGGCTCAAGCAGTTGCTCAACTTCCCCTACAGCGATTCGCTAGCGCTCACGGATGGCATCGTGGACGTCGAGCAGGCAGCGAACGCCCGCGTCACCGCCGCCTCGAACGATCGAGCGACGCTGACCACGCTGGTGTTTGCGATGAGCGACTCGATCGTGCGGCTGTCTGACACAACGACCGAGGCGCGTTCAACGGTCCGCCAGCTCGACGAATCGCTGACCGCGCAGGAAATGCAGCGGAAAATAGCAAGGTCCGAGTACCTGCCGAACCTCACGCTGTCGACATCGTATGGTCGCGTGGCGTTCCCGACGGGGGGTGTGCCGAACTGGAACAATTTCGTGAACAACTGGACCGTAACCGTCGGCGCGTCGATGCCGTTGTTTACCGGTGGAAGGATTCGCGGTGAGAACGTCGTTGCGCAGGCGAACGTTGCCGAAGCGAAGGCCCGGCTCCAGCAGACGAAGGAGTTTGCATCGCTGGATGCGCGTCAGGCCGTCGCCGAGCTGCAGCAGGCCGTCGCCACGCTCGCGGCGAGCGGCGGCACCGCGGACCAGGCCACACGGGCCTACAACATCGCCGAGGTGCGCTTCAAGGAAGGGCTTTCCACGCAGCTCGAGTTGACCGAATCGCGGCTGCTGCTTCAACAGGCTCGCGCCAACAGGGCCCAGGCAGCCCGCGATTTCCAGGTTGCCCGGCTCCGCCTAACGCTGTTGAAGGATCTGCCGCTCGGAGCCGGCAACGCAGCTGGCATCGGCTCGGCGGTCGGCGGACGCACCACCCTGCCGACCACGGGCACGGGCGGCGCAGGCTCGACACAGCAGCAACAACAACCCCAGCAGCTTCCGCGGGCGGGTTCGTCCGCCAGCATTTCCGGAACCGGACAGCCACAGTAAGGGAGCACGACTTTAATGCAATCAGGAATCAATCGTCACCGAATGCGGGCTGGCTCGATCGCTCTGGCGATCGCCGTTACCGCCGTGACGTTCGCAGGGTGCAAGCGCGGTGAAGCCGGAGACGCGAAGGCCGAATCCGCTCCTGCGCCCACGACTGTCGGCACGGAGAACGTCGTCGTGGTATCTCAGGCCGAGCTCGCGAGCGGCCCGGCGATCTCCGGCAACCTCCAGGCGGCTCAGGAAGCGACGGTGCGCGCGCAGATCGGCGGCACGGTGCTTCAGACACTGGTCGACGAGGGAAGCCGCGTGAGCACCGGAACGTTGCTCGCGCGCATCGACGACCGCACGATTCGCGATCAGTACCTCTCGGCACGCTCGGCGGTGACGTCCGCCCAGAGCGCCGCCGAGGTTGCACAGCGGAACCTCGAGCGGAACGAGCGCCTCGCGACCGCCGGCGCCATTGCCGACCGCGACCTCGAGACGTCGCGATCGCAGAACATTGCCGCGCAGTCCCAGCTCGCGGATGCCAGGGCGCGCCTGACGTTGCAGGAGAAGCAGCTCGCGGACGCGCAGATCCGCGCACCGTTCACCGGCATCGTCTCGAAGCGCCAGGTGAATGGCGGCGACGTCGTGTCTCCCGGCGGCGAGCTGTTCAGGATCGTCGACCCGACGAGCATGCGGCTCGAGGGCTCGGTGCCGGCCAGTCAGCTCAGCTCGATCCGGATCGGATCGCCGGTGTCGTTCAACGTGAGCGGCTATCCCGATCGGGCGTTCGAGGGCAAGATCACGCGAGTCAATCCGATCGCTGACCCGACGACCGGACAGGTGCGCGTGGTGGTCTCGGTGCCTAACGCAGCCAACAACCTCGTCGGCGGTCTGTTCGCCGAGGGCCGTGTGGCCAGCGAACGGCGGAACGTGCTCGTCGCGCCCACGAGTGCGGTGGACGTCACGGGCATCAAGCCCTTCGTGATCCGGCTGAAGGACGGGAAGGTGGAGCGAGTGGAAGTCGAGCTCGGCTTGCGCGACGAGGAGTCCGAGCGCGTCGAGATCAAGGCCGGCCTCACGAAGGGTGACACGCTGCTGACTGGAGCAGCCCGCGGCATCTCGCCGGGGACGCCGGTTCGCGTGAGCACGCCGGCGGACACGCCGGTAGCGAAGAGCTAGTTCGAAGCGTCGTCGTCATTCCGAGCGCAGCGAGGAATCGCGCTCATCCCGAGAGAGGGTCCTCTACCGGGACAGTCGCGATCCCCCGCCTGACGGCTCGGGATGACAAACCATGAGAAAACGCCATGTTGATCTCTGATTTCGCGATCAAGCGGCCCATCGTCACCGTCGTGTCGATGCTGGCGCTCGTCGTCTTCGGGCTGATTGCGCTGGGGAAGCTCCAGACTGACGAGTTCCCCGACGTCGCCCCACCGATCGTGACGGTCGGGATTCCATATCCCGGCGCGTCGCCTGACGGCGTGGAAAAGGAAATCCTCGACCCGGTCGAGGAAGCCATCTCGTCGATCAGTGGCGTCAAGACCATCAGCGGCAGCGCCGAGGATGGCTTCGCCACTGTCGTCGTCGAGTTCCTGTTCGAGAAACCGCTCCAGGAAGCCACGCAGGACATCCGGGACGCGATCTCCGGCATCCGGTCGGACCTGCCGACCGAGATGAAGGAGCCGATCATCAAGAAGTTCAACGACACCGATCTGCCGATCGTGTCGCTCGCGCTCGCCTCCAACACGCTCACGCCCGGCGAGCTGACGCGCCTGGCCGATCCAGGCCTAACGCGCGAGTTCCGCTCGATTCCGGGCGTCGCCGAAGTGGAGGTGCCTGGAAAGGTCGAGCGTGAGCTCACGGTGCAGATCAAGCCAGCTGCCTTGCAGGCCGCGGGGGTCGGCGTCGCGCAGGTCGTGCAGGCGCTCGAGCTGCAGAATCTCGCCGCGCCCGTCGGCCGCGTGACCGGCGACCTGGATGAACGCTCGATCCGCCTCCGCGGACGTCTCGAGCGTCCAGAGGAGTTCGCCCAGATCATCATCGCCGAGCGGAACGGGCAGGTGATCCGGCTCGGTCAGGTCGCCGACATCCTCGACGGTACCGAAGAGGCAAGGTCGCTCGCGCTGTTCAGCGCGAGCGGCAGCGCGGGTGCGGCCGGCGTCAATCGCCAGTCCGTCGGCATCGACATCAAGAAGTCGAAGGGCTACAGCACCACGCAGGTCGCCGATCAGGTTATCGCGCGCCTGGAGACGCTGAAGAAAAGGCTGCCCGCGGGGACGACGATCGACGTGGTGAAGAACCGCGGCGAGCGCGTCCGCCATTCGGTCGCGAATGTCGAGGAATCGTTGCTCGAGGGGGCGTTCCTCACCGTGCTCGTGGTGTTCCTGTTCCTCAACTCGTGGCGCTCCACGGTCATCACGGGTCTCGCGCTGCCGGTGTCGGTGCTCGCGAGCTTCGTCGCGGTATGGTCGTTCGGGTTCACGCTCAACACCATGAGCTTGTTAGGCCTGTCGCTCGCGATCGGTATCCTGATCGACGACGCCATCGTTGTGCGAGAGAACATCGTCCGGCACGTGGAGATGGGTAAAGACCACTACACGGCAGCCCGCGAGGGTACCGACGAGATCGGGCTCGCCGTCGCGGCAACGACGTTCTCGATCATCGCCGTGTTCGTTCCGATCGCGTTCATGCCCGGCGTCGGCGGCCAGTGGTTCAAGCCGTTCGCGCTCACCATGGCCTGCTCGGTGCTCGTCTCGCTGTTCGTGTCGTTCTCGCTCGATCCAATGCTCTCGGCATACTGGCCAGACCCGCATGTCGAGCATCACAAGAAAGCGTGGATCACGCGGCAGCTCGACAAGTTCAACCACTGGTTCAATCGTCAGGCGCAGAACTACAAACTCGTGATCGCCTGGGCGCTCGACCACCGGTGGGCGGTGTCCGCGATCGCCGCGGGCACGTTCGTCTTCGCGCTCGCGATGCCGTCGATCAAGATCGGCAACAACGCCCTAGTGGGGTTCGGTTTCTTCCCGGAGGATGACCAGGCCGAGCTCAATGTGACGATCGAGTCGCCACCGGGCTCGAACATCGAGTACACGCGCATCAAGGCCGACGAAGTCGTTCGCCAGATCCAGAAGCACAAGGAAGTGCGCTACGCGTACACCACGATCGGCGGTGGGCAGACCGGCGCCGTGGACGTGGCGAAGGTGTATGTGCGTCTCACGCCGAAGGGCGACCGCAACGTGAGTGTCGAAGGCATCTCATCGCGGTTGCGCGAGGAGCTCAAGACGGTCGGCGGCGCCAAGATCGCCGTGTTCGCCACCGACTGGGGCGGCGGGCGAAAGCAGGTGCAGCTCCAGGCGCGCGGCAATGACACCGACGAGCTCGCGGCGTTTGCCGACAAGGCGCTCAAGGCGGTGGAGTCGGTGCCCGGTGCTGTCGACATCGCACTCTCGACGAAGGGGCAGAAGCCCGAGCTCACCGTGGATCTCAACCGTGGCGTCGCGGGCAGCATCGGCGTCACGGTCGGCCAGGTCGCGCAGGCGCTGCGCCCGGCGTTCGCCGGCATCGACGCGGGCGACTGGCAGGACCCGAGCGGTGAGATGCGCGACGTTTACGTCCGGCTTGCGCCGGAGGCCCGTACGCGTGCGTCCGATCTGCGTCAGCTGCCGCTTGTGATTCAGGGTCCCAACGGTGCGCCGACGACGGCCCCGTTAGGCCAGGTCGCGACGGTGAAAGCGGGCGTTGGGCCGGCGGTGATCAACCACCTGAATCGCGACAAGGTCGTGTCGGTCGAGTTCAACACGTCCGGCCGGTCGATGGGCGAGGTGACGAACGATGCGTACACCCGCATGCTCGCTGTGCCGCATGGGCCGAGCATCCGGATCACGAAAGGCGCCGAGGCGGAGCAGCAGGGCGAGCTGTTTGGGCAGATCTTCCTCGCGCTCGGTGTCGCGGTGGGGCTCATGTACCTGATCCTCGTGATGCAGTTCGGGTCCTTCCTCGACCCTCTCGCGATCATGCTGTCGCTGCCGCTGTCGCTGATCGGCGTGATGATGGGGCTCGCCGTTACGCGGAACACGATCAACATCATGAGCCTGATCGGCGTGATCCTGCTCATGGGCATCGTGGCGAAGAACGCGATCCTGCTCATCGACTTCGCGAAGTGGGCACGTGAGAAGCAGGGCCTGGCGCTGCGTGAGGCGTTGATCGAGGCTGGCGCGATCCGGCTCCGTCCGATTCTCATGACGACGGTGGCGCTGATCGCGGGCATGCTTCCGGTCGCGCTTGGCCGGGGCGAGGGCGCGCAGTTCCGGTCGCCGTTAGGCGTCTCGGTAATCGGTGGCGTGATCACGTCGACGCTGCTGACGCTGGTCGCGATCCCGACGTTCTACGAGATCCTCGACGAGTGGCGTGGCGGCCTCGCGCGCCGGTTCGGCATGACCATCAAGGAGAAGACGGCCGAGTATCCGGTTCCGGGGTTGGCGCCGGAGGCGGGCGACTGATCGTCGGGAATAGGGAATAGCGAACAGGGAACGGGGAACCGGGAACCGTAGCTCCGAGAGGAGTCACTGTCCCGGTTCCCCGTTCCCTTTCTTACGCTTCTGTCGCCAGTCGCCGGTCGCCAGTCGCCAGTCGCCAATCGTCCGTCCCCCGTCGCCGGATAGATTCCAAGCCCGATGGAATCGCATACCCTCCTGAGCCACCTCGCCGAGGTCTGGGCGTACGTGACCCTCGGTGCGTCCGGAATCATTACCGAAGAGGCCGCACCGCTCGTCGGCGGCTTCGCGGCGCATGAGCACCATCTGGGCTTCATGCGCGTGGTCCTTGCCTGTGCCATCGGCGTCTGGGCGGCCGCCGTCGGCCTGTATGCGCTCGGACGATGGCGAAGCAAGTGGGTGCGGCGGCGCTTCCGGCGGATGGGCCGCTATGTCACGCGGCTCCTCGTGTTCGTTAGGCGGAGGCCATGGCGCAGTGCCTTTGCGGTGCGATTCGCCTTCGGCGCGCGGATCGTGCTGCCAATCGCCTGCGGGGCAGCCAGGTTGCGCATCCCGATCTTCCTGATCGGCAGCGCGATCGCGTCGCTCGTCTGGGCCCTGCTGTTCGCCACGCTGGGTTGGCTCTTCGGTGAAACCGCCCTCCTCGTCATCGGGCACATTCGCCGGTACGAGGACGAGTTCGCGGGGTTCCTGGTCGCGGCTGTCGTGATCGTGGCAGTGATCCTGTATCAGCGACACCGGCCACCGCCGCTGATCGATCAGACGGAGACAACGGGCAGCGGCCCGGCTATCACGGACGAGGTGGGCCCCGTGTGAGGCAGCGGAGGTCGCCGAGAAAGCTCCCCAGTTCTCCGCGATCTCTGCGGCTCTGCGGGTTCAATTCGGCCCGTGGTTCCACGCCGGCATTGACACCCGGCTGCGGCGACCCGATCTTCCCCTCACATTGTGAGTGGTAACCCGATCCCTCGTTGAGGGCGCCATGCGTCGCATCCCGGGTCTCCGTCGCGTCTTTCGATTCCCCCGCCGCTCGCGGCAACAGATCGACCGTGACATCGACGACGAGCTCGCGTTCCACATCGAGATGGTCGCGGCGGAGCTGATCGAGGCCGGCGTACCGGAACGCGAAGCGCGCGAGCGCAGCCGGCGACAGTTCGGCGACCTGGAGTGGGCTCGGCGCAACCTGCGCCGGGAAGAGCAGGGGATCGAGCGCGAACGCCGACGCGCCGATCTCGGCGGCGAGCTCCGTCAGGACCTGACGTTCGCGTTCCGACAGCTGCGCCGATCCCCAGGGTTCGCCACAGTCGCGGTGCTGACGTTGGGACTCGGCATTGGCGCGACGACGGCGATCTTCAGCGTCGTCGACGGCGTGCTGCTCCGCCCACTGCCATACGCTCGGGCGGATGGTATCGTTAGGCTCAGGCAGGTGGACGCACGGCGGTCGGACGAGGGTGGCACATCGCCCGCAACCTTCTTCGACTGGCGCGACCGAAGTCGATCGTTCGAGCGCGTCGCATTCTTTCAATATTTCGGCCACGACGTGAAGGGGGCGTCAGGTGAGACGACCTCGATCGACTCATGGCTCGTCTCCGAGGACTATTTCGCCGTGCTCGGCGTGCAGCCACGACTCGGCCGCACCTTCCTTCCAGACGAGTACCGGCCAGGGGCGGCGCGCGTCGTCGTCATTTCCAGCGCGCTCTGGCAACAGCGGTACGGTGGCGACCCAGGCGTGCTTGGTCGTCGAGAGATTCTGGATGGAGTCGCACACACGATCGTCGGCGTGATGCCCGCGTCATTCCAGTTCCCGGAGAAGCGGCACATCTGGGCACCCAAGATTCTCACGGATGAGGATCGCCGAGTTCGCGCCGAGGGCTACCTCGGCGTCATCGCGCGATTGCGCCAGGGCGTGACGATCGCCGCGGCACAGGACGACATGAATCGCGTATCGCGCGAGCTCGCCGCCCTGTATCCGTGGACGAACGCGAAGGTTGGCGCTCTCGTGACGTCGATACCTAACGACATCCTCGGACCGGTTCGACCGGCGCTGCTCGTGCTGCTCGGCGCGGTCATGTGCGTGCTGCTCGTGGCGTGCGCGAACGTGGCGAACCTCCTGCTGGCGCGAGGCGCGGATCGTGGGCGCGAGTTCGCGATTCGCGCTGCCCTCGGCGCGGGCCGCGCGCGGCTCGCGCGCCAGATGCTTACTGAAAGCGCCATCCTCGCCGTGTTCGGGTGGGCCGTCGGACTTCTGGTCGGTCGTGTCGGTATTCGGCTCATCGTCGCGCTCTCGCCGGCGACCCTTCCGCGCCTGGATGAAATCGCGCTCGATGGCCGCGTGTTGTTGTTCACGCTCGCGGGGTCCGCGGCGACGGCATTGCTCTTCGGGCTCGCGCCGGCCCGCGTGTTCTCGAGTCCCGACATCAACCACGCGGTCCGTGACGGAGGTCGCGGGACGTCTGCGTCACGCGGGCGGGTGCGCTTCCGGTCGCTGCTGATTATCACGGAGGTCGCGCTCGCCCTGGTGCTGCTCGTCGGGTCCGGATTGTTGATCCGCAGCTTCATCGTACTGCTGCGAGTGGATCCCGGCTTCGTACCCGAGCGCCGCGCCATGGTCCAGCTCTTTTTGTGGGACTTGTACCCAAAGCCGGAGCTGCGAGCTGGAGCCCTCCGCGATGTGCTCGACCACATGAAGTCCGTGCCTGGCGTGGAGTCGGTCGGCGCGGTGTCGGCATTGCCATTCGCGGCCGCGAACATCGGAGTGCAGACGCCGATCAGGTTCGAGGGGCGGCCTGCCCCGGCGCCGGGCGAGTCACCTACCGTCTACACCACCGTCGCCACCAACGGCTACTTCGAGGCCATGGGTGTCGGGCTGCGTCGTGGGCGGACGTTCACGGCCGCAGACAATGCGACAGCGTCGAAGGTCGCGCTGGTGAGCGAGTCGCTCGTCCAACGCTACTTTCCTAACGAGGACCCGATCGGCAAACGAATCGCGGTCATGTTTGATGGTGGGCAGTCGCGCGAGATCGTGGGCATCGTCGGCGACGTGCGGCACGACGGCCTGCAGGGGGCGCCGCGCGCGGAGATGTACATGCCACACGCGCAGTTTCCGTTCGGATCGATGTCGATCGTGGTCCGCACGGCCGGCGATCCGGCACCGCTTCTCCCACTCCTTCAGCGCGCGGTGTGGGACGTGAATCGGAATCAGGCCATCTACGCCGCGACGACGATGAAGGCACTCGTCGGAACGTCACTCACCGAACGGCGGTTCAACCTCGCCCTCATTGGGAGCTTCGCGGGCCTTGCGCTGGTGCTGGCAGGAGTTGGCGTTTACGCGCTCATCAGCTACTCGACGAGTCGCCGCGCGAACGAATTCGGTGTGCGGCTCGCCCTCGGCGCCGGTGGGAGAGACATCCTGATTGCGGCGATGGGGGACGGCGTGCGGTTCGCGGTGGCCGGCGTCATGGTGGGGATGGTGGCGTCGTTCGCGCTCACGAGGTCGATGACCACGATGCTGTTCGGCGTAACGCCGACGGATCCACTGACGTTCGGCGTCTTCGCCGTGGTCATGCTGGTGGTCGCGATGATCGCGAGCTTCGTCCCGGCGCGTCGGGCGCTGCGAGTGGATCCGGTGACGGCGCTGAGAGGCGAGTGATCGAGCTCACCGGAAAAAATTGCCGCATGGGAACCTCGGAGACCGGCCTTAACGTCGGCGGAGTGCATCCGTCGTACGTACAGCGCACGCCAAGACGGCGAGCGCGCGATACTGTCTCTGGGAGATACCATGCGCAATCTGGGAATGGCTGCCGTTGCTGCAGCCCTGCTCGTTGGAAGTGCGCCCGTCGTACGCGCACAGAGTCTCGACCGCTCGCCCACTCCGTTGCACCCGCGCGTGACGCATCGCGAAGCGCACGAGCTTCGCTCCGACAGGCGCGAGATCCGTCATGACACCCGCGAGCTTCGCGGCGACAACCATGAAATCCGGCAGGACCGCCGCGAGCTGCGGCAAGACACGCGAGAGATCCGTCACGACGACACGCGTAAGGAGCGCCGTCAGGACATCCGTGAACGTCGCCAGGACCAGCGAGACCTCAATCGGGATCTTCGCGACCGGCGGGGTGATCGCCGCGACCGCAATCAGGACGTCCGCGATTTCCGTCGCGACCGCCGCCAGGCCAGGTCATCCTGAGCCAGCAGGCGAAGGATCGCGATCGTCCCGATAGAAGGCCCCTCTACCGGGGGGAGCGCGATCCCTCGCTTCGCTCGGGATGACAGTCAGCGTTAGGCGGGAACCGATGTCACGGCTGCGGCTTCCCTGAGCAGCCGCCATGCCTCGCTCACGTGACGTGGCTCGGTGCGCATGTTGCCGATCGCCAGCCGGAGCACGTACCGGCCATTCAGCTTGGTGTGTGACAGGTAGGCGCGGCCGCTCGCATTCACGCGCTCGAGGATCGCGGCATTGAGCGCCTCGCGCTCCGCCTCGCTCGTCCCGGCCGGGGCGTACCGAAAGCACACGAGAGAGAAGGGGACCGGTGCCACCCGTTCCCACTCGGGAGCAGCGTCGACCCACGCGGCGAACTCGCGCGCCATGCCCATCTGCTGCCGGAGGCGAGCCGCAAGCCCTTCCGCGCCGAACGCGCGAATGACCATCCACAGCTTGAGCGCCCGAAACCGTCGGCCGAGCTGGACGCCGTAGTCCATGAGGTTCACGACATCGCTCTGTTCTCGCGTGACGAGATACTCGGGCACGAGCGAGAACGCGCGCTTGAGCACGTCGGGACGGCGCGTGAACATCGCCGACAGGTCGATAGGCGTGAACAGCCACTTGTGTGGGTTCACCACGAGCGAGTCGGCGAGCTCGACGCCCGCGAGCACGTGCCGCATCTCGGGGACGACGGCCGCCACACCACCGTACGAGCCATCGACGTGCAACCACATGCCTTCCCGCGCACATAACGCGGCGACTGCCGGCACCGGATCGATGCTGGTCGTGCTCGTGGTGCCGACCGTCGCAACCGTCGCGAGCGGCAGGTAGCCCGCGGCACGATCCGAGCGTACAGCCGCGTCGAGCGCTTCGACGCGCATCCGAAAATCGGCGTCGGGATCGATGTGCACGACGTTCTCGTGCCCGAAGCCGAGTGTGATGGCCGCTTTGTCCACCGACGAGTGTGCGTGTGCGGACGTGTAGACGCGCAGCCTGGGCAGGTCGGTTCTGCCCGCCATTCCTTTCTCGCGGATGGCGAGCTCCGGCTTGGCCTCGCGAGCGGCCGCGAGTGCGAGGAGCGTTGAAATCGATGCGGTGTCGTTGATCAGGCCAAACCAGCCATCGCTCAGCCCGAGGAGCTGGCGCAGCCAGTCGAGCGTCCTGAGCTCGAGCTCCGTCGCGGCGGGCGACGTCTTCCATAGCATCGCGTTCACGTTGAGCGCCGAGATGAGCATCTCCGCCAGGATGCCCGGGGCGGACGCCGAGATGGCGAAGTAGGCGAAGAACCCCGGGTGATTCCAGTGCGTGACGCCGGGCACGATGAGACGCTCGAAGTCATCCAGCACCGCATCGAGCGACTCGGCCTCGGCAGGCGGCTCGTCCGGGATCGTCTGCGCGATGTCGCCGGGGGCGACGCGCGGGACGACGGGGAATCGTTCGGGATGCTCGAGGTAGTCTCCGATCCACTGGAGAACGCGACGCGCCTGACGACGGAACTCGTCAGGCGCGATGTCACCAAGCGGAGGTGTGTCGCCGTTGGTCATCAGGGTGCCAGGCGTTAGGCGCTTTCGACGATCGTGAAGTCAGCGGTCTGCTTTGTCAGGCTGTCATCGCGCGGCACCGCCTTCGCCGACGTACGTCCTTCCGCAGCCGTGATCAATGCGACGCCGCCGACAATGATAGCCGCCGCGACGCCCATGCGCGCATTGATCACTTCACCGGCAAGGAGCCAGCCGAGGATCACGGCGACGATCGGGTTCACGTAGGCGTACGTCGCGACCCGGGCGGCCGTCGACACGCGCAGCAGGAAGACGAACGCCGTGAAGCCGATCAGCGACCCGAAGATCAGCAGGTAGATCCAGGCAGCCAACGACCTCGCGGACACGGCCGCGATGTGAAACGTCGCGAGCTCACCGCGCATGATTCCGACCACGCCGACGAACGCACCGCCGACGAGCATCTGAATCGCGGTCATCATCAACGCCGACTTCGGTCGCGGCGCGTGGCGTGAGTAGATCGATCCCACGGACCACGCGAGTGCCCCAAGGATCACGATGACGGCACCGATGCGATCGACTCGTGCTCCTCCGCCGAAGGACGCGGGACCGACCAGCGTCGCGACGCCGGTGAGGCCGATCAGCAGCCCGACTCCAACGAGAATGCTTGGGCGGCGGCCCGCCGGGCGTGCCCACTCGAGCAGCACCATGAAGAGTGGCGTCATCGCGACGAGTAGTGCCGCTATGCCCGACGGAATGCGCTGCTCCGCGACTCCTACGAGCGAGTTGCCGAGCATGAGCAGCGATCCGACGATCGCAGCCGTTCGGAATTGCGGCAACGTAACCCCAGGCGCGCGTCGCACTCGAGCCGCGATGAGCATGATGAGGCCCGCAAGACTGAACCGCGACGCCGATAGAATGAACGGCGGAATCGTTTCGATCGCGAACCGAATGCCGAGGTACGTGGAGCCCCAGATAAGGTAGATCGCGATGAAAGCCGCGATCACGCGGCCACGATGCGCAGGTGCCCCTGCTACCGCCACCGGAACAACCTCAGAGCCAGAGTGAAGCAGACGACGAGCCACGTCAGGATGATCGCGAGCTCACCGCCCACGGTGCCCCACGAGGCGCCCTGCAACATGTTCGCGCGAAGCGCGTCGTTGACGGCCGTGAGCGGCAGCGCCTGGATGAAAGGCTGCGCTGCCTTTGGGAAATTGCCTGACGAGAAGAAGACTCCCGAAAACACCCACATCGGAAGCATCACGAGGTTCATGAGTCCCGATGCGCCTTCGATGGTGCGCGGGCGGGCTGCGATGAGCAACCCGATTCCACCGAACGCCAGGGAGGACAAAACACAGATGATCACGAGCTGGGTCAGCGAACCGCGGAGAGGCACGCCGAACACGAGCGTTCCGAAGCCGATGAGTGTCGCGACTTCGATCACGAGCAAAGACAGGCGGAAAAACAGGAACGATGCGAGATACTCCGCACGCGACATCGGCGTCGCAATGAGCCGCTTGAGCAGCTTCTTCTTCCGTGCGTCGACAATGGCGAACCCGATGCCCCAGATGCCGCTCCCCATGAGGTTCATGCCGAGGAGCCCCGGCACCACGAAGTCGATGTACCGCGAGCCACGTTCGCTCACCTTCGTGTCGGCGACCGGAACGGGATCCTGCTGACCTCCCGCACGCTGAACCGCGCGGTCCACGACCATGCGTGCCGTGCGGGATTCCGGGCGCGCTTCATCGAAGCGGTATTCGACCGAGCCGCTGGCGCGGGGCACGACGACGAGTGCCACCTTGCCCGTTCGGAGGGCGGCGGCTGCCGCCGTGTCGTCGAGCACGTCCACGACGATGCCGGAAGCGTGTTTCAGCGAGTCCACGACCGGACTATTCGCCGCGCTTCGCGCTACGGCAATGTGCGATGCCTCAGCGGGCCGATTGCGAAACGCGATACCCAATCCGCCAGCGAGCAGAATGGGGAAGATGAACACCCAGAACACCGCCTCCGGCTCACGATAGAACTCGCGAAACCGCGAGAGCGTGAGCTCGACGATCGCCGGCGTGTTGTCGGTCGTGTTCTTCACGCGTGTCGAGCGGTCAGGCGTCATCGCGCAGGCTCCTCCCGGTGAGCGTCACGAACACATCTTCGAGCGTCGGCGAGTGGGTGCGAAGCTCGGTGAGCGGCATCCCGTGCGTCTCGAGCGTCTGCAGCAGAACCGGGATCGTCTCGTGGGCGGCACGGACCTGCAGAGTCCAGCTGCCGCCAGCCCGGTGTGCCGACTTCACTCCGGCGAGAGCGAGCAGCGCCGCTTCGTCGATCTCCCGCGAGCCATCGACGCCGAACTCGATGACGTGCCCCGCGCCAAGCGATGCGATGAGCTCGCGTGGCGTGCCGAGCGAGATCACGCGTCCGTGATCGACGATGGCCACGCGGTCGCACAGTCGCTCGGCCTCGTCCATGTAGTGTGTCGTTAGGACGGTCGTCCCGCCCTCACTGCGGAACCTGTCGATGATGTCCCAGAGCTGCCGTCGCGACTGTGGGTCGAGTCCCGTGGTTGGCTCATCCAGGAAGAGCAGGTCGGGATCGCCGACGAGCGCGCACGCGACGGCGAGCCGCTGCTTCTGCCCGCCGGAGAGCGTACCCACGCGCGATCCGCGCTTCTCATCGAGCTGCACGAGACCAACGACCTCGTCCACGCTTCGACCGGCCGGATAGAACGACCGAAAGAGCTTCACGGACTCGGCCACCGTCAGCTTCTCGGAGAGGAGCGTCTCCTGCAGCTGAATCCCGAGTCGCGATCGCAACGCGTTGCCGTCGCGCGCCCATTGCATGCCGAGGACCTCGACGGTCCCGGCGTCGGGGTTCAGAAGTCCTTCGCAGATCTCGATTGTCGTGGTCTTTCCGGCGCCATTGGGACCGAGGAGACCGAAGCACTCGCCGCTGCGGACCTCGAGGTCGAGCGCGTCGACGGCAACGACGTCGGCGTAGGCCTTTCTCAGACCGCGAACCGCGAGTGCGAGGGGCGCAGTGGAGGAAGCGGGCATCGCGGAAAATTAACGCGTTCCGGTAAAGCGGTGTCATCCCGAGCGCAGCGAGGGATCGCGATCCGACAGGTAGAGGGCCCTCTATCGGGATGAGCGCGATCCCTCGCCTGACGGCTCGGGATGACACCTTTCGCGTCGCCGGCCGCCAGTCGCCAGTCGCCTAACGTTTTGTGAGAGCTTTCAACGCCGCGCTGGTGTTTCGGTTCGCAAGCGCCAGGCTCCAGATATCGCCCACGCGAGCAAAGCGCTCGCCCACCGTCCCGATTGTAAAGTCGCGAGGGTCGAGCTTCGACGTCAGCTCATCCCACTCGAGCGGCGTGGACACCGTCGCTCCCGGGCGAGCACGGACGGCATACGCCGCCGCCACGGACTTGCCCAGCACGTTCTGCAGGTAGTCCACGTACACCGTCGCCTTGGGCCGCGCTGAGACGGTCCGCTCCACCGTCGCCTCGCGCGGATGCGCGCTGGCGACGCGCGTTGCCACCAGCTGCGCGATGAGCAATGCGGCCTCATTGCTCGTGCGCGCAGGGAGCGGCAGGAAGATGTGCAGGCCAGTCGAGCCAGACGTCTTGAGCGCAGCGCGGAGGCCGAGCCGATCCAGCTCCGCCTTCACCCACGTCGCGACCTCGACGACACGATCGAACTTCGCGCGTGGGCCCGGATCGAGATCGATGACGGAGTAGTCGGCGAATCCGAGGCTTTTGACACGCGCGTGCCAGGGGTCCACCGAGATCGTTCCGAGCTGCACCTGGTACAGAAGAGTTGCCAGCGAGCCACCGACGAGTCGCTCCACGTGATCGCCGTCCGCGTCCTCGATCGTGTCGACGCGCACGCCGGCGGGAGGGTTCGGTGGCGCCTTCTGCTGGTAGAAGGCTTCGCCGTTGATCCCGTCCGGAAATCGCTTGAGCACCAGCGGTCGATCCTCCATGACCGGGAGGATGAACGGCGCCACGCGCACGTAGTGACGCAGCACATCTCCCTTCGTGTAACCACCCGCTCGACCTGGGAACCAGACCTTGTCGAGGCTCGACAGCGAAAGCGTGACGCCCCGGCCCAGCGTTAGGTGCGCGTCTCGGCGCTCGTGTTCCGCAGCGTCGAGCTCGACCTCGAGCCTCGCGTCCGTTCCAGAGACGGCTGATGCCGAGCGCTTCGCTGTGCGCTTCGCCGCGGATTTCTTCGGTGGAGACTTGACGCTCGCTGCCGCCCCGGTCCGCCGACGGGTTGCGGCCGCGCGCGCGACGCCGTGGCCGCGCTGAACACTCGTTGCCTCGCGCGTCACCTCGCGCGGGTCCTTGTCGTCTCGGACGCCCAGGAATATCGGCTGGCGCAGGCGGCTGTCCGCCGTCCATTCGTTGAACTTCACTTCGACCACGATCTCGGGCCGCACCCAGTGCGCCTTCTCGTTCGTCCGCACCGGTGTAGAGAAGGGAGACGACTTCCGCTCGAGACGCGCGAGACGCTTTGCCATCGCCGCGAGGCTCTCGCGCGTGAAGCCCCCTCCTGTGTGCCCGACGTACACGAGATCATCTCCATCGAAATAGCCGAGGAGGATGGCGCCGAGATGCTCGCGCGTGTTGCGCGGCTCGGTGTAGCCGCCGACGACGAACTCCTGGCGGAACTCGACCTTGAGCTTGAGCCAGTCGCGAGATCGCGCGCCCGGCTGATACGTCGAGTCGACCCGCTTCGCGATGATGCCCTCCCAGTCATCGCGCCGGGCTCGCGCGAGCAGCTTCTCTCCGTCACCGGGCGCGGAATCGCCGAGTCGTAGTCCCTTCGGGGCGCGTGCACCGATGAACCGCTCGAGTCGCTTGCGCCGGACGTTCCATGGCTGGTCGAGCAGCACCGAATCGCCATCCACGAGGAGGTCGAACGCAATGAGGGCTGATGGGGTGCTCTTCACCTGACCTGCGATGTCCCTCTCGCCCTGGAGGTGCATGCGACTCTGGAGGGCCTGGAACCGCGCCGGTGCATCGCCCGAGAACGCGACGATCTCGCCATCGAGCACGAACGGCCGCTTTCGTCGCAGCGCGAGCGCTCGAACGCCGGCTGTGACCTCGGGGAACTGGTGCGACTTGTCCTTGCCATTTCGCGTGATGAGCCTAACGCTGGCTCCCGCGGCAAATGCCAGCACGCGGACGCCGTCGTACTTGGGCTCGAAGGTCCATCCGGCCCCTGTCGGGATGGTCGTGCCGATCGTGGCCAGCATCGGCGTTATTCGGGAATCGGGAATCGGGAATCGGGAATCGCTTTTAACGGCGCTCTTAACTCGATTCCCTATTCCCGATTCCCGATTCCCTGATCTATTCGAGTGCCACACCTTCGACTTCCCGTCGCGGATCTCGTCCATCGTTCGCCCCGTCGTCACCGACGTGTCGTGCTCGCTCGCGTCCCAGCCCGGCACCGCGTCCGTGTCGCGATGCTTGATCAGGAGCCATTGCGGCTTTCCCTCGCCCCGACTCGCCATGCGAACGAGCGCGAACGAGCCGCGCAGCCGATCGCCGTGAAACATGATCTTGATGTCGCCGCGCTCGTAGCCTCGGCGTACCGAGTCCACGCTTCCGTCGTCCGGCTCGTACGTGCCACGATCCCACAGCATCACCGTTCCGCCGCCGTACTCCCCGGCCGGGATCGTCCCCTCGAACGTGTTGTACTCCATCGGGTGATCCTCGACCTCAACCGCGAGCCGGCGCTGCGTCGGGTCGAGCGACGGCCCCTTCGGCACCGCCCAACTCTTCATCACACCGTCCAGCTCGAGCCGGAGATCGTAGTGCAGACGGCTGGCGGCGTGCTTCTGGATCACGAACTGGAGGTGCCTAACGCCGCGAGACCGCGGCGCAGCGCGTCCGGCTGCACCCTCGGGCTCCTTCGTCCGCCTGAAGTCCCTCTTCGCGCGGTACTCGCGCAGGCTGGCGTTCCCGCCAGCCTTGCGCGTCGCCTTTCGTGTCGCCACTCGATCCCTCCGACTCCGATCTCGCGTCTACGCCGTCTTTTTCTGGCGGCTCCGGGTGCCGGAAGTCTTTCGCGCCGATTTGGCCACGCGCTTCTTGCCGCCGGTTCCCTCTCCGCCCTTCGCCGCCTCCTCGAGGCTCGCCTGCAACCGGGACATGAGGTCGAGCACCTGCGAGTCGGCTTCATCCGGCAAGGGCTCGGCCGCGGTGACCTTCTTACCCTTCATCTTCGCGCGGATAAGCTTCATCAGGTTCGCGCGGTAGTCGTCGGTGTATCGCGACGGATCGAACGGCTCGGCGAGATTCTCCACGAGCTGTTTGGCCATCGTCAGCTCCTGCTCGCGCAACGTCGCCGTACCGGGGAACGAGTAGTCGCCGATGTCGACCAGCTCGTTGGCGAAGCGCATCAGCTCGATGACGAGTGCTTCGCCGATGACTCGCACGCCGGCGAGGTGCTGCGTTCGCCGAATGATTACTTTGCCAACCCCGACGACCCCGGTTTGCCGCATGGCTTCGCGAAGCAACGCGTATGGCTTGTCGCCGCCCTTCGTGGGCAGGAGGTAGTAGGGGGTCTCGAAGTATCGCGGGTCGATCTCGTCCTCGCGGACGAAGTCGATGATGTCGATGGTCCTGGATGAGTCGAGCGCAGCCTTCTTGAAGTCGTCATCGGTGAGCACGACGAACTTGCCTTTCTCGTACTCATACCCCTTCACGATCTCGCTCCACGGCACCGGCTCACCGTCGGCCTGACAGACTCGCTCGTACTTGATCGGCGACATGTCTTCCGCGTGGAGCATCCGGAAGCTGATGTGATCGCTACGAACGGCCGTCTTCATCTCGACGGGAACGTGCACCAGTCCGAAAGTGAGTGACCCCTTCCAAATCGACGCCATCGCTCGGACCTGTGGTTGAGGGTGGTACTGCGACGCTCCGGGATCGAGAAAGAAAGCAAGCACAATGCCGTCTGTGGAAAGCCATATTTGTGATTCATGCGAACATCTTCCGAACGCGACGTTCCACCTCTGGCCAGACTGATCAGCGTCGCCGTCGAGCGCGGCATCATCGACGCAACGCAGCGCGACGCACTCGCGGCGCTTTCTGCCGAGCTCACGTCGGTGGGGGATCGCTCGCACGAGCAGGCGGCCGAGATCGCACCGGCGCGCGAAGCAAATCGCGGGTTCAACGCGATCACCGTGGCGTATTCGCTCGGCGCCCTGCTCGTGCTCTTCGCGCTCGCGTGGTTTCTGTTCGAGCGATGGAAGGTGCTCGGACCGTTCGGCGTCCTCGTCGTGGCGCTGCTCTATGCGGCGGCGTTCGCCGGGGTCGGGACGCTGCTGCGACGCCGAGGATTCGACGTTGCCGGCGGCCTCGCGATCGTACTCGCGGTCGCGATGACGCCGGTGTGGGCATGGGCGATCCTCCGTCTCACGGGCGAGATCCCCGACCCGGCGATTTACACCGACCCGTTGTCGCGCTACGAGCCGTACATCGCGACGCGCCTCATCGTCCTCGATCTCGCGACGATCGGCGTGGCGCTGGTGGCGCTTCGACGGGTGAGCTTCTCGGTGCTCGGCGCGCCGATCGCGGTGGCGCTGGTCGCGCTGCTGCTCCATCTCGGTCAGGCGTTAGGCGACCCCCGTCTCTCCTGGTATATAGGCCCGTATTACACGTGCGTAGTCGCCTGTGCCGTGATCGCCATCGGCTACGCGGCGGAGCACCGCCAGCCGCCAGGTGAGGATTACGCGTTCTGGCTGTACCTGGCCGGACTGGTCACGCTGTTGGTCGGCTACGTCGAGGTCTGGTCGTACATCGGTCGGTGGCGACATGCGCTCCCACTCGTGGCGGCGGCGCTGGTGACCGCGTCGCTCTACCTTCGGCGCCGCACGCTCCTGGTGGCAGGTGGGATCGCAGCGTTCGGCTACCTCGGGTATCTCGCCTTTGACGTGTTTCGCCGGGTCGTCGCACTGCCGATCGCGCTCGCGGCGCTCGGACTGCTAGTCATCGTTGCCACCGTGTGGATGCAGCGGCGCTTCCCCAAGCTCGTCGATCGGGTGAGTCGCGAGGACGCTGCCGGCGTCAAAACGCTCCCTGCCGGTGCGCTCGCGGTGCTTGGACCGCTCGCCATCGCGTTCACGGCCATGGTGTTCGCCGGGCGCGAGGCCGAAGAACGAACGGTCGAACGGGAATGGCGCAACGCATTCTATGAGCGCCGCGCGCGGGACCAGGTGCGGACGCTCCGGAAGCGGACCGCGCCCGCGCCGACGCCAGCTCCCGTCGACACAACGGGCGGCTCACGCAGATAGGTCCGTCGGAACACTTTTCAGCCCGGGTGTACCGAAACCACTCCCAGAACGCCGACGTAGAGGCACGGGCCTACCCCCTCCTCGTCCCTCAGGAGCACCGATGTTTTCGGCAGTCCTCGCACTTGTACTGGCATTCCATCAGCAGGACACCGTTCGCGTGGGCGGAAAGCCCGACAGCACGCAGGCCAAAAGGGTCCCGACTGATACGGTCGGGGAGGGCAAGGACAAGCGACGCGAGCGAAAGCGCATTCCGGTGACGCCAGAGCTCGAGGCCTCGGCGTTCAAGGACCCGGCCGCGCGGGCCTTACTCAAACAAGCGCGCGAAGCGCGGATGCGGCAGGACTCGGCGCTGCTCGCGTACGACGCGACGGCCTATCAACGAATCTCCGCCGGCCTCGGCTTCCGCGCGTTTGGCCGTGATCGCCTGTTGTTCCGAACCGAGAACGTGTCGCGCGTGCGGTGGTCGCGTGAGAATGGCGCGTGGGTCGACCTCAAGGGCGCGCGCACCGTGATTCCGATGGTGAAGCACGTAGATCCCGACGAGGACATGGAGCCGGATGAGATGTCGCCCATCCCGTATTATCCGGGACGCGAAGCGCTCTGGATCGGGAACGGGGTGGCGAAGGCCGAGGTCGACCCTGAGGACATGATCCACCCGCTGGCGGTCGGGTCGGAGGCATACTACCGCTTCGCGATTGGCGACTCGATCTCGTTCAAGCTCTCCGACGGGAAGGTCATCGCGCTCCGGGAGCTTCGCATCGAGCCACGTCGGCCGAACTGGCGGCTGTCGGTTGGGTCCTTCTGGTTCGACGTGAGCACGGGCCAGCTGGTGCGCGCCGCGTATCGGATGTCGGTCGAGATGGACATCTGGCAGGTTGTCGACGAGGAGGTGGCGTACGATGAGGATCCCGACGACAAGCCGCCCGCCGCAGTCAAGGCGTTTCTCTCGCCGATGCGCGCGAACCTCGAGGGCGTGACCATCGATTACGGGCTGTATGGCGGCCGCTTCTGGCTCCCACGCGCTCAGGCGGCTGAAGGGTCGGCGCAGGTGGCGTTCATGCGCGTGCCGTTCAAGATGGAGGAGAGCTTCAAATACGCCAGCGTGAACGGAACCGATTCGCTGCCCAAGATTCCCGCAGCGCCGAAATCGCTTCGCGATTCGCTGTTCGGTGACAGCACGCACTGGCGGGGCATTTCCGATGAGGAGAGAAAACGGCGTTACAAGATCATCGACGAAGCGGATTCGGTGCGCCATGAGCGACAGAAGGAGGCGCGCAAGGCGCAGTGCGACAGCTCGAGCAGCTACACGCAGTATCACTCGCGGTACAACGGTACTGTCCGCGTCGCCGTTCGCATGCCGTGTGACTCCACGGCGCTCGCGCGGTCGAAGGACCTTCCCGGCTCCATCTACGAACCTGGCGAAGAACTGTTCGGCACGGCGGAGCGGGATGAGCTGATGAAATCGTTAGGCTTCTCGCTGCAGCCGGACTGGGCGCCGCAGAAGCCAACGTTCCATTACGGTCTCGACCTGACGCGATACAACCGCGTCGAGGGGTTCTCGACGGGGCTCGATGTGAGGCAGCAACTCGGAAAGGGTTATAGCGTCAGAGCGGTACCTCGTGTGAGCTTCGCCGACGCGCAGCTCAACGGTGAGTTGTTCGGCACGCGCGGCAACGGCCGGCGACAGTTGGACCTCGGCATTTATCGGCGGCTCGAGGCGTCGAACGACTACGGCGACCCGCTTTCGTTCGGCAGCTCGCTCAACGCGCTACTGTTCGGGCTCGACGAGGGCTTCTACTATCGCACGTGGGGCGCTGAGCTCGCCGGTTCCAACGTGGGCGGCGGAGGTTTCACGTGGCGGCTGTTCGGCGAGCATCAGTGGAATGCGAACGTCGAGACACAATGGTCGCTTGCCAACGCCATGAACGATGTCCAGTTCATGCCGAACATCGAGGCGAAAGAAGGCACGATTGGCGGTGCGGAGGCTCGGTACACGCACACGTTCGGGCTCGACCCGGAGGGTTGGCGGCTGCTGACGGACTCTCGGGCGGAGGCGGCAGCGGGGACGTTCGACTACGCGCGTGGCGCGCTCGACCTGACGCTCTCGCGCGGTCTCGGAGCCGGATTCGAGGCGGCGGTGACCGGGAGCGGTGGTATGTCGGGTGGGTCATTGCCGCCGCAGCGCGAGTGGTTCATCGGTGGCGCGCACACGGTCCGCGGACAGCGGCCAAGCCTCACGGAGCCGGGACAAGTCGGGAACTCGTACTGGCTCGGGCGGGGCGAGCTGGGCAAGCAGTTCACAGGGGTACGTCCGACGGTGTTCTACGACCTGGGCTGGGCGGGTGACCGCAACGACTGGAGCCACCCAGGCCGGCCGGTGAGCGGTGCAGGGGTGGGCGCATCGGTCATGGACGGTCTGTTCAGAGTGGACCTGTCGCGTGGTATCTATCCGCGCCAGCGCACGCTGCTGGACGTGTATTTCGAGGCGCGGTTCTAGGCTCGTTGAGATCGTGGCTCGCGGCTTCGTTAAGGCTCTCGCGCCGGGGCGCGGGGGCGTGGCTTCGTCGGTCCGGCGCTCGAGCCGTGTAGGCGCGTAGCCGCCGGAGGACCGACGCCCCGCCGACGAGACAGCGATGCCGACCGTCGATTGCCGACCAACCCTCGATGCCAGGGGCTAGCCCAAACGAACCGTTTCGCGGCGCTCAACGTCGTCGCGCTGCCCCAGGAACTCCCCGATCGGGGCGAGCGAGTCGATGTGGTCGCAGAAGATCTTGAACGTGGCCATGAGCGGCACCGCCACGAATGCGCCCGGAATCCCCCAGACCCACCACCAGAACGCGAGCCCGACGAAAAGCGCCACGGGGTTCAGCGTTAGGCGCCGGCTGAGGAGCAACGGGCTCACGACATTCGCCTGGACCGTGTTGATCGCGAGGAACGCCGCCGGGATGAGCAGAGCGTGGGTTACCGAGTCGAAGGCCGTGAGCGCGGCGACGCCGAGGACCAGGATGATGGTCACGGCGCCCAGATAGGGAACGAATTCCAGCAGGGCAACGACCGCGCCCCACAGCGCCGGGTTCGGCATTCCCAGGAAATACAGCACGACCGCCACCAGGATGCCTTCGCCCACATTCACCGCCAGCGCGGTGACGAGATACGTGGAGATCGACGACTCGGCCTTTCGTGCGATCTGCACCGCCGTCCGCTTGTCGCCCAGCCGAGGCAACACCTTCACGAGCTTCTGCAGAAAGAGATCTCCCGCCGCGAGGAGGAAATACAGCAGGATGACCACCTCGAGCGCGCCAGCCACGAAGCGCTGCGTCGTGCCGAACACGCGCGCGACGATCCCGGGTCCTCGCACGACCACCTCGGTCGTTTTCGGCGGCGCCGCGGTGCTCGTGGCGGTCTCCACCTGTTCCGCCGTGCGTCTCACGCGCTCGAGCGGTTTCGTGAGCTTCTTAATCCGCGCCTCGGCTCGCGCGAGGGTCGCCGGCGCTTCCGTCACCCAGCGCTCCACGGGCGTGGACAGCTCGTAGGCGCCGAAGCCGACGAGCGCAAGCAACCCGACAACGACGATGGCGGCGCCTAACGGCGCTCCGATCCCGATTCGCGTCAGCGCGCGAACGATGGGGCTGAAGAGCAGATCGAGCAGGAGCGCCATCACGATCGGCAACAGGAAGTCGCGCGCGTTGGAGAGCGTGTACACGAGCGCGAGAATCGTCAGGACCGTGATGCCGATCGACCGTGCGTGGACGGTGCCGATGGCCGAGGCTGTCTTCGAGATATCCGGGGTGGGCGCACCGGGCTCGACGGGCGTAGCCTGCGCCTGGTCGTCGACGTCCGGGTCGAGAACCGAGCGATCGTTGGTAGTGCCTGCAGACATTCGAGCGGGGCGGTGTGTTTATGCTGGTTGTAGCCCCGAAGGGCAACACTTGTGCCTGCCTCAACCGCGCTCAGGAAGACCTTGGGGCTAGCGCGGCTGGCTGGCGAGCGCAACTTCACGGCGACGGCGCCGACCGCCTACGGCAATGGGGCCGAGGCCGAACCCTTCCTACTTCACGAGGCACGCCATGTCGATGTGGAGCGAGTTCAAGGCGTTTTTGCTCAAGGAGAACGTCCTGGCACTGGCCATTGCGGTGGTGGTGGGTGCGGCTCTCAATAAGCTCGTGACGGCTGTCGTCGAAGATTTCATCATGCCCATCGTCGCGGTGGCGACGCCCGATCCGAAGCTGTGGCAATCCGCCGTCACGCCAGGGCCGATTCCGTTCAAGATCGGTGACTTCGGCGGCGCGCTGCTCAACTTCGTCATCATCGGCTTCGTCGCGTGGCGGATCAGCAAGGCGTTCATTCGCCCGGCCGCGACGCCCGTGACGAAGCCGTGCCCGTTCTGCAAGATGACGATCGACGTCGCGGCAACGCGGTGCGCGCATTGCACGAGCCAACTGTAAGATTTCTTGCACCCTAACGCCGAAGGACCAGTGGCCGACAATCAGGGTTACGACCGCACGCCCCTCTGGGGCTGGGTACTTTACGTCGCTGCACTCGCGATGTTCATCGGGCTCATCGTCAAGTCGCTGGGCACGGGCGGCTGATCGTTAGCGTCTGAACCGTGGAGCCGCAGACGACGCGGAGACTCGGCCGCTCAGAAAATGCACCCGGATCGTGGCGGAATCACGATCGTGACCATCCCGCCCTCGGTCGTCGGGCGTGCGCATGCGCCTAACGCATCGTTCGGAAGGCTCGAGAGCGGAAGGCGAATCGTCGCCGCGGCGGTGTCGTTGTTGAGTGCGACCACCGTTTGCCCGCGGCGATACACGAAGGACTGTTCGCCGGCCTGCAGGTGCTCCATCCGTCCTGTTCGAAGATCGCTCCGCTCCGCGCGAAGCGTGAGCAATCGCTGGACGTGCGACCACACCGCCTGCTGCTGCGTGGTGCGTCCGCTCGCGTCGAACGCGTTGCGCGGGTCGCTCCGCCAGCCACCAGGAAAGTCGCGCCGGTTGTCCGGATCGCCGCCGCCAGGCAGGGCGATCTCGTCGCCGTAGTACAGCAGCGGCGTTCCGCGGACGGTCAGCAGAAACGTGTAGGCAAGCTTCAACCCGTCGATCGTGGCATTCGGCTCGTTCATGAAGCGACCGACATCGTGATTGCCCAGGAATGTCATCAGCGATGACGCGTTAGGGTAGAGATGGTCGCGCGACAACATCTGGGCGACCTCGCGAAGGGACTTGCCTTCCGCGAACGCACGTCGCAACGGGAAGAGCAGCGGGAAGTCGAATAGCGCATCCACGCGTGTGTCGATCCCATCCCATCCACGGCGGCCGCCCTGGAAGAACGCGACCAGCGACGGGTCGCCGTCGAAGACTTCGCCGACGACCGTCATGGAGGGATATTGTCGCTTGATCGTGGTCATCCAGTCGCGCCAGAACGTGCGCGGCACGTAGGGCCACGTGTCCTGCCGGATGCCGTCGATGCCGCTCACGCCCGCCCACCAGAGCGTGTTCTGGTTGATGTATCGCGCGACCTCGGGGTCGCCCTGGTTCAGGTCGGGGAGGATATCGATGAACCAGCCGTCGAGCGTGGCTTCGCGCATGCCGGGCGTGGCGTACGGGTCGGCCAGCGTCCACACCTGCCACGTGTTCGCGAGGTGTTTCTCGGCCGTGCCGTGGAACCACGTCGGCGTGGGCGAGTCGTTGACCCACGGGTGATACGGGCCGGTGTGGTTGGCGACCATGTCGAGGATGATCTTGATGCCCGACCGGTGCGCGTCGTCGACGAGCTGCTTGAACTCCGCGAGCGTGCCGAGGTGCTCGTCGACGGCGTAGAAGTCCACCGCGCCGTAGCCATGGTAGTCCGTGATGGCCTGGCCCTCGTACGTCTCCTGCTCGTTGAGCTTGTCGTTGTTGTCGTAGATGGGGTTGAGCCAGATCGCGGTGATGCCTAACGACTTGAGGTAGGGCAGCCGTTGGCGAACCCCGGCGAGATCACCGCCGTGGTAATAGCGCGCCTTCGATCGGTCGATGAGCCCCGGAGATTTCGCGGGACGGTCGTTCGTCGTATCGCCGTTCGCGAACCGATCCGGCATGATCAGATAGACGACGTCCTGCGGTCCGAATCCCTGAAAGCGGCCGCTGCGGGGCAGGGCAGGCGATACGCTGAACGGCGCCGCCGCGCTCCCGTTTGCCGTGCGGAGTGTCAATGGGTAGGACCCGGGTGCCGTGCCCGCGGGAATCGTGACGTCGACGAAGGCATACGTGCCCGCCGCGTTGACCTTCCCGGTCGCGCACGTTAGGCGCCCGCAGCTCACGCGCGCCCCGGTGAGATTCTTCCCGTGCACGAGCACACGAACCGGGTTGATCGAATGCCCGGCCCACCAGTTCGGCGGCTCGACTTTCTCCACGCTCGGTGCTTGGCCCGGAAGCGCGGTCGTCGCGACGAGGGCGAGACCGAACAGCAACGAACTGCTACGTACGGGGTCAGACTCCTTTTTCATCATTCGAACGCCTGCCGGCGCGTGGGACTGCAGTTCACCGCGTGAAATTGGGCCGAGTTGGCGGGGAAAGGATGGGAACGGAGTCTGACCCCGTACGTAGCGTTTCTACGCCACCGCGCCGCCCGTGGTGACTACCGGCTGGCCCGCTGGCGCGGTGGCAGGCGCCTCGCTCGGATCGCGCACGCGCCACACGAGAATCGCTGCGAGGAGGAGGAACACGCCGCCGGCCACGACCGCGGACAGGCGGTTGTTGTCCAGCACGTGTGACATCACCCACCCGAAGCCTAACGACGCGACAATCTCGGGGATCACGATGAAGAAGTTGAAGATCCCCATGTAGACCCCCGTCTTCTCGCGCGGGAGCGAGCCGGCAAGGATCGCGTAGGGCATGGACAGAATGCTCGCCCAGGCGAGCCCGACGCCGGTCATCGAGAGCAGGAGCATCTTGGGCTCGTGGATGGCCGTGACCGACAGGAGCCCCGCAGCGCCGGCGAGCAGGCAGAACGCGTGCGCGCGCGCTCGGCCCAGCGTACGCGCGATCGACGGCAGGAAGAAAGAGAACACGAAGCACACCGCGGAGTAGGCCCCGAAGCACACGCCCGCCCACTCGACTCCCTGTTGGTAGAGCGGCGAGTTCTGGTCCGGCGCCCCGAAGACGTTGCGTGCCACCGCGACCGGGAAATACAGCCACATGCAGAAGAGTCCGAGCCACGTCGAGAGCTGCACGAACGCGAGCTGACGCATCGTCTGCGGCATCTCGCGCGCCGCCTTCAGGATCTCGCGAGCACTCGCGGCCACGCCGGCGTTCTGCTGCTTCCGCCGGCGGAACTCCTCCAGATTTTCGGGTGGGTGCTCCTTCGTCGTCAGGATCGTGTACAGCACGGCGCCGAAGAACGCCGCGGAGCCGATGAAGAATGACAGCCGCACGGTCGTCGGAATCGTGCCCGGTGTGCTCGGACCAACGCCGAACCAGTTCGTGAGCATCCACGGCATCGCCGACGCGATCACGGCACCGAGCCCGATGAACAGGCTCTGCATCGCGAAGCCGCGCGTGCGGTCGGACGGTGGCAGGAGGTCCGCAACGAACGCCCGAAACGGCTCCATGGAGATGTTGATGGATGCGTCGAGGATCCACAGCAGTCCCGCGGCCATCCATAGCGCGCTGGACGTCGGCATGGCTAGCAACGCGATCGAGCTGAGTATCGCGCCCACGAGGAAGAACGGACGCCGGCGCCCCAGGCGCGGCGACCACGTGTGGTCACTCAGGTGACCGATGATCGGCTGGACGATGAGGCCGGTGAGCGGCGCGGCGAGCCAGAGCATCGGGATCTGATCAGCACGCGCACCGAGGTACTCGTAGATGGCGCTCATGTTCGCCATCTGGAGCGCCCAGCCGAACTGGATGCCCAGAAACCCGAAGCTCATGTTCCAGATCGTCAGGAATCGCGTGGGCGACGTCTGCATCGTTCCGCTTGCTCGCGCTTCGGCCATGGTCGTCTGATCCTCGGTGAGTACTGCTAGCGCTCGTAGACCGCGATCATCGTGCGGAGTCGTTCGACGATTTCGGGCGTGATCTGATCCCACGAGAAGCGCCAGCCCCAGTTCCCCGATGCTCGACCGGGAAGGTTCATGCGCGCCTCGCTACCGAGTCCGAGCACATCCTGCAGCGGGATGATCACCGTGTTCGCGACGGACGCGAGTGCCGCTCGGATGAGCGTCCAGTTCATCTCACGACCATCCGCCCCGAGATACTGTAGCGCGAAGGCCTTCTCGCGCGCCACCTCCTCCGAGGCGCGCGTTGAATCGCCCTGGCCGCTGGATTCCCACCAGCCAACGGTCGTGTCGTTGTCGTGCGTGCCGGTATACACCACGCGCGACCGAGGGAAATTGTGCGGGCGGAACTTGTCCGCCTCGGCGTCCGTGCCGAACGCGAATTGCAGGATGCTCATGCCCGGATAGCCGAACTGCTCGCGTAACGCTTCGACGGCAGGCGTGATGACGCCGAGATTTTCGGCCACGATGGGCACGGGACCGAGTGCGGCGGTGACCGCCTCGAAGAGCGCTTCGCCGGGACCCTCGACCCAGCGACCGTTGACGGCGGTGGAGGCGTCACCCGGCACTTCCCAGTACGCCTCGAAGCCGCGGAAATGGTCAATGCGAACGATGTCGAACAGCTCGAACGATGCGCGCAGGCGACGGATCCACCACGCGTACCCATCGGCGTGCATCGCGCTCCAGTCGTAGATGGGATTGCCCCACAGCTGGCCCGTCGCGCTGAAGTAGTCGGGTGGAACGCCTGCCTGTACGATCGGGCGACCGTCCTCGCGAAGCTTGAAGTCGTGCCGGTCGGCCCACACGTCGGCGGAGTCGTGCGCCACGTAGATGGGTAGATCGCCCATGATGAGGATGCCGCGGGCCTTGCAGGCGCGCCGGAGCGCGTCGAACTGCGAGTAGAAGAAATACTGTTCCGTGCGATAGCGATCGATCTCGCCAGCGAGCTGCTGTCGCCACCGTTCGAGCGCGCCTGCATCGCGACGTGCGGCTCCAGACTCCCACGTGGTCCACGCGGCACCGCCGTGTGCGTCCTTGAGCGCCATGAACAGCGCGTAGTCGTCGAGCCATGACGCGTGTGCGCTGGCGAACGCGCGATAGCGGTCGTCGGGCGTGAACGATGCAATCGCTCGATCGAGCAGCGCGCGTTTGTGCGGGATCACCGTCTCGAAGTCGACGGTGTGAGCCGGAAACGCCTTGCCGTCGCTTGGCGCCGCGATCAGCAGCGGATTGCCCGCGAAGGCCGAGAAGCATTGGTATGGCGAGTCGCCGTAGCCGGTGGGACCGAGCGGCAGCACCTGCCAGATCGTAATACCGGTGGTCGCCAGAAAATCGAGAAAGCGATGCGCCTCGTCACCGAGCTCGCCGATGCCGTTGGGCCCTGGCAGCGACGTGGGATGTAGGAGAATGCCCGCTGCGCGGGTAAGCGTCATGGTCGTCGGGAGGAAGCAGAGCGGGACGCCCTCGTATGGACGTCCGTGATCGGAGCCGTAGGAGACTACAGCGACCCGGGTGTTCGCGCGAGCGTTGACGGGAAGCGCATCTTGCTTCGCATGGGTGGAGTTCCGGCTACCGGTCGTGTCGTCGTGGCGCTGGCTGCCCTGTCGCTTGGGTGCGGTGGCGGCCGATCTGCACCGCGATCGTCAGTGCCGACCGCGGATGGTGTGACGGCTTCGGTAGGTGACTGGAGGCGCGGCGCAACCTGCTACGAGATCTTCGTCCGGTCCTTCTCCGATAGCGACGGGGACGGCATCGGGGACCTGCGCGGCCTCACGGAGAAGCTCGACTACATCAACGACGGCAACTCGAGCACGGATCGCGACCTGGGGGCGCGGTGCATCTGGCTCATGCCAGTGAACGAGGCGTCGAGCTATCACGGTTACGATGCGACCGACTACTATCGGGTCGAGCCGGACTATGGGACGAACGACGATTTCAAGCGGCTCGTGGTCGAGGCGCATCGGCGCGGCATCGCGGTGCTCGTGGACATGGTCCTCAACCACGTGTCGAGCGAGCACCCCTGGTTTCGGGAGGCGTTAGGCGACTCAGCCGCGCCGCATCGCGCATGGTTCCGATGGGCAACATCGCGCCCGGCGGAGCGGGGACCGTGGGGCCAGGAGGTGTGGCACAAATCGCCATCGCGAGACGAGTACTACTACGGCGTGTTCTGGCACGGTATGCCGGACCTCGATTACCGCACGCCGGCTGTGCGAGAAGAAGGGAAGAAGATCGCTGCGTTCTGGCTCACGGACATGGGCGTGGATGGCTTTCGCCTCGATGCCGTGCCGTATCTGGTCGAGGAGCCGGGCCACCAGGTGGGCACCTCGGCCACGCACGCGTTGCTTCGCGAGTACGCCGCGTCGCTCAGGGCGATCGCGCCTCATGCATTCACGGTCGGCGAAGTATGGGATGGTCTCGACCGCATGCTGCCGTATTACCCCGACCAGCTCGAGTCATATTTCGCGTTCGATCTCTCCGACCTCCTGATCGCCGCGGTGCGCGACGGATCGGCGCAACCGCTCCTGGAGCGGTACGCGCGGTTCCAGCAGTCCGTTCCCGACGCGCGTTATTCGACTTTCTTGAGGAACCACGACCAGACGCGAACGCTCAGCGCGCTCAGTGGTGACGTCGCCCGCGCGAAAGTCGCCGCGACGCTCCTGCTGACGCTGCCGGGCCTGCCATTCGTCTATTACGGCGAAGAGATCGGAATGACGGGCGACAAGCCGGACGAACGTTTGCGCACGCCGATGCAGTGGAGCAGTGTCGGCGGAGCCGGGTTCACGCGCGGGAAGCCATGGGAGTCGCTCCAACCCGACTCGGCGACGACCTCGGTGGAACGGCAGGACCGCGACCCGGCTTCGCTCCTCAACCTCTACCGCCGGCTCATCCACCTTCGCCTCGACCGCTCGGCGTTAGGTGTCGGGGACTTCATGCCGCTCACATCTACCGGCCCGGCTGTCGCCGCCTATCTCCGACGTGACGGAAAACGCGTCGTGCTGGTGGTAGCGAACCTGGGCACTTCCGCGGCGGAGAATGTGACGCTCGTGTCGCCCGACGCGGCGTTGCCGCCCGGGACGTACACGGCGACGCGATTGCTCCAACCCGGCGTGGCGCCGAAGCTCGTCGTTGCTGCGGATGGCCGGATTCGGGGCTACGTTCCGGTCACCTCGATTGGCCCGCTCGAGACGTGGATTGTGCAACTGTCGTTGGGGGAAGGGGGATGAGGGATGAGCTGGAACGACGCCATCATCCCCCGATCCCTCATCGCCACCCTCATCCCCCATCCCGCATCCCTCATCCCTCAATGCGTACTGCCTTGCCGCCAGTGACCGCCGCCCTCGCTATTCTGGCCTGTAGCCCGAGCGCGAAGAACGCGAGGACCGACACCGCCGTCGCGACTCCCGCGCCCGCGGGTCTGTCGCGCGCAACCGCGACGAAGCCGAGTGCGGACCCGTCGTTCCACCCGGCGTGGTCGAAGCATGCGGTGATCTACGAGGTCAATGTCAGGCAGTACACGCCCGAAGGCACACTGTCGGCGCTGCGGTCGCACATTCCCCGCCTCAAGGCGTTAGGCGTCGACATCCTGTGGCTCATGCCGGTGCAGCCTATTGGGCAGAAGAACCGGAAGGGGAAGCTCGGCAGCTACTACGCGATCTCCGACTACACGGCCGTCAACCCGGAGTTCGGGACGCTCGCCGACTTCGAGGCGGTCGTGGATGCGGCGCACAGCGAGGGGCTCAAGGTCATCCTCGACTGGGTGGCGAACCATACCGCCTTCGATCACGAGTGGGTCACCGCGCATCCCGATTTCTACGAGCGGAAGCCCGATGGCTCGCTCATGAACGCGCGCGACAACGAAGGCCACGAAACCGACTGGACTGACGTGGCGGAGCTGCAGTACACGAACCAGGCGCTTCGCCAGGCGATGATCGGCGAGATGAAGTGGTGGGTGGACTCGACGGGCATCGACGGGTTCCGCTGCGACGTCGCGGGCGGCGTTCCCACCGATTTCTGGGTCGACGCACGAACGGCGCTCAAGGCCGTGCGTCCCGACCTGTTCTTCCTCGCTGAGGCGGAAGACCCCGGGATTCACGCGGCGTTCGACATGACGTACGGGTGGGACCTCCACCACCTGCTGAACGCGATCGCACAGGGGAAGCAGAACGTGTCGGCGCTCGATGCGTATTTCGCGAAGAACGATAGCCTCTACGGTCCCGGCGCCTTTCGCATGTACTTCACCTCCAATCACGACGAGAATAGCTGGAACGGCTCGGAGTTCGAGCGCATGGGCGCGAACCACAAGCCAGCCTACATCCTGAGCGCGACGGCGGCGGGGTCGATGCCGCTGCTGTACAGCGGCCAGGAGGTCAGCATGAAGAAGCGCCTGCGATTCTTCGAGAAGGACACCATCGATTGGCGCGGGCCGTCGCTCGCGGACTTCTACCGGTCCGTGTTCGATCTCAAGCACGCGCAGCCCGCGCTCGCGAACGGTCCCTGGGGCGGCCGCCAAACGAAGCTCGAGACCACGGGTGGCAAGGCGGTGTACGCGTTCTCGCGCACGCAGGACACGAACACGGTGGTGGTGGCGGTGAATTTCGACGGCAAGCCCGCAACCGCAACCTATCGAGGCCTAACGCGTGCCGGCGCGTACCGGGATTGGTTCGGCAAGACGCGCGTCACGCTCGCGGATTCGGGGCGAATCGACATACCGGCGAATGGGTATCGGGTGTTCGTTCGCTAGGCGGCGAAAGAAAGCGTGTCATCCCGAGCCGCCAGGCGAGGGATCGCGCCTGTCCCGGCCGAGGGCCACGGTTCCCGTTTCCCTGGTCCCGGTTCCCGGTGCTCCCGATTCCCGATTCCCGATTCCCGCTTCCCGACCGTTAGGCAGCAACGCCTCGAGCTCTCTCGCCTCCAGATCAAATCGCTGCCCGGTGCCGACCAGCCCAACACGCAGGTGGCTCAACGTCAGCTCGCCACCCTTCGTCACGGTGCTCGCGTTGTCGAATCGCACCGTGTCGCGGCCATCCACGAACGTCACGCCGCCCTTGCCCACCACCTCGCCGATCGACCCGTGCACCACGAGCCCCGTGTCCTCGTCGATCCCGAGGCCGAGGAGCTGCGGGTACCCCGCGATCGCCACGAAGAGGCGGTGCAGACGACGCCGTTGGGCGAAGTGCGTGTCGATTAGCGCCCCGAAGCAGAGCAATCCCAGGCCCGGGCCGATGTACATCTCCACTTCGTTGCCGTCCTCGTCCACCTCGCCGCCCGCAAGCGTCGTCTCGGTGAGCGCCGCGGCACCAGCGCTGGTGCCGCACACGACGGCGCCAGCGACGAACGCGTCGCGAATGGCCTCGCCAACGAGCGTCCCGCTCAGCGTGGTGATCAGGTGCACCTGATCGCCGCCGCCGAGGAAGATGCCGGCAGCCCCGCGCACGCCCTCCGCGATCGACTTGTCGTTCGCCGCGTCGCGTCCATCGACGATCGGGATGTCGACGTTGCGTACGCCCGCCGCCTGAAAATCGCGCCGCCAGGCCGCGGCGGCTCTGCCCGGATTGCTCGACGCGGTGGTGAACCCAACGACCGGGGCGCCGCGATCGGCCCCGGCCAGACGGATGAAGGCGCCTAACGCATCGCCTTCCGCGGTGCAGGCACCCCCGATGAG
>Ga0207701_10000308_pt1 | contig 50238 bp, 43 predicted proteins | sample KBSSwiSSwithPhiX_FD_184294 | JGI IMG/M metagenome (GOLD analysis project Ga0207701, IMG submission 184294) | Switchgrass rhizosphere bulk soil microbial communities from Kellogg Biological Station, Michigan, USA, with PhiX - S5 (SPAdes) (version 2) | ecosystem: Environmental > Terrestrial >... | reverse complement strand
GCGCGGATCACCCGGTCGGCACGGCGCGTGCCCTGCGCGGCGGCGAGAGACTTCGGGTCGTCACGATGCATGGTGAACCTCGCTTTGGTAGGCTTAGACGTGTGCCTGTGCCGACGCGCGCACACAGGCGTCGATCTTCGCGAGCCAGCGCGTCTTGTCCGCCTCGGTCAGGAAGGATGCCGCGAACGAATTGCGCGCGAGCGTCACTAAGTCGTCGCGGGTCAGCGCCAGAGCGCGTTGCGCGGCCAGATAATTGGCGACGACATAGCCGCCGAAATAGGCCGGGTCATCGGAATTGATCGTCACGCGGAGACCGCGGTCGAGCAGCCGCTTCAAGTTGTGCTGCTCCATGCGCGGGAACACGGCCAGCTTGACGTTCGACAGCGGGCATACCGTCAGCGGGATGTGTTCGTCGGCGAGCCTCCGGCACAATGCGTCGTCGCTCTCACAACGCACGCCATGATCGATGCGCTCGACGTGCAGCAGGTCGAGCGCCTCCCACATGTAGGCGGGCGGACCCTCCTCTCCCGCGTGCGCCACCGCGCGAAAGCCGGCCGCGCGTGCCGCTGCGAAGACTTCCACGAATTTGGACGGCGGGTGCCCGACTTCCGACGAATCGAGCCCAACGCCGTGGATCGCCGCCTTGTACGGCAGCGCCTCCTGCAGCGTGCGCATCGCGTCGTCGGCAGACAAATGGCGCAGGAAGCAGAGGATCAACCTGCTGGTGATGCCGAGTTCGCGCTCACCCTGCGCCAGCGCACGCCTAACGCCGGCCAACACTGTCGCGAAGGAGATGCCGCGTTGCGTGTGCGTTTGCGGATCGAAGAAGATTTCGGCATGTACCACGCCGTCGGCGTGCGCACGCTCGAGGTAGGCCCACGTCATGGCGTGAAAGTCATCTTCGTCGCGCAGCACGTCCGCACCCGCGTAGTAGATATCCAGGAACGACTGCAGGTTGTGGAAATCGTAGGCGCGGCGCAGCGCGTCGACCGATGGATAGGGCAACGCAACGCCATGCTTCGCGGCCAGTGCGAACACCAGTTCGGGCTCGAGTGAGCCCTCGATATGGATATGCAGTTCCGCCTTGGGCAGAGCACGGATGAAGCTCTCCATCGTGGCATCTTCCTTCGTCGTCGCCATGCTCATTCCACGTCGAACAGCGGACCGACAAACGACAGGAAGTCGCCTGCCTCGACCCGGCGGCGCATGGCCGCGAGATCGGGCGCGAAGGCGCGGTCGCGATCCCAGAACGCCGCTTCGGTCCGGACGATGGCACAGGCTTCGGTCAGCCGGTGCGACGTCTTGAGCGGCGCGCGGAACTCGATGCCCTGCGCTGCGGCGAGCAGTTCGATCGCCACGATGGCCGATGTGTTGCCCGCCATCGGCGTCAGCCGCCGCGCGGCGAACGTCGCCATGCTGACGTGATCTTCCTGGTTGGCGGAGGTGGGGAGCGAATCGACCGAGGCCGGATGCGCCAGCGACTTGTTTTCCGACGCCAGCGCGGCCGCGGTGACCTGCGCGATCATGAAACCGGAATTCACGCCCCCATCCTCGACCAGGAACGGCGGGAGCTCGGAAAGATTGGCGTCCATCAACAGCGCAATGCGGCGCTCCGACAATGCTCCCGTTTCCGCGAGCACCAATGCCAGGTTGTCCGCAGCGAATGCGACAGGCTCCGCGTGGAAATTGCCACCCGACAGGATCTCACCTGTGTCGGCGAACACCAGCGGATTGTCCGACACGGCATTCGCTTCGGTGAGGAGGATGCCGGCGACGTGCCGCCACTGGTCGAGGCAAGACCCCATGACTTGCGGCTGGCAGCGCAGGCTGTACGGATCCTGCACACGGCCGCAATCAAGGTGCGATGCACGGATCGCACTTCCGTCCAATAGGTCCCTGTAGACGGCAGCGGCGTCGATCTGGCCGCGATGTCTGCGCACGGCGTGAATGCGCGCGTCGAATGGCGTGTCGCTACCCAGACACGCGTCGACCGTCATCGCGCCCGCGACGAACGCGGCGGACATGGCGCGCTCGGCGGCGAACAGTCCGGCGAGCGCCAGCGCGGTGGACACCTGCGTACCGTTGAGCAGCGCCAGGCCTTCCTTGGGCGCCAGTTCGATCGGGCGCAACCCAGCCAGTGCAAGCGCCTGCGCGCCGGGCACGATATCGCCGTTGATGCGCGCTTCGCCTTCGCCGATCAGCACGGCGGAAAGATGCGCGAGCGGGGCCAGATCGCCCGACGCGCCGACCGATCCCTGTCCTGGAATGCACGGCACGATGCCGGCATTGTTGATGGCGACAAGCAGCTCGATCACATCCCAGCGAATGCCCGAGTGACCACAGGCCAGCGACGCCGCCTTGAGGGCAATGACCAAGCGCACGATCGCATCGTCGAGCAATGCTCCCGTCCCTGCGCTGTGCGAGCGCACCAGCGCCCGCTGCAGTTCGCTCAGCCGCGCGCTGTCGATGCGGCTGCGCGCGAGCAGACCGAAGCCGGTATTGACGCCATAGACCGTGCGCCCTTCGCGGACCACCCGGGCGACGGTCTCGGCGGCGGCGTCGACCGCCGCCCTTGCGGCTGGATCGACCGCGAGCGTGGTTCGCTCGGACCAGACGCACCGCAGATCGGGCAACGTCATTCGTCCGGGACGCAACTGTAGTGAGGGCATGAAGGACGGTCCGGAGCTGGAACCGGGATGACCAGGGAAGCGCGATTCTAACGCCGTCGGTCGCGCGCGAATGGGTGGAGCTTGCGGATTCCTACCGGCCGGGAATCGGCCTCGGACTCGCTTTCGCCGCCACGTCGTCCGCGCACTTCAGGTTTTCCGGCGAACCCAGCGGGAAACCCGCGATGGCGCAATCGCGCCTGAAACCGAGCATGCGTGCCTCGGCCAGCGCCTGCGGCGACGTTCCGCGCGCTGTGCACTGGAATTCCATCGTGGAAACGTACCGCGCCGGCATGTCGTTGATGATGCGCGGCGCAGAATTGAATGGCGCCTTGTCCATGTTCCCGCAGAACTTGGTGGCCTGGTTGACCGCGACCCGCGCAGCTTCGGACTCGCTTTTGTCGATGGCCGTCACCCGCCAAGCGTTTTCGCCGATATTGACCAGGTCAGCCCCGGTGGCGCAGCCGTACAGCAGCGTGGCAAGAAGGATTGGATGAATTTTCATTGGCTTGCGGTATGCCGATCATGTTTTTTCCTGGGGCACTTGCATGATAACCGGTTCAGACGACCACCAGATTGCGTGGGTTGCCGCGCCAGAAGAGTTCGATGTTCTCGGTCAGCTGGTCGGCCAGCCCTTGTATTGCTTCTCGGCTCGCCCAAGCCACGTGCGGCGTAAGGATGAAGTTCGGCCGATCGAGAAGCCGCATGAAAGGATGGTCGGCGGGCGGAGGTTCTTTGGTGACGACATCGAAACCGGCACCGCCGATCTGGCCCTGCATCAATGCTTCGGCCAGATCGCTTTCGTCGACAAGCCCGCCCCGCGCCGTATTGATGATCAGCGGCTTGCGCTCCATCCTCGCAAACTCCGGCGCGGCGATCATGTTGCGGGTATCCGGCAGCAACGGGCAATGCAGCGTGATGATGTCGCTGATTCGCAGGACCTCCTCGAACGGCGTGTAGAGCGGGCCCATCCCGGGCACGCCCTTGTACGACGAGAAGAGCACGCGCATGCCCAGCGAACGGCCGATCGCAGCGACCGATTGACCGAGCGCCCCGTCGCCGATGATTCCCAGCGTCGCTCCAGCAAGATCGTTGATCGGATAGTCAAAGTAGCAGAACTGTCCGGACCGCTGCCAGTCGCCGGCAGCGACCGAATGCCGGTAGGCGACGATGCTACGGCGCAGCGCGAATATCAGCGCGAACGTATGTTCCGGCACAGTGTTGACGGCATAGTTGCGGATGTTCGACACCGTAACGCCACGGGTCGCGCATGCAGCGAGATCGACGTTGTCGTACCCGGTTGCGGCCACCGCGATCATCCGCAGCCCCGGCGCCGACGCAATGGCGGCGCCGCGCACCGGTACCTTGTTGGTGATGACGATTTCGGCATCGGCAATGCGTCCGACAACCTGCGCCGGCAGCGTCTCGTCGTAGGTGACGAGCTCGTGCGCGAAATCCGGCGACCGGAGCTTGATCTCCGCAGGCAGTGTGCCTCGATCAAGAAATACGATGCGCGCCGGCTTCTCCATGGCTGTCGGCGCTATTGTATGCGATCGTCAGCGCATCTTCAGCGGCGGCTCGCACCGTATGGAATGGCCGTCTGCGACTCCTCGCCGCCCTTGGTAATTTAGCGGTGGCTGACGACCCATTGCAGCCCTGAACCAGCGGCGCTGTCGGATCTTCTTACGGTCGTGCACATCGTCTGCTGGCCATGTTTTCATAACACTTTGAATCCGCTTGGGTCGCACAAACTTGGCGCAATTGTTGCGTCGAAATCAGATTCGCGACAGCATGCAAGTCGAGGAGTCTTCCATGCGCCTAACCTCACGTCTCTACTCAATCGCCGCTGTTCTATGGTTAGGGTCCGCGTTAGGCGGCTGGGCCGAGGCCGGCATCATTCTCCAAACGCCGACGGGGCTCCACGCTGGCGACAGTTTCCGTTTCGTCTTCGTCACCGACGGCATCCGTGACGCGATCGCTACGAACATAAGTGATTACGACGACTTCGTGAACGTGCAGGCGGGAGGAGCCACGTACGAGGGTGCGGTCGTCAATTGGATCGCCATTGGTTCGACGGACTCCGCGGACGCGATCGATCACGTCGGCCAGGCAGCTGCTGCCGTGTACTTGCCCGATGGGACGCCGGTAACCTCGAACACGACCGCCACGGGACTCTGGTCCGGGGCGCTCGCCCACGCGATCAACCTCGACCTCGCGGGCAATCCAGTTGATCCATTGTTCTTCGTTTGGACCGGCACGAATCCCACCGGCACCGGGTTCGGCGGGCCGCTGGGTTCGGCAAGGCCACAAACCGGCTCCACGACGGACACTCTCGGCGCCTGGATATCCTCGGGTAGCAGTCCCAGTGGAGACCTAAGACACGTTTACGCGATCTCGTCGATTCTTACCGTCTCCCAAACCTCCATCGCCGAACCGTCGATCCTGACCCTGCTGGGGACAGCGCTCAGCGTGGCCTTCGCCACTGCCACGGGCCTCCGATCTCGCCGTCAGCGCAGCGCCAAGTCGACCCGGGAAGGCGGTGCGCCGGCCGGCGCGGCTGGTCCGGCGGAACCCGTCGGTGCTGTGCCAGTCGCGTCCGCGGCGTCGATCCCGGACAGCCGCGGCACGGTCAGGAACAACCGCTCGGTGGCGATGTTCTTCGACGCCAGATCATCCTTGACCGCCTGAGCGCGCGCGTTGGCGAGGAGCCGCAGCGCGTCGTCGTCGACTTTGGCAGCGGCGAGCAGCATCGCTTCCATTTCCGCGGGCGGCACGTCCTTGAGCAGGCCGATCGCGTTACGCGGGCGCTCCTTGATGGACGACTCCTTGTAGGCAGCGGTGAGCCAGCGCACGCGTTCGTCGGCGCTGATCGTGACGAGGTCCGCAGACGCCGGCGCATCGCCCGAGGTGGCGAGCGACTTCGTCTTCTCGCGTTTCATCGCGCTTTCGACGGCGGCGTGGCGCAGCGCCTCGCGGTCGGCCTGTCCGTCGGCACGTCCGCCGATCTCGAGCTTGAGCGCGGGCCGATCGCCGAGCGCCTTGGCCAGCGTCTCGACACGCTTCTGGGCGTCTGCATCGAGCGCGGAACTTCCGGGCTCGAACGGCACGACCGACAACTCCTGGCCGTGCCCGAACGCGGCGCCGAGCAGCGCGAAAGGCGCGGTGACTGCCTTGGTAAGCAGGTTGACGATGACGCGGATGATGAGGCCACCGACCGAGAACTGCGGGTCGTCGAGCGACCCGGCGACCGGCAGGTTGATGTCGATCACGCCGCGAAAGTCCTTGAGCAGCGACACTGCGAGCAGGACCGGGAGCTTGGTGGCCGTTGGACTGTCGATGCGCTCCCGGTTGAACGTAAGCTGGTCGAGAACGAGGCGGTTCTCTGCGGCCAGCTTGCGGTTCTCGACCCGGTAGTGGATATCGAAGGTGAGCTTGCCCTTCTCGATGCCGTAGCCGGCATATTTGACCGAGTACGGTGTGAGCGGCGGCAAATCGATGTCGCGCGCCTTCGCGGCAATGTCGAGCGAGAGTTCCTTCGCAAACGGAAGGATGCGGCCGGACACCTCGACCGGTGCGGAGTGGTCGACTCGCGCCGTGAACGCGATGTCGCCTGCCTGCTCGGACGACATCGTCGTCACCGTGCCGGTCACTTCGGTAAGATTCGCCGCGTAGTTCGGCCGCACGAAGAAGTCCGAATAGTTGACGTTGCCATTTGCAAGCTCGATCCGGCCGATGGTGATGGGCAGGGCGTCGTGCGCGGGCGCGCTGTCGACAGGCGTGGTCGACGCCTTTGCGTCGGGCGCCGGGGCCGGTTCCCTGCCCGGCGTCATGAGCCGGGTGAGATTGAGCGTGCCGTCTTCGTACACAATCGCCCGCGCAAAGTAGTCTTCGGCCCCGACCCGCCCCACGACGAGCCGGAAGGGTTCGGTCATGGTTTCCACGTCGTCGAGCGCCAGGCGTTTCCAGCGCAGGAGGTCGGACGCCGTCGGCTTGTCGAGCGCCGCGAAGTCCGTGACGATGACGTTGCCCTTCCAGCCGGCTTTGACCGGCGCGCCCTCGGGCACGTCGAGCGCCACATGGCCCTTGGCGGCGAGCGCACCCGCCGTCAGCGATACGTTGATGCGCGACTCGACGTAGGGCCTGACCGTCAGGAGATCGAGCCCCGACACGTCGAGCTGCCCGGCAAAGGACACCGGATTGCTCACGAGCGTGCCGTTCCACGCGACCCGCCCGCGGTTGCCGACGCGTGCCTTGAGCGACGCCGTCGACTTCGCGTTGCGAGCGTTGGAATAGTTGGCCGCGGTGAACGAGAGATCGCGTATGCCGAGCTTCACAACCGGCTCGGGCACGCGATCCTCGAGATCGATCGTGGCGCGCTCAATGATCGCCTTCCCGAATGTCAGCGTCCACGTTTGCTCGTCCTTGCCCTTGCCGGCGGCAGCGCTGGTACCCGTGGTGTCGGTCGTCTTCATGAGACGCGCAACGTCGATCGAACCGTCGCGCTCGCGCGCAAGCTTCATCACCGCGTCCCGGCTCTGCATCTCCGCGACCTTCACGATTCGGCCATGAACGTCGACCTCGATCCCGGCGCCGGTAACGGCGGGGAACCTCCAGAAAGGTTGTTTATTGCCCGGGTAGGCGAGCGTGAGGTCACCGATGGACGCCACGCCTTCGGAGAGCTTGAGGTTGCCATCGGCGAGAAGCGCGAAATGCGCCGCCAGGTCGATCGAGCCTTTCTGCACGTCGACCGCGAGCGCGTCTTTGTAGTAGGGAAACAGGAGGCCGAGCGAGAACTTCGAGATATCGAACGTGCCGGTCGCGGTTGGTACGAGCGGCTCGATGTCGGCCTCGCCCTTGAACGCGGCAATCCGGTCGTCGCTGACGAACGACAGCGAGACGTGCGCCTTTTCCCCGGCCTTGGTCGACAGGTTGGAGGCAGCGACAGTCACATCGGCGAGCGACGACTGGAACGTCGAGGTCTCGTCGTGGAGGCGGAGCTTGCCCTTCGCGACCGTGGTCTTTGCCACGCTCACGACCCACGGCTTGTCGGACGTCGCGCCCGCGGAGGGGCCAGGCGGGTCGCGGCGCGCGGGCGAGGCGTCGAAGAAAGGCTGAGCGAGTTCGAGTGAGCCGTCGGCGAGACGACGAAGGTCAATGGCCGGAGCATCGATCGCAAGGGATGCGATGCGAACGTCGCGGCCGAAGACATCGGCCCGATCGAGCGTCAGCGAGATCCGATCGGCCGCGGCGAGCGGCGTCTTGTCGCGGCGGGTCAGCGCGAGCTTGTCGAGGCGGACGTCGCCGCGAACTTCGAGCGTGCGACCCCCTGGAGCCCCATCGACGAAGACCACCTTGAGGCGCGTCGTCAGCGCACCGTCAGCGAGATCGATCCTCGGCTTCGTCGGCAGGTACGCGACGTAGGCCTTGAGAGGGAGCGCATCGAAATCGATGTCGACGGCGGCCTCCCGGTGTTCCGCAAACGGCGTCGTGGTTCCCCCAAGTGCGAAGTGCGATCGATTGAACACGCCTTCCATGTGTGGGGTGACATGAATATCGGACTGATACGGCAGCGACGACAGAAAGGGGATGCCGATCGCGACGTTCTCGAACGTGTGCTTGTTCCCCGTCATCGCGTCGTCGAATACGATGGACCCGCCGTCGATCTCGATGTTGTTGAGCGAAAAGCGCGGCGTTGGAGCGTCCGCCCCGGCGAAGATCTGGTCGATCAGGTCTTGCACGCTGTAGCGGCCGTCGCGATCCCGGGCCAGCGACACCGCCGGGCGCGTCAGCTTGAGCGTGTCGAACACGGGCGCGCGATGCCACGCTGAAGCCGTTGACAGGTCCGCTACGACCTCATCAACCGCGAAAAACGGAGTCGTGCCGCTCGTGTCCGCGCTTGCGAACTTGTGCAACGTCAGGCGCAGCGCGAACGGATTGAAATCGACGGACTCGACGGTCGTCTTGCGGCCCAGCGACTCGGTCAGGCGCGATTCGAGCTGGCTCTTGACGATCGGAGGGACTGCGAGCCACGCCAGCGCGATCAGCGCGACGACGACGCCAACCGTCACCGCCATCCGTATGACCCAGGGGCGGGGGGGGACAAGCTTCATCAGCGCGGAAGATTCGGCCATGGCAGAGGCCGGTAGCGGGGGCCCCTCCCGCGCCCGCACTCCGGACGTCGATTCTAGACCTGCCGCTTCGCGTCGGGAATCCTTTGATAAGATTTTTCGGCGCATCAACGATGCGTCCGCTCCTAGCCGATGGCAGTCACGACTGGTAGGCGTCCGCTCCCGACCCAAAGGAGCCCGTGGCAATTTTCTGCGCGATGGACCGCGCATCTCGGAAACGGACATTCGCTGATCCCGCCGCGAAAATCGCGTATTGCGGTTGCCGTCGTTCAGGTATAGCCCGCGACGGCTAGGTCACGATTGCAAACAGATGACTGCATCCGAGGGCCGCGGACGGCGCCCGCGACACGCAGCGGCTGCTGGGTCTCAGCGCGTCCGGAGTCCGCTAGCCAGCGGCGCGTTCACGAAGGTTTACTATGTCCTCGGTGGCCTACTCCTGCAAGCCTGCGGCGATAAGCGCCGAGCCCAACGCGGCGGCAAGGGCCGGCTCACAGTCCACGCCCGCGAACTGTCGTCCGTATCGAAAGTTCGGCTGCAAGCTCATCACGGTGGCAGCGGCTTTGCGCGCGTCGTCGATCTTGCCCAACCCGGCGAGCGCCGCCGCCTGCAGCATGTACGAGATGCTATGCGCCGGGTTGACCTGGATCGCCCAAGTCGCGGCCCGAGCCGCCGCAGCGAAGCGGCTGGACTTGAACTGCCCGAGGACAATCGCGTGCCATGCCGCGAAGGCCCAGGCGTCGAAGGGGCTCAGCCGCAGGCCCTTCTCGCCCCATTCGATCGCCCGCTTCGCCTGCCCGGACCAGCCGAACACCACGCTGCCGAGGATGTACGTCAGCGCGCTCGACGGGCTGATCGCTAGTGCGGCGTCGAAGGCCGCCGACGCCGCCGCGCGATCGTGCGCGTCCATGCCCATCGAGAAGCCGGCGAACGTCAGCGCGAGAGCGTCGTCCTGGCCATTCGCCATCGCCGCCCGGGCGTGGCCGATCGAGGCCTCGCGGTCGGCTTCGTCGAGCCCGCCGCGCAGGAACCGATTGTGATGGCACATCGCGGCGTAGGCGTGCGCCAGGGCGTAGCCAGGCTCAAGCGCCATTGCGCGATCAAGCAAACCAAGTGCTCGGGTGGAGGGCTCGGGCATGCCCGAAAACACGTCGGTCTGCGCCTGCAGCACGAGCTCATACGCGCGCAGGCTGTCCGGCCGCGTGCGCCTGACGCGCCGCGCCTCGGCCTGCCGCAGCGTCGGCTCGATCGCGCCCAGCACAGCGATCGCCACCTCGTCCTGTAGGTCGAACAGGTCGTTCAGCGCGCGGTCGTAGCGCTCGCTCCAGACCTGCACGCCGCTGGCCGCTTCGACGAGCTGGCACGCGATGCGAATGCGATCCTGTGCCTTGCGCACGCTACCCTGCAGGACGTAGCGTACGCCGAGCTCGCGCCCCGCCTGCTTCGAATCCACCACGGACTGCGGCTGGTACTTCAGCGTAGAGCTGCGCGCGATGACAAAGAGCCACCGGATGCGCGACAGGCCATTGACGATATCCTCGACCATCCCTTCGGCGAAATACCCCTGCTCGCGGTCGCCGCTTAGATTCGCGAACGGCAGCACGGCAACCGATGGCTTATCCGACGTGCCGAGTGCCGGCGGATCGTCAAGCGGGACCACCGACGGCGCGAGGCTGACGGGTGGCCCGGCATAGCGGTAGCCGCGCCGAGGCAAAGTCTCGATCCAGGCGGCGCCACCGGCTTCGTCCAGGACTTTCCGCAGTGCTGCGACCTGCACCGTGAGGTTGCTCTGCTCCACGACCAGCCCAGGCCACGCGGCGTCGATCAGGGCCTCTTTACTGATGGGCTGCCCCGCCTGTTCGAGCAGCCGTTGCAGCACCGCCGCAGCGCGCGGGCCGAGCGCAGTGGGCTTATCGTCGCGCATCAGCATGCCAACGCCAGAAACAAGCCTATATGGTCCGAACTGGTAGGTCTTGGTCATGCACGAACCGCTCCGATTTCGGAAACCCTTTGCGAATACTTCGGAGATGCTTCATGACCTGCGTGTCGGCGTGGCCCACTATCTCTCTAGCCCCCCAGGTCGGGGCATTAACCTGCGACGGAGATGCATTATGGGCAATACCGCAGTGATCCGCATGGCGCACGACGGCCAGGGCGTGACCTTGGCGGGCCAACCGATGGCCTTCCTGGTGACGGGTGAGCACACCAAGCACACCAGCATGTTCGACTGGACGCTGCCACCACACTTCTCGACCGGCCGGCACGTGCACCGCGTCCAGGAGGAGACATTCTACGTGCTGGAGGGCCAGTGCGAATGGCAGATTGGGAACGAGACAGTTCGCGCGCTACCGGGCACCTTCGTCTTCATCCCGCCGGGCGTGCCGCACAACATCGCCAACGCCGGCGACCAGCCCGCCCGCGTGATTATGACCGTCTCGCCGCCCGGGCACGAACATTACTTCGAGGAACTGGCCCGACTCGCATCGGCCGGCGCGCTGCACGACGCCGAGGCGATCGGCGACCTGCGGCGCCGCTACGACACGGACCAGATCTCGGCGCTCCAGGCCGGAGACTGAAGCCGGCTGGGGGCGGGGTTGAAGATCTGCCCCTTTGCAACCGGACGAGAAACTGCGTCTACACCCTTCATATCTGTCGTTCGAGAAGCGCGTTTCTGACCACCTCGCTGACTGGAAGTGGCCGCAAGCGGCCCGTCGCCAGCGACTGCTTCCGATCCTGACTGGAGGGATGGAGTCCTCCCGGGATCATCCAAACTTATGGGAAGCGGCTGTTCCGATCGCAGTGACATTACGCGGCCGAGTTACCAGCGCGGAGATCACTATTGCAAGGCCGGTTGGCCTCAGCGAACCCTTCGCGCCAGTCGCCCACTGAACGCCGCCGCTGTATCCTTCCGAGGCATGCCTTCTCACTCCAGGAGCTTCCGATGTTCGCAAGACCTACTGTTTCCATGTTGTGGGCCCTACTGCTCGTCGTCAACTCCGCGGCGGGTGCGGCGGCCCTGGCACAATCGCTTGAGATCAAACTTCAGGACACCTCGACCGATCCTTCACTGGCGCACATGAGCATCGTGCTCGACCAGGCCACGATCAAGGCAGGACGCGTCACTCTCCGTGCCGAGAACCAGTCGAAGACCCTTGTGCACGAGGTGGTCATTGCGCGCGACGATGGCGCCAAGGAGCTGCCGATGGACGCGAAGCACGCCCGCGTGAACGAAAGCCGCGTCCGGCGCCTTGGAGAAATTGCGGACCTCGCGCCAGGCACGTCGGGCAAATTAACCGTGAACCTCAAACCTGGCGCCTATGTGCTGTTCTGCAACGAGCCCGGACACTATCAAGATCGCATGTTTACGAAGCTGACCGTTGCGCCGTGACGCCGCGCCGGTTCCGCCGACCTGCCGAAGCGGCCGAAGCCGGTCAACGATAGAAAGGCGCCCTGCCGGACAAGCGAACGCTATCTGCACTTGGCGAGGCGGAACTTGTCCCAACGTCAAGGGACTGGAACGGGAGCGACCGCATCTGACCGCTCAACGCCAAAAGCAGTTCTCACTCAAATGCCTCTCTGTCGGGTGCGAGCCGCCGCTGGCTGTGCCAATCCACGCCCTTGAACCGGCCGCCGCGTCACTGCGACAAGGCATGTCCGAATGCGGTCAGCCAACAAGCTTGGGATCGCCACGCCACCCGTCACGCTCGGCTTTCCAGCCACGCGCGTACCTCCGACAGCATCGCCTCGTAGGGGACTGCCATCCCCTCGGCCTCGGCTTGCATGAACGCGTCAGCTCCGAGCGCCTCCCGGACCCTGTCATCATGAAGCTCATCGCGGCGGTTCCCGGTCTGCGCCGACAAGGCTTTTGTTGCGCCGATCAACCGCGCCGCGCGAATCCAGTCTTCGAGGTACGCCGCAAGTTCCATGGCGCCATTGAGCGTCAATCCGCCCGCATACCGCGATCCGATCTCCTCGGAAATCTCCGCTGCCTCGCACAGGAGTTCGCGGACGCGCGCGTAGGCTCCTCGCTTGACCGCCAGCCCCGCGAGATTCGTCATCGCGGCGGCCGTGTTTGCGCCACGGTCTTGGATTTCGCGCGTCAGCGCCAACGTCTGTTCCAGCACCGCTTCCGCCGCCGCAAAATTGCCGCCATCCTGGTGCCAATGCGCAAGATTCTGGAGCGCGGCAGCCATGCGGCGTGGAGGGCCGATTTCACGGATCATGGCAATGGACTCTTCGAAATATTGGAGCGCGGCGGCACGGTCGCCTTGCTCGCTGACCGCTATTCCCATCAACTGCAGCGTCATGGCGATTCTGCCCTTGTCGCCGATTTCGCGGGCGATCGCAAGGCTCTCCTCCGCATGTATCTGCGCATCGCGATAGCGTTCCATCAATATGGCGAAATTGCCGGCGGCGGCAATCGCGCGACTGCGCGCCAGCGTGCGCTCCTGCGCATGGGGACGGTTGAACGTTTCCACCAGCAACCTGTACCCGACGGCCAGCGAGCCGCGGTGTGTCCAGACATGAAACGTTGCGACGGCCAATCGCAACGCCAGCTCCGCGTCCAGATTGTCGCGACCGGTCCATGCGTGGGCGGCGAAGATGTTCTTCTGTTCCGCATCGAGCCGGGCGAGCGCTTCGCCCGGCTTGGGTCCGACTAATTCTGGCGTGGCTTCCTCCGCCAGCGTTGCGAAATACGTGAGATGGCGGCGCCGTACGCTGTCTTCTTCCACCGTCGCGCTCAAGCGCTCCAGCGAGTATTCCCGGATCGTCTCCAGGAACTGGTAGCGCGTGAAATCGGCATCGGTCGTCACCAGCGATTTCTCGACGAGTTGGGTGACAAGGTTCAGGACATCGGATGCATCTATCTCGCCGTTCGCGCACACAGCCTCGGCCGCCGCAAGCGTCCAGCCCCCGGCGAAAACCGCGAGGCGCTGGAACACAACCTGTTCGGGCCGCGTCAAAAGGTCGTAACTCCAATCGATGCACGCGCGAAGTGTTTGCTGGCGCGGCAATGCGGTCCGGTAACCGCCGGTCAGGATACGAAAGCGATCGGTAAGGCGCGCGGCGACCTCGTTTGCCGACAGTGCGCGCACGCGTGCCGCCGCAAGCTCGAGCGCAAGTGGAATGCCATCCAGATGGTGGCAAATCTGGGCCACCGCCGACGCGTTCTGCTCGGTCAGGCGAAAGGCGGGCTGCACCGCGAGCGCCCGATCCTGGAACAGCCGCACCGCTTCGCAGCGCGCCAAGGCATCGACGCCCAAGTCTTTCTCCGGGTCCGGCGTTGCGAGCGGCATCACCGAGTACGTCGTTTCGCCACCGACGTGAAGCGGAACGCGGCTCGAAGCTACGACTTTGACACCCGGGCTGGTCCTGAGGATCCCGGCAATCAACTCCGCGCTGGCCTGGGCCAAATGCTCACAGTTGTCCTGAACCAGAAGCAGTCGCCGGTCTTTGGCAAATGCGTGCAGCGCCTCTTCCACAGATTGGCCGGGTTCCTCCCTGACGCCAAGTACCGACGCCACCGTTTGCGGCACGACCAAGGCATCGGCAATGGGAGCCAACTCCACGAACCAAACCCCATCGGGAAAGTCATCCAGCATCTCCGCGCCGAGCTGGAGGGTCAATCGCGTCTTTCCCAGTCCGCCCGAACCGACAAGTGTCAACAGGCGCGTGTTTGGCAGCAAGTTGCGAAGCTCAGCTAACTCCGACTCGCGTCCGACAAACGACGTGGTCTGCTGCGGCAGATTATTCGGTGTGGACTCCAGTGAACGCAGCGCGGGGAAGTCCTGGCGCAATTCGGGATGCAATACCTGATACACCCGCTCGGGACGCGCCAGATCGCGCAGACGCACCGCACCGAGATCACGCAACGATACCGACTGCGGAAGCCTGCCGGCTATCCGGTCGGCAACGGCCTGCGACAGAATGATCTGGCCGCCGTGAGCGGCTCCCATGATGCGTGCGGCGCGGTTGACGGCAGTGCCGAAGTAATCATTGTCGCGGCGCTCGACTACCCCAACGTGCACCCCGCAGCGCACTTTCAGGGCAACGCCGTTCGTGGCAGCGGGATCGGCCAGCGCCTGCTGCAACTGCAAGGTGGCTCCCACGGCGTCGAGAGCGTCATCGAATACCGCGTGGACACCGTCGCCAATCATTTTCACGACTGTGCCGCGGTGACTTTCAACTACTATTCGGATCAACACATCGTGGCTTGCCAGAGCCGGCCGCATCCGTTCGGGCTCGTGCTCCCAGAGCCGGGTGCTCCCCTCGATGTCGGTGAAGAGAAAGGCTGTGTCTGCGGATGGGTCGTGCATGGCAATGACACAAAGACAACTCGCACAAGACTCCCATGCTACGGCAGCGGCTGAACCGCCACCAGCCACTGGACCCAAATTGCCGCACGTGGCCGCTTGCCGCCTTTCGTGCGCCGTTCACGCGATAATCCGGTGACGATGAAACTAAGCCCCAGGAACTTAGTCCACCTCATCGCGTTGGCTGAGGAAGGGCGCATTTCCCGAGCGGCGATGCGCGTTCATCTCAGCCCCTCGGCGTTCAGTCGCAGCATTCAATCGGTTGAAGACGACCTGGGCGTGCAGCTGTTTCACCGCAACATGAACGGCGTCACGCTGACGGCTGCCGGACAGGCGGTCCTCGGGCACGCAAGAGCGCTCGATTTCGAGAACAAGCGCTTCGAACTCAATCTCGACCTGCTCCGGCGCGGCGACTTCGACCGCATTTCGATCGGAGCCGGACCGATTCCGGCGTCCATCCTGGTTCCCGAACTCATCCGGGCAATGCATCTGCAGACTCCCCATTTACGCATTCACGTGGAGTTCGGAGACATGTCCACGCTGATCGCGCGGCTGGACAAGAATGAGATCGATATTTGCCTGGGCGACATTCGCTATGCGGCAGGCCATGAGGAGCGCTACGCGTCCAAGAAACTGGCCATCGTCAAGACCATTGTCTGTTGCCGCATTGGCCATCCGCTTTCGTCGGTGGGACGAGTGACGTCACGCGATTTGCTGACGCATCGGCTGGCATTGGCGCGCGTCAATCCGTCGATAGAACGGGAACTCCATGCCTGCTTTGGGCTGGAGGCATCCGAGAAAATCCCGATGGTCGTCGAATGCGACGACCTGACCGTTCTCGCCAATCTGGTGGCGACGACCGACTTGATCGGGATACTGCCTCCGGCGGTGTTCGAGAAGCACTCGGAATCATTGAGCGTTCTCGATCCGGAGGACCCATCGAGCCTGTATGGCTACGTCCACGCCATCTGGCCCAAGAACCGCGTTCTCGCACCCTCAGCCATCAAGATCCTGGACCTGGCGCGACAAATCGCCCAGCGCTGAACTCAACGTTGTTCGGCCATCGACGACAGTCTGCTCGCGGATTTCCTGTCCTGCTCGAGTGCCTGCTCCGCGGCCGCCAGCGTGGCCTCGAACGTCTTCTCCGACGAACGATTACAGATTCCGATACTGACCGTGATTCGCGCATCGGGGTTCGCGGGTACCCACTGCCCTCGCGCGATGGCAGCCCGGATCTCCTCGCAAGTCGCGGATGCGGTCTCCGGAGACGTGTCCAGCAACAGCAATTGAAATTCCCCGCCCTCTGCGCGCGCGTACTGGTCCGCATTGCGCAAGTGGGAAGCGATGATTGCAGCAACTTCCTTCAGCACCCGGTCGCCGGTGGCTTGCCCGTAGGCTTCGTTCAGCGTTTGGAAATTGTCGATGTCGATGATTACCGTCGCCAATTGCCGGAAAGGCGCAAAGACATGTCCCGCCACCCGCGCAAGCCCTCTTCGATTGAACGTGTCGGTAAGCGCATCGCGGAGCCTTTCGTCATCCCAATCGCGGCTCCTCGAGATCAGCGATTCGGCTTCCTTCTGGTAATGCGAGGCCTTTTGGCTGACGGAGTCAGCCTGCGAGATCAGTTCCGTGCTTCGGGCCAGCAATCGCAATCGCTGCTTGTACTGCCTTTCGAGAAAATGGCACCGTCCGTTTGCCCAATCGAGTGCGGCCGATAGGTTCCCTGCCGCGCTTTCCAGAAGGGCTCCTTCGGCCATCACGCGATCCAGCACCAGGCCGAGTTGTCCGGTGCCGGCGATATCGTGGGCAATCGTCAGGTGGGCGCGCGCATCGCCGTACTCTTCGCACAACCGATGGGCGATCGCGATACCCAGATGCGCCTCCGCGCTTTCACTCGGATGCACCAGGCCTCGCCCGAGTGCCCGCGAGAACATGACTTTGGCGCGCGAAACATCGCCGGCGTGAAGCATGGCCTGACCCACAAGACTGTCCATTGCACCAGGGTCGAGGCCAAGTTCCTCTCCGGAACATAACATCCTTGCCCGTTCCGCATATTGCAGCGCCTGGTTGGCCAATGCCTTTTTCTGTGCAGCGGACAGCGTCTCACTTTGCTGCAGCTTTATCAGCAACCCATACGCTATGTTCGACAGCGCGATGTATTGGCTTCCCACAGCACCGTCCGCGATCGCAATCCCGAGTGCCCCCTCCAGGAATTCCTTGGAAGTGTCGTGGTCACCGACCATTCCAAGCAGACATCCGTGATTGCAGTACGCCGTGAAGCTGTCGACCGAAGTCGGCACGACATCGACGTCGGCAACCGCGCGAGCCGTCCATTCCAGTCCACGTTCAGGATTGCCCATCATTCCCACGGCAAAGCCCACCATCGTGTGCAGCCAGCCAAGCCGCTTGTTGAAGGCGCTGCGCTCCACTTCCTCCAGCGCCGGAACGATGGCGTGCAAGGCTTCCTCATAACGCCCGGCATTGATGCTGCGTGCGCCACGAGCGATTGCGCCGAGCGCCCGATGAAGCGGCGTTGCGACGTCGCCGTGCTCGGATATGGCCGCTTCCAGGACGCGCGCGGTTCTGCCCCGGCCGCCGAGCGTGATTTGGTCGAATACCGGGGCAAAAATATTCTGCCGTGCGTTGATCATGGAATTCCCTGCCTGCCTCATTTCACCCAATCGGATGTGAAGTATAGGTCGTACACAAGCGTCGACGTTGCAATTGTTGCAACGTATAGCTACATAAATTGCAATTGACACAATTCCGCAGTTCTCTAAACTCCGCGCCGGAAGTCGCACCCCGACAGCGTGCGTATCTCACCGAGCCCACCCAATGAATCGATCCATTCCTCCGATGCTGCCCACTACCCATGGGCCGAAAGAGCGCGCCCATCCGGCGCGTGTGTTGACGCGGCTGGTTGCCGCGACGAAGCGGCACGCGCTCACGTCCGGCGTCTTCATTCTGGCTGCGACCGCGTTGACGCCGCTGCACGCTTCGCAACTCGTCTCGCAGAACCTGAAGCAAATGATCCAGGAGGCCGACGTAATCGTGACCGGCGAGGTCAGCAAGGTCACCGACGGCATCGAGAACGGCCTTCCGTTCACCGAAGTCACGATGAAGGTCAACAGCAGCATCAAGCGCGACCTCGCGTTGAACAGCAATTACAGCTTTCGCCAGTACGGTTTGCTCAAGCCGCGCAAGCTGCAGGACGGCCGCTACCTGCTGGCCACGAAAATCGAGGGCATGGCCACGTGGACCGTCGGCGAGAAGGTCACCACGTTCATGAACAAGCCGGCGAGCCGCACCCGGATGACCACGCCGGTCGGCATGGCGCAGGGCAAGTTCACCTACAGCGGCGCGCAGGCTGCCAACAGCTTCGACAACCGGGGCCTGTTCAAGGGGATGTCAGTTGACCCGAGCGCATTGAACGCCAAGGAGTCGGCGATGCTGGCCAAGCCTGCGGGCGCGGTCGAAGGCGAGGTCCTCATGAATCTCGTCAAGCGTGCCGTCAAGGAAAAGTGGATTGAAAAAGGTGTGATGCGCTGATGAAAACGCTAAAACTATCTCTGACCGTTGCCTTGGCGGCGGTTCTCTCGGTTGCGCAAGCGGCCGGTCCCTTGCTGACCACCGACAAACCGGGCAATCCGCAGCCGCTGCGCTGGGATATGAGCAAGGGTCCGGTCAAGGTATACACCGACATCGGCGACTATTCGTACAAGGACGACGGCTCAGTTTTCCTGAACAACGTCCAAGCCGACAAGATCACCGCATTCGCCCTCACCCAGTGGAGCAGCGTCACCACCTCCACATGGAAAGCCGCCACCAACCCGGCGAAATTCACCAAGTTCAGCCAGGTGCCGAGCATCGGCGTGGACGTGGTCGACGGCGCAACCGCCTCCAAGATCTACGGGCAGTACAACGAAGGCGGCCTCTACGTCATCTACGACCAGAACGGCACGGTGATCGAGGAAATCTTTGGCGCGCCGAAGGACCAGGTACTGGGCATCGCGTTCGCCGAGATTGCCGAAGACCGCGACGGCGACGGCTATCCGGAGACGATCGTCAAGGCAACCGCCGTGATGAATGGCTGGATCGTATCCACCGAAGCGGCGGACCCGGACAACGGCGTTCCGCCACCGGATATCGACGGCAAGCGCATCGCCGGCGTGTTCACGCACGAGTTCGGTCACGCGATCAACCTGTCGCATTCGCAGGTCAACGGTCAGCTTGGCTACTTCAGTTATCCGGGCTGGCAGGACCTCTACCCGGGCGTTCCCGGCTGCGTCGCGCCAGTCCATTCGTGGCACAACGCGGACCCGAGCGCCAACAAGCTGGATCCGAAGTACATCGAGACGATGTTCCCTTTCATCAATCCCACGTCGCTCGACGAGAATGGACGCAATCCGGGCGTCGAGCAAAGCACGATCGATCGCGCCGACGACATCGCCGCCATCTCGGACCTCTACCCGACGGCCAGCTATGCGAAGACCCGTGGCTCGATTGCAGGCACGCTCTACCTGAAGGACGGCCGCACGCAGTACAGCGGTATCAACATCGTCGCCCGCAACGTGGCCAACCCGCTCGGCGACGCGATTTCGGCGATGACCGGCGACAAGACGCAGGGCAAGGTCGGCCCGGATGGGCGCTTCCGCATCAACAATCTCACGCCGGGGCAGAAGTACCAGCTCTACACGGAAGAGATCTACGCCGGTGGCTACCCCACAACGCCGACGGCTCTCGTATCAGAAGCCGAGTACTGGAACGTCAACGAGCAGGCGAATGCGGCCAAGGACGATCCTTGCGCGGCCAGCGCCATCACGGTGGAAGCCGGCGTGACCAAGACGGCCAACTTCTATTTCAACGGCTACATGGACGGCGTGCAGTACACCCCGGTGACGTACGGCTACCTGGGCAGCATGTCCAAGGACGGTGAGCGCGCCGCCGGAACGATCGACGGAATTCCCTTCGTCTGGGATGCGAAAAAAGGCGTGCAGCTTGCGCCCGAGGGCATGGTGTCAACCAACGCCAGCATCACGCGCGATGGCCGCCAATCGATCGTGCAGACACCGCAGAACGGCAAGTCCATCGTGGACCCATGGTCCGGCGACACGTTCATCACCAACTCGGCGGGCATCTGGGATACCAAGACGGGCAATGTCATCGACCTGGGCAATCTCAACGGCAACACCTGCTTCGGCGGGAGCCAGATCGGTTTCTCGAGCAGCTACATCTGGGCGGTGGATGCGAAGGCCAAAGCAGCGGTGGGCACGGCCTACATCGATCGCAACGGCGACGGAAGCTGCGAAGGTGGCTATACCGACGAGGGCGTGGCCATCGGCGGGGAGATCGTTCCCTTTATCTGGACGCCCGGCAAGGGGATGCGCCAACTCAGCCTTGAGGGGATCAACCTCACAGGGGAGCCCTGGCACCGCGCGCAGGCGATCTCCGGCAACGGCAGGGTCGTGGTCGGCAACAGCAACTTCTCGAAAGCCTATGCCTGGATCGATGAAGGCAAGCCGATCGACTTGTACAAGGCGATTGGCGCGCTCGACGGCGGTTACGCAATGACGCCTGACGGCAGCCGCATTGCGCTGGAGACCGAGAAGGACGGCGTGGTGTTCTGGAACGCGAACAAAGGCACGCAACCCGGCGCCTTTACCAAGATCCGCCAGTTGCAGTGGTGTGTCGACCTGCCCTTCTATGACTTCGGGTTCAGCTGCGACGTCGACGGCGCCGAATTCATTCAGAGCACTTTCGGGCCGATCCCGATCAATACCAACGACATCAGCGACGATGGCAAGGTAATGATCGCGCGCGCCGGCACGTTCTTCGAAAGCGGCTTCCACGGCGTGATGTGGCTGGAGGACCTGGGCTGGATAAAGTTGAAGGACTTCTTCCGTACCCAGGGCGTGGCCGAAGCCTATCGTTTCGGCTTGGACGGACCCGGCTCGATCAACGGTCGCGGCACCGAAATGGTCGGCGGCATTCCAGGCTATCCGCTGACCTGGTACGTCGACATGAAGAAAGTGTTCGTCTGCAAGCAACACAAGTCGCTGGAGACCGACTTCCCCGCGGGCTTCGTCGAGCAGGTAAAGAACGGCGCGCTGATGGGCCGTTGCGAGCACCAGTAAAGAAAAGTTTATTCTGTATCGGCGAAAGGCCGGTCCCGCAAAGGATCGGCCTTTCCCCATTGCGCGGGAGTCAGTGCCAGGGATTCGCCCGCAGCCACTCCAGCCGGTTGTTGGCCGCCGTGACCTTGAAGACCTCCGGCATGAGCGCCGCAAGCAATTTCTCGTCCTGGTCCCTGACGAATGTCTCGGCGGACGCCTGCACGCCAGATGGACCTACCTCCAGGATGAACGCCACGTCCGGAGCGCCGGCCGGATACGGGACGTACACGGGGCCGCTCTGCGTCTCCAGCCGCACCATATCGCGCGCTCCGAGCGACGTCACGCGCATGACGCCCACCGCTCGCAACTGCTGCGCATAGGGTTGCACCAGTTGCACGAGCTGCGGCTGTTCGGTCGTGGAAAACGGCGCTGCGATCGCGAAGGCGCAGCACAAAAAAAGCGCGAGGGGCTTGGCGAACATGGCGAGGCTCAACGCGAAGATGAAAGGTTGGCCTGTAACGCTAGTCGCAATTGAATCTGCATGTCAACTGCCGAATCCCAAATGCCGGCCCCTCGCGCGCGCAAATGGGCTTGCCGACCACGCAAAATGGGGCAGGTGCCCATTTTTGAGATAATGACCGGCTAGGCGTTCGACAAGGCGTCTAAGTCCTCCTCTCAAACCAACTCACGTAAGGATGCAAGCCATGCGCAATCTATTCGCCACAATCGGATTAGCTGTCACAACCACCATCGCGTGGCCCGCAATGGCCCAGCCGGCCACCGTTGCCGGATCGGTGCCGGGCAAAGTCGGCGTTGCCGAAACGGTCAAGGTCACCACCACGATCACCGCCATCGACAAGGCGACGCGCGACATCACGCTCAAAGGACCGAAAGGGAATGAAGTCACGCTCACCGCCGGTCCCCAAGTGAAGAACTTCGACCAGTTGAAAGTCGGCGATCAGGTCGTTGCGCAGTATGTCGAGGCGCTGACACTGGAACTGAAGAAAGGCGGCGGCATGGCCGTCGCCCGCACGGAGCAGGCGGGTACCGCGGGTGCGAAGCCGGGCGACAAGCCTGCGGGCGCAGCTGGCCGTCAGGTGACGATCGTCGCCGACGTCATCGACGTGAACCCGGCCAAGCAATCGGTCACGCTGAAGGGACCGAATCGCACGGTCGACCTCGTCGTCGCCGACCCCGCGCAATTCAAGCTGATCGCGAAGGGCGATCAGGTCGAAGCGAAATACACGCAGGGGGTCGCCATCACGGTGGAACCTGCGGCAAAGAAGTAACCCTTTCGGGGGCGGGCTCGCCCCCACCGGGCGGTTGAGCGTTGCAGAAGCCACGCCAATCGCCCGTATGTGTGACTCGGAAGTTACTCCGTCTTGCGCCGCCCGCGCATGAGGAAGTACAGCACCAGCGCGATGACCACGGCAATCAGCACGTACGAGGTCATCCCCATGCCGGTGCCCGCAGCTGGCGGCGCTGTGCTCGATGCGGGCGGAGCGGCTGGCGCCGCAGTTGGAGCCGGAGCCGGAGCCGGAGCGGGAGCAGGAGCAGCAGTCGGAGCGGCGGCCGGAGCGGTAGTCGGAGCAGCGGCGGCCGGTGCCGGCGTGGCAGGCGTCCCCGTTTCTGCCTTGGCCACCTTTGGCGCAGCCTTGTCCAGCGTTGCCTTCACGTCCTGCTCGGTCACCGCCACCGGCGCAACCGGCGAGACAATCTTCGCCGTAAGCACGTCACCTTCCTTCACTTCGCCGATGCGCATCAAGCGCCCGTCCTTGAGAATCTGGATACCCCACTTGTCCAGCTGGTCCTGCGAAAAGCGCTTCCGCACGCCGTCCTGGTCACGGACGATGATCGACGCCGGACCCGCCTGCAACACAACGGCTTCCCGGAATTCGGTGACGTAGACTGGAACGAGAGTAGTCGTGGACGTCACGACGGCCGTGCCCTTCATTCCCGGCTTCAACTCCGACACGGACAATTTCTTGCCGTCGACGGTGAACCGGAAATCGTTGGGGACATTGAGCCCGTGAGTGCCCTTCTGGTCGTGGAAGACGAGAAAGTTCCCGTCGACGGAAAGCACCTCGAACGTGAGCACTTCGCTCTTTGACGTCGTCTGCGCCATCGGAGCGCCCGCAAGAGCCAGCCCCAACGCAACCATCACAATCAACCCGCCCAGCCCTCTCGTCTTCGTACCCATGGTCGGTCTCCTTGGATTTGCGAAGCGACCCGGTATTCCGAAGCAGCGCCTCCCGCCACAATCAATCGGAATGCCAGTCGCAACCCCCGTAGCGCCATGTCGGAATGACGCTACGACGACCAATATACGCCGGCCGGGACCCAGCTGGAAACCGTCGACACGATGGCGCAAGGCGATTACAGTCGAAAGTGGCGTCACAAAAGGTTGGCGCAAAGGGGCGCGTCCGATTCCTTCCTCGGCCGTTGGAGTCACACCCATGACCTCGCAAGACAAATTTGATGGCAAACCGGCGCGAACCGAAACGTCCGCGCAGATGGACCTGTTCATCCGCGCCGGCCTCATCCTGGCGCTGGTCATGCTTTGCTATCAGGTCTTTGCGCCGTTCCTGACGCTGATGGTGTGGGCCCTGATTCTCGCCGTCGCGCTGTACCCGATGCAACAGTTCATCGCTAACAAGCTCGGCGGCAAGCAAGGGCTTGCGGCGACGATCCTGACCCTCCTCGGCATCGCCCTCATCGTCGTGCCGACCGCCGTGCTGATGAGCTCGCTGGGCGACTCCGTGCAACAATTGGTCGTCGACGTGCAGGAGAACACGCTCGAGATCCCGGCCCCGCCCGATGCGGTCGCGACATGGCCACTGGTTGGCGAGAAGCTGCATGCATTCTGGACTGCGGCGTCCACCGACCTGCCTGCGCTAGTTCACAGCCTGCAGCCGAAGATCGGCGACATTGCGAAGACGGCGCTCGGCTTCGTCGCCAGCATCGGCGTCGGGCTGCTCCAGTTCTTTGCCGCATTCATCATCGCCGGCATCATCATGGCCTTCGGCAAGTCGGGCGCGAGCGCCAGCCTTGCCATCTTCCAGCGCATTGGCGGAGATGCGATCGGCGCGGATTTCGCCAAGTTGTCGACGGCAACCATTCGCGCCGTTGCCGAGGGCGTGATAGGCGTCGCTTTCATCCAGGCAATCCTGGTCGGTATTTGCCTGTTGGTCGCCGGTGTGCCGTTTGCAGGCGTGTTTGCGCTGGTCACGCTGGTCCTCGGAATAGCGCAGGTGCCCGCGCTGATCGTCACGCTACCGGCCATCGGCTACATCTGGTGGAGCGGCGACTATGGGACCGGCATGGCCATCGTGTACACGATACTGCTCTTTGTCTCGGGCATGGCCGACAACGTTCTCAAGCCCTTGATGCTCGGCCGCGGCGTCGATGCACCGATGCCGGTGATCCTGCTCGGCGCGCTGGGCGGCATGGCCGCCGCCGGAATTCTCGGAATGTTCGTCGGCGCAACGCTGCTGGCACTGGGCTACCAGCTTTTCATGGGCTGGGTGAAGGTCCGCGACGCGGCGAAGGTTACGGGGCGGGCGGAACAGAAATCGGCGTGATCCTGACTTTCGGAAGTTAACCTACAAGTAGCGCGTCGCGGGCGTCTGCTGCGGATCCGGGCGTTGATCGGCTCTCGTTCGGCGCGCCCTTATAATCCGTTGCGATGAACGCCCGCGTGCCCAGCGACTTCCCACTGTCGGCCCATACGCCGATGATGCATCGGGGGCTGTCTATAGGGACATTGTCGCCGCGAACCCGAAACGTTTCGCAATGCGTTTCGCAGTCATGGCGGCAAGAAAAGCGCCCCGTGACGGGGCGCGTCAAGCAGCCGTTCGGACCGAGGTGTCCACCTAGAGGCGAAACCAAGGCATCGTGAGGTAAACGCACGCCACCATCGCGAACATGGGAATCACCCACAAGCGGCCCAGCCAGATGCGTCGGGTCGAACCTTCGGGCAACAACGCGGCAAGGAGTCCGACGACAAGCGCTCCGCACGCTGCGCTGGCAGCCCAGCCGTACCAGTACATTGCGGGCGCCAGGAACCCCAGTGCGGGGTCCACGACGTCGCGCGGGCGATGCGTGCCAAGAACGACGAGGCGGAGCGACGGATAGACGGTGAACAGCGCGAGATCGAGCTTGAGCGCGACCACGTAAAACACCGCGAATGCTGTACCGAAGGCAGATGCGAATCGGGGGAACGCAAACGAGGAAGTCATGCGCCGAAGCCCATGATGTTGTTGGTGATATGGCCGGCGAGAAAGCCCCACCAGACGATGACCGCGATGATCGAGGTCAGGATTGCGCGCGCTCGAATGGGTTCGTCGTCGCGCGGCCGGCGCCAGCAGACCCAGTAGGCCGGCAGAAGTGCCGCCCCGATGGCGACGAAGTGCTCCTTGAGATCGAAGAAGCCAAGTACTTTCCAGTGACCGGCCTGCTCCAGTGTCGGCCTTACGTCAACGCGAAAGTCTAGATAAATGATGGCGCCGAGGACTGCGGCAGCCAGATACAGAACGACGACGGCATTGGCGAAGGCCGCTGGCGGCACGGTGCGAAAGCGTCCGAAGAACGAGCCGGGTCGGGTGTTCACGGGCGCCCACGCGGAGAGCGTCTGGTGGGTGATCGCGCCGAGCAGCGCGACCGCCACCAGCCCGTGAATGATCAGCAGGGCGGTCGCCATCATTGCCCGCACCGCACCGCGATCCAGACGCTTACTTGAACAGGTCCACCGTCGCGAACGGCTCAGCCGACCACGGCCGGAAGCGATTGAGCGTGAACTTCGTTTGCTGGCCCGGCTTTACGTCCACCAGGACGTAGTTGTACTCCTCCTTCGGCGGCTCGCCTTTCCAATACAGGTCAGGCGGATAGTCTGCGGGCAGCTTGATGCTGGTCCGGCCCGGAAGGATGGGGTCTTGCTCCGCACCGCCGCCGCCAAGCATCAGGTATTTCACGCCATCGACGTTGAATATCTCAGTGGTGTGGACGTGCCCGTTCAGCACGACAATCTCCATATCCTTCGCGTAGGACGCGATCAGCTTGTGCGGGTTGTCCGGGGTGGGGATGGGACCCAGGCCCGAGCGCGCAAATACCGGGTAGTGGAACGTAATGAAGGTCTTCTTGATGCCCTTGGCCTTGGCCTCGTCCAGCCACTGCTGCAGTTGCTTCATCTGCGCCGCGTACTTGGGTCGATCCGCATCCCACAGCGAGGGCGACCGATAGTCGTACTTGCCACTCCACAAGTAGATGAAGCGGACGCCCTTGAAGTCGAACTTGTAGATGAGATTGTCCGGCGTGACGCCGAACTTCTTTAGATATGGCACGGCGTCGAGCACGCCCGCGATCTTGGGGTCGCCCCACACCTCGTGGTTGCCCACGCTCATGAACCACCGACCGTCGAGCCCGGCCGCACGCATTTCACTGTCCGCAGGCGGCAGTTGCTTCAACATCGTGTCGTTGACGCGCTTCCAATAGGGGCTGTCCTTGACCGTGAGCCCCTGATTCCCCCACCAGACGACATCACCGCTGTTGATCACGAAGCGGGCGCGTCCGGATTGCACGTCCTTCACGATCTCCCTCCCCACCCAATCTCCGCCACTCAACCGAAACATTGTCCGGTGCACGCCGGGTAGCAGCTTCACGTCCTCGACCGACGCCTCGGTGACCCAGCCCTTGTCGACCGTCAGCGTCATGACCTCGGTCTTCGAGGCGAACGGCATGATGACCCGGATGAGTTCCTTGGTGACCGGATCGAAGACCATCTTCACGTCCCTCTTCACCACCTCTTCCGCCACCTTCTCCGGCATGACCAGGCCGAACATTTCGACGAAGAGCTTGCTGACCTCGGGCTGGCCATCCTTGATCGGCAAGTACATCATCGGCCGCGAGTCGCCGTGGGCCACAAAGGAGAAGCCAGACTCGGACTTCGTTGCTGCTTTGGCCGTCTCGGCCGCCACAGCGATCTGAATGCCAAAGGTCAATACCAGCGCGGCGAAGGCACCAACGACGACGCCGCAGGCCGACTTCGGTTGCCAGGTTTTCATCTTTAGGTTCCTTGGTGACTCGTATCGCGATCGAACAAACGGGCGGACCTTCCGGGGCGCCTATCAAACGGCGCAACCAATCTACTATTTGGCCACGCTGCCTGCGCAATGCTGAGCGTGGCTGAGTGTGCGTGGCCTTCCGGGCCCTTGCCCGTAGGTGATAACGGGCGACCTGATTGGGCCGCCCGCTCAAGTCATCACACTGCATCACTCGCTGCTAGTCGCCTTGAGCGCGAGTCCTCGCAAACTGTTCCTTCACCTGTACGAGAACTTGGGCCAGGCTGTAGGACGCCGGGGACTGCAGCGCCGGGTACGGCCCATAGGACTCGAGCTCCTGCAGCCACAGCGCCTGGCCGATAGGAATGATGTTCCAGTCGTAGATATAAGCAGTCACGGGGCCCGCGAGGGCGCCAGACTGGCCCATAAGACTCGACGGTTGGAAACCGACAGACCCCTCGAAGGGATCCCGCTTGATGTTGTTGACCAAAGGCCAATGGAAGGTGTGGACCCCCAACAGACCGCCGTTCGCGGCCTCCGATGCCATCGCGAAGTAGATCTTCCAGTTCTTGTAGCGCACCGCCGACGGGACAGGGCCGCCGTAGTAGAAGAACGTATCGCGCGCCGACGTCGCCGACTTGCCGGTCAGATAGTCGAGCTGATTGACTCCTTGAAGCTTGGTCTTGACGATGCCGGGGTACTTGCCCTCCATGATCTGCTTGTTGAGGTCGTTGCCTTTGGCTCCGCCAGCAATCTCGACGAAGGTCGGCAACCAGTCGTACGACGCGAAGATATCGTTCAGGACAGTGCCCGGCTTGATTTGTCCCGGCCAGCGGATCACGCACGGCGCGCGCATGCCGCCTTCCCAGGTGGTCAGTTTGCCGCCCTTGAACGGCGTGGTGCCGCCATCGGGGTAGGTGATGACTTCGGCGCCGTTGTCGGTGGTGAAGACGACGATGGTGTTGTCGAGCTGGCCCATGTCCTCCAGCTTCTTCAGCACATAGCCGATGTTGTCGTCCATCTGCTTCATGCCGGCTTCGTTGACGCCCCAGTCCTTGCCGCCGGGCGTGCCTACCATCGCGTTGTACTTGGGCGAGAGCATCGTGGTGATATGCATGCGCGCGGGGTTGTACCAGACGAAGAAGGGTTTGTTCGTCTTCTTCGGGTCGTTGCGGTCGAGAAAGTCGATGACCTTGGCCGAGATTTCCTCGTCCGCGGTTTCGGAGCGCTTCAGCGTCATCGGCCCCTCGTCGCTGCAGGTCTGGTTCTTCTCGGTGCCGTCGGAAGACTTGCAGGCGATCACCGGCCGCGGTGGCGTCAAGCAAAGGGTTGTCTTCGGATCCACCGCGCCCGGGACTTCGGCAAGGCCGCGCACCGGCGTGTTCTTGCACGGCGGGACAATGGCCTGATCCGTCGGGGTCTTGTTGATGTCGGGGAAGCTCACCTGCTGCATGGCATCCAGGTGATAGAGGTAGCCCCAAAATTCCTGGAAGCCGTGCGCCGTCGGCAGCGCAGCCGAGTGGTCGCCCAGATGGTTCTTACCGAACTCTCCGGTCGTGTAGCCGAGGTCGAAGAGGAACTTGGCCAGCGCTGGTGTGCCCGGCTGCAGGAAGGACGGGCTGCCGGGCAGCTGCGGCGGGATCATGCCGGCACGCAGTGGCGTCATCCCGGTGAAGAACGCCGTGCGCCCGGACGTGCAGCTTTGCTCGGCGTAATAGGTCATGAACTTCGCACCCTCCCGCCCGATACGATCGATGTTGGGCGTCTCGCCGACCATCAATCCTTGATGGTAGATGCTCGGCTGCATCCAGCCGATGTCGTCACCCATGATGAACAGAATGTTGGGTTTGGTTTGCGATTGCGCCAACGCCGGAAACGCCGCCAGGAACGCGATGCCGGCAACGAACGCGGCGATTAAGTGTCGAAGTTTCATGTTGTCACTCCCATGCTAAAGAACACGTTGAAACATTTCACTCGGGATCAGCGCCAACACTCTTTATGCCCCGAAAGAACTCGCAAAATACCCATCATGGCTTCGTAGGTCCTATCACCGCTCGAACCGCAGCTACCAGCGCATGGCCGAGGAATGGTTTGGCCAGATAGGCAGCCACGCCGTTTTGTTCGGCTTGCTTGCGTATTCTGGGCGAGTCATGTGCCGTGATGAGAATCAGCGGCTGCGTCTCACCGCGAGCGCGTAACTCGGCGAGAAGCTCGAAGCCGGACCTTTCTGGAAGCTTGAGGTCCGAGACGATGCACGCATCGCCTTCCGCCGGACCAACCGCCAACAGCTCCTCGGCAGATGCATACCCCGCCGTCGCTATGCCACTCGCGTTCAGAATTCTCTCAATCGACTGCCGCATGCTGTCGTCATCCTCAACCACCAGTACTCGCTTACCCGCGTCCATTGGGATCGTAGATTTTTCCACCGCCACGTGTTACACCAAAGAGACCCGGGACCCTTGCGTTACTCATCCTCGCGCCGGCAGCACGATCCCGCAATTGGGCCAGAGGGCAATACGGAATGCCCGAACATGCACGGTGGATTGCCCGAAAGGGCAGGGCCCGGCGCTCGAATCGATAGCGCCGCCAGGAAACGGTAGGGGATCAGTCTGGCAGACTACGCAGTTGCTCAGCTAGCGCGCCAAGCTCAGCGGACGAGCTAACACCGAGTTTAGCCATTAGTTGTGCGCGATGGACTTTGACAGTGCGCTCCGCGATGCCGAGTTCATCGCCGATCACCTTGTTGGACTTGCCCACAGCAACGCGATCGAAAACGTCCCGCTCGCGCGGCGTGAGCAGTGCGAAGCGCGCACGCAATTCGTGCGCCGCGCCTCGCTCGTTTCGTTGCTTCAAGTCGCTTGCGAGCGCACGCGCAACTGCTCCCAGCAACGTGTCGCGAGCGATCGGCTTTTCCAGAAAATCGACGGCTCCGGATTTCATTGCACGAACACTCGAGGACACGTCGCCATGCGCCGTCATGAAAATGACGGGCAATTTGATTGCGAGGTCCTGCATTGCATCGTGCAGATCCAGACCCGACGGGCCCGGCAGTTGAATATCCAGAAGCAGGCAGCCGTACCGATCCGGCGGCCGATGTAGGAGAAACTCACCGGTGGAGTTGTAACCGCGCGCCTCAAAGCCAGCGGTAGTTAGAAGCCGCAGCAGTGCCGTACGCAGCGATTCGTCATCCTCGACGATGTGGATCAACGGCGTGTCATTCACTATGCTGCCTCCGGGCGCGATTGATGCGCTGTCCGTTCGACGGTGGGAAATTCCACATGGAATATGGCGCCATCGTCGGGTCCCCTTTCCGCCCAAATGCGTCCGCCGTGCGCCTCGACGATCGTGCGCGAGATCGACAACCCGAGCCCCATGCCTCCCTGCTTCGTGCTGTAGAAAGAGTCAAACAGTTTGGGCAAGTCTTCAGATGCGATGCCAACGCCACGATCGTGTACGGTGATACTCACGTGATCTTCGGTGCAATCGACCGTTACGAGGATCGTCCGACGGTCCTCCCCCACATCCCTGATGGCATCCATGGCATTGAGCAGCAGATTGATGATGACCTGCTGAATCTGGATCCGATCTCCCATCATCTCCGCAACCGGGGCCGTCCGAATTTCGATCGTCGCCGCGCGACGGTCTGCTTCACCTCGCAGTAACGTGCCGACCTCGATCACGGCGGCATTGAGATCGACCAGTGTTTGTTCTACATCGTGCTTGGCCAACAGCGAGCGCAGTCGCCGAATCACCTCGCTGGCACGAAGATCGTCACGTCGGATGTCGGCCAGTATCGTCCGCAACAAGTCGCTTCGGTCATCGCCCGACTGGATAAGAAGGTCGGCGGTATCGACGTTGCTGAGAATCGCGCCGAGCGGCTGATTGATCTCGTGCGCAATCGACGCCGTCAACTCTCCGGCAACAGCAAGGCGCGACGCGTGCGCAACTTCGTGGTGATGCGTTTGTAAGGCTTGCTCCGCAACGCGTCGGCGGCGGCGCTGAATGAGCAGACTTCCGATGAGCAAGGCCTGTGCGGCGATGATCGCCAGCCCTGTGGCAATCTGCCAAAGATACTCTCGCCAGAAGGAGCGTTTAGCAAACCGCACGTCGCAACCCGCCGGCAACAGCTTCGCGTCCAATGACCAATGCTCCAGCGCACGCGCGTCAGCGACGCATCGGCTCGCGATAGTTAACACGGAGCTACCGGTAGAACGAGTACCGGCCAGAGTCTCACGCACGAGTTGCCCGACAAGGCGTCCACGTTCTTCATAGGATGCCATGCTGCCTGCCGCAACTCCACGACCAATGTAGGTCTCATAGAGTCCGTAAACGGGGGCGGCCGACACGAGACTGATCTCTTGGGCGACGTCAGGTGGACGGTAAGGTCGACCATCGCGGTCAAGAAATTGCGTGAGATACATGATGATCGAGTCTGCGGGCTCCGATGCGACCCGTGCCAGCAATTCTGGCAGGGGCAGACCCGATACAAATTCCAGGTTGGCTGTTCCTGCCACGCTCGGCAGTAGCCGGCGCACCCGCCGCTCCACTTGCAAGTCCCCCGCCCCGACGCCCACGATGACCAGAATGCGGCGTGCCGTGGGCTGCATGCGGCGTGCAATTTTGATCGTTCCGTCGACATCGTCTCGATTCACGATGCCAACGGCGCCGGACGGAATTTGAACCGATTCTTCGGCCGGGTCTGGTATGCCGTGGAACACCAGGCGAGCGCCTGGCCAGAGTTGCTCGCCGTGCCGGCTGAAAAAGTCGAGCGCCGGCTTCGTCACTGTCACGACCACGTCGATACGTCGTGCGCCGAATTTTTTTGTAAACAGAGCAACAAGCTCCGCGTCGCGCGACTCGACCGCGGATCGCCCCGCGTCGAGCGATTCGGAATGCAGAACAATGCGTCTTGTGGTTTCGTTGGCGAGGTTCGCACGCATCCCGCTGTCCATCATCAAATTGGCGGGAAGATAGGGATCGTAGCCGTTGAGAATCAGCACATGTGCTTCTTCCTCGGCCGCCCAGGCGGGGATCGCTACGCAGATGAAGAACCAGGCGATCGCACGCACCGCGACGACCGCGGTAAAAGACCGGATTGCAAGATTGGGAGGTCGTTGCCCTAGCATCGCGCCTTTTCGAACAATGAGCGCTCACCAGGAATGTGACACTTCTGGGACGTGTCACGGTCCGACGTGCGCGCTGACCGCATCCGGCAGGTTGCACTGGAACGGCGTGCGGAGGCAAGGATAACGCACTCGCTTCGAGACTCGTCCAATGAGCGCGAGATGTTCGTGAAAGACGCTTCGCAATGCGTTTCGTAGACCTCCCGGCTTTTTCGGAGCATCGTCGGACTTAGATGCACGCTGATGTACTATGGAAAAGCAGGGAAAACAGGGTTGTTTGATGAACGATATTGCCAAACATACGCCGATGATGCAGCAGTACCTTCGCGCCAAGGCGGAGCATCCGGACAAGCTCGTCTTCTACCGGATGGGCGACTTCTACGAACTGTTCTACGGGGACGCGGAACATGCGTCGCGGCTGCTCGACATCACGCTGACGTCGCGCGGGCAGTCGGCAGGCGCGCCCATCCCAATGGCCGGTGTACCGCACCACGCGCTCGAGCCGCACCTGGCCAAGCTGATGAAGCATGGTGAATCGGTGGTCATCGTCGAGCAATTCGGCGATCCGGCGACGAGCAAGGGTCCGGTTGAGCGGCGCATCGCGCGCATCGTCACGCCGGGCACGCTCACCGACGCCAATCTGCTCGATGCAAAGCGCGACTGCCTGCTCGCAGCATTCCTGCCGCAGGGGAAGCGCGCCGGAATCGCCTGGCTGAACCTCGCGTCGGGCGCGTTCACGCTGACAGAGGTTGCGCTGACCGAGGCCACCGGCGTACTCGAACGCATCGTCCCGGCTGAGCTGCTGATGCCGGACGAAGCGCCGGCGCCCGCGCTGCGTGGCGGCATGCCTCCTGTGCGTTCGCTCGCGGCGTGGAAGTTCGATGCGCCGGCCGCCGCGCGCGCGCTGGCGAAACAGCTCGGCACACTCGATCTCGCGGCATTCGGCGTGGAGGAGACGCCCTTGGCGGTCGGCGCCGCGGGCGCGCTGCTGGATTACGCGAGCACGACGCAGATGTCGGCGCTCGCGCATATCCGCGCGTTGACCGTCGAGACGGCGAGCGAATTCGTTGGCCTCGATCCGGCCTCGCGCCGCAACCTCGAGATCACCGCGACATTGTCGGGTGACGCTGCGCCGACGCTGTTCTCATTGCTCGACGGCTGCGCCACCGCGGCCGGCAGCCGATTATTGCGCGTTTGGCTGACGCAACCGCTGCGGTCGCAGGCAAAGGCTTCGGCGCGGCACGACGCCGCGGACGCGTTGCGTGCCGACGGACCCGTTGCACGCGCGCTCGTCGCGGGATTGAGAAAGACCGTCGACGTCGAGCGGGTCGTCGGTCGCATCGCGCTGCGCAACGCGAGGCCGCGCGATCTCGCGGGCCTGCGCGACACGCTGGCGCGGCTGCCCGACCTATATGCGGCGGCAGCGACCCTCGAAACACCTCTTCTGCGCGCCGCCGCCGGCGGCCTGCATGTCGACACGCAATGGGCGACGCTGCTTGCGCGGGCAATCGCTCCCGATCCGGCGGCGATGGTGCGCGATGGCGGCGTGATCGCTGACGGATTCGACGCCGAGTTAGACGAATTGCGCGCAATCGACACGCATTGCGGCGAATTTCTCGTAGCACTGGAGGCGCGCGAGCGGGAACGCAGCGGCATCGCCAATCTCAAGGTCGAATACAACCGCGTGCACGGTTTCTACATCGAAGTCACCAATACGCACGTCGAGAAGATTCCTGACGACTACCGCCGCCGGCAGACGCTGAAAAACGCCGAGCGCTACATCACGCCGGAACTCAAGACCTTCGAGGACAAGGCGCTGTCTGCGCAGGAGCGGGCGCTGAAGCGGGAAAAGTGGCTGTTCGAGCGACTGCTGGACGACCTGACGCCGGCTATCCCCGTGCTGCAGGACGCTGCGACGGCGCTGGCCACGCTCGACGTGCTCGCCAACCTCGCGGAACGCGCCGACGCGCTGCGCCTGACGCGGCCGACATTCGTCGCGGATCCCGGCATCGCGATCCGCGGCGGCCGGCATCCAGTGGTAGAGGGACAAGTGGAGAGCTTCATTCCCAACGATGTCACGCTGGCGCAGGATCGGCGTTTGCTGATCGTCACCGGACCCAACATGGGCGGCAAGTCGACGTACATGCGCCAGACGGCGGTAGTGGCGTTGTTGGCGCATTGTGGAATCCACGTACCCGCCGACAGCGCGGAACTGGGACCACTCGACGCGATCTACACGCGCATCGGCGCGGCGGACGACCTGGCTGGCGGACGCTCGACATTCATGGTCGAGATGACCGAGGCCGCATACATCCTGAACCGCGCGACACCGCAGAGCCTGGTTCTGATCGACGAAATCGGCCGTGGCACGTCGACGTTCGACGGGTTGGCGCTCGCCTGGGCAATCGCGCACCGATTGGCGGAGCGCAATCGCTGCCTGTCGTTGTTCGCGACGCATTATTTCGAACTGACGGCGCTGGGAGCCGAGCTGGAAGGCTGCGCCAACGTGCACTTCGACGCGGCAGAGCACAAGGACGGCATCGTGTTCCTGCACGCGGTGGCCGAGGGACCGGCCAATCGCAGCTACGGCCTGCAGGTGGCGAAGCTGGCGGGCGTGCCCGCGGAAACCGTGCGCCAGGCCAAGGCCTATCTCGCGCGCCTCGACCAGTTCTCCACACGCAACGCGGCGCAGGACGATCTCTTCGGGAGCACTGCGCCGGCGGCGGCTACCGTCCTTCCCGCCCCCGACCCGCGTGCCATCGATGTGCTGGAGAGACTGCTGGCAATCGAACCCGACGCGCTGTCGCCGCGCGAGGCGCTGGAAGCCCTCTATGCGCTGAAGAAGCTCGCCGAGGGCTGACTGGCGACTCAGTGGTGGTGGTGGCCATCCGGGCCATGCGCATGGCCGTGCGCGATTTCCTCCGCCGACGCCGCACGAACTTCCAGTACGCTGCAGTCGAAGCGCAGGCGCTGACCGGCGAGTTCGTGGTTTCCGTCGAGCACGGCCTTGCCGTCCGCGATACCGGTGACGCGCCAGACAACCTCCGCACCGTCCTGCTCCGCGACCAGGTAACCACCGATCGCGATGTCCGGCGGCAGGTCCGCCACCGGTTCGACGCGGATCATCTTGGCGTCGTATTCGCCGAATGCGTCCACCGGCTCCAGCGTGACGGAGATCGAATCGCCCGCCTTCTTGCCGTTCAGCGCGTCCTCGATCTTGGGAAAGATGCCCGAATGCGTGCCGTGAAGATAAACCACAGGCTCCGGCGACTCTTCGAGCATCTGGTTGCCCGAATCGAAAAGCTTGAAGGAAATCGTGACAACCGAATTGTTCGCTATGTTCATCGTCGGGCTCGCGGCGGGAGGATTGGAGAAGCGTCGCGAATGCTTGTTGCGCAGGGTCGCGGCACGCGATTGTAACCGGATCGTTCCATCGGGTAGCACCCGGTGCTAACCTCCCGCGGATGCCAGCTACGGATGCCTCGACCCGAACATTGCTGGGCGGCCTTGCGCCGTCCACGTTCCTGCGCGGGTTCTGGCAGAAGGAGGCTCGTCTGGTTCGCGGCGCCGTGCCCGGATTTGCCGGACTGTTCACGCGCGAGGCGCTGTTCTCGCTGGCGGGGCGCGACGACGTCGAGTCGCGCGTCGTCGTGCGCAGCCGCGGCGCGTGGTCGCTCGAACACGGCCCGTTTCGCCGCGCACACTTCCGCGAACTGCCCGCGACCGGCTGGACGCTGCTGGTGCAGGGAGTCAATCTGCATTCCGATGACGCCGATGCGCTGTTGCGGCGTTTCGCGTTTCTGCCCTACGCCCGCCTGGACGACTTGATGGTGAGCTACGCCGTACCCGGCGGCGGTGTCGGGCCGCATTTCGATTCCTATGACGTGTTCCTGTTGCAGGGCGATGGCCGCCGCCGTTGGCGGTATGGCCGCCAGGCCGATCTTTCGCTCAAGCCCGGACTGCCGGTCAAGATCCTTCGTCGCTTCACGCCCCAGCACGATGCGGTGCTGTCGCCGGGCGACATGTTGTACTTGCCTCCCTCCTCTGCGCATGACGGCGTGGCCCTCGACGCGTGCACAACCTATTCGGTCGGATTCCGCGCGGCGTCCCATAACGAAATCGCGCAGGGTTTCCTCGATCACTTGCGCGATGAACTCGCGCTCGACGGACGCTATGCCGACCCTGATCTCAAGGCATCCGCCGAGCCCGCGCGCATCGCCGCGGCGATGCAGCGACGTGTCGCTTCGATCCTGCGCGGCATCAAGTGGAATCGCGCCGCCACGGCGCGCTTCGTGGGCGCCTATCTGTCGGATCCGAAGCCGGACGTCTACTTCGATCCGCCCGAACCACGCCTGTCGCGCGCAGCGTTTGCGCGGGCCATCGCCCGGCGTGGCCTCGCGCTCGACCGGCGCACGCAATGGCTCTACGATGACGTCGCGATCTACACGAACGGAGAGGCTACGGCATGGCCTACCGGCGCGCGCGCGACCTTGGCCGGCCTCGCCAATGCGCGCAGGCTTGGCGCGCGCGAGGCGGCGTCGCTCTCTGCACCCGCGCTTGAATTTCTTTACGACGGATACAGTCATGGATTCCTCCACGTCGCCTGAAACCCCCGCCGCTGCGGCTCCCCGCGAATCTCGCCTCGAGACCGTCGCCGCGCAGACCGCCGCCATCGACGAATTGATCGGCCTGGCGCAGCACAAGCTGCAGGTATTCGACGTCGACCTGTCGCAGACCGGCTGGAATACGGCCTCGCGCGCGTCGAATCTGGCTGCGTTCCTGCGGCGTACGCCTGCCGCGCGCTTGGAACTCATCCTTCACGACACGCGTTGGCTGGAGCAGGCATGCCCGCGCCTGGTCGACCTCGTCCGCCGCTACTCGACCGCGATCACCGTGTACAAGACCGGCACGGAAGCGCGCGTCGCAATGGATCCGCTGGTCATAGCCGACGGCCGGCACTTCCTGCACCGTTTCCACATCGACCACCCGCGCGCGTCGCTTGTCATCGACAACTCGCAACTGGCCGGGCCGCTGGTCGCCCGCTTCGAGGAGATCTGGGCGACTGGGGAACCGGGTGTGGCCGGCACGGTGCTCGGGCTCTGACAGGTTGCACTGCAACCTGGCGGCAAGCCAACTCCACCCCTTTGAATTAAATGGTCTTTGTGTTAAGCTCTCGGCCCACGGTTGCTGCACTGCTGAGCATCTGGTCGGACCCGTTGCGCAAACCTGCCCCAACTTTCATATTCCAAGGAATCAAACCATGAACAAATCGATCCTGGTCGCGGCGATGGTCGCGGTTGCATTGACCGCCTGCGGCGAAGACAAGAAGCCGGTCGCGCCGGCACCGGCGCCCGTAGTTGCGCCTGCACCCGCTCCCGCACCGGCACCCGCGCCCGCCACCGATGCCATGAAGCCCGCCACGGACGCGATGAAGCCCGCCACGGACGCGATGAAGCCGGCCGATACGCCGGTCACCACCGACCCGGCCAAGTCCGCGACCGATGCCGGCAAGGCTGAAATGGTCAAGGAAGCGACCAAGGACGCAAAGAAGTAATCGTTTCACGCGCCGACAAAAAAACCGACCCGCAGGTCGGTTTTTTGTCGCCTCGCTTTTGATCCCTCTACAAGGGAACGCCGATCCGCGTGCCGACCTCGCGGTAGTGTTCGATGACGCTTCCCAAATCGCGGCGGAAGCGGTCCTTGTCGAGCTTCTCGCCGGTCTTCGCATCCCACAACCGACAGCCGTCCGGCGTGAATTCGTCACCGAGGACCAGTTCGCCGTCGAGGTCATCAGTGGGGTGGCCGAACTCGAGCTTGTAGTCGACCAAGTCGATGCCGGCGGCCGCGAACAGCGGCTGCAGCACCGCATTGACCCGGTGCGTCAGCGACTTCATTTGCGCGATTTCGGCGACGCTCGCCCAGCCGAGCACGCGGATATGGTCGTCATTGCACAACGGGTCATGCAGTGCGTCGCTCTTCAGGAAGAATTCGAAGATCGGTTCGGGCAGCTTCGTTCCTTCCGCGATGCCATAGCGCTTGGCCATCGACCCGGCGCACACGTTGCGCACGACGCACTCGACCGGGATCATCTTCATCGCCTTCACCAGCGACTCGCGCTCGTTCAGCATCCGGTCGAAATGCGTCGCAACGCCCGCCGCCTCGAGCTTGCCCATTACGTAGGCGTTGATCCGGTTGTTGGTCTCGCCCTTCTTGTCGAGCTTGGCGAGCTTGGCGCCGTCGAATGCCGAAACGTCGTCGCGATAATGCATGATGAGGCGGTGCGGGTCGCTCGTCGCATACACGGTCTTCGCCTTGCCCTTGTACAGCTCGTCACGCTTTTCCATTCCCACTCCCCTTTTTGACTTCGCTTACGCGAACTCGCGCCACGCAAAACCTTCTGCCTGATTGGCGATACCGATCCAGTCGACCGAGCAGCCCAGCGCGCCGGCGAGCGCGGAGCGAGCCTTGTCCGGCGTGTTGTTGTGCTTGGACAGATGCGCGGCCAGGATGTGCTGCAGCCGGCTGTTGTCGAGCGCGGCCAGCAGCGCCGCCGCGCCTTCGTTGTGCAGGTGGCCGAGACGTCCGCTGATGCGGTCCTTCAAGCCGCGCGGATAGTCGCTCGCTTCGAGCAGGTCGAGATCGTGATTGCATTCGAGCACCAGCGCGTCGCAAAGGGTAAGGCTCGCCTCGACATACGGCGTGGAGATGCCGAGATCGGTGACTACGCCCAGCCTCCGGACGCCGTCCGTGATCACGAACTGCACGGGCTCCCGCGCGTCGTGCGGCACGGGGAAAGGCAGCACTTCGAGGTCCCCCACCGCGAACCGGTCATGGCTGTCGAAACCATATACGTCGGGCACGCCGGCCATGCGTTCGCCCACGGTGAACAACGTGCCGAAGGTCAGCCACACCGGAATACCGTAGCGGGCCGCGAAGGCCGGAACGCCGCCGACGTGGTCGGCATGCTCGTGCGTGACGACAATGGCGTCGAGTGATTCGGGAGCGATGCCGATGCGAGCAAGGCGCGCGGCAGTATCGCGCACGCCGAAACCGCAGTCGATCATCACGCGCGTGGATCCCGCTTCGACAACGAGGCCGTTGCCTTCGCTGCCGCTGCCGATCGACGAGAAGCGCACTACGACTTCCGCGTTACTTGAGCTGATCCTTGAGCATCGTGAGGATCTTCTCGCTCGTCGCCGACTTGTCGGGAACGCCGCCCGGATCCTGCACGCTGACCACGCTGATCGGCGTCGCCTCGGCCACCATGATCTGGTACTGCTCGGGCTTGCCCTTGTCGTCGGTCTTCCAGAACTGCAACTTCGACCAGATGCTTTCGGTGCCGGACTTGGCGCTGTCAGGATCGCCGAAGCGGACGAAGTACACGCCGCGCGACCGGTCGCGGTCGACCACGGTGAATCCGATGCGGTCGAGTGCCAAGCCCACGCGACGCCACGCGCGGTCGAACTGGTCATCGACCACGAGCTTGTAGGAGCCGTCGGCATTCTTCTCGACGCGTGCCTTGTCGGGCAAGCTGGCGGCCTGCGCGACGGCAGTGCGCGCGGTCGTTTCCGGCGCACCGAACTTCATCATCATCCGGGTCAGCATTTCCGCCTCGACCTCGGGTTTGGGCGGCACGACCGCCCAGACGAAGGCCGCGCCGGCGTGGTCGATGGTGGTGGTGGGCACCTGCTCCATCGCGCGGGCGGAAATGAAGATCTCCACGGTGCCGGGTTCGACTCCGCGTTCGATGCGCGTACGGAACTTGTCGCGCTTGTACGTGCCGCCGAAGACGTCGGCCACGCTGCCCAGCGTGCGTTGCAGGAAATCCTGCGGCGCCGCCGCGCGGTTTTCAGCCCAGTCGGTTTCCATGACGCCGCTGGTGGGCTGATCGACCGCAATGGCAAAGCCGTTTTCCTGCCAGAACGAACGGACTATGTTCCACGACTGCTCCGGCGTGGCCTTGACCACAAGCCAGCGTTCGCTACCGGCGCGGACGATCTTGGCGTCCGGCACGGTGGGCAGCAAGTCCCCGCGACCGCTCTTGTTGGCGTTCTGTGCCGCGAGGCCCGACGCCGAATTGACCTGGTAGCGGTCGTCATAACGCGGCGTCGTGAGATCGGGCGGCAATTCGAGCGCGGACGTGCTCGACGCGGACTTGTAGTCGATGCGCTTGGTGAGCGAGAGGTTGCTCGACGAGCAGCCGCCCAGCAACAACCCCAGCGATGCTGCGACGAGGGTCGCAACCCTGTATTTGCGTGACATGATGTGCATCGGCAGTACCTCTTCCATCAGGCGAGACAGCCGGCTTCGCTCAGTGCGTCGCGAACGGTCTGGTGAAATTGCGGTGACAGCTGCACCAAAGGCAGCCGAAGTTCATTCTTGATCAAGCCCATTTGCGCGAGCGCCCATTTGGTCGGGATCGGGTTCGGCTCGACGAACAGCGTACGGTGCAGGCCGAGCACGCGGTCGTTGCAATCTCGTGCCGTGGCCAAATCGCCCGCCAGCGCTGCGGCGCACATCTGCGCCATCAATCCGGGCGCCACGTTGGCGGTCACGGAAATGACGCCATGGCCGCCCATCAGGATCAACGGCAGCGCGGTGATGTCCTCGCCGCTGTACACCGCGAAGTCGCGGCGACCCGCTTTCGCGAGCGCCTTGATCAGCTCGCTGCCCCGCCCGATATCTGCCGTGGCGTCCTTGATGCCGATGATGCCCGGGACCTCGGCCAGGCGCAACGTCGTCTCGGTGGAGAGATCAGCGACGGTGCGCCCCGGAACGTTGTAGAGCACCATCGGCAGCGCCGCGGACTCCGCGATCGCCCGAAAGTGCCGGTACATGCCTTCCTGCGTCGGCTTGTTGTAGTAGGGAACGACGGAAAGATGGCAGTCGGCGCCGACCTCGGCCGCATATTTGGCGAAGTGGATGGCTTCCGCGGTGGAGTTTGCGCCGGTGCCGGCCATTACCGGGATGCGTCCTGCAGCGTGCTCGACGGCCGTCCTGATGAGCAGGCAATGCTCGTCGACTGTGACGGTCGGTGACTCCCCGGTCGTGCCGACGATCACGATGCCGGCGGTGCCGTTCGCGATTTGGAAATCGATGAGCTTGCGCAGCGCCGGCAGGTCGAGCGCACCGCCCTCTTGCATTGGCGTCGCGATCGCGACGAGGCTTCCGGTCAGCATTATGTTTCGTGAGCGAAATTACCCATTTTACCCCATTGCCGCGAAGCACGCGTCGAGCCGATTCGACCGGAACCGCCGTTTCGCGTTCCCTAGCCGATGCGAGCCGAATCCAGTGGGGGCGGCCACGCCCTCGCCGGCCCCACGGCGGCGAGCCGCTGCATGACGGCCGGTCGGCCCGAGAGGTCGGTCAAGCCTTGCTCGAACGCGACCACCGTCAATGCAAGCGGCGGCGCAACGGCAAACTCGAGCAGTTCGCCCGGACGCAACAGGAACGCAGGATTGGCCGGCCGGCCGTAGGCTTCGTTGCCAAGCGCGAAGGTCTCGTACAGAAGCACGCCATCTAAGGCGAGCGCGGCCCGCAGCGTCGGCAGCAACGCGCGATGCAGGTAATGGCTGACCACGATCGCATCGAAGAGTTCGTCGCCAAACGGCCAAGCTTCGCCCTCGAGGTCCGACAGGCAAGTTGCGATGCCGGGCGACCGTGCCAGCGTAGCAAGCGCAGCGGCGTCGCGGTCGACGGCGACGACCTGCGCGCCCCGCGCCGCGAAATGCAGCGCGTGGCGGCCGTAGCCGCACGCAACATCGAGCACGCGCGCGCCCGCCGGAACCAGTGAAGCAAAGTGAGCGATCCAAGGCGACGGCGCCAGGCCGAAATGCGGGTTGGAGGGCGTATTCATGCGTGGCCTCGCTTGACGCGCCGCTTGACCGGCGTTTGCGGCCGCGACGGTGGGCTCATGGCACGCGGGCGATTCCGCATTTGCGGCGTAGCGTCCGCCCGCGTCTGCGCGGCCGCCTCGCGCTGCAGCCAATCAAGGAACGCGGCGACGTCCGGCCGGCCGGCCGCGTGCGGTGCCACGATGACGACATAACTTCGCGGCGAATCGTAGCGCTTGGGAAAAGGCGCGATCAGCTTGCCGTCGCGCAACAATTCGGAAATAAGCGGAATGCGGCCAAGGGCGACACCCTGGCCGCCCAGCGTCGCCTGAATGACCTGATCGTAGAGGGAAAAGCGCAACGATCCCGCGGGCTTCAGGTTCGGTTGCCCGTTCGACGTCAACCACGCCGGCCAGTTGAGCCACGGCATGAAGCCTGACGGGTCGTCGAGGTGGATGAGTACATGCCGGGCGAGGTCCGAAGGCTGCTTCAACGGAGCGCCACCCCGCTTGAGCAAGACCGGGCTCGCCACCGGCAGCAAGCGCTCCCCGAAAAGACGCGTGGCGCCGTCTGGCGCACCGGCGTCGGCAAGATAGCGCACCGCCAGATCGACGTCGCCTCGGTCGAGGTCGACCATTTGGTCGTTCGCGGAAACATAGACCTCCACGGCGGGATGCGCCGCGCGGAAACCGGCAAGGCGCGGAATCAGCCACAGCGCAGCAAACGATACGGTCGTGGACACGGTGAGCCCAGGGTCCCGGATTGCTTCACGCACGGATTCAGCGGCCGCGGCAATTTCGCGCAGTTGCAGCGAGACGCTGCGGTGAAACGCCGCGCCGGCCGCCGTCAGTGCAAGGGCGCGGTGACGGCGCTCGAACAGCGACACGCCAAGAGCCTCCTCCAGCGCCTTCACCTGGCGCGAAAGCGCCGACTGCGTGAGGAACAGTTCTTCCGCGGCCAGCGTGAAGGAAAGTCTTCGCCCGGCCGCCTCGAAGCCGCGCAGGAAGTCCAGCGACGGCAGCCGGTGCAGCACCCTATGCATTCTCAAAACTCATGCAAGGCATTCCCATTCGACGTTTGAACGGCGGGCCGATGAATCGCAGAATCCCCATCAAGCCAGCGCAAAAGGCCGCGCGGGCCGGCGGTCCGGGACAACTTTCCCGGCGCGCCAACGATGCATTCTACGCATGTGAACGGAGGACTGCCATGGCTTGCTTCGAACACGGAACGATCGTCGAACTCGCCGCCCGGGAAGTGGTGACGCTCCCGGACGTGCGCAGCGCCACGCTGCGCGTGACCCGCGGGACGCTCTGGATAACTCAGGAAGACGACCCGCAGGACATCGTGCTGCGTGCCGGCGACAATTGGGCGGTCGAACGCAACGGGCTCACCGTCATCGAGGCACAGGAGGACGCGACATTTTGCGTCACGGGCCGGCATCTCGAACCGCTATTCGGGCGGCGCGCCGCCTCGACGCCCTCTGCAGTGACCCGCATGCGCGACGCTGCGGCAGCCTTTTTCGCGACCCCGCTGCGTGGAGCCGTACCCTACTTCTGAACTAAATCCGCTGCCATGCCACTCGTAACGCTGACCGTCACTGCTCCGAAAAGCGCGGCATTCAAGTCCGCAGTGCTGGCGGGCGTGCATCGCGCGCTGGTTGCGTCCGGCGTTCCCGAGGCCGACCGCTTCCAGCGCGTGCTGGAGTTGTCGGACGAGGACTTCCGCTTCGACCCCCGGTATCCGGACCTGGCCTCGGACCGGGACGCGGCATTCGCGCTGATCGAGATACTCTGGTCGGTGGGGCGCAGCGTCAAGGTGAGGCGAAAGGTGATCGCGGACATCCTGGCCGACGTCGCGCGCGATCCGGGCCTCGATCCGGAGCACGTCATGCTCGTGTTCAAGGAAACGCAATGGGAGAACTGGGCGTTCGGCGGGGGGCGCTTGCCCCACGTGTAGCGTTGGTCAGTCCGATGATGTCCCGGTTGGACCCCAATTTGCGAAATTCGTTACCACATCCGCGCGAGCGTGTTGTCACGACGTACGAAGTGGTGCCACAGTGCGGCCCCGACGTGCGCGGCGATGAGTGCCATCATCGCGTTTCCCAACCATTCGTGGATGTCCTCGAGGCGATGTGCCCACGCCTTGTCGACCGCGACCACGGGCGGGAGCGACGCGCCGAGCAGCGAGACCATCTTGCCGTCCGCCTGCATCATCGCGACGCCCAGCACAGACAACACCACCATCAGCGTATAGAACGTCCACTCCACGACGTGCGCCGCACGCAACTGCCACACGGGAAGCGGCGGCACAATGGTCGGCTGGATGTTCACGAGTCTCCAAAATAGCCGAAACCAGACCAGCGCCAGCACGACGAGGCCCGCCTGGGCGTGCCAGTCGCGCAAGCCAGCGCGCAGCGCGCTGCCCTTTGGGGCCCAGCCGCGCACTTCGATCATCGCCAGCGAGGCGAGGACCAGCAGCGCCATGCCCCAATGGAATGCCCGGGCGACGCCGCCAAATCCAGTGGGTGTGTTACGGAGGTCCATGCTTTGGGATTTCGCTGGGCCGAGCTTGGTTCAAGCATTGTAATATCGGGCCCAGTCGGCCGCCCGCGCGGCGCGCATTCCCATCGTGGAATGTCGCGCCGCGCCGCAATCCGGCCGCGCCTCGCGCGCGCCAGAGGTATCGATCTTGCCGCACCAGCATGACGCTGCAGTGACGCTTTACGCGCAGCGGGTCACGCCTTCGCGAAGACGATCTGCCCACCCTTTTCCCGTACGTGCACCGTGTCCCCCGGGCCGTAGTTGCCGGAAAGAATCTCCTTGGCCAGCGGATTCTCGATCTGCTGCTGGATCGCGCGCTTCAGCGGCCGCGCGCCATACACCGGGTCGAATCCCGCCTGCGCCACCGTCTTCAACGCCGCGTCGGTCGCCACCAGCCTGATGTCCATCTTCGCCAGGCGAGCCTCCAGCGCCTTCAGCTGGATCTTGGCGATGTTGGCGATCTGCGCTTCATCCAGCGGAGTGAACACGACGATTTCGTCGATGCGGTTCACGAACTCGGGGCGAAAACCCGTCTTCACTTCGGCCAGCACCGCCATCTTGATCATTGCGCGGTCGTCGCCGGCGTCGGTCATCTGCTGGATCCGCTGCGAGCCCAGGTTGGACGTCATGACGATCACCGTGTTCTTGAAATCCACAGTGCGTCCCTGGCCGTCGGTCAGCCGTCCGTCGTCCAGCACCTGCAGAAGCACGTTGAATACGTCCGGGTGCGCTTTCTCGATTTCGTCGAGCAGGATGACCGAGTACGGCTTGCGGCGCACGGCCTCGGTCAGGTAGCCGCCTTCCTCGTAGCCGACGTAGCCCGGCGGCGCGCCGATCATCCGCGCGACCGAATGCTTCTCCATGAACTCGGACATGTCGATGCGGATCAGCGCGTGGTCGGAATCGAACAGGAACTCGGCGAGCGCCTTGGTCAGCTCCGTCTTGCCCACACCTGTGGGTCCCAGGAACAGAAACGAACCGTACGGGCGATTGGGGTCCGACAGTCCCGACCGCGAGCGGCGGATGGCGTCGGCAACCAGGCGCACCGCCTCGTCCTGCCCAACGACGCGGGTGTGGATCTTGTCCTCCATCGTCAGCAGCTTGTCGCGTTCGCCGGACATCATCTTCGACACCGGAATGCCGGTGGCGCGCGACACGACTTCGGCGATCTCTTCCGCGCCGACTTGTGTGCGCAGCAGCTTGGGGGCCTTGGCCCCCTCGCTCTGCAGCGCCGTGTCCGCCTTCTTCAATTGCGCTTCCAGTTGCGGCAGCTTGCCGTACTGCAACTCGGACATCTTCTGCCAGTCGCCTTTGCGCTTGGCCTCGTCCATCGCGAGCTTGATCTTGTCGATCTCCTCCTTGATGTGCTGCGAGCCGGCGACCTGCGCCTTCTCGGCCTGCCACACCTCGTCGTAATCGGCGTATTCCCGCTCCAGCTTCTTGATCTCTTCGTCGATGTGCGCGAGGCGCTTCTTCGATGCCTCGTCCTTTTCCTTCTTGACCGCCTCGCGCTCGATCTTGAGCTGGATCAGGCGGCGGTCGAGCTTGTCCATCGCCTCCGGCTTGGAGTCGATTTCCATGCGGATGCGCGCCGCGGCCTCGTCGATCAGGTCGATGGCCTTGTCCGGCAGGAAGCGGTCGGTGATGTACCGATGCGAAAGTTCCGCCGCGGCGACGATCGCCGGGTCGGTGATGTCGACCCCGTGGTGGATTTCGTAGCGCTCCTGCAGGCCGCGCAGGATGGCGATGGTGCTCTCTACGGACGGCTCGTCGACCAGCACTTTCTGGAAGCGGCGCTCGAGCGCGGCATCCTTCTCGACGTACTTGCGGTATTCATCGAGCGTGGTCGCGCCGACGCAATGCAGTTCACCGCGGGCAAGCGCGGGTTTCAGCATGTTGCCGGCGTCCATCGCGCCCTCGGCCTTGCCGGCGCCGACCATCGTGTGCAATTCGTCGATGAACACGATCGTCTGACCTTCATCAGCCGCGATGTCCTTCAGCACGGCCTTCAGGCGCTCCTCGAACTCGCCGCGGTACTTGGTGCCGGCGAGCAGCGCCGCCATGTCGAGCGACAGCACGCGCTTGTTCTTGAGCGTCTCTGGCACTTCGCCGTTGACGATGCGTTGCGCCAGGCCTTCGACGATGGCCGTCTTGCCCACGCCGGGTTCGCCGATCAGCACCGGGTTGTTCTTGGTGCGCCGCTGCAGGATCTGGATGGTGCGGCGGATTTCGTCGTCGCGGCCGATCACCGGGTCGAGCTTGCCTTCGCGCGCGCGCGCCGTGAGGTCGATCGTGTACTTGGTGAGCGCCTCGCGCTGGCCTTCCGCTTCCTGCGAGCTCACCCCCGCGCCGCCGCGGACCGTTTCAATGGCGTCGTCGAGCGCCTTTCGAGTGAGACCCGCCTCTTTCAACATCCGGCCGGTGTCGCCTTTGTCGCCCGTCAACGCGAGCAGGAACAATTCACTGGCGATGAACTGGTCGCCGCGCTTGGTCGCTTCCTTGTCCGTCAGGTTGAGCAGGCTGTTGAGGTCGCGCGAAACCGTGATCTCGCCGCCCTGGCCTTCGACCTTGGGCAGGCGGTCGATCGATGCCTTCAGCGCCGCCTGCAGCTTGGGAACCTGGACGCCGGCGCGCGCCAGGAGCGACGTCGTGCCGCCATCCTCTTGCGCGAGCAAGGCGGCGAGCAGGTGTTGCGGCTCGATGAAGCCATTGTCGTGGCCAAGCGCCAGGCTCTGGGCGTCAGCGAACGCCTGCTGGAACTTGGTGGTAAGTTTGTCGAAGCGCATGAAAGCCCCTTGAATTCACATTATTCCCCATATGGGGCGATAACCCTGCAGATTCAACGGGTATGGGCGCTCGCCGGCTGCTGTTAAGCTCGGAGATCGCCAACGGCCCACTCGACCATCCGATCGCCCGCCATGCCCCAAACCAGGCCAGAGCCCGGCCAAGTCCCGCCCCCGCCGGACCCACCCAAGCCGCCGAGTTTCCTGCGGGTCGTCCTGGCCGTGTTCTGGAGTTTTTTCGGCGTCCGGAAAGGCCGCGACCTGCTCGCCGACGCGTCGACCATCAAGCCGCACCACTTCATCGTCGCCGGGGTGATCGGCGCCATGCTGTTGATTTTTTCCCTACTGCTGCTGGTCCGGTTGATCATCCGAAGCGCGGGCGCGTAAGCGGTTCGATCAACGATGGGTCACAGCATCGACATCCGGGAAGAGGCCGGGATCCGGTACCTGCATTTCGGCACCGACTGGGTGCAGGGCGCCATGCGCCTGTCGAAGCCGAATCGCCTGGTGCTGGTCTACACACAGGCGATGCTGTCGTTCCTGTTGTTCCGGCCGGAGCCGCGCAATGTGCTGATGATCGGGCTAGGTTCGGCGTCGCTGGTGCGCTTCTTTCGCCATGGAATGCCCGATGCCCACCTGACCGTGATCGAGATCAACCGCGACGTGATCCAGGTCGCGCACCAGTTCTTCCGGTTGCCCCAGGACGACGACCGCCTGGACGTCCAGGTCGGCAACGGCTATTTCTTCGTGCAGCAGACGTCACTGCGATTCGACGCGATACTCGTCGACGGCTACGACCATCGCGCGCGGCCCGGCAAGCTCGAATCGGCGGAGTTCTATCAGGCCTGCCGCGCCCGGCTCGCCCCGCAAGGTGTGCTGGTTGCCAACGTGTTCGGCCGGGTTCGCGGACATGGGCAGACCAAACGCCACCTGCGCGAAACCTTCGGCAGCGGCGTCGTGCTGTTGCCTTCCTCGGACTCGAAGAACGTGCTGGCGATCGCGTTCGCCGATCCGCCTGCGCCGGTCAGCGTCGCGCAGTTGCGCAACCGCGCGGCCAAGTTGAAGGAACGCTACGACCTGCCGTTCGTGAAATGGGTGCACGAACTGCAGAGGGCGAACTCGCCCGAGACGCAAGCACTCTTCCGCTAGCGTCCCGTGCCTCACTGCCCCGTCAGCTGGGGACGCACATTCCCACGCCGATGCCGGCACCTTCAGGCACCCAGCCCTGATTGACCATCGTCTGACGCTCGGCCAGGCTGGTCACGAAGCGGTGGTTCGGCGCCCCGCCCATGCCGTTATTGAACATGCGATACACCGGGATGGTCCCGGCCGGACAGGCCCCTGTGTTGGCATCCGGTAGCATGGTATTGAAGAGCTTGTCGTCTTCCAGCCCCCAGTCCGGGAACAGGCGCAGCGTGTCCTCGCATACGGAGCCCTTGGGCGCGTAGAAATGCGAGCTCTTCGGCGCGAAATGGTCGTTGAAGAAGCGGCAGATGGCGACCGAGTCCGCCGGTGCGCCGGCGTTGACGTACGCGTTGAACGAGAACCCGGTCCGCGACCAGTCCTGGAACGGCGGCGCGTGGGCGTCGAGCAACGCCTGCTCCACGGCGATTGGCGTGATGAAATAGTGATCGAACGCCGCGTGGTGATATTCGACCACATTGACCGTCGCCGGCCCGCCTGGTCCGCCTGGGGCCGTCACCGACGCCGTGGCACCGGCGAAATTCTTGGCGAGGTTTTGCTGCGTCGTGCCATCGCTGAACAGGGCGGTGACGCCGTCCGTGGGCAGCGCCGCATAGGTGACCTGATCGACACCGGCGTAGTTGACCGTACCGCCGTTCGTGAACAGGAATCCTGCAGGCATCGTATAGTCGGGCGCGATGAGACCCAATGCAGTGAACGCCGGCGTGCCGATCAGGAACGAACGATTGGCCGTGCTATTGCTCGGCAGGTCGTGACTGAACATCAAGGAATGCTGGGTACCGCCCTGCGTGCTCGTGATTGAGTGGCCGGTAAGAAATTGTTGTCCGTTGTCGCCTGCGACTTCTTTCAGGACGATGAACTGAATGGAGCCATCCGCGTTGGAATAGAGCTGCTGGATCGCAAAGGTATGAAAGGATGCGGTGGCCGGAAGGGCCAGGGCCACGGCCAGCACGCTCAACACCGCTCGCAGGATTCGCATGGTCACTCCTTGGGTCCGATTGGTGGGGCCAACACTCCTCGCGACACCTTCATTCCCCGACCTGCGCATTTTACGCTTCGGGCGCGCCCGCGCAGCGATCAGCCGGGCACGCAGAGCCCTACTCCGATGCCGGCGCCTTCGGCCACGAAACCCGCATCGAGCATCTTCTGCCGCTCGGCGAGGCTGGTCACAAAGCGATGGTTAGGCGCACCGCCCATGCCCTGGTTGTACATGCGATAAACCGGAATGGTCCCGGCCGGACAGGCTCCGGTCGTTGCATCCGGCAGCATCGTGTTGAAGAGCTTGTCGTCTTCCAGTGTCCAATCCGGGAACTGGGAGATCGTCGCTTCGCAGCCGAAGCCATGGGCCGCGTAGAAATGCGAGCTCTTCGGCGTGAAGTGGTCGTTGAAGAAGCGGCAGATGGCGATCGAGTCCGCCGGTGCGCCGGCGTTCACGTACGCGTTGAACGAAAAGCCGGTACGCGCCCAGTCCTGGAGCGGCGG
>Ga0207701_10000305_pt1 | contig 50755 bp, 44 predicted proteins | sample KBSSwiSSwithPhiX_FD_184294 | JGI IMG/M metagenome (GOLD analysis project Ga0207701, IMG submission 184294) | Switchgrass rhizosphere bulk soil microbial communities from Kellogg Biological Station, Michigan, USA, with PhiX - S5 (SPAdes) (version 2) | ecosystem: Environmental > Terrestrial >... | reverse complement strand
CCGCGGAAGGACACGGATTAACACGGGCCACGGAAGAACACGGAAGAACGGACCGCGGAAGAACACGGATTAACACGGGTCCCGGATCCCGCTCAACGGATCCCGGCTGACTTAATTCGCTGAATACTCAGGTTCCTCATGCACGACCGCAATACCCTCAGAACGCTCCGGTGGACGGGCGCACTTCTCGTCGTTGGCATTGTCACAATAATCGCGGCGATCGGCGCCAAGGCGCAGGATCAGGACGATGCGCCGGCGGCGGCGTTCAGGCGCGTGTGCAGTAACTGCCATGACGCGGATCGCATTCTCTCGACACGCCGGACGCGCACGCAGTGGGAAGAAGTTATCGAGAAGATGATCGACCGCGGCGCCGAGGGGACGTCGGACGATTTCACCACCGCAGAGGAATACTTGCTTCGCGTCAGCGGCCGCGTGAACGTGAATCGCGCGACGACCAAAGATATGGTGACCGTGCTGGCGATTACACAGAAAGATGCCGACGCGATCGCCGAGTACCGAAAGGCCAACGGCGAAATCAAAGATTTCGACACGTTGGTCAAAGTCCCGGGAATCGATCTCGACAAACTGAACAAGGCACGCGACGCGATTTCGTTTTAGTTGCGCCGCGTTCGTCACGCTGAGGGTGCTATGCGGAATGTCTTGAGGGTTCCAGCAGCGGCGATTGTGTGCGCCGCCCTCGTCACCGCCGCGTGCGGCGGTTCCTCGCCGACGCCGTCCTCATCGGGTGCCACCACGCCGGCGCCAGCGCCCCCTCCCAAACCGGCGCCGCCGTCGGGACCTGCCCTCTACGTCTCGGACGAGACTGGCGGCAACGTCATCGTCATCGATCCTGCCGCAGGACAAGTGCTCGAGCGCCTTGCCGTCGGCAAACGGCCGCGAGGTATTCGCGTCTCCCGCGACGGCTCCCAACTCCTGGTCGCGCTCTCCGGCTCCGCCATAGCCGGGCCTAATGTCGACGAATCGAAGCTGCCTCCTCCCGATCGTAGCGCCGACGGCATTGGTGTCGTCGATCTGGCGACGCACAAACTGGTGAAGAAGTATGAGAGCGGCGACGATCCCGAGCTGTTCGATATGTCGCCCGATGGCAGCACGATCTACGTGTCGAACGAGGATGCCGCACAGACCTCGGTCATCGACGTCACGAGCGGCAACATCGTTGCTCGCATCAGCGTCGGCGGAGAACCAGAAGGGGTCACCGTGAACCCGGACGGCACGCTGGTGTTCGTCACGTCGGAAGAGAGCGGCGACGTGGCTGCCATCGATACAAAAACGCGCAAGGTGATCGCGCGGATCAAGACGGGACCACGACCACGTTCGGTTACCTTCTCCAAGGACGGCGCCATCGCATTCGTGCCGAGCGAAACTGCGGCCCTCATCAGCGTCATCGACGTGCCCAAGCGCAAAGTCGTCTCGACGATTCAGCTTCCGAAGATCGAAGGCGCGGAAACGCCGCCGCGGCCGATGGGCGGCGTTCTTTCTCCGGACGGCACGCAGGTGTTCATGTCCCTGGGACGCGCGAGCGCGGTCGCGGTGATTGACGTGGCGAGCCGGAAGCTGCTCCGGACGATCACTGGTGTCGGCGCGCGCCCGTGGGGCGTTGCGCTCAGCGCCGACGGCTCGAAGCTTTATACCGCGAACGGTCCAAGCGGCGACGTCTCCATCATCGACGTCGCCAGCGGGAAGGTCGAGAAGAAGGTTTCGACGGGGGGAAGCCCCTGGGGCGTCGTCGTCGTCACCCGGAAGTAGTTGGCTACTGAAGGTCCCAGCGCACTCGCACGGAAAAACTGCGTCGCGCCGCAAGCGCCGTTCCCGAAAAGAGTCCGGCGAAGTTGATCACGTCGAACCGGTTGGTGAGGTTGCGAACCTCCGCCTGGAGCCGGACGACGTGCTTCGCTGATTTCGCGATGGTCACACCGCCGGCGATGTCCAGCGACGCATTCGGTCGTACGCGTCCGGTGTCGAAATTCACACGCTCGAGGACGTCCTCGCCGAACTGCTCGGCAGCATCTTCTTGCGTTCCGTCGAAATCCTCGAACGGCAGTCCGCTCCCGTACGATCCGGCCACCGCGATCCACGTCGAGGGCGAGAACTGGTACGTCGCGCGGCCGCGAATTGTGTGCCGCTGATCTTGCGTCAACGCAAATGTCTCCGTTGACTCGAGCTGTTCAGTGTCTTGCTCGCCGAGGAACAGTCCGCCCGTCACGGGCAGCTCGCCGATGCCGCGCATCAATGAGTAACCGAAGGAAGCCGTCAGGTTTTTCCACCGACGCAGGTCGATCTTCGTCTCCGCTCCGTAGACATGCCCGTACCGAAAGGCGATGGGAAAGCTCACGCCGGTGTTCAACAGCAGATCATCGTCGGCCATGTCGTGGATCCGTCGATCGTATCCAGCGACGTCGACGCGGGCCCGATCGCCAATCGCCTTCGAGACTCCCGCCTCGAAGAAATTTCCGCGCGACGTCGGCACCGGCAATCGTTCGCTCTCCGCTCCGAGCCGCTCGAACTCGTCGGTGCTCGCAAGGAGCAGGTTCTCGATGCCAGGTGTCTGAAACACGCGGTCGTACGACGCCCGGAATACCAAGTCCTTTGCTGGCGACCAGGCGACGGCCAGTCGCGGGCTGAAGGCGTTGTCTTCGACGACGAGGCTGTAGTGATCCCAGCGGAGCCCGGCGTTCACCGTCCAGGGACCGCTGCGAATTTGATCCTGGACGAAGAGCGCCTGCTCGCGATTGGGACGACGATCGTCGAACGCGAACTCCGTCGGGACATCAGAATCGAAATCGTCATCGTCGGTGATCGTGTAGGCGAATTCCTCTCGTACGGTTCCCGCACTCATGTCGGCGCCCGCTTTCCACTCATGCACGCCGCGGTGGCCGGAGACCGATCCATTCAGGTAGAACTCGCGAAAGCCGCGGTCCTGCGAGGCCGCAATCGGCGTCGACTCGGCGTTAGACCACAGTTTCGCTGAGAGGTTCCGAACCATGCCGCGAAGGTCTCCAACCATGCTCGACGAAAAAATCCGCTGCATTGAAAACTGCGCGGCGTTTTCCAGGCTCTTGCGATCCTGACGCTGTCCGGCCTCCTGCTGAATGTTCTCGTTGGGCACGAGGAAGCGAGAGGAACCGTGGCGGAGAATGATGCCGAGCCGGCTGGACGGGCTCAGCTCACGTTCGTAGCGCATCGACGCGCTGGCCGTCGATCCATGGTTGGTGAAGTTGTCCGCGACGGGCGGATCGAGATAGCGGTCGGTCGTCGCCGCAGCCGCAGTCAAGCTGATCGTGCTCTTCTCGCCTCCATGCTCGACAATCGCTTCACCACTTCCGGTCTCAAAGCTCCCTACAGATGCGGACACGGAACTGCCAAAACCCCGTCGCGCCGACGCCACGGTCGCGACTTCGATGACGCCGCCAAGCTTCCGTCCGTATTCTGCCGGATACCCGCCGGTCATAATGGTCATCGAATGGATACCGTCGGCGCCGGCTTCTGGGGCGAAGACGGGCGAACGGTTGTCGGTCATCGGCAGCCCATCGACGACATATTGCGTCTGATACTCGGACCCGCGGGGATGAAGAATCCCGTTGGCTTCGAGCAGCCAGCCCGGCTGCGTATTCACGAGATCGGGCAAGACTCGGCCCGGCAGTGCCGTGGTGCGTTGCTGAAGCGTCTCGGATCCGATGCGATGCACCAGGGTCACCTGGTGCGGATCGAGCAGAGTGGAATCCGCGGTGACCGTGGTCTGCGTCTGCACGGCGGAGACGTTCATCGTGACGCGGAAATCGGTCGGTAGCGCCGACCGCACCTCGACGACCTGTGACGCGTCGGCAAAGCCGCTCCGCTTGACGACGACTTGGTACGAGCCGAATGGCAGCCGTCGAACGACGGCGACACCAGTGGCATCGGTATCGACCTGCTGACGAACTTCGTTGGCCTGGCTGGTAACCTCGACCGGACCCGGCAAGGCGGCGCCGGTCGTATCTGTCACCGTAACGCGGAGTTCACCTGTGTTGGCTTGACCAAATTGGCCGAGGGCCACCACCAACGCAAGCGCGCAGGCGAGCATGGAACATATTGTACAGGCGGGGTAAACTCCATGCCGTCATCGTCGTAAGCCACTGATGAACACGGACAGTACGAACCACGGATGAACACGGACAATACGAACCACGGATGAACACGGACAATACGAACCACGGATCAACACGGATTAACACGGATTGAATCGGATCAGGGTCAACGATCCGGGCCACGGAAGAACACGGAAGAACACGGATCAGATCCCTGATAACGGATAAATCGAAGAATACGGATTACAAACTGGGGTAACAGGAGAATTGAATGGTTGCCGCTTTGGTTCTGTTGCTGGCACAGGTCGCAGGCTCCGCGCCTGCCGGCCCACCCCCTGGTCAAGGAAGCGGACCGGGCCTCCGTGCCGCCCCGACGGCCATCAGCGGGACAGTTCGAGACCTTTCCGGCAGCGTCGTTCCCAACGCCACGATCACCGTCCGCAACGGTTCGAAGGGCGAACAGACGGTTACCGGCCCTGACGGACGATTTACCGTGAATGCCGCCGCCACCTCAGAGATCGTGCTCGTCGTCCGGGCCGCTGGATTCGCCGAACTCCGTCACACCGTCAGTGCAGGCTCCTCTCCGACGAACATCGACATCGTCCTCTCGCCGGCGTCCGTGCAAGAGGCGGTGACCGTCACGGCCACCCGAAGCGAACAACGCACCGGCGATGTTCCTGCGTCGGTGAGCGTCCTCGATCGTGAAGACATCAAACAGTCGCCGGCGCTGGTTGCCGACGACCTCTTGCGTCAGATCCCGACCTTCAGCTTGTTCCGTCGGACGAGCAGCCTGGCGTCGCATCCGACCGCACAGGGCGTGTCGTTACGCGGCATCGGACCGAGTGGGGTCAGCCGCACGCTGGTGCTGGTCGACGGCGTTCCAAACAACGATCCGTTCGGCGGGTGGGTGTATTGGTCGCGGGTACCGCTCGAGAGCTCCGAGCGAATCGAAGTGGTCGATGGTTCGACGTCAAGCCTGTACGGCAACTACGCAATGGGCGGGGTCATCAACTTCGTCACCAATCCCGCGACGCCAAAGACGCTGGACGTCAAGGCGCAATACGGCAACCGCAGCACGCCGAAGGTCGACTTCAGGGGCAGCCATGTGTGGGGCAAGCTCGGTGTCACCGTCGATGGCAACGTCTTCAACACCGACGGGTACTACATCGTGCGCGAGAACGAGCGCGGCAGAGTGGACAACAGAGCCGCCGCGGAATTCTGGAACCTGAACCTCAAGCTGGATTACACGCCGAGCGATCGGGTCCACGCGTTCGCTCGCATTGGCTACTTCGACGAGAATCGCGACAACGGGAAGGCCAGTACAATCGATGGCACCGAGGAAGCCAACGATACAATCTGGCGCGCTTACAGCGGCGGCGTCCGCGCGCGGATGCCCGATCAAAGTGAATTGCAAGCGACGGTCTTCACCGACTTCGAGACGTTCCACAGCAATTTTCTGGCGGTACCGGCTGCGAATCCTCCGCGCAGCATCGGGCGGATGACGCTGACGCAGAAGGTCCCGACGCACAGCGCCGGCGGCATGGTGCAGTGGTCGCGCGCCTTCGGCACGAAGCAGTACTTCACCGCCGGCTCTGACCTGCGTTGGGTCGACGGCGACAGCCTGGAGAATGGACTCGACGCGCAGACCGGCACGACAGTAGTCCTGCTGCGGGATTCCGGCGGCACGCAGCGCAACTACGGATTCTTCGTTCAGGATCTCATCACGCCGACTTCGCAACTCGTGCTGACATTGAGCGCGCGTGTCGATGGCTGGCGGAATTACGAGGGCCACAACCTCGAAACCAGCCTGATCGGTGCGCCAGTCAACAATGTACCGTCGCTGCCAGATCGAAGCGACACGGTCGCGAGTCCGCGCGCCGCGGCTCGCTATCACCTCACCGATCGACTCGACGTCTGGGGAGATATCGGCTGGGGCTTTCGCACTCCGACGCTGAATGAGTTGTATCGGCAATTCCGCGTCGGCACGACACTTACCCTCGCCAATTACAATCTCGGTCCCGAACGCCTCACCGGCGGCGAAGCTGGAGCATCGTTCGCGATCACACCGAATTCAACGGTTCGCGCCACCTGGTTCGACAACCACATCAAAGATCCGGTGTCGAACGTCACGATCAGCCAGGTCGGCAACAACGTCACGCAGCAGCGGCAGAATCTCGGGAAGACCCACGTCCGCGGCATCCAGACCGATGTTGAGTATCATTTCGCATCGGATTGGAGAGTCGCAGCGGCCTATGTCTACGATCAGGCGAAGGTCACGGAAAATCCGACGACGCCGGCCCTCGTCGGAAAGTGGCTTCCGCAGGTGCCTGAGCATCGCGGATCGCTTCGGCTCGCATATTCGAATGCTCGGATGTTCACCGCATCGGCCGGTGTCCAATTCGTCGGTTCGCAGTTCGACGATGACCTCAACACCCCGTCGCGGCGATTGCCTGACTTTGCCGTTGTCGACATCATCGGCTCACGCGCGGTGGGTCGAAACTTCGAGTTCTTCGCCGGAGTCCAGAACCTGTTCAACGCGGAGTATTTCGTCGGCACGTTACCGACGACGGTCGGCACGCCAAGGCTCATCACCGCAGGGATCAGGGTCACGCTCCGCTAACCCTGACCCTTTTGCCTTTTACTTCCGAGTCTGGTAATTTCAACAGCTAGATGTCCTTCTCGCTCATCTGTTGTTGTCTGGCGCCAGCCGCATCGATTTGTTGTCGATGCGCCTGTACGATGCCGGCGACGCGCGGGTGAGACGCCTTTAAGCCTTTCAGCTTCAACACTTTCAGCTTCTCCTCGCACATCGCTCGGCCTCAATTTCAAGGGAGTCGTTCGATATCGCAGCGTCGTATGCGCCAGCGGCAATAGGAGATCAGATGCACGCGCCAGGGGTCGTCTCAAGTCCTCGAGAAAGCAGTCCAACCGGTAGTCCGCCGGCCAGTGTTGTGCGCCCGCCGGAACACGTGCTTCGTCTCGACCACCTGCGTGTGCTCGAGGCCGAAAGCATTCACATCATCCGTGAGGTGGTCGCCGAATTTGAGCGGCCGGTGATGCTGTATTCGATCGGTAAGGACTCCTCCGTCTTGCTGCGACTGGCGCAGAAAGCGTTCTATCCGGGGCGCATCCCCTTTCCGCTCCTGCACGTCGACACGTCATACAAGTTCCGCGAGATGATCGACTTCAGAAACTCGTACACCCGCCAGATCGGTGCGAAGTTGATCGTTCACACCAACACGGAAGCGCTCGCCGAAGGCACGCAGCCCTTCGCCGTCGGGACGCAACGGTGTTGCGGATTGTTGAAGACGAAGTCACTCCTCGACGCGCTGGCCGAAGGTCAGTTTCAGGCGGCGTTCGGCGGAGCGCGCCGCGACGAGGAGCGTTCGCGCGCCAAGGAACGCGTCTTTTCGTTGCGTGACGAAAAAGGTCAGTGGGATCCGAAGCGGCAACGTCCGGAGCTCTGGCACCTGTTGAACGGACGAATCCGTCCGGGCGAGAGTATTCGCGTATTTCCGTTATCGAACTGGACCGAGCTCGACGTCTGGCACTACATCGAGGTCGAGCAGATTCCCGTCGTCCCTCTCTACTTCGCCAAAGAGCGCGATGTCATCGTCCGGGGCAATTCGCTGATCGTCGATGAGCAGCCGTTTGTCCAGCTCCTTCCCGGAGATCGGCGCGAGCGCGTGATGTGCCGCATGCGGTCGCTCGGATGTTCGCCGTGCACGGGCGCCGTGCGATCGACCGCCGATACGGTTTCGAAGATCATCGAGGAACTCATTCAGGTCCGCCACTCCGAGCGCCAGCTGCGTGTGATCGATCACGATCAGGACGGCTCGATGGAACTCAAGAAACGGGAAGGCTATTTCTGATGTCCGACCTGCTGCGCATCTGCACGGCCGGGAGCGTCGACGACGGGAAGAGCACGCTCATTGGACGTTTGCTGTACGATTCACGCGGCGTTTACGAGGATCAGATTCACTCGGTGACCGCGGCCTCACGCAATCGAAGTGCCGGGCCAATCGATTTCTCGCTCTTCACCGACGGGCTTCGGGCGGAACGTGAACAAGGCATCACGATTGACGTGGCGTACCGTTACTTCGCGACGTCGCGGCGCAAGTTCATCCTGGCTGATACGCCGGGGCACGAGCAGTACACCCGCAACATGGCGACCGGGGCGTCGACGGCGGACGTGGCGATTCTTCTGGTCGACGCGCGGCACGGTGTGCGGGAGCAGACTCGGCGGCACGCGCGGATCGCGCAACTGCTCGGCATCAGCGACCTCGCGCTCGCCGTCAACAAGATGGACCTGGTGGAATTCGATCGCGCGATCTTCGATGAGATCTGCCGCGAGTTCGAGGGCATTCAGGGCAGCGCGCGGGTGCACGCCATTCCGATGAGCGCCCTCAACGGCGACAACGTCATCACGCGCAGCGACAACACCCCGTGGTTCAAGGGCCGGAGCCTGCTCGAGTATCTCGAAACCGTCGACATCGAGCGGGACGCGACTTCGCGCGCCTTCCGCTTTCCCGTGCAGCTGGTTGCTCGCCCGTCGGATGACTTCCGCGGATACGCGGGTCAGATCGTATCGGGGATTGTCCGGGTTGGAGACATGGTGACCGTGTGGCCGGCCGACCGCACCAGCCGGGTGAAGCGAATCGTCACCTGGGATGGCGATCTCGACGAGGCCTTCGCACCGATGTCGATCACCTTGACGCTCGAAGATGAGATCGACATCAGCCGTGGCGACGTCATCGCGGCCGGCCCGGTGGAGGTCGGCGGCCGTTTCGACGCCGATCTCGTGTGGATGGATGAACGTCCGCTGGATTCGAAACGCCTGTATCTCTTGAAGCACGGCGCGACGACGGTGTCGGCCGAAATCGACCGCGGGTTCACGTTGAACGAAATCGGGACCGCGATGGTGTCGACCTCCCGTCCGATCGTCTTCGACAGTTATCGTGCGAATCGCATCACTGGCAGCTTCATCCTGATCGATCCATCGACGAATTTCACCGCCGGGGCGGGAATGATCATCCGTCGTGTATCGGAGCGGCGCAGCGAGATTGAAACGACAGGTGCAGCAGGACGGTTGGCGAAAGCGGCGCGCATGGCTGCCTCCGAATCGGAAGCCGTCGATGCCGTGCGTCGCGTGCTCGAGGAGATATTGACGTGAGCGATGCAGCCCTCGTGATCGCCGGACAACTGGACGCGGCCACGGCGCCGTGCATCACGTGCAGCTTCCAGGCGGAAGACATGGTGGTGCTGCACATGTTGCGGCAGACCAGGCCGGACATCCCGGTGCTCTTTCTCGATACCGTCCACCACTTTGCCGACACCTACAGGTATCGCGACGAATGGGCCGAGCGCTGGGGACTGAACCTGATCAATCTTCGCGCCGCCGAGCCGTCGCCGGGGCTATGGCAGACGAGCACGGACGCGTGCTGCGCCCGACACAAAGTGGAGCCTCTGTTCTCCGCCCTCGAGGACTACGACGTCTGGTTTACGGGCCTTCGACGCGAACAATCGCCAAGCCGTGCGAACCTTTCGCATCTCGAACCATTCCGCTTGCCGTCAGGGCGCGTTATCCGTAAAGTCAGCCCGGTGGCAACCTGGACAACCCGCGAGGTGTGGATGTACGCGAAGGAGCATGGCATCCCGCTTCTTCCCTTGTACGATCTGGGTTACACCAGTATCGGCTGCGAGCCGTGCACGACGCGGCCGCTGGATCCGTCCGATCCTCGCTCCGGACGGTGGCAGGGACAGAAGCTGGAGTGCGGCATTCACATCCAGCCGGTGACCACCAGCCGGTGACAAGGCTGGGGCACGACCGTCCTCCTGCGCCGGATGAAATGCTCCGGCTGATCCTCACGAGTCGTGTCTACGACGTCGCGCAGGAAACGCCACTCGATCCCGCTCCCCGTCTCTCGCGCCGGCTGCAGAATGAAATCCTTCTGAAGCGCGAGGACCTGCAGCCGATTTTCAGCTACAAGCTGCGCGGCGCGTACAACCGCATCGCCCATCTCACCGCGGAAGAACAAAAGCGGGGCGTGATTGCCGCGAGCGCCGGCAACCACGCTCAGGGCGTGGCCTTCGCAGCGCGCCATCTGAAGATTCCTGCGGTGATCGTCATGCCGCAGACGACCCCCGAGATCAAGGTGGACGCCGTGCGCGATCTCGGTGCCGAGGTCGTTCTGTTTGGCGATACCTACGCCGACGCGCAGATACGCTGCCATGAGCTGGCGGTGGAGCGGCGGATGGTCTTCGTGCACCCTTTCGACGATCCCCTGGTGATCGCGGGACAGGGCACCGTCGGCGACGAAATCCTGAGGCACCGGCTCGGCGACGTGTCGGCGATCTTCGTTCCGGTTGGCGGAGGCGGACTCATCGCCGGGATCGGGAGTTACGTCAAGGCGCTGCGTCCAACGGTGAAAGTGATCGGCGTCGAACCGTTCGGCGCCGATGCGATGTTCCAGTCCCTGGCCGCGGGCCGACGGGTCGTGCTTGAATCGGTGGACATCTTCGCCGACGGGGTCGCGGTGAAAGAAGTCGGCGCCGTGACGTTTCCGATCGTGCAGTCTACGGTCGACGAGGTGGTCCGGGTGTCGAACGACGAGATTTGCGCCGCGATCAAAGACATCTTCGACGACACGCGAACGATTATGGAACCGGCCGGGGCGCTTGCCGTCGCCGGACTTCGCTCGTGGGCCGAGCGTGAGCGCATCACCAATGCGCGGCTCGCCGCCGTCCTGAGCGGCGCCAACATGAATTTCGATCGGCTGCGCTTCGTCGCAGAGCGCGCCGAGGTTGGCGACGCGCGCGAAGCGCTGTTCGGCGTCACCATCCCCGAGCGCGCCGGGGCTTTCCGCGCATTCTGCGCCACGATCGGACGCCGTGTCGTGACCGAGTTCAACTATCGACTCAGCGGCCGTGATGTCGCTCACATCTTCGTCGGCATCGCCACACGGTCACGTCAGGACGCGGCCGACATTGCTGCGGCGCTCACCGCCGGCGGCTACGCCACCGTCGATCTCACCGACAACGAGACGGCCAAGCTTCACGTCCGCCACATGGTGGGTGGCAGGAGCCCTGACGTCGCGCATGAACAGTTGTGCCGGTTCGAGTTTCCTGAACGTCCGGGCGCACTGATGACATTCCTGGAAAAGCTCGGCGGCCGCTGGAACATCAGCCTGTTCCATTACCGCAATCACGGCGCAGACTTCGGGCGCGTGCTCGCCGGGTTTGAAGTGCCGGAGAACGAAATGCGGGACTTCGAAAGCTTCCTTGATACGCTTGGATATCGTTATCAGCGGGAATGCAGTAATAGCGCTTACGACCTCTTTCTAGCCAAGTAGATCGGAACTCAATCGACATCGTTCATCGTCAAGAGATCAACAGGAGAAGGGAGAAGCGAGGAACAAAACAAAAGATCCTCCTTTCTCCGTTCTCCTGTTGATCCCGACGACACGGATGCAGCGTGACAGTGAATGAACGTAGATTAATCTCCGGCGCATCCCACCTTCCGGTAGGGAAACTCGATGCGCCGCGTTTGTCCGTTGCGCGGCCCTTCAATCCACGCCAGCAGCGCATCCCCATCGCGTTTGTAACCGACACGCTGCGGAAAATCGTGCTGGAGATTCTCGAACACCACTTCACGATTGCTGACCATGCGCGACATGAACACCGCTGACGGCTGGCCGGACGGATGCGCCTGGTAGGCGAGACGTCCGTCCTGCTCTCGGATAACCACGGTCTCGTACTCCACGAGTTTGTCTGCCTGCACGGTTCGGCCGACGTTTACCATCGTGTGCGCGCGCGGCGCGAGCCAGTGCTCTTCGACCGTTCGCGAGCCGGACGAATACTCCCAACACCCTGCCAACCACGCGACGTCATCAATGCTCAGCGGTTGCGAAGCGGGAGCATGAAGCGCAACAGATAAGGTCAACGCAAGCGCGAGTTTCATCGCAATCTCCAGCGGAACGGAAGCATACACCAGAGGTCTGAGCTGATCCGTCGGTAAGGGTACGCGGCATGCAACCGTCACCGGCGTACCGCCACGAGTCCGATCGGGCGACCGTATCACGATCACGACGCCCCGCGGGACCCAGCATTACACCGTGCGGCGCACCAGAGTCGTCGATCCCGAGGATGTATCGGTCCTCGATCCAACACCTGCTCAAACGTTGACGCTCGTCACGTGCTATCCGTTCTACTACATCGGTTCGGCGCCCCGCCGCTTCATTGTGCAGGCAGAACTCGCGCAGGATCGGCGACAATAGACGGGTGACACTCGCCGAATTCAAGCGCACCACGTCCGAGGACACGCCACCGGTAACGTTATCCGAGCCGCTGCGCGCTCTCTGGCACGATGCCAAGGGCAACTGGGACACCGCTCATGAGGTCGCGCAGAACATCGACAGTGTGACCGGTGCGTGGATCCACGCGTATCTGCATCGCAAAGAAGGAGACCTTGGGAATGCGGGCTACTGGTACCGGCGCGCGCAGAAGCCGGAGTGCCGCAGCAGCCTCGACGCGGAGTGGGAACAGATTGCTGACGCCCTTTTGCGCGAGGCCTGAGTCTCGGTCGTGAGCAAAGCGCGGCTCGAAGCGTTCAGCGACGGTGTAATCGCCATCATCATCACGATCATGGTGCTGGAGCTGCGTCCGCCGGAGGGATACGACCTGGCGGCGCTGATGCACTTATCGCAAGAGCTGTGCGCCTACATCCTCAGTTTCGTCATTCTCGGGATCTACTGGAACAACCATCACGTGCTCGTGGGTGCCATGCCCCGCGTCAGCGCCGGCGTCCTCTGGGCCAACCTGCATCTGCTGTTCTGGCTGTCGCTGATGCCGTTCGCGACGGCGTGGATGGGGCGGAATCCCGAACGACCGATTCCCATCGCGATGTATGGATGCGTGCAGTTCCTGTCGGCGGTCGCCTACACGATCCTTCAGACGACGATTATTGCGGCCGATGGACGCGGGTCGAGGCTGGCGCACGCGGTGGGCAACGATCTCAAAGGACGAATGTCGCTCGCGTGCTACGCGGTTGCCATCGTCCTCGCATTCGCCAACCACTGGCTCTCGTATGCGCTGTTCATCTTCGTGGCGCTGATTTGGCTCGTGCCGGATCGACGGATTTCAGCGCGTGCCAACGCAGAGTGAGATCAATGCCGTTTGAAGAACTGAACGGCGCGCTCGTGCTTTTCAGCGGCCGCGCGGCTGCCGAACGTGCCGAGATTCTTCCGCCGGCCGGTCTTCGGATCCTTCTTTCTTGAATACAGCCGATACTCACCCGATTTCAGCTTGCGGATCATGGACGCCCTCCGTCATCGCACATCGAGCTTTCGTCCGGCGTCGAGATTGTCGAAGCTCAAGATCGTGTTGAACACCATGAAATAACTGCCGATGGTTTCCCCTCGATAGATGGGGTTGTGGGCGAACAGCACGACGTGTCCTTTCCCGACGGGGACGTCGACGACAACAGGACGTTGTGCAATATCGTTTCCACCTTCGAGTAACCCCGACACGAGCAGCGTGTTCTGCGCGTCGAACCGCATCGCCACTCTGGGGCGGAACTGAGGCGGAATGAGTGTCGCGGGGTTCCGCTTGAGTTGCTCTTCAGTCGGCAGCGCATACTGCCAGGGTTGCACCTGCTCGGGTGGAGGAAGAGGCGAAAGGTTCGACCCCTCCTGCGCTGGTCTGCCCTGCACGACATCCGGGTCGTCGGGCGTTCCGCGCCCGGTTGGCCGTGCGCCGGGCCCGCCACCACGTCCCCCGCCAGCGGCGCCGCCGGCAGGAGCACCTCCAGCGCGTCCCGCGCCGCCGACGTTTGCGTTGACGCTGAAACTTTCCCCGCTATCACTGTACACAGCGAGATTGTCCGGGACGCCGTAGACAATCGGACTGGCCCCATCGACAATCTTCGTTCGAAGCAGCGACCCAACGACCCGGGAGCCGGTGCCCGGACGATTGACCGTCACACCGTAGGTAAAGTTGTTGGTGATCGCGAACTCGGCACTGGTGTCCGACCCGACAAATACGCCCCCCTCCTTGATGAATTCGCGGAGATGCATGAGCCCCTCGAGTCCCATGCCGATGCGGATGTCGTCGGTTTGTGCCCAGGCGCCGACATTCGGCGTCTCAGTCGAATGCCGATACGGAATGGGGTTGCGCCATAGCGGCATGCCTTCAACTGCCGACTGACCGCCACCCGGGCCAAAGATGATGACGTCGTACTTCGATCGGAGATCAGGAGTTTTCCGAATCGTCTCGGGATCGATGTAGTCGTAGGGAATCCTGTGAAGGTCGAAGGCCTGCCGCCACCATCCTTCCGTCTGCGTGCTGGTCCATTGATGAAGGATTGCGATACGTGCCGCCCGCGCGGGATGCGTCTTCACCGTCGGCATGGATTCGAGCGCACGTGCCTGCACCCCAAGTTCGCGTGTGACCCGATCGATGTCTGCCGCCGCCACGCCACGAATGAGAAAAGCCCCGCGATTGAACTTCGCGCCGTTCGATTCGAATGCCTCTTCCGCCAGCTGGATGTCGGCATCCTTCAGTGCGTAACGCAGACTCATCAACGCGTTGTCGGCGTTGTGAGTGATCGCGTAGACGCTGCCTTGACCGGTGATTCCACCCGGCGCCTTGATGTCGCCGGTCACCGGCGTGACCGGCACCATCAGCACCGACGTGTCCGTCACGCGGGCCGACTGAACACCGAAGCCTTCGGGGAACGTCCAACCGGTGTCGTCATAGGGACGCGTCTGCGGATCGTTTGGCGCCCAGTACTGATAATCGAGAAGCGCGTCGGCAATCCGCGAATACGGCTGGTCCATGCGGACGATGTAGCTGCCGGCGGGAAACTCGCGCGTGGTTTCGCGCGGATGTTGCGGCTGTGGTTGCGACTGGGCCTGGACGGGCGGCGCCGTTCCTTCGGCGGCAGCTTCGGCGTTTTCGGCGCTCGCAGCAGGACCACCACTGCGCCCGCCCCGGCCGCTCGCAGGCGTACGAACAGGAATCTTTACCGTGAAAGAAGACGTCGCCTGTGAGATCTCGACCGCCTGCCTCTGCAGAACTCGAAGGAGCTCGGCCTGCGAGCCGGGACGCGGGTCGTTGGCCGGGAATACGTACGCGGCCGGCCCTTCCGTGCGCGCTTTCAAGATCGAACGCTTGCTCTTGTCGTAAAAGTTGCGGAGGAAGTAGACACGATTGTTGGCGAGGTAGTTCAGGGAGATCAGGACGCCGGTCTGCTCGTAGTTGTTGTTGTTGCGCAGCGACCACCGCACGCGTGAGATCGGAGGATTCTGGCGATACCACGTCCGGGACGTTTCCGCAGGTGTCAACGTCCGCTCCTCGGTATCCGCGCTGCCGCTGTTTCCAAACGTCTCATACAGACGGCTGATCCCGTTGTGGGTAGCGGCCATGAACATCAAATAGCCCGGCGACCACGTGTCGAACGTGCCCCACGCGTAGACGCCAGGCATCCCCATGCGCGTCATCTCGTTGACGTTGTTCCAGCCGATCAGATGCCACTCGTTGGTCAGAATCGGATCGAGCCACGCATTGTACGGCCCGTTGCCAATCGTGTTGTCGTAGAGGAATGAACCCGACTCGTGAAGATCGTGGAGCACCTGCGCTTTCCACCCGAGGTAGGTGTTCAGCACGTTCTGTGAAAGTTTGAGCGTCAGCGCCATGGCGTCGCGGTTGTTGTCATGCGCAACGTAGTGGCCCCAATACACCGCGTTCATCGGGGTGTCTTTCGGGTGCTTCTTTCGCCACTCGTATGCATCGACGATGCGATCGCGGCCGTCGGGCTCGACGACGGGAGTGATGAGCGTGATGACGTGCTCACGGATGTTCCGGATGTACAGGCTGTCGTCGACGGCGAGACGATACGCGAGTTCCATCAGCGCCGTGGGCGCGCCCGCTTCGGTCGAGTGGATCGTGCCGGTTATGTAATAGACAGGTGCCGCTCGCTTCGCGATCTCATCGGCCAGCTCGTCGTTCATCTTGATCGTGCGGGGATCGGCCAGCTTGGCGAGATCCGCCTTGTTCTGATCGAGCTTCGCCATCAACGCTTCGGATGCCACGGCCACGGCGAGCATCTCGCGACCCTCTTCCGAGGTGCCAATCGAATACACCTTGACCCTCGGTGTCGATTTCGCCAGCAGGCGCATGTAGTCGTAGATCTCTTTCGTATAGGGAAGCTTGCCTTCCGCTCCGGCGATGTCTCCGAGCACGGTGGCCGGCGTCGGAACCGTCTTCGAGGCCGGCAGGTAGTCGACAAGCGGAGACAGGAAGAACGCTTCAGTCGTGTACTTCTTGATCTTCTTCGTGTATTCCTCGTCGATGGGCTGATTCGGATCGCGTCCGGGCTTGGCATTCGCGAGATCCGCTTCCGTCACTTTCTTGCGATCGTCGCCACTCGATGCCGACGGCTGGCCGGCAAGAGGCAGGGTCAAAGTGAGGATGACGAGGAAAAGTGTGAGGCGACGGGTCATAGACTGCAAATTGTAATTGGTGAATTGGTGAATTCACCAATTGTCCTAGCCCCTCCCAATGAACGGCATCTTCGTCGCCATCAGCGTCATGAACTGGACGTTGGCATCGAGCGGCAGGCCCGCCATATAGACGACGGCTCGCGCCACGTGATCAACGTCGAGGAGGGGCTCGACGGCGACCTCTCCGCTGGCCTGCGGAACACCGCGCGCCATCTTCGCCGTCATTTCCGTTCCGGCATTGCCGATGTCGATCTGGCTGCAGGCGATGTCGTACTTCCGACCGTCGAGCGATATCGATTTGGTGAGACCAGTGATGCCGTGCTTGGTCGCCGTGTAGGGAGCGGAGTACGGGCGCGGCACGTATGCGGAGATCGACCCGTTGTTGATGATGCGACCGCCGCGTGGGGTCTGGGCTTTCATCAGGCGGAACGCCTCGCGCGCGCACAGAAACGCACCGGTGAGATTCACGTCGACGACCGAGCGCCACTGTTCCACCGTCAGCTCATCGATCGTGGCCCCCGGAACGTTGATGCCGGCGTTGTTGAACAGCACGTCGAGTCGTCCGAATTCCTGGCCAACAGCAGCAAACAGCTTCGCCACCGACTCGTCGTTGGTGACGTCGGTGGGCAACACCAGCCGCTTCGCTGAACCGCTGCCGGCGGTATTGGCGGTCTCCTCGAGTGGTTCACGGCGCCGGCCGCATAGAGCCACCGCATAACCATCTTTCAACAATGCAATCCCAACCGCGCGACCAATGCCGCTGCCGGCTCCGGTAACGATCGCCGTCCTTTGGCCCATCTCGTTCCTTTCAATCACCAATCAGCAATCGCCCTCGACGCGGCTCGGGGCGGCCCTGAGCAACGTCAAAGGTCGAAAATCAGCAATTTCAGCGACTCCGTAGTACTATCCCGCCCGTTCTCGGAGGTGGTTCGATGGTTCGACGGGCGTTGCTTTCCGCTCTGATCCTTCTGCCGATTCTGACTGGGCCCGCCGCTGCCGGCCCCGTCCGGCTGGCCCGGCATCCCGATTATCACGCGGGCCGCGTCGCCTTCAGCTATCTCGGCGACATCTGGACCGCCAATGAGGACGGCACGGGCGTCCAGCGAATCACCGACAACAGCGCGCGGGAAATCTATCCGCGATTTTCCCCCGACGGACGGTGGATCGCATTCTCCTCGAACCGGTATGGCAATTACGACGTGTTTATCGTGCCGTCGACCGGCGGAGCGCCAACCCGCCTGACCTATCACACCGGAACCGACGACGTGGTTGGCTGGACGCGTGACTCGCAGCAGGTCCTCTTTCGATCGGCACGCGGCGATGGTGCGTTTCCCAACGTCGCGGTTCTCTATCAAATTGCCGCAACCGGCGGCATGGAGAAAGCTCTCCCCGTCGACTGGGGATACTGGGGTTCCTTTTCGCCTGACGGAAAATCACTTGTCTTCAACCGCCATCCCGCGGTCTGGTCGCGTCAGCATTACCGCGGTAGCTACGCCGCCGACCTCTGGGTGGCAAACCTGGCCGGCAACACCTACACGAAACTGCTTGCCGATGAACGCTACAACCGCTTCTGGCCGATGTGGGGTGCCGATGATTCGATCTACTTCGTCGCCGATCCGGTGGCGAACGACAAGAGCGTCAAACCAGGCAGCTTCGAAGTCCGCAAGAGCGTCAACAACATCTACAAGATTTCCGCCAAGGGGGGCCAGCCCGTTCAGGTCACGAAACACACCGATGGCAACGTGTTCTGGCCATCGATGTCGAGCGATGGAAAAGTGATCGTCTACGAAGACAACTTCGGCATCTGGAAACTCGATGTCGCATCCGGCCGCAGTACGGAAATCAAGCTCGATATCGCGACCGACGAGAAGGAAAACCAGATCGAGGCCGTGACGGTGAATAACGAGGTCGACGCCTTCGATATTTCGCCGTCCGGACGTCGCGCCGTGCTCTCGGTCCGCGGTCAGATTCTCACGATCGCGACCGAACGCGGCGATATCACCCGGCTCGCGCCCGACAAGATGGCGTCGAGAAACGATGCCCCCAAGTGGTCCTTCGACGGCAAGTACATCGCATTCATTTCCGATCGGTCCGGACGCGACGAGGTCTGGATCTCGGAATCGGATTCGAGAAGCCCGAAGAAGATTACCGATCTCGACAACGAGAAGGGCTCGCTCGTCTGGACCCCGGACTCGAAGATGCTGCTTTACACCGCCGGCGACAAGAAGCTCTACGCCTACAACGTCGCCGATGCCAAGACCGCCGTGCTGACATCGACCGATCTCGGCCGTCTCGGATCGATCGCGGTTTCACCAGACAGCAAGTGGGTCACCTTCTCCAAGCAGGACCGCACTGTCCGCACGCACGTCTATATCGCGCCGATCACCGGCGGCGAAGAACGCCACATCTCTGACGACAGTCTGCTCTACGCCGAGAACAATGCCATCTGGACGGCCGACGGCCGCTACATCGTGTTCACGTCGAGCGAGGGAGCGAGCAACGGCATCGCGACGCAGGGAGGATTGACGACCACGATGTCGCTGTGGGCGCTGTCGCTTCGCGATCAGGATCGCGATCCGACCAATCGCGATATCGACAACGAAGCCCAGGGGCTGGCCGCAGAAGCTGCCGCCCGCCAGAATACGGGACGTGGGAACGCCGCCGGAACGCCGCCACCGGTCGATGTTCGAATCGACTGGAGCGGTCTCGCCCGCCGGGCGCGGCAAATCTCCGTTCCGGGCACGATCATTACGGGGCTCACGCCCTCGCCGGAAGGACACGCTGTTGCCTTGACTGTGTCGACCGGTGGCTTCGGGGGTGGACGTGGCGCGGGTGCCGCGGCGCCGGACAGTACAGCCGGCATGTACATCATCAACGTCGAAAGCGACCAGCAGACGCGTGTGCCTCCTGCTCCGCCATCGACGGCGGCTGGAGGCGGACGCGGCCGGGGAGGCGCCGGCGGTGCGTTCGGCGGCGGCGGCAGCAACATGGTCTTCGCGCGAGACGGCCGGACGTTGTATTTCCGCTCCGGCAGCGGCCTGTACGCGGCCACCGTTCCTGCCAATGCGACGACCGGTTCGAACGCGCCGCCGGGAGGCGGCGGACGCGGCGGACGCGGCGGGGGCGGTGGTGGCGCGGCTGCTGGCGGCGCGGGAACCGACGCCAACGGCGCAAATGCCACCGCGCGTCAGGTGACCTACACGGCGACTTTCGAAGTGGATCACAAGGCATTGCGCGCGCAGGTCTTCAACGAAGGCTGGCGCATCATGAAAAACCGCTTCTACGACGGCGAAATGCATGGCGCCGACTGGCCGGCCGCCCGGAAAACGTACGAGCCGCTGCTCGATTACCTCGTCGATGAGGAAGAGCTGCACACCGTCATGATGATGATGATTGGGCAGCTGAACGCATCGCATACCGGTGTAAGCGGCGGACCTGCGGCCAATCAGCAATCCGTGCAGACACGTTATCCGGGATTCGATCTGGTCGCCGACGCCTCGGGCCTGTACAAAGTCGGCCACATCTACAAGGACGGTCCAGCGGATCGTGATTACCTGAAGATCAAGGAAGGGCATTACATCATCTCGGTCGACGATCACGACCTCAAGCCGCCCGACAACTACTGGCGCTATTTCACCCTGGCACCAGGCACCAAGTTCCACTTCATGGTGAACGACAAACCGGTGAGAGACGGTGCCTGGGAAGTGACGATTACACCAGTGACCGGCGCCGCGTTCAGCGATCTCCAGTACGAACGCTGGGTCGACCAGCGCCGCGACATCGTCACGAAGGCCAGCAATGGTGAGATTGGCTATCTGCACATCCGTGCGATGGACGCGCCGTCACTGCGTCAGTTCCAGCTCGATCTGGCTGCCAATCGAACCCGGCGGGCGCTGGTCATCGATCAGCGGTTCAATGGCGGCGGCGGCATCGATCAGGAACTCCTGGGCATCCTCGCCGGCCGTCAATACCAGTACACCATCGGGCGCGACGCCGGTTTCCAGCAGCCGAGGCCGCAGAATTTCTACGGGCCGATGGTGGTGATGCAGAACGAGCGGTCGGCCTCTGACGCCGAGATGTTCCCCGCGGGATTCAAAGCGCTCGGCTTGGGCAAAGTCGTCGGCGTGCCGACCATGGGCGCGGTCATCGGGACGGGATCGGCGACGCTGCTCGACGGATCGACCATTCGAACACCGGGGAGCGGAGTGTGGACCGCCACCGGCGAGAACATGGAGAACTTCGGCGTGCCGCCGGATGTCCACGTCGACAATACGCCGGACGATTTCTTGAAGAAGCGCGACGCGCAGCTCGAAAAGGCAGTCGAGGTTCTCAAACAGGAGCTTGCGAGCAAGAAGACAACTGTGCCGTCGGGCAGTAAATGAAGTCCTGAGAATCAGGAATTCGCGCGCTCGTGCTGAACTCGCACGCGCTGCTCCAGGATTGGCGCGATCGCAATGCCGAGCACCCGGCCCAGCGAATGCGGTTCCGCACCGGCCGGGAATAGGAACTCGACTTCAAGTTCGGCGCTGGAGGCGCTCAGGCCGGCGAGCGCCCACTTGAATCTCACCACCTCCTGCTCGCCAATCATCGCGCGGAACTTCACGATTCCCCGTGTGCTTTCTCGAAGCACGCGGGCGATCAAAGCACCGGACGGATCGGTGATTTCCCAGTCCTGACCTTTCGGAACAAACTGCGCAATCGTGTGCCCTGTTGACCCGTCGATCACCTCGTATTTCCGATCCCAAAACAATCCCGGCGAATGTGGAGGCACCACTTTCGCGACGGTGTTCCCTGCCGGACACTGCTTCAGCACTCCGTTCGTCCATGAAAACGAGAACCACTTGCGTGAGGTGTGCGGAATGCACCGGATCTCGAATTCCGTGCAAACGCGAGTGAACCAGGCCTCGAGCAGCGTCATTCGCGGATGCACGGAATACTGAGACTCGTCGAAGATTGCCGATGCGTCCGACTTCAAAGGTCCATACGAGATGGCAGGCGCGGCGGTCTCCTCGTCCGCGGTAGCTTTAGCGACACTGGACTTATCCACGCTGGCGAAGGTGGACCTCTCGCCAGCGATTTGTCGTTCCCCGGGCGGCATCTCCGTCTCCGGGGAGAGTGCGGCAACAACCGCGGCGAAGGCATAACCGGCGCACGTCCATATGAGCCGCTGGCTCGTGGGTCCGGCCGCGCCCTCATGAGTGGTCATCCACAGTGACAGCGTGCGTGCGGCATCCGGATCGTCGGCGAGAACTGGCGCGAGAGCAGCGCCGATCGTCTGCATCTCAGCAGCGGCGATGACCGACGCCGCGAGGTATCCCGCTTGCAGAAGGACTCCCGCGGTAATGACGCGAGTGGCAAGTTTCGATGGCCCGACGATGCCAAGGAGAGATGTCATCGCAAACAGCACGAGAGTCAGCGTCGCCAGTGCCGGCAGCGCGTAGGCCAGTGCCATTGGGATGTATTCGAACCCTGAAGGATCGGTGTGCTCGGGCAAAACCGCCGCGAGAATCGCCTGCTCGGCGCGCCACCACGACAGGACGCCTGGCATCTGAAGCATCGCGACGCCACACAGCAGAACGAGCAGGGCCATGACCTGCGCCGGCAACGGTGGATCGACCTCGCCCCGGACATGGCGCACCAGTGCGGTGCGCGCTGGCATGACGACCGACGCCGTGATCGACGAGAGCAGCAGCGCACCGCCGAGGGTGAACGCGAACGATGGCAGAGACGTGATAAGGGGGACCGTGGCGTTCGCCGCGAGCGTTCGAACGGCCATACCGGCCGCAAGCGCAGCGAATCCCGCCGCGGACACAGCGACGACGAGCACGCGAAAAACAAGAAAGGCCGGTAAAGCGATGACTCGTCGACCGATGATGGAGTCCTCTACCGCCCGTTCGTCTGAACGCGAACGACACCCGGATCCCGCGGACGCAGCGGATTGGTGAACTTCATGCCGGCATCAGTCAGATCTCCGAGCACTTCGTCTCCCTCAGGGCGCTTCCCGGATCGCGCCCACGCGACCAGCGAGTCGAACGCGTCGGCCTGTTCGGGCGCACTGAAATTGCAGTGCCCGGGGCTACGAATGATGCGCTGGACGAGCCATGAGGATTTGCCTGCGTTGTCGACCGTGCGTCGCAGCGATTGTTGCAGCGAGATCGGCACGTAGAGATCGCCGCTGCCGTGCAGCGTCAGGACCGGACGCTCGATGCGGCCGTCGAACGGGATCGCTTCCTCGTAAGGACCGCTGACGCTTCGGACTTCACCGTCTGCCGCTTTGCGGCGGACGGAACTGTTGATCGCCGCATCAGTCAGCCCGAGCCCATCGTCGATGTGATACTTGAGGTCGGTGTTCGACGCGACCCGATTCCAGACATCGTCGCCTCGCCCGGCAACCGTGCTCGCATTCTCGATGAATCGCGACGCGAGACCTTCGAGCGCAAACGGTCGCGGCCCGCCACTGATCTCGACCTGGATGCTCGCGAGTTGACGCCCCTTATCGGTGTAACCCGGCGGCTTGCCGAGAATGGCGGTCAATCGTTCGACGTCTTTTTCGCGCGTTGCCTGCGTCACCGTGACGCCACTGATCAACTCGGAGGCGGCCGCCACCGAGGTCAGGAAATCCATTTCTCCCGGACCGGAGGCACACAACGCGAGACCACCAGCGAACGTCGTCGGAAACTCCTGCATGCCGAGCAGCGTGACGTGACCACCCATGGAGACGCCGGTTAAATAGACCCGCTGCGGCGCGTTGCCGGGATACACGCGCTTGAACAGATCGATCAGGGCGATCGTGTCGAGCAGACCCTGGCCGGGAACATATCCATTGCAGCGATAGCTCGAGGCCGCCCAGGCGAAACCGGCCGAAATCAGGTGCGCACGAAACGGACTGCCGTCCCCGACACCCGGAAGGCCAACACGGAGTCGTGAGCCCTGAGCGCCGGCATTCGCGACGTAGCCGTGCGCCCAGAGGACGAGCTCGCCGTTCCAGTTGTCGGGAATCTCGATTCGATAGGCGCCGCCGTCGGATTGCCCGAAGAACGCCTTCGCTCCGGAAAGTGCGGTAAACGTTGGGTCCGTTTGCTCCCAGCGCTGATCCGCGCACGGCACGGGCGTGACACCCGGCTTTCCCAGTTCACGCGTGCTGACGGTTGCCACAGCACCAAATACGGCGAGCACAAACGCGACCACGAGTGCGTTTCGGATCATGATCTTGATCTCCGCCGGGATTGTAGTAGCCGCTAGCCGTTTCTGCCACTTCCTCTTATCGGTTCGTCTTGAAGAAAGTGCAATATCCCCCGGCAAGAAAGAGATGTTCTTGAGGATCTGCGCCATGCGCTGGTGGCAAACAACGTGCACCAGGGACGCCGTCAAAAGAGTCTGTCATGCACATCAAAGTCCACGACGGAACCCCAATCTGCAGCCAGAGCAGTCTATGTAGCACCTGCCGGTGCGCAACCATCATCCGCGGCCGATCACTCGACGAGGAACTCGTGTTCTGTAGTGCGCTCGGCTTACACGGCATGCAGATCACGTTCAAGGTCACGTCGTGTTCCGATTACGCCGACCTGCGCACCCCCTCGTATATGGAAATGCTCCAGGATGCCTGGATTTTGCGGCCGGGCTCCCGCAAACGTCCCGCCGGTTTCGTTCGCGGCAGCGAACTTCAGCACGAGGAATTGTTCGATCCGAGATCGAGCCCCGGCAGGAAGCGCGGGAAGTCGTGAGCCGTTTCCGGTCCATCCTGCGCCTTCCGGGTTGTGAAGGGGAAACACTGGCGCGTCGGAGTCACACTAATCTTTCTCATCGCGGGTGGAACTCACCGCGCGTGGGCTCAATCCCGGCCTGTTATTCGTGGAGATGCGGCGGGAACTATCGGGTGGCTCGCCGCCGATACTCACTCGCCGGAACCATACGGCCGCAACGACTGGGTCGACAGTTTCTTCGCTGCCGCTTCGGCGGGGTGGCACTGGACCGATAACCTGAAGACGGAAGTGGATTTCGGAGCGGGCACCGACTCGCGGACCTTTTACGCACAGCCCATCGTCATCGCGGGCCGCGGCACCTATCAAAGCGTCGAGTCCCGGTTGACGCGCCGGACGATTGGCTTCAGCCAGCAATATCAGTTCTTCCACAACGTCTGGTTTCACCCGCACGTCGCCGTCGGCGTCAATGTGACGTGGCAGCGACAGCGTGACAACCCGGGGACCATCTACTTCTACGATCCCGGAACGGGAACCAGCCGCTTCGAACCGCCGAAACCCGGGACCGAGCGGACATCGTGGATCGCGAACCCTTTCGTGGCGATTGGCTACAAAGCCTACATGTCGGACCGCGTGTTCTTCCGCAACGACCTTCGATTAGCGTTTCGCGGCGGCATCGACGAAACCACTCTTCGAATCGGATTCGGGTTCGATTTCTAGAGAACCATATGCTCATGAAATCCAAACGCACCATCGTCGCCGTGCTGTGCGTCACGCTGGCGGCAGCGGGATGCGCGACCACTGGCACGACCGGGACTGCACCCGCGTATGCCGGCTCGCAGTCGAACGCCACCCGGAGCGTGCTCGTCGAGTACGTGCAGAAGCTGCCGCCCGGAAGCCTGGTTCGCGTCGCGCGTTTTCAGGGGCACTCGGTTCGCGGCACGCTCATGAAAGCGACGGACCAAAGCGTCTTCATTCAACCAAAGACGCGGATTGCCGAACCCACCATCGAGATTCCGTTTGACAACGTGGTAGCCGTGACGCCGGAGCACAAGAACGGCAACTCGGTCGGCCGCGCGATTGGCGCAGGTGCAGCCGCCGGCGCTGCGGCAACTCTTGCGATCATCCTGATTATTATCGCCGCCGGCGGCGATTGAGACGAGAGCGAGAAGGACGGGGCCGGACGTGTCGGGCACGGAAGACCGTGCCTGCCACATGTAGTAGAGTTCGCCGCATGAGACTCTACGCTTTCCTGATCTTCTCTTCGCTGTCGATTGCAACCGTTGCGCAGGAGACTGCGTCGCTTACCCCGAAGACACTTCAGGCGGCTCTGGCGCAGAAGCCGGAGGGAGCGGATGCCGAGAAACTTGCCGAGCGTATTCGCGCGTACTACGGCGGTAGTGAGGCTCTCCTCAAGGGAGGGGCGCCGAAAATCGACGAACTGACGGTGGCGTGGGCGGTCGAGGCGCCGCAGTTGGCGCCGAACGTCACGCCTCGAGTGGTCGCGGATGTCGGCGCGCTGAACCTGCCACTGGTCAAGGTGGGGACGACCGGCGTCTATGCTGCCGCCGCAAACCTCTCGCACGGCGCGGCCGTGACGTGGCACTACGAACTCGGACCGGACCGCCACCTTGGCGGATCGCAGCTCGAAGTCTACGAGACGCATCCCGACAGCCGCGAGCGTCAGGATGTGCCGAAAGGCACGGTCAAGCAGATGCCGCCGTGGCAGAGCAAGATCTTCGAAGGCACCAAGCGCGATTGGTGGGTCTACGTGCCGGCGCAATATCGTCCCGAGAATCCAGCCGCTGTGATGGTGTTCCAGGATGGCGCCGGTCCAAAAGACTACATCCCGACGGTCTTCGACAACCTCATTGCCAAGGGGGACGTCCCCGTCATGGTCGGCATTTTCATCAATCCGGGCATTCGTGCCGATGGCGGAGCCAACCGCAGCTTCGAGTACGACACGCTGTCCGATCAGTACGCGCGATTCTTACTCGAAGAGATCCTGCCGGAGGTGGAAAAGACCGTGAAGCTTCGTCACGATGCCGCCAGTCGCGCGATCTCCGGGGCGAGCAGCGGCGGCATTTGCTCGTTCACCGTGGCCTGGGAGCGGCCCAACGAATTCAGCAAGGTGCTGTCGTGGATCGGCAGTTTCACCAACATCGCTGCCGGAAAAACGTTGCGCGAAGGCGGGCACAATTACGAGGCCATGGTCCGCAAAACATTTCCGCGTAAACCTATCCGAGTGTTTCTTCAGGACGGCGAAAACGATCTCGACAACGCGAACGGGAACTGGCCGCTGGCCAATCAGACGCTCGCCAGATCACTCGCATATGCCGGGTACGACTACAAGTTCGAATTCGGCCATGGATTCCACAGCAACCGTCACGGCCGCGCGATTCTCCCCGATTCGTTGCGGTGGCTCTGGCGGGACTACAAGCCGTAGCTTGCTCGCTGCGCGCTTGACGGATACTTCGAAAGCATCGTTCGGTCTGTTCGACAACGTCATCCGAGATCGTCAACTGCCGCGGCCTTGCATACTCCAGGAGTGGGCGTTCAAGTGCGGTCGAACAACTGTCGCACCGCGTCCTTCTGCAGGAGGACGATCGTGAAGACGCCGAGAACCGTGCCGAAGGGGAAAAAGGCGCAACTCAACGCGGCCATGACGAGACAGAAGATATAGCTCCGGTGTTGCGTCAGGTAACGGCCCGCCAGTGCCATACAAACGGCGTATGCAACACCGAGGGCGAGCATGCAGAGACCCATGACGATGAAGAGGATGCCGAAGAGTCGATCCGCGCCCTGCTCGTTCGGATCACCGAGCCTGCCCGAAACCAGCAGACCGCCCATGGTGATGTGAAAGATCGGAAAGAGAGAAAAGAGTCCCGCAAGGCCTGCGACCACATAATGAAACACGGCCAGTAATCGCAGGTTCTCGTTATCGGTCGCCATCTCGCGCCTTAATGGCGCGGTCTCAAGACCGCGCCTGCAATATGTAAACACGCCAACGGATGTAGGGCCAGGGTCTCAAGACCCTGGCCGCGCCGGCTTCAATTTCCAGGACTCGTCGAAGAATCCCTGCGACGCCACGAACAAGGGCAGATACTTGTAATTGTTTCCCGGCTTCGTCATGTCGACGACGGCCCAGTCGGGCAGCTTCGGCGACTGCATGTCGTTATTCGACTGGTCGTGAAACGTAAAGCCGCTGTTGACGACGACATACTTCTTCGGATTCAGAGGATTCGGAAAGATGAACACGGGCACGTGATTCGCATCAAACTTCTCGGCACCCACAGTGACCCCGCTGGCAGTCCATCGAATCGGAAGCCGATCGGCGATGCGGCGGTACACTGCGTTGCTCGATGGATCTCCGAACAACGCAAGATTGTTATTCGCAATGTCATCGCTCGAAATGTCGGTATCGCTCTTGACGCGGGGCTCGCCGCGAAAGAAATGGACCCACTCGGAAACCGCATAGTCCGCCTGTTCTCGAGCCCACTTGCCTGTCGCCTCTGACAGCGGCCGTCCGGTGGGAGTCACGAAAACAAATGCATCCATGAACCCATCGTCTATTGGCCCTTGCAGCCCCTGCATCTTGCGGAGACCGCTGAGAGCTCCCGGCTTCCAGGTTGCGCCGTTACGAACGAGGGCGACAGTCAGCGACTTATCCGTTCGCACAGCCGGCAGTTGAATCGTGTCGGCATCGATCTTCAACGTCGGCTTCGTTCCAGCCGGGAATGGCGCGAGACCGGGCTGGAAATCAAGTGTCAACGCATGGACGTTGGTCGTTGTCGCGCTGATCGTGTCGCCGTCGATCTTTGCGTTGACCCGTGCACGTTGCCATTCCTCCATCATCGCGTCGACGGTCACCCAGAACATTCTGTTGTAGCGCAACATCCACGTCGTGAACCGGATCTCCGAAGGGACTGGCTTGCGACCGGCGGAGACCAGCTGATCGAGTCGATCCTGAAGGCGTTGCCGGGCTCCCGCCTCGTACGAATGGCCGGTGTTCGGACCGATGATGTGTTCCAGTGTCAGCCCTTCAGCGAGCATGGCGGAGGCCATCGCGTCGGCGGCTTGCTTCTGCGCATCAATCTCGCCCGAGTAGGCGACGACCGGCAGGTTGAACGTGTTGATCGCGTAGTCGGTCGAGTCGTACATGTGCCAGAGCGTCTGCTGCACCGCGTTCTGGGGTTGCCGAGCGAGCCCGCCGCGAAGAAAGACCGCGGTTTCCGTGAAGCCTGCCCCTGGCGCTGCGGCGGCCCATCGATCGGCGTGATGAACGGTGTATGACCACGCCGATGCGCCGCCCATCGAAAACCCGGCCATGACGATTCGGTTTGGATCAATCGGATAGTTCTTCTGCACCGACGCGATCGCTTCGAGCCCGTCGGTCTCGCCGGCAAAGCGGCTCGCGTTCGTATACCGGCCGTACGGCTGCAGCATGAACCGATCGGCTCCGGCACCAAACGGCTTTGACGCGTAACCGGTCAACGACTTGGCCATGAACTGCTGCTCGAGCACGGTGTCGTCGCGCCCATGCATGAAGATATCGAGCCGGTATGTGCGTTTTGCGGTAGGGTCGTAACTCTCCGGCATCGTCAACAGGTAGGGTTGTGCCGAGCCGTCGATGCGTGAGTAGAACCCACGGACGCCGCTTTGGGTCATCCATGGCGTGTTGCCGGCCGCGAGTTGCGTGGCGCGCTCGTTGCCCGTTGCCAGGGTTTGCCGGGCGTAGCTGACCGGTGTGCTGCCGCGCCCGGCGTATAAACGCTCGTCATACTTGAGCGGACGCCGCACAGCATCGAGATAAACCTCGACATCGGCGATGCGATCGATCATCGGCGAGGATCGATACTGCTTCTTGAGCGTCGCGATCTTCGACGCGAGGTCGTCCACCGCCGTCTGAAGCGCACGCGCTTCCTCTGTCGAGATGCCGGTGCCAAGCGGGGGGAATTGCGCCGGGGCAGCGGGCGCAGGATTCTGCGCGCTTCCCGTCCACGTGGCGGCGGTGACCGTCACCGCGATGACAAGGGTGTGAATGCTGAAGCGTGTCATGGTGTGAGAATTCACTTCGGAAAGATCACTGGCAACACAGCGTCGGTCGTATACACGCAGCGATCGTTGTGGCCGCATTCGGAGACGATGATTGCCTTGTGCTTGGCGCCGAGCGTTTCGTTCACAAACTTGAGAAATGCCTCACCTCTGGCGCGCCTGGTCGGTCCTTGCGCCATCGCTCCGCACGACGAGTCGAACCCGCCGAGCGGCAGCGTATCCACCTGTCCGAGTAAGTATGTGGTCGGCCTGGAGATGAGCTGCTTCTTCAGCTGCTCGTCGCTCAACTTCGCCGTGTAGCCCGATGCGCGGTTCTCGAGACCGAATGGCCAACGGTTGTAGGCCGGGCACGGAGTCGCGTCGTATGGTGCGAGAGTGAAGTTCGTGTGCACCGATTCGGATTTCCACCCATCTTTTGCGTCGGCCGCCTCGGCGTCGCCTGACGCAGTCGGACGGATAGCGACCGGCCACGAATAGCTCGACGGATTGGCGACGACATAGGAGACCGCCACGCCGAGCGACTCGTGAATCCGGTTCGACATCTCATAGCGCGTGACAAACTGCCCACCTGCAGAATGTCCGGCAACCACAATCGCCTGCATGTTGGGAAACGTGTTCTTGTTCGCGAGCTTGCGGAGAATCTGGTCCGCAAGATCAAACGAGTTCAAGTCCGGATGGCTCGTCGCTGCGCCACCCGAACGCCAGCTGTCGCCGCTGCAGCTCCACACCACTTCGTTCAGTTCAGGTTTGTCCGCGCACGCAATCACGTGCGGCGCGATCACGACCGCGTCGTCGACTGCGCCGGCAAGAAACGCCGCCGCCATGGCGGTCGCGAAATAGTGATCGGCGTTGCGGTTCGTCCCGTGCACCATGATCAGCGCACGGCGGATACGTTCGTTACGTTTGTCGAGTGAGTAGGACGTATAGATCATCGACCGAGCCGGCCCGGCGCCGAGCGTCACCCACTCGGTGCATTCTGGCGTTGACGTTGTACAGGCCGCAGCCGGCGCGGGCGTCGGACGTTGATCGTTCGCGCTGGAAGCAAGGAGCGTTGCCAGGATCAGGAAGGAGATGCGCATTGAGAGAAGATATAACAAAGGGACAAGGGGCAAGGGGCATGAAAACCTAATACCTCCACTCCGGCGCGTAGTCTTGATCGCGCCGCTTCTTTTCAGCTCTGAGACTCAGCGTGAATAACGCGAACACTTCGACGAGACCGATAAAGGCATAGATTGCAAAACGGGTAAACGCGCTCGGAACCGGAAAGCACACATCTCCCGCGTCAAGGCATTCTTGGACCATGCGATCGATCTCCACGTACTCGCGCATGATCAGGGCGAAGGCCGAGCCGAAGATGATGACGGTGCCGGCGATGTTGCCGAAGATCATTCCGCCCTTGCGCCAGAAGGGAAACGCAACAAGCAGGGCGACGATGGGGGTGACGGTCAGTTCGAGGACAATCCAGAACCACTGGAGGTTGGCCATCCGGCGTATCGTGCCACGGAATAACACCGATTGGCACGGAATCGTGCCATCGCGAGCGTTACTTTTGCCAGCCGCAGTCCTTGGCCGCTGGCGCGATCAGTTCTGTGAGCCCATCCACGTGGAACTGTGCCTCTACGGGCTCGGCGTTATGCGGCGTGTATCCGAACCGGAAGGTCTTCGATGAGAGAACCTGTTGCGCGAAGGCGGCGCCGTCGGGCGCAAACAGCGCGTCGTGCTCGGCCGAGTCCGGCCAGTGTTCGCTTCTGCCTGCCTGATCGTCGAACCGGAAATTCACAGTGTGATCTTCGGTATTCGGCTCGATCTTCAGCGCCGAGCCGGTGTAGACAAACGTTTCCATGCGCTTGTTCATGCACCGGACCACGAGGATCGGCCGCACGTAATTCATCCAGATAGCGACGGTGTTTTCTGCCGGTAATTCGAATGCGGCCGCGTGACGCTGATTTGCGGTCCAATAAGCGCGACGCGACGCGCTCCAGGTCTGCGTGAACCTGGATGCTGGCGCCGCAGCGGCCGTCGGCGCCTTCTTCGACGCTGTCGCTTTCGCCGGCGCCGCGGTCGTCGGCGCGGCGTCCCGCGATCCGCCCAGCGCGAAAGTAATGGCGCTGCCAATCACGAGAGTGGCGGCGATGATCATCAGCTCGCGGCGGCTGAGCGACCGGCGTGCGCGTGGCGGTGCGGCTGCCGCGACGGCGTGTGGCTGTGTCGATTGTGCGGGCGGCGCTGAAACGACCGTTTGCGGCGCCGGTGCGAACGTCGGCGGCGCGGACGGTGGCGGTGACAGCAGTTCTGCCGCTGCGGCTGGCGTATGCGCCAACGGCGGCATCGCCGTCGAGTGGATTTGATCGGCCGCCCACCGTTCGCACAGATCGCAAACGGTCGCCGTCTCCGGAACTTCCCGTCCGCACGATGCACAGCGTTTCACGCGCCTGCTCCTGACAAGAGTGATGCTCGCACGCACACGGCGAGCGCACCTCGTGCGCGGCAAGCCGCGTACCACTGTCGATGTCGGCCACTCCCGGCAGCAAACCTCAGGCAGGCCGCCAAAACGCCGGCGAAATTGGTATCAGGCTGACAAGTCTGTGACTGGTTGTGGTGTCCGGCTTTAGCCGGAAGAAGGCACGGTTCAGGGACGTGCGGATGCCGCCCGCACCATCGCATGGCGCTGAAGGTTGGTCAACGACGACACACTCGCCGCCATCTCCTCGATCGCGCTTTCGAGCGCCTTCCGGTCGCGCCGCGCCAATCCCGCGCGCGGAAACTCATACATGAACACATGTCCGGTTCCATCCGGACCGGCCCACATCGGATCGACCCAGACGACCCCTTTACTGACGCCGACGCACGACCACTCGTCGTGGCCCATGACCGGTTTCTTTGGTGATGCCGATGCCTTTTGCAGCGCGGCATCCATCTCGATCACGAGTTGATCGAACAGGAAAATCTGGATGGCTTCATCCAGTGCTGCCACCTCCGCAATGTCCCCCAGGCGTTTAGATAATCCGACGCGAGCGTGGCCGGCGATCATCGCACGTGGCACGACGACTAGCCGATGGAGCGCGATCACCGCGCGGGGCAGTCCGTCGGAGTAGGCGAGCCGGGCAACCACCTGCATGAACCGTGGAGCCTCGGCCGCGATCGCGTTGGTGACCGACTGCGCGCGGGCGGCTGCATCGAGGGAACGCCAGAGACGTCGGCGCGCAGCTCGACGCCGTCCAAACAAGCTGAAACTGAGGCCCGCGGCGACACGGGTGATGGCGGCGGTCCCTTCCGCGGTCCGCGTCCATCGAGTGAAGGGCTCCCGCGTGATCCGCGCTCGATATTCCAGGCGGCCGCCTGAAACCCGAAACCAACTCATGGCCGTCCGCGTGTTGCGAAGAGTGTGCCTGCTGAAGAACGTTCCGCCGGAAGGCGGAAGCGACAGTCCTGCCGCGTTCGAATAGAGCGGCCGTCTTACAATCGGCGCATGCCGGCTTACATCTTCGGCATTCTCGCGGCAGACTCAGAACCCATACAAGTCCTTCGGATTGTCCACCAGGATGCTCCTCCGTTCCGTCGGCGACGCCCACGATCCGAATTGATTGAACACCCGGCCATCGTCGATCTGGCGAAGTGGCGAGATCTCGGTCGGTGCACGACCGGGCGTGGTATCAGGATGCGGCCAGTCGGTTCCCCAGAGAATGCGACGGACGTTTGCGGCGATGAGTGCCTTGGCAAGCGGTCCCATGTCGGCAAAATCCGGGGCGGCGGTCGACCCACGATAGGGCGCCGATACTTTCACGTAGGCTCGCCCCGATCGCACGAGATCCAGCAGAACATCGAAGCCGCGCTGTGACGGACCAGCCGCAGCCTGCGCGCCGCCAAAGTGATCGAACACCACCGGCACCGGCGACGCGGCAACTTCCTTCTGCATCGCCTCGACGACCGACAGCTGCGTGTACATCTGCACGTGCCATTTTCGCTTGCCGATCCGGGTCACCACCGTTTCCAACCGTCGTCTCCCCAACTCCGGATCTGTCTGACCGGCGGTCGCAAGGTTGATGCGAATCCCGCGAATGCCGGCATGGTCCATCTCGTCGAGCAACGAATCCGGTGTCTGGTCATCGATGACAGCGATACCGCGGGCATTGGCGCCGAGTTGTGTGATCCCGTCGAGCGTGCACGAGTTGTCGGTGCCGTAGACACTGGGCTGAACAATGACGACGCGGGTCGTCCGAAGCGCGCGATGGAGCGCCCGCATTTCGTCAACCGACGCGGACTCGGGGGTGTAGGTGCGGTTCGATGTAAACGGAAAGCGGCGCGGATCCCCGAACACGTGGGTATGGCAGTCACAGGCGCCAGCCGGTACGTCAAACGTCACAGTCGTCGACGGTTGGGGGGCTCCGGCCGGACGACGTGTCGATTGACGCAAGGCTGCGGCTGAAAGTGGAGCCATCAGGAGCACCTCTCGCCGCGACAACATCTGTTCCTCCTGCGTTTAACGACCCGAAGCCTGCTCCTCGTACCAATCCTCGTGCAGCGACCAGCCTTCGCAACTGAGACACGACGTCCAGCGCCATCGGTGATCGCACCCGGGACATTGCCCACGCGTCGAGAACGTATTCCAGATGGTGCCGCACCCGGCAAAGAACGGTTCAGGGGACGCCAACGGATCGCAGCACCAGCGACTGGACGAGTCTGGCCGCCAATCACAAAGCGGGCAGCGTACGCGGCTGAACACGTTCTCGTCCCGCACCATCGGTACAGTGATCGTGACGTTGCCGGTGCGATTCTGATCGCGGAGTAATGCCAGCGATGCCGATCTCACGATGAGCTACTTCGTCTCGTCCCAGACCACCTGCGCGTCCGCTTTGACGCGGTTTGCGCGCGCTGTGCGCTGCTCGTCGTTCGTCGGCTCGGTGTAACCCGTGTACTTGGCGGGCGTTTTCCACGTGTTCACAACGTCGTCGATCGTCTTGCCAGCCTTCTTGGCCTCCTGCACGAACTGCACGAAATCGGCGATGAATTCGGAGTAGAGCTTGAGATCGGCTGGCACCATCGTTGTCGCGTTGTGGCCATTGATGATCGTCTCGACGCCCCTGGCGCCGGCCGCCTTCGCCAGCGTGCCGGAGTAGCTCAACGCGGAACCACCGTTGTTTTTGTCCATGATCGGCAGATCGCGACTCGGGAACGTATCGCCGACGTGCATCACCCGATGCTTCGTAAAAATGACGAAAGCGTCGCCGCCGGTGTGCGCCGGTCCGAAGTACCGAAGATCGATCTGATCATCCCCTTTACCCATCGTCCACGCGTGCGTGAACGTGCGCTTCGGGAGACCGCGCCCCTCATTCTTCTTGAAGATGTTCTCCGGCGCCGCTGTCTGCAACCCGTACACGGCGGCGGTTTGCTCCATGTACTTCTTGGTGTTCTCCTGGACGATGACGTCGACCGTCGCGGGGAACTCGACGTTGCCGCTGACGTGATCGCCGTGGGTATGCGTATTGATGATCGTGATCACCGGCTTGTCGGTGAGCTTCTTTATCGCGTCCAGAATCGGCTGGCCCCATCCCGGGTTTTTCGTATCGACGACAACCACACCTTTAGCGGTGATGAACACCGCCGTGTTGCCGCCGCCCCCCTTCAGGACGTACAGGTTGTCCTTCACCTTGTCGACAGTGATCACCTTCTCCGCCGGCTGCGCAGGCTGCTGAGAAGCCGCGAGCGTGATCGACAAAGCGCCGGCAATTATTAGCGTCCCAAGCAGAAGAAATCGTTTCATCGGCTCCTCGCAAGATGCCTCATCATATCTTCCTAAGTCGCCGCGGTGGCAGCGGCGGCCGCCGCGTCGCGCCGCTGCTTCTCTGCCGCTGCAGCGCCGCTCTGCGACGAACCGGCGATACTCACCAGTCCATAGCCGAGTCCCGGCAATTCATTGCACCATCTGATGTCGCCGGTTGAAGGATCGAGTCGATACAGCCGCCCTCGCGATGCCGCGAACAAATCGCCGCCATCGAGCGCCACGTTCACGAATTCCGATCCTTTCAGGTCCGTCGTCCACAGAGTCTCGCCGGTATCCCGGTCAATGGCGACCACGGTTCCCTTGATGCCGACGAAGAGCAAGTTCGATCGAGCCATCGTTCCTCCTGCACAGCACAACGGGTTCTACGCGGTTCTGCCCTGCCCCTCTATTTCTTCGTGACCGACCAGGTGCCGGCAGCAACCTCCGAGCCGTCCTGCTTGACGCGCAATGACCAGGTGCCGGCCGCCTTGTCGGCCTCAAACGTCGCTGCCAGCCAGACTTCCGCGTCAGCCGCATTCGGCGGAAAATCGTACTTTGCGTTCATCTTCTTTCCATCGAACGAAAGAGCCTTGAACGATGCCTTGTAGGTGGGCTCTCCCGTAACCGAGACCCGGCCAGTCACTCCGTCCTTGCCTTTCTCGAGCGTGAGTTCGAATCCTCCGGAACCGCCGGCCCCTGTCCACGATCCTGACCACACTCCGACCAACTCTTCGCCGGATGCTGCTCCTTGCGCGGCAAGCTGCGCGGCAACATAAGTGGCAGTGAAGACGATCAACACGAGACTGACGCGCCAACGATTTCCCACAGATTACCTCTCAGTTGAAGTCGGAGTCGGATCCGGATCCCGGACCACGGATCCCGGAGTCTGACGGTTTCACCAATCACTTCTTTGCCACGGATGCTTGACCGTCGGAGCATTCGCGTACCGCTTCATCTGCAGCTCCAGCGTCGCTCCACAGCCAGGCTCGAGTTCGATCGTCACAAGTGGTCCATCCACCTCGGTCGTCGCGGTTCCGTGTTTGACGCTCAGCAATCGATGTTCGCCATACGCGCCACCCTGGACGACGACGGTGCGCCGTCGGGACTGACTCAAATTGACCAGTGTCACCGTCGTTTGCGTGTCGCCGAGGCGCGAGACGAGCGCCGCCACATCGTCGGGCAGTCCGGCCCGCCGGCGGTCAAGATCGAAATAGCGAAGCCGCGCGTTGACGAGACCGCCCTCGCGGCCGGGGAGCAACCCTCCCCACGTCAACTGCACGAGTGATTCGGTTGCTGCCGGATTGTAGTCGAGCATGTTGTCAGCGAGACGTTTGTCGGCAGGTGTGGTGTCTTTACGCATTGCGCTGATACGCTGCTCAATGCCCCGCAGATCGCGTTCGATCGCCTGCTCCGGATAGCTCTGATTCTCTCCGTCGAGAAACTGGAGCCACTCGTTCCGGCCAACCTTCCCGCGGTCGGCGGCTTGTTGAGACCAATACCAGACCTCGAGTGCGCCGACGTTCCAGGGCGTATCCCGCCATCCATACCAGCCATCAGCGCCGTGCATGGTCGGATACTGTTTCCGTCCGGCGTTGTCGCGCGCATGCGAGTTCACGGCGTCGATCATCGTTCTCCACGCGTCGACGTACTTCCGGTCACCGGTTACGAGAAGCGCGTTGTTGAAGCCGACCAGCGCGCGCGGGATACGGTTCCGATCCTCGCGACGGCCGGTTACCGGATTGATTGGACTGAATCCCCATCCGTACGCGTTCTTCCACCATTGCCGTTCGGGACCGCCGATTCGGCCGTCGAGATCGACGAAGCTTGGGATGACGCCGGCGTTCTGCCGCATTCGATCCAGCCAGGCGTCCATGTAGTCGACGATCCACTGTTTGTACTTGGGTTCGTTGTCGACCAGGTAGGCGTCCATCGGCAATGTCGTCGCGACGAGATTGAGAAAATGATCGCCAACGACGTCGGTGTACTCCTGGTAATGGGCGAGGAACTGATCGAACGTCGACTCGCCGTGCAGCGCATTGAATCTGCCGACCTCGATCGGATCGCCGACCCAGTCGAGCGGCGTCGCCTTCCGAAGCATGGGCCCGCGACTGCCGTTCTGCATGCTGCGGATGATTTTGTGGACCGGATCGTAATTGGGCGCGTCCGGATCTTCGCCCATGTAGAAAGCAGCAAAGCGTTTCGCGCGCGCCTGATATTTGGGATCGCCGGGAACGGACAGTCCCATCCGATTGAAGAGCTGCAGTCCTTCGCCGTGATGCATCCAGTCGGACTGAACGATGAATTCCTTGTAATACATCCCGTCGCGGGCAATCGGCACAGACGTCGTTCGCGCTTCCGTGTATTGCTTCAGGAGCCCTTCATGCCCCTTCACGAACATTTGACTGATCTCGTCGCTCGCACCCAGCGCGTGGAGCTCCGGCCAACGATTGAAGTTCTCGAACGCATCGTCCGGGCCGTCGTTGGCGCCCCAGCGCACGACACACTGGAGATAGCCGCGGTCGTCGAAGTACTTGCGGAAGAACTCGCGGCATGCGGGAACGTTTTCCGCAAGCAGCTGGCGTTCGAGTGTGGCCCACCGCGGAGCGGCCATCCGGGAGTCGACGCGGATGGACGCCGTGCGCAGGGGCGGCGCAATCCGCGCCGCCGTCACACTCAATGCGCAGGTGCAAAACGTCACAACGACGGCGCGAGTGGAAACAGTCATTTTTTAGAATCCGGAAACGAACGCCTTGTGAAGCCCCAACGGGGGACAGCCCGTTTATACGTGCGGAAGCTCTCGCCAAACGGCGCCTCGAGCGTCGGTTCCTCGTAGGCCATCACCATCACGTTAAACATGACGAACACGAGTGCCGCATACTTCCACAGTGCGGGGCTCTGAAACAACACTGGCGATCGACGGCGCCGGCGAAGTTCGGATGCGGTTGGTTGCAGAATCAGGAATTGAACGTATCCGCCGACTGTGCCGGGGAATCAGGAATACAAAAGGGATCGATCGGAAAGCAAGAAAGGCGTGACCCGTCGTTACCATGACATCATGAAATGGGTCTCAGCCTTGGAAACTCGGTGATCCGAATGTTGGTGCAGCCATAGGGAATGAGGATCAGTTCCTCCTGTCGCTGTTCGGAAACCATTCTTCCTGAATCAGCTCTGTCACTATCGGTGATGGCAAGCTCACCCGCCCAACCGCGCACAATCTTCCAACCGGGAATCCGACGTCCCTGAGCTTTCGCGACGATGCCGCTTCCCTCTGGGGAGAACGGACGTTCGCCGATCGGTCGGTCTTCGAATCGAAACGATGCCTCAGGACGCCCTTCATCGATGACCAGGCCGTAGTTCCACGGAGTTGTCGGTCGAACCTCGAAATCAGCGTGCGGCAGATCGCGATGGGGCTTGTCGCTGTTGACGCGCGTCCATTCCTCGCCGATTTTCAGCGCGTAGACCAGCGGGCCTCGCTCGACGGCGACCGCGTCGTTATATCGAACCGACACGCGCGGTCGCATGGGAAAGCGAATGGTGATCTCAGTCGGGGACGTCCACGCTCGCTCGAGGCGGTGAAGTGTACCCGGAACCATCCGCGAATCGGGCGAGTTGCCAACACGAACAGTCGCACCCTCCGCCCACGCCGGCACGCGAAGAAGAAGAGGGAATCGGGCGCTGGTCGACGGCGCGACTTGTAATTTGATCTCGTCACGGAATGGATAGTCCGTCGCCACCGTAAGCCGCACGGGCACTCCCTTCACCGTGGTCTGCACGCGACACGGTGCCCATGCGGCCGCGACAAGCCCGTCATCGGGCGTCTTCATCCACAGATGCGCAGCGAATTTCGGCCAACCCTGATGCATGTTCGACGTGCAGCAGCCGTAGTTTGGTTCAAGACCAAAGAGGTTCGACTCGGGTCCGTTGGTCGACCAGCCGTGTTCCGGATTGATCGTGCACTGCACTTGATTGACCTGTTGATCGTATTGATGCGACCACATGTCAGGTGAAATCGCCGCCGGTAGCGCATTGAACGCGACCCGTTCGAGCCGATCGGCAAACGCGGGGTCCCCGAATACGGAGAACAGTTGTTCCAGTGAGAACATGAACTCGACCACGGCGCAGAGTTCTGTTCCCTGAACCGGATTCCGTCCCGAGAGGCATTCGTCGCCGGTGAACATTCCCGTGATCTGGCCGTGATACCGGTCCAGGGTCTCGAGCATGCGCGTCGCAAATGCGCGATCGCTGTCGTTTCCATCGAGGCGCCAGCTCAGTGCCGCAGCCTTTGGCGCCATCCCCATGTTGACGACGTGCTTGGTCCATTTCCACAGACCGCGGCGCGGCGTCGGCACTCGAACATCGTCGGTCTCAAAGAGTGCCCCGTAATCGGTGCCCTGGGCGCGCAGCTTACGCGCGAGATCGAGAAGCCAGGGTTCTCGCGTGTGCTCGTAGGCATGAAACACCGCGACCAGGCCTTCGAACCAGCGGAACTTTCCCCATTCGAAGAGCGGCGTTCGATCGAGGCCATCGAACATCGCGCGTAGACTCGTGACGCTTGCGTCGAGCACGCGTCGATCGCCAGTGGCGGCGTGATATTGCGCGAGCACTTTGTTGACGAGGAGGATGGCCCACATGTCGTAGCGCTTCGCCACGGCATCGATCGGGTATGGAGCGAACCAGCCGTCGGCACGTTGGTGATCGACGATGTAGTTGATGTGGTTTGTGACCCGCGATTTGAGCGCGTGGTCGTCGAGGAGCCACGCCAGCGGAATCACGCCATCGAGCCAGTACGGAGCGCGCTCCCATCCCTCGGCAGCGCCACCGAACCACTGGCTGTCCTTCACGTCAGGCCAGAACGCATCGAGGTGACCGCTCAACCCCTCTGCTTGTATACGCAGCTGACGGGCGAGCCAACCGTCCGGACGAATCTCAGCCAGGGGAAGCGGACGGAACGCTGGACGGCGAAGCGAGGTCTGCGTAACTGAATTCGCAGAACGCGGCGGCGCGGAGCTCTGAGTGCCGGTCGCCGCGAGACCCGCGACGATACTGGACAGGAAATCGCGGCGATCGATTCCGCTCATCGCGTCACCTCGGGAAACCAGATCCCGCCTGCGTCAACGGTCACGACATGTGCGATCGAATCTGCCGATTCAGAGCGTGCATCTGCCGTCGGATGTTCTTCAGGAGGACATGATCGTGGGCGGTCAGGGCCCTCTCGCGGTCGTGTTTCAGCTGCCGCATTTTCGCCTTGACCGCTGGTCTGTCGACACCAGTGGCGGTATGGTGCTCGAGCGATTCGATATTCAACGCGCGGCAAATTGCGGGCAGCAAGTGGTCCTTGTTCATCTGGGAATAGCCCCGGACCGCTTCGTGATTCAGCTCTTTCGCCATCTCGCGCAGCTGTGCGACCGTCATCTCCTTGAGCTCGTGATAGGTACGCGCCATGGTGGCCCTCCTGGAAGCGGTGGGGTCAGACCGGGGTCAGACGGGGGTCAGACGGGGGTCAGACCAGGGTCAGACTCGCCTAATAAAGAGCCAGACCGCCGCCGGGCCTAGACCCAGACCCATGCGACCCCACCTAGGGTTGTTATCTCTGACAACACCCCGTTCCGTCAACGTTCGAATTCATGCGTACTGTCCGCGTACTGTCCGGCCTGGGACGCGGAATGTTGCGGGGATTATCGTGGTACGCGACGTCGGCGCGAGTTGTGAAACAGCGTACGACATGGCGCGAGGTAGACGCCTTACGGCACCAGGGATGTTGCGACACGTAATGGCGCGAGGAAATGGAAAGATGCACATTTTCCTCGACGACGTCGATTACACGTGGTTCGTCCATTTCCTCGGAGAAGTCGTGGAGCGGTTTGGCCTGGAGTGCTGGAGCTACTGCCTGATGCCAAATCACTATCATGTGACCCTGCGGAGCAACGACCCGACCATCTCAGATCCAATCCGGCATCTGAACGGCCGCTACGCCCAGTGGTGGAACCACAAATATGATCGGGTCGGACATGTGTTTCAAGGCCGTTTCAAAGAGCAGATTGTGCAGCGCCAGGACTATCTCCTTGCCTTATGCCGTTACATCGCGATGAATCCTGTCCGCGCTGGCTTGGTGTCGCGCCCCGAAGACTGGAAGTGGAGCAGCTACGCGACAACCATCGGCATCGGGCCGGCACAACCCTTTGTTGCGTCCACAATCGTGCTCAGACAGTTTGGCGACGACGAACTCAGCGACCTGCAGTCGAAATTCGCAAAATTCGTCACGGCAAGCGCGCTCGAAGATTTCGTCGATGCTCGCATCCGATCAAACGAAGACATCCTCGGAGACGCCACGTTTAAACGGTCACTCAATGCCCTCAACGAAGGCTTCGGTGCAGAAGACGGACGCCATTCGTCTCCGGAGGCGTAACCTCCGGATGCCTTTTTCGTTTCAACGTCTGGACCCCGGTCTGACCCCGATCTGACCCCGGTTTGACCCCGGTTTGACCCCGGTCTGACCCCCGTCTGACCCCGGTCAACTCCGCGGCACGAACTCCATGGTCGTTTCGCGGCGACGGGTGGTGCGGAAACCGCGAACATACTGGCGTGATCCGGGCGTCGGATACTTCGCAGCGTAGGCCGCTTCGACGGCGTCGCGAATGCGTTCGCTGCGCACGCGGAGCGCGCGGACCGCAATCTCTCGCCCGCCGACCTGAATGGTGCCGTACGGATCGGTCAGGAGTGTCTGATACCAGCCGTTCGGCTTCAACGTCCACGACCGCGCGATCACGCGTCCCTCGACGACCACCGGCCAGACACCGATGAACCGATGATCCGATCGTCGTCCGGCGCGAATGCCGAGGGTCTTGCTTTCGTCGATCGCGCGCACGACGGAAGCCGGTAAGCGTTTGCGCATGGAAAGAAACTTGTCGAGATGGTATCCGGCGATCCGCTCAGTATCCTTTGGACGCGGCTGACTTCTGTTTCGTGAACTCCTCGCGAAACTCCCGCTCCTTCTGCGTCACGAACTGCTTGTAGCCTTCGGGATCGACGAACGGGTTGGGCGCGCCCGGCTTCATCCGCGCGTACTTCGCTTCCATATCGAAGTAGCTCCCGTGCGCCCCGAGAAAGATGTCGGCCGGCAAGGACTTCAGCACCGTGAACATGCGCTCGTAGTCGCTCGCGATCGCAGGATACGCAGCGTTGTTCACCAGTTTGTATCCCGCATTCACGTTGGGACTGCCGACGATGACAGCGTCGTAGGTCCGACCAGAGTCACCGACCTTCATCGTCCAAGTCGTGCATCCCTTGGTGTGACCCGGCGTGAGATGTGCGACGAGGACGGCGTCGCCCAGTTTCACCTGATCGCCATCGTGCAGCGCCCGATCCACCTTCGTCGCCGGATAGAGGTTGCCGGGATCGTTCCCGTAGTGAAAGTCGGTCTTGCCTCCACTCTCGACGTTGGCGACATCGGCGTCCATCACCATGTATGACGCGCCGGTGAGTTTCTTGATCATCGCGCTCGCCGCATTGTGATCCCAGTGAGCGTGGCTGATCAGCAGGATCTTGATGTCGGTGAACTTGAATCCCAGCTTCTCGACGCTCGCCCGAATGAGCGGCACGTTCGCTTCCAGATCACTGTTGATGAGAATGTGCCCCTGCGTCGTCGTGATCAGATAATTCGCGAGCCCCTTGCTGCCGACATAGTAGAGATTCCCGGCGATGCGGAACGGCGGAAATGGTTCCGTCCAGGCCGCGTTGTCTTGCGCCAGGACACTCGCAACCGGCGCAATGACAAGGAACACCATGGACACAAGAAAACGGCGAGCGCAGTTGTGAGTCATGACCTCAGATCTTTATAGAAAATGACCGTGCCGTGTGGAGTTTTCCCGTCAGTATCGAGCGCGTAGTGCGGGATCACCCCAACCTCGGTCCATCCAATCCGGCGATATAACTGCACCGCGGCGCCGTCTTGCTTGGCATCGAGCGTCAAAAGCGTGAAGCCGGCCTTGCGCGCCGCATCTTCGATCGATTGCATCAGCCGCTTGCCGATACCGGCGCGGCGGCCTCGACGGTGCACGATCAGTTTGGCAACGTCGGCGCGATGGGGTTGATTCGGAGCCCAGGAGGGATGCAATTGAACGCTGCCGACGATTCCTTCAACGTCACGGGCGACGAGAAAGATCGCCCCCCCTTCGATTGCCGTGAGCGCTCTTCTCCACCACTGTTCGGCGCGATCCTGTGTGAGCGGGGCAAGGAAGCTGACCGCAGCGCCGGAATCTACGGCATCGACGAGGAGCTCACCAAGCGCGCGCACGTCGCGATCGCTCACCGGTGGAATCAGTCGTTCGATCATGGACGGGTTTTGCCGCCCATGATCGCACCGGGCTGCGGAATCCGCAATCGAACCGGGGATATTGACAACGGTGCTCGCAAGAAGTCAGTGGGTTAGACCGTAGATGATGTAGTTGACGCCGAGCTTGTACGCTTCATTCGATGCGTCGAACGGATACAGTCCTTCACCAGACCATTCCCAGTACTCGGGAACGTCGTTGTCGAAGTTCGCGATGACCATCAGCCGCTTGGCCGGATCGTTGTCCTCGAAGATTCCGTAATAACTCGGGCGAATCCCCGACATCGGATGAACGATGGCGTCGATGTCCTTCACCAGGAAGAACGAGTTGAAGATGTGGTGTGTGTTATCGAGGCGGACGAACCGGGCATCAGGAAGCACGCGGCGCATCTGCGCCTCGAAAACAGCCCACTGATCCCGGCCATCGAAGTCTTCGAAAACCGCAAATCCCCCCTTCAAAAGATAGGCCCGGAACGCAGCCGCTTCGCGGTCAGTGAGGTTCCAGAAGCCAGGCTCCCACATGAATGCGACCGGATACTTGAACAATTCCGGATCGTCGAGCGGGAGAATCAGGCTGCCTTCGGTGTGAATGTCGAGCGCCGTCAGTTCGTCGAGAATCAGCGACAGGTGGCGTTCGGCCCGCGGGTAATCGTGATTCCACGCCGAGCCGAATCCTCCCCGCCGGCTGAATCCGAGATCTGATCCCCATCGAAGCCGGACGAACGTGAACCGGCCGTCGTACCCGAGGTCGCTTCGATGCGACTGCAGCGAAGCATCGAATTGGACACCGCCGGCAGCGGTGACGGACAAGAGAAGAGCAAGACCCGCATGCACCCAATGACGCTTCGCCATACGAACCACCTCATGATAGTTCGATGTCGTCCGTCGAGGACACGGACGGACTCGTTCGATGACGCGGCCGACTCGAAAAACAATGACTGGCGTTACCGAACGCGTGGTACTTCAATTGCACCCTCCTCCCCGATTTGTGACATCGGAGACAAAATCATGGCTGCGTTAAGGGTCCTCGTTCGCGTGTGTTTCACCATTGCCTTCCTCGCCTTCACCGCCACAATCACCACCGCCCAGCAACGCACAGACTTTGGAACCCTGTCGATTCAGGTCCGTCCGCCGGACGCCGAGATCTTCATCGACGGCGAACGATGGACCGGCTCCGACGCCAACGCGCCGCTTCAAGTCCAGCTTTCTCCTGGTGTTCACCGTGTCGAGATGCGATCACCGGGCCGGCAGACGTTCTCGGCCAACGTGACGATTCGATCCGGCGAGACAACGCCGCTGAACGTTTCACTGGCGCAAACGACGCCGATCGAACCGGCGCCGCCGACGCCACCCTCGACCGCGCCATCCTCTCCACGCGGTTCCGAGGGCAACATCCGCGTCACGACGGGAGAGGACGGCTTCATGATCGCGCCCGACTTTCGAGTCACCGACATCAATCACCACACGGCCCAACTCCTTGGCGCGTATGGCGGCTACGTGTTCGGCCGGCAGTTCCTCGTCGGGGCGGGCGGGTACTGGCAGGTGGACTCGACCGACGGCACGCACATCGCCTACGGCGGCCCGGTTTTCCAATGGCGCGTGTTCCCGGACAAGGCGGTCGGGTTGAACCTGCACGGACTCATTGGTGGCGGCTGGCGCTATGCCGACGACTTCTACTTCGCAAACTTTGATGGTCCGAGGATTGATCATCGGGGCGTTCCCGCCGGTCGGTACTACGGGTTGCCATATGGCTGGTACGACAGTGGGTTCTTCGTCGCTGAACCGGAGGCGCAGATCGTCGTCCGCCTGGCCTCATGGATCCGGCTGCAGGGTGGCGTCGGGTATCGCGCGACCTCGTCGGACAACCTCAATGGCGCGAGCGGAAGTGTGAGCGTCCAGTTCGGCCGCTGAAACTCTGGAACTCGCGCAGCGCCGAGGATCTCGGGGCGAAGCGCACGGTTGACAGCGAAGATGATTTTTACTACAAAATAGCTATTACTATGGCGCGCGAACATCTCGGCCGGTTCGAGCACCTGCTTCTCCTGGCTGTCGTTCGACTCGGCGACGACGCGTACGGCATGACGATTCGACGCGAACTCGCGCGGCACACTGGGCGCGAGATCTCGGTCGGCGCGATTTACACCTCGCTCGCACGGCTCGAGGCGAAGGGCCTGGTGCAGTCCAGACTCGGAGACCCGACGCCGGAACGCGGCGGCAAGGCCAAACGTTTCTATCGTGTGCTTCCTGCGGGAAAGAAGGCGATCGCCGTCGCCCAGGCCATCCTGCTGGGACTGGCACGTGGAATCGAACAGCCATGAGCGCCCAGCAGGCGACCGCGCCTCCCGCCCTCGCGCGATGGCTCCTGCGACGAGCACTCGATGGTGCCGCACGCTCTGCAATCGTGGGCGATCTCGACGAGGAGTTCGCCACCTTCAAAGTTCCACAGCTTGGCGCGCGTGCCGCGCGGCGCTGGTATTGGCGTCAGACCATCTTGTCGATGGCCGCGTGTCTTCGAGCCGCCGCTGAGCGCTCGGCGGACCCGGAACAGGCACCGTTGCTCACGGTCGCCAACACGATGTGGCGCCGTGACGGTCTGGGTGCGGATCTCCGCTCGGCGCTGCGTTTTTGCGCGAGGAGTCCGCTGACGTCAGCCGCGGTGATCCTTACACTCGCGATTGGCGTCGCCGCCAATACCGCGCTGTTCTCTGTGCTGAACGCCACTTTGCTGAAAGAGCTTCCGATCGCGAACGCCGACAGGTTGGTTTCGATCGAGGAGAGAGAGGGTGGCTCGTTCACCTACCCCGAGTACCTCGCAACTCGCGCCACGCCCGGATTGCGGTCGGTGATCGCCGGCGGCAGGACGAGCACGTTGATGACCGATCCCAATGGCAAGCATCGAGTGGTCGTCCAATTCGTCACGGCCAATTATTTCGAGGCACTTGGGGTTCAGCCAGCAGCACGAGGACGGCTTCTGGAATCGAACGATGATCTGCCTGGCCGTGCGCCGGTTGCCGTCGTCAGTCATGCATTCTGGCGCAATCGCTTCGCCTCCGATCCCAACGTCATTGGCAGCAGCGTCAAACTGCACCACGCGTTCTTTACGATCGCTGGCATTGCGCCCGATGGCTTTGCGGGAACGCAGATTGGCTTCGCACCCGATTTGTGGGTTCCGTTGACCCGCGGTCCGCTGATCGAGAACAACCCGGCGATGCTTGGTCCAACGTCTGCCTGGCTCGGCATCGACGGCATCCTCGAACACCGTGATTCGGTCAGCGTTGTTCGGGACGCGTTAGCTGCGCGCTGGCGCGCTATCGGAACCCGTGACGAACCCGTCGTTCGGCTGATTCCCCGCGGACACGAGTGGGACAGGCGGGAGGGGGCGGCGGCCGATTCGGCGATGAAGCTGGTCTCCCTGTTCGTCGTGCTCATTCTGCTGGTCGGCTGCCTGAACGTCTCGAGCCTGCTGGGGGCTCAGGTTCATGATCGCCAGAGGGAACTGGCGATTCGAGCGTCGCTTGGCGCAGGACGCCTTCGTCTGCTGCGACAGCTGCTCGCCGAACACCTCCTTCTCGCGGCGCTTGCTGGAATTGCCGGTGGAACGCTGGGCGTCTTGATTGCGCGGACGCTGGCGTCGGTCATGGGCACGCGACTGACGCCAGGCGATCTCGATGTCAGCTTCGATGCACGCGTACTGTTCTTCACCATCGCCATATCTTTGATTACCGGATTGTTCGTTGGGGCGCTTCCCGCATTGCGATGGTCGAAGGTCGACCCGCTTGGAATCCTGCGATCTGGAAGTACGGGAGTGAACCGGGTGTTCCGTTCTTCGGGACTGTGGTGGTTGATTCCCGGCCAGGTTGCGCTGGGCACGGTCCTTTTGACGTCGGCGGGAGTTCTCGTCAAGACGGTCCACGAGTTGAAGGCAGGCATTGCACTGTCAGCGCCGGAGCGGATCTGGTTTGCCGATCTGCAAATGGACACGATGCCTTCAACCGTGGCCGCGTTCGATGACTTTCAAGCGAACTTCCGCGCGCGTGTGACCGAGATGCCGGGTGCCGAGGCCGCCGGTCTGGCTACCGGCCGCCCGCTCGCAACCATTCGCCGCGGCCCGTTGCGCGTCGAAGGGATGACGACGGTTCCGAAATCACAGCCAATGCCGTGGGGACCGCCGCCGCCACCGCCGCCACGCGGAGCTCCACCGCTCGAGAAGCTTTGGATCGTTAGTAACGACTACGTTACTCCTGGATTCTTCCCTGCCATGGGGCTGGCAATTCTCAATGGGCGCGATTTCACCACGGCCGATTCCGCCTCGGCACCGCGCGTGGCGATCGTGAATGAAACTCTGGCGACTCGCGCGTTTGGGAACGCCAATCCCATCGGACGACGCGTCTCGTGGGCCGAGCGATCGAAATTCGACATCACGATTGTCGGCGTGGTCCGCGATCTACGCAGCGAGGATCTGCATCGGGCCGCGCCTGATGCGATCTTCTTCCCGTTGGCACAAATTGCAGCAACGGACACGAGGGACATCACCGCCACCGGCGCGCTCGAGCCGATTGATGTGAGAATCGTTCTGCGCTCGCGTCCGGGGCAGCACTTCACCCGTGAGCAGATCGCGCGGCAGGTGCGCGAGTTCGATCCCGCACTCTTCATCGATCGTGTGTGGACGTTCGACGAAGAAGCAGGCCTGGCGTTGCGTCAAGAACGCCTTCTCGCGTGGCTCGGATCCAGCTTCTCCGCGATCGCGCTCGCGTTGTTGATCGTCGGCCTGTACGGAGTCCTCGCCGCCGCGGTCGTCCGAGGCCGCCGAGAACTGGGAATCCGCCTCGCCCTTGGCGCCACGCCGCGATCGCTTCGTGCGATGGTCGTCGGCCGGAGCGTGGGAGTGATTGCCGTCGGGCTCCTCTTCGGTTTGCCCCTCTCATACGCCTTCATCCGGACCTTCACGCAACTGCTTTATGGTGTCGCGCCGATTGAACCGCTCGTCGTTGCTGCGACGATCTCGACAGTGGTCGCGACTGCGATTCTCGCGGCTTACGTTCCCGCCCATCGGGCGGCCGGCGTCGACCCTGTCGTGGCGTTGCGGATGGATTAGCGGCGTTCAGTCGCAGGACGCCGGTGCGCTCGGTACCGCAGTGCGATGGTGGATGCGCAGGGAGAGATGCCGATCGGGTATCGGCATCTCAAGATACATTCTGAGTTGACCCCGGTCGACTTGGTCGAGCACAGCCTGGCGTTGCGCCAGGTAATAACTGGTGATGTCCAGAATCGCCGGCTCAGATCCTATGGGCGTCAGCAGCAGCACCTTGGTTGCGGCACCGAGCTCCGTGCCCCTCGCGCCGCCAATCTCAAACGGCGAGCACGGCAGCCCGGACGGCGGTCCTAACTCCCAGCGAAACAGCGCCGGCGACAGTTCGTTACTCTGACCCACGATCGCTAACCGATCGTCCGGTTTCAACTCGGCTCGAATCGAATCCAACGCGGCGCGAAGCGTTGGATTGTCGGTGTAGTTCTCGAACGCGATAGTCCGGAAGCGTTCGTCGACGACCACCGTCTTCGCTGCGAGCACTCCGACGCCCAACACGATCGGCGCGATCACCAGTCCACTGATGCGCCTCCACCTCGACCCGGCCAGCCATCGGCCGGTTTCGCTTGCGACGGCAATGCACAGGAGAACCACCGTCAGCAACAGAAATCGCGGAAAGCGTGTCTGATGGATCGCGATGACGATCAACTGGATGGGGATCGCAAGGATGAGCCATTTCATCAGCGGCGGTTGCCGTCGATATTGCAGAGCGGCAATCACGAACAGACCCGCGATGCCGATCAGGACCCACTCACGATAGAAGTAGTCGTGACGGAGCGTGTCGAAGTAGATCAGCATGCCGTTCCGAATGGACGACTCACCGAGCGGGCGGTTGATGACGAGGTTGAAGAAGTCACGAATGTGGTTCGGGTACGGCGACGCAAGCCAGACGACAACCGGAAGCGCGAACCAGATGAGCAGCGGACGCACACGCGGATCGGCGGCGACAAGACGTTCCCACGGGATTCTCCGCTGATGATGCAGGTACCACAGCCGCGCCAGGAGTAAATACAGCACGACGTGTCCACTATTGCCGATCGTATGAACTGAAACTCGCGTCCCCGCCAGGTGAAACTCGAACCCGCCCGTGCGCATCACGATCAGTAATCCTGCGAGATACAGCGTCAGCAACCAGACTGTCGGTGACGACAGCGCAAGTCGCGTCCATCGGCGAAGATCGTCGAGGCTGCGTGGGCGATCCAGCCACTCGTAGATCGCGAGCGGCACGACGAGAAGAAAGAAGTAGTTGTATTTGGTGAAAAACAGCACCGTCAGTGACACAGCAAAGCCGCGCGCATTCGAGGGGGCCGGGTTTTGACGATGGGCCACGTACGCAAGAAGGACGACGAGCTGGGCCGCGGCGCCGACGATCTCCGTCATCGTCACTGAGGCGTACGCGAGCAGATAGGGCGAGGACACCAGCAACGCGACAAAGAAGGCCGCGGGCAGCAGTGCCGCCTCGCGCCATTGACGCCATAACACCGCGCAGCCAAGTACGCCGGTCAGAACAAATGCAGCGAGGGCGCTACGCAGGCCCGATTCGATTCGACCGCCAAAGGACAGGTAGAACGGAACCTGGTAAATCGAAAGTACGGGCGGCCAATAGCCCTGAAGCCACAGATCCCACAGCAGCCGATGGATCTGGCCGGTCACGAGCAGGTGGTAATCCTCCCAACCGTGATTCAGGTGCGTGGCGAGGTCCCAGCGCGGCAACAGTCGTTGGCTCGAGACGATGTGAATAGTGTGCCGATCGACGAGCCGGACGACGTAGAGCAGAACGGCAGCCGCGATAGTGACGAGCGCAACGAAGACGAGCCGACGCGACCAGCTCACGTGGTCATGGTCACGGCTTGTCATCGACCTAGTCGCCAAGCGCTCGGTCGATCTGTCGGATGAGATCGTCGTACTCGGCGAGGAGCTTCGGCTCCATGAAGACGGCATCCCCGTAGTAGGTCTCAGCCGCCTGCGCGAAGGCGTCGAAGTTGTCCCTCATCGGGATGAGATACATGGCCTGAGTCATCCCGCGCGTGAATTCATTGAAGACCTTCTGCACGTTGTAAGCATGGGAAAGTGCAAAGGCGAGATCAGGATCGACGTAGGTCAGTGCCTGCGTCGTCAGTGCCAGGTCCCAGGCGGTCTGGTCGAACGTCACGAACCGCAGCCCCTGAATCGTCACGTCGGCAGTATTCCTGGATTTGTGATCCCTGGAAAGATAGGCCTGAAGCTGCTTCAACAGGTT
>Ga0207701_10000304_pt1 | contig 50902 bp, 42 predicted proteins | sample KBSSwiSSwithPhiX_FD_184294 | JGI IMG/M metagenome (GOLD analysis project Ga0207701, IMG submission 184294) | Switchgrass rhizosphere bulk soil microbial communities from Kellogg Biological Station, Michigan, USA, with PhiX - S5 (SPAdes) (version 2) | ecosystem: Environmental > Terrestrial >... | reverse complement strand
GAGCCATAGGACGCGCCGGCCGCCGTTCTCGTTGCGGACGAGGCCGACGAATGTCGCGACCGCCCCACAATCCGCCGACGACACGATGCTGGAGACGGTAGTGACGTCCAGCGGATCCGACGTCACACGGAACCGGGGGTCCGACATCGCGTTTCAGTATACCCCGCGCCAGAAGTGATTCAGCGGGCCGTGCCCGGCGCCGAGTCCCGGCGCGTGCCGGATCGCGCCGTCAAGATATTCCCGCGCCGCCTCAATCGCGTTGCGGTCGGGTTGTCCGAGGGCGAGATTGGCCGCAATGGCCGACGAGAGTGTGCACCCGGTGCCGTGCGTGTGCGGCGTCACAATTCTTCGCCGCCGGATCTCGAATCCGCCACCGTGCATGCACGCGACATCAACGGAATCGGCACCCTCGAGGTGCCCACCCTTGACGAGTACGACGCGCGGTCCGGCTCTCAGGATCCGTTCACCGGCTGTTCGCATATCGTCGACCGATCGGATGGTCATCTCGGCGAGGACTTCAGCTTCCGGGATATTCGGCGTGACGACGTGGGCGATCTGAAGCAGCTCCGACCTCAGTGCCGCAACGGCATCGACGTCGAGCAGGCGATCGCCGCCTTTTGCGACCATGACCGGATCGACGACGACCTGCGGCAGATCGAGCGCGCGCACGGCGGCCACAACCGCTTCGACGATCGCCGCGTTTGCCAGCATGCCGATCTTGACGGCGTCCGCACCGAGATCGCCGACGACCGTTTCGATCTGCGCGGTCACGAGATCGGCAGGGATCGCCTCCCACGAGACGACGCCGCGGGTGTTCTGTGCAGTGACCGCGGTGATCGCCGTCGTTCCGTACACCCCATGGGCGGCGAACGTCTTCAGGTCTGCCTGGATTCCCGCGCCGCCGCCGGAATCGCTGCCGGCTATGGTCAGAGCTGTCTTCATGGGTTCAACCTAGCCGTACGTGTAGGGCGGGGTCTTTAGACCGGCGCCTGGAGCGACGGCGCTACACGTCCCTGTCGGCCAATAGTACAATCTCGCGCTATGCAGAATTCGGTTGGGCTTCCAGGGACGCTGCTGACACACACCGTCGCGGGCGCGCGAATGGAGGGCGCGATCCGCGCCGCTTCCGTTGCGCTATTGGCCGCGCTCACCGCGGCCGCCGCACAGATCAGCATTCCGCTACCGTTCACGCCCGTGCCACTGACGCTGCAACCGATGGTGGTCCTGCTTGGAGGCGCGGTCCTTGGTCCGCGACTCGGCATGTCTGCGCAGATTCTCTATCTCCTGCTCGGGATTGCGGGATTGCCCGTCTTTGCCGTCTCGCCGGTCCTTCCGCAGGGCGCGCTGCGTTTGATCGGGCCAACCGGCGGCTATCTGATGTCTTATCCCTTTGCCGCATTTGTCGCTGGATGGCTCGCCGAGCAAGGACTCGATCGCCGCTATCTCACATCGTTGTTGGCGATGACATGTGGCCTCGCGCTGATCTTTCTTGGTGGCGTGCTGTGGCTCGCGCTTTTTGCGCAGGGCGCGGTCGGATTGAACGCCGCGCTGCGCGCCGGCCTCTACCCGTTCCTTCCTATCGATATATTCAAGCTGCTCGTCGCCGCCGGGATTACGCCCGCGCTGTGGCGCGCAATCACTGATCACTCGCGATTCGCGTGATTCATTTCACATATCCCAGGCTGCGAAGCCGGTCGATCATCTCCTGATCGAGCGGCTGTCCCGACCGCTCCGTGTTCTGCAGTGACGGGGGTCCGTAGGTCGCCACCTGCCTGATCGGGTAACGCCGCACAAAATCTGGGGCGAAGAGCGCAAGGAGTGGCGCGCCGGGCAGCTCGCGGCTGATCGGGACGCCGAGCGTGTGCAGGATCGTTGGCGCAACGTCGAGGGCTCGCGCCTGTACGTCGCCGCGGGCCGCAATCTTCCCGGCGATTCCGAGCAAGCCGGCGGCTTCGGCCACGACGCGCCCGGGCTGGGTCAGAACGATCACCATCTCAGCGTCTCCAGGACGCACCACGTCTGCCAGGAGGCGATCGAGGAACACGTTGTAATCGCGAAGTGCGCCAACACGCACCGAGACATCGGACGGCGCGAGCGCCGTTTCGCGAGCACCGAGCAGCGCATTCTGCGCGATGTCCAGCCCCGGTAAATAGACGGCGCTCAGATCCGGTGCCTGGAGCGAAACTTCGTGCAGCAACTCGAGCTGCATCGCGTCGAGTTCGGCGGAGCGCATGAGGATCGTGCGGATTTCAGGCGGCCCCCACTCCAGGGCTGCTGCCGCTGCATGCGCACGCGCCAGCGCCCTGCCGCGTATCCCGCTCCAACGCCCTTTGAGTCGCTCATAGATCGCCGCCGGCGCGATCTCCGCGTCCAGCGCACCGCCGCGATCGAGGCGCAGTAGCGCGCGATCGCTGAGAATCACCGCGCCGTCGCCAGCTGACGCCGCAGGCCAGGTGGCCCACCAGTTGACGACGGTGGTTCGGAGGCCGGCATCTGCGGCAACCTCCCACATGGTTTTCGACTTGCGTTCGTGGCCGCTGGCAATTGATGGCCGTGTGAGTCGTAGCAGATCGGTGGCGCCGCGGAGCGAGCGCCCAAGCCTGGATTCGGTTCTGCCAGCCATCGTTCCCTGCACGCCGGCGACACGTCGCGTTTCCAACTCGGTGACGCCGTGAACAGCAGGAGGCTGACCAGTGGCAATCGTCGTCCACACACGAGCCGGATCGCGCGACGCGTTCGTCTCGTCCAACGCGAGTTGGGCCCGCGCTGCTCCCCTGAGTGCGAGCGAGAGAGCGGGCAAGCGGCCGGCTCCGGCGAGTTCGTCGACGACATGCGGGTCGATGCCATCGATGGCGACGACTTTCACTCGTAATCCACTCGACACCACGGCGAGAGCTGTGCGCGTTGCCGCGACCGGTTCGCGAGGAGCCGTAACCACGAGCAGCGAAGCCGCGCCCGCGAAAGCGACGATCCCGGCAAGCACGGTAGCCATCCACGACCGCGACGATGAGGAGCGGCGGATTTGCGGTGCGGCGTCAGTGTGACGGGACATGGCGACGGCGAATGCGGCAGAGCTCGTGACGTGACCAAGCAACAGGCTGATCCCCACCGCCACAGTGAGCGCGAATGCAGTCCAGATCGGCGCGTTCCAGCCAAACCCCGCGTTTGCGCTGCGCCACCACAGCGTGAGATACGCGAGACAGGCAACCGCCATGATCGCGCCGGCCACTCGTGAAAGCTGCCGCGCGCGTTCGGCGACTCGCGCCGCCGCCAGCGTGGCGACGGCAAGGCTGATCGCGAAGGTGGCGAGAAAAATGGCGGCGCCGAAGAAAACGCCAAGGTAAATCGCGATCACGAACGCGTCGCGTGGGCCGGTGACGAGTCCTGGCACGCGCCCATTCAGTCCGATCGCCGCGGCAGGACCGAGGAGGATGGCAGCAAGCGCGCCGACGCGAACGGCGGCGAGAAGCGCAATGATCGACGGACGTCGACGATCTGTCGCCGGACCAAGGACGAAACGATTGACCCCCGCGTCGAGATAACCCATCGACCGCAGCCGCTGCCGCAGTTCGTCGACGTGGAGCTCCTCGGGCGTCTCCTTCACGGTGTCATTACCAGCTTCGGCCGGCGACGAATTGCGACAACTCACGAAGCCGATCGGCGCGTTTGCCGAATGGCTCGAGCGCCCGGTCGGCGGTCTGGCAGAGTTCCAGGGCGAGTTGCCGCGCCCCGTGAATTCCGCTGAAGGAAACAAACGTCGTCTTCTTGAGGTCGGCGCGGACAGCCTTGCCCGTATCCCTGGGATCACCCTCGACGTCGAGGAGGTCATCGATGATTTGAAAGGCGAGGCCGAGATTCTTGGCGTAGGCGGAGAGCGATCGAATGATATCGGAGGATGCGCCGGAAACCACCGCACCGGCGGTGGCCGCCGCGCTGAACAGCGCGCCAGTCTTTCCGCGATGAATGCGCTCGAGCGTTTCGAAGCTGATTTGCTGATCGGTCGCGAGCAAGTCGGTGGCCTGGCCGCCAATCAAGCCGTCGCCGCCGATGGCATCTGAAAGAATCGTCGTCAGACGACCAGAGATCGCCGGCTCGTAGGTTCGCGCGACGGTTCCATACGCGAGATTCAGCAGACCGAATGCCGCCAGGATCGCGATCGCTTCACCGAACTCCAGGTGATTCGCCTTTTGCCCTCGACGAAGCGGCGCGTCGTCCATCGACGGGAGATCGTCCAGGATCAGCGAGGATGCATGAACGAGCTCCATGACGGCCGCCGCGGTGATGGCACGGGCGCTCGTTCCGCCGCAGAGTTCCGCGGCCAGGAGCGTGAGCACAGGACGGACGCGTTTCGATGGCGCGCGCACGGTATACGCCATCGATCGCGACACCACCGTCTGGTCGTCTGGTATCAGCCGATCGAGCTCCGCGTTGACGAGGGTTTGGTAAGCAGCGAAAAAGGGGGGCGCCGCGATCATGGGCGCGGCTTCTCGAAGACCAGCATGTACTGATACTTGAGGAATGTCTCGCGAGAACGCAATACGAGCCCCGCCGCCTGTGCGTCGCGAATCACCGCTTCCGGATCGACGCGCTCTTCCATCGCCGGACCCGGACCGCCGCCATCTTTCTTGAAATCAACAATGCCGATGCGGCCCGTCGGCTTCAAGGACTTGACGAGGTTGGTCAGCAGAGCGACGGGTTTCTCCGCCTCATGGTAGGCGTCGCAGATCAGAACAGCGTCGACAGGTCTCGGAAGGCGCGGATCGGTATCGGTGCCGAGGACGGTCTCCACGTTTTTGAGGCCCAACCGATCGACGCGAACCTTGATCGCCTGAATCATCGGCTTCTGAACATCTTCGGCATAGACGCGGCCGTTGGGTCCGACACGATTGGCGAGACGGATCGTGAACCAGCCGCTTCCCGCTCCAAGGTCCGCGACAATGCTTGCTTCGCCAATTCCCATGATGTCCATGATCTTGCCGGGCTGTTGCCACTCATCACGGTCCGGCGCTTCCAGTTCACTGAGATCCTCCGGCTTGAAGAGCCTTGTGTGCTGCGCCAGAGGCGCCGCCGCGGTCACCGCGAGCAGCACGACGACGACGGCGAGGTTTGGCAGGCGCGTCATTGTTTTTTCGAGCGCGGTCTCGCGGCGCGCGACGATGACGCCGCGGCCTTCTTGTGACCGGGGATGCCTGGCGAGGTCATCACGGTCGGCGACAGGATCTCGTCGAGCTGACGATCGGGGAGGAGCTTCCGCTCCCGAACGAGGTCTCGGATTGGCCGTCCGGTTTTGACCGACGTCTTCGCGATCTCCGCCGTCGCAGCGTATCCAATGTACGGACTTAGCGCCGTTGCCACCGCGGTGCTGCGATCGAGCAGCACCCGGCATTGCTCCTCATCCGCTCGCGTTTCAGCGACGCATCGATCGTGCAGCACTCGCATGGCGTTGGTCAGAATGCGGGTCGCATGAATACCGTTCCACGCAATCACTGGCATCATGACGTTGAGTTCGAGCTGTCCGGCGTCAGAGGCCGCGAGAATCGTCGAATCGCACCCGTAGACCTGAAAGCACACCTGGTTGACCATCTCGGGAACCGAGGGATTCACCTTGCCGGGCATGATTGACGATCCCGGTTGCACCGCCGGGAGCTGGATTTCCGCCAAGCCAGCACGCGGACCACTGCTCAGCAATCGTAGATCCGACGCGACCTTGTTGACCTCGACAGCGAGACGACGGAGCGCGGCGGAGAACGCCAGTACATCTCCCATGCTCTGAGTCACGCGAAACCTGTTCGCAGCAGGGCGGACGGGTTGATCGGTGTAGGCCTTCAACCGATCCACCGCGTGCTCGGTGTAGTCGTCGCCGGCGTTCAGGCCGGTTCCCAGGGCCGTTGCGCCGAGGTTCAGTTCGAGAAGCTGTTTCGCGGCGGCTGCGACGCCATCTGCCGCATGCTCGATGTTTGCGGCGTATCCGCTGAATTCCTGTCCGAGCGTGATCGGAACGGCATCCTGCAGGTGCGTACGGCCTGTCTTCAGCACATCGGCGAACGCGCGACTCTTGTTCGAGAGCCCCCTTGCCAGATGCGCCGCCGCTTCGACCAGCGGCCCGACCATCGAGAGAAGCGCCAGCCGCGTCGCGGTTGGGAACACGTCGTTGGTCGATTGACTCATGTTGACGTGATCGTTGGGGTGCACGCGATCGTACAGTCCGCGTTTCGCGCCCAGCAGTTCGGCCGCGCGGTTGGCCAGCACTTCGTTCGTGTTCATGTTGTGCGAGGTGCCGGCACCCGCTTGATAGACGTCGACGACGAACTGATCGCGCAGTTTGCCGCTCAACACCTCATCGGCGGCGCGCACGATCGCGCTGGCGACATCACGCGGCAGTCGTCCCAGTGCGGTATTGGCTTCGGCGGCGGCTTTCTTGATTTGGACGGTCGCGACAATCAATTCCGACGGGGCGGTGAGGCCGCTGATCGGAAAGTTCTCCACCGCGCGCCGGGTCTGCGCGCCGTAATACGCGTCGGCCGGAACCCGCACATCGCCGAGAGGATCTCGCTCGATGCGGAACTTCATACCTCTCGCGGATTATACTGCCGTCATGCTTCCCCATTTTCTCGACAGCGTCGTTCAGCTGATCACGCGAACATCGACAGACTTGCCGCCCGACGTGCGCGCCGCCATGGGACTGGCCGTGCGTAGCGAACAGCCGGAAACGCGGGCAGGCCAGGCGCTGACGATCATCGCCCAGAACATCGATCAGGCTGCCTCGTGCGAAGGGCCGATTTGCCAGGATACGGGGATGCCGACCTTCGAGGTCAGGGTTCCGGTTGGCGCCAACCAGATATGGCTTCGCAGTCAAATTCGGGCGGCGGTCGCGGAGGCGACCAGGCGCGGCAAGCTGCGGCCGAATTCAGTTGACTCGATCACCGGCGAAAACTCCGGCGACAATCTCGGCCCTGGCACACCGATCATTCACTTCGACCAGTGGGACGCGTCCGACATCGAAATCAAACTGATATTGAAAGGCGGCGGCTGCGAAAACACCAACGCGCAATATGCGCTGCCGACCGATCTCGATCATCTTGGCCGAGCAGACCGGACCCTGGAGGGCGTGCGCAAGTGCATTCTCCACGCCGTCTGGAAAGCGCAGGGCAAGGGCTGCAGCCCGGGCGCGGTCGGTGTCTGCGTCGGCGGCGATCGCACATCCGGCTATCTGCATGCCAAGGAGCAACTGTTTCGCACGCTCGACGACACCAATTCGGATCCGCGACTGGCGGAGATCGAGGCGGCGGTGATGAACGACGCGAACAAATTGTCGGTCGGTCCGATGGGCTTTAGTGGCACGACGTCGCTCATCGGCTGCAAGATTGGTGCGCTCAATCGGCTCCCCGCCAGTTTTTTTGTTTCCGTCGCGTACGACTGCTGGGCGTTCCGTCGTCTCGGCATCAAAGTCGACGCGACATCCGGCAGCATCACCGACTGGCTGTATCGGACTGGGACGAAACCGTCGCAGCCCATGTTGTCGCCGGAGGCGGTGGCAGCGGGATTCCCACGAACCGGGCGAGAGGTTTCACTCCGCGCGCCGATCACCGACCAACAGGTCCGTGCGCTGAAGGTTGGCGACGTGGTGCTCATCTCCGGACCTGTCTTCACCGGTCGAGATCAGGTACACGCCTACCTGATGAAAAATGATCCGCCCGTCGACTTACGCGGGTCGGTTCTGTATCACTGTGGCCCGGTGGTCGTGAAGGATGCGCAGGGCGGGTGGCAGGTGACCGCCGCGGGGCCGACAACGAGCATTCGCGAGGAGCCGTATCAGGCTGAGATCCTGAAGCGATACGGAGTGCGGGTGGTAGTGGGCAAGGGCGGAATGGGCGCGAAAACACTTGCCGGTCTCAAGGAATCGGGAGGTGTTTACCTGAACGCGATTGGCGGCGCCGCGCAGTTCTACGCGCGCTGCATCGATCGCGTCACCGGTGTGTCGCTCATGCAGTTCGGAACGCCGGAAGCGATGTGGCATCTCGAGGTCCACGACTTCCCGGCGATCGTGACGATGGACTCGCATGGCAACAGCCTGCACAAGGATGTCGAAGAGGAGTCAGGCGCAGTACTCGAGACCTTAAGATAGCGCTTGACCAAATAAGTCGCCGAGCGTCTTTGCCGCGTCTCTGGCATTCTTGATGTGAATCCGCACTGTTCGCCGGTCGTGCGCTTCCAGGGTCTCCGTATCCCCGAGGGCCTGCGCACGTTTCAGCACGGAGAAGGTGTAGCCGGCTTCCGGAATCTCAGTGTTCGTTTCGTCGTCGGCGGTAATGACGAACGCAACGAGCGTGTTCGGTCCCCCCTTGTGGAACTGCCCGGTTGAGTGCAGATATCGCGGGCCGACACCAAACGTGCTTGCGGACCGCGTGCGGGCGCGGATCGCGGCACGGATGTTGGCGATCGTTGATTGTGCGCCGCTGTCGCCAGCCAGGTAGGACAGGAATGCCACGTAATCACTCGCTCCCAGCGAGCTGATGGCCGCCCGCACGACGTCCGCCGGCGACTGACCGGAGAACTTCTTGCTGAATACTGTGACCGCGTCGCTCTCAGCCGTCGCTCCCGGCTGTGGCAGCCGGCCGTTGGCGGCGTAAGCCGCGAGCAACGACTTCGTCTTGTCCTTGGCCTCGGCGACATTCGGCTCATCGAATGGATTAATCCGAAGAACCGCGCCGGCAATCGCGGTGGCGAATTCCCAGCGGAAGAATTCGGACCCGAGATCGTCGATTCGCGTTGTGAGACGGAGCAGGGGGTGGCCCGCGACTTCCAGCGCGCGCAGCTTGTGTGGGTCCGGTTCGTCCACTTCGGTCGCAAGAGCGACAAACGCTCGGTCGTCTCCATACTCGTCCGGACTCCCGAGCGGTTCATCGACCACGGGGAGCGTCCCGGTGCCATGCTTGCCCGTGCTCTCCGCAATCAACTGCTCGATCCAGAGGCCGAGCGAGGCAAGGCGTGGAGACAGCGCGACGGTGAGTTTGTTGCGTCCGTCGTTGATTGCGGCACCGATGAACGCGCCGAGTTCGAGCCCAGCGTTGGTGTGGTTCTCCTGGCGGCATCCGTCCGCCATGACCTTTCCCGCAGCCGCGAGCTTGGTGACAGGCGCACCGATCACGGCCGCGGGAACCAGGCCAAACAGCGACAGCGCCGAGAAACGGCCGCCGATATCGGCCGGGTTCACAAAGATGTCGCGGTAGCCGCGCGATTGCGCAAGCTTCTGCAGTGCCGTGCCCGGATCGGTGATCGCGACGAAATGGCGGCCCGCATGCTGGCCGAGTGCCGCGGCCATGTGCGCCCAGAAGAAACGCTCCATCGACGCGACTTCAACCGTTCCTCCGCTCTTGCTGGCGACGATGAACAGTGTTTCGCGAGGATTGCACTGGTTGGCGGCGGTGGTAATCGCCTTCTCGTCGGTCGTGTCGAGAACTGTCAGACGCGGATAGTCCTCTGAGATGCCAAACACCGACGCAATCACTTCTGCGCATAAACTGCTGCCCCCCATTCCGAGGAGATACGCGCTGCGGATTCCATCTCCCTTGACCGCATTCGCAAATGAAATCACACGACTGAGTTCTGACGCGGTCGTGTGCGCGACATCAAGCCAGCCCAAACGAGTCTGTATGGACTTCGCGTCGGCGCTGCCGGGTGCGGCGCCCCACACGCTGATGTCGCGATCCCATATGCGCTGGACTGACTGTTGATGAATGAGCGAATCGGCGGTGTCGATGGATGCGGGATAATGTATTTTCATGGTTGAGGTTGCGGGAAAATGCCCAGCTCGCATGGGTTTGACCGGTCCAGTATCAATCGGTCGGGCCGGCGGAGACAAGCGGACGGCTGAAGGCGTCTAAACCTAAGAAGACGCACAGCTTAGCAGGGATGACTATTTGCCCGCGCGGCGGTGGTCCGTTGAAAGAGCTCGATTCCCCAGTATAATTAACGAGTATTCCAGTTTCGGGAGAACCCATTACATGATCAATGTCACTCCGGCGGCGGCATCGAAGATCACCGAGTTGCTGACCGATGAAAACAAGCTTGAGGCTGGTCTTCGCGTCTTCGTTCAGGGCGGCGGGTGCTCCGGCTTCCAGTATGGGCTCATGATCGACGAAGGCGAAGGCGATGCGTCGACCGATGCCGTCATCCAATCCAATGGTGTGAAACTATTGGTCGATCCGATCAGCGCGCGATATCTCCGCGGCGCCGAAGTCGACTTTGTCGACAATGTCACCGGTGGCGGATTCACGATCAAGAACCCAAACGCGAAATCCACCTGCGGCTGCGGTTCGTCGTTCAGCGTGTAGGAAAGTCAAGGACAGGCGGTGAACGGTTCGCGCACTATGGAACCAGCCGCCTTTCTCGATAGCCTTCGTCCCGCCGGTAGCAAGCGCTCGAGTAAACGCGATCTCATTGTCAATGTCTTCCTCCGTCAGGAGGGGCATCTGACTGCCGAGGACCTGGTCGAATTGATTCGACGCGAAGAGTCCTCGCGCTCCGATCCATCGGTGGCGACGCCGGGGATGAGCCGTGCCACGGTCTACCGGACACTGCAGTGGATGGTTGACGCGGGGATCGCGCGGAAAGTGGATTTCGGCGAGGGGCGATTCCGCTTCGAACATTCGTACCGGCATCCCCGTCATTTTCATCTCATCTGCAAGTCTTGCAATCGTTCGTTCGAGTTCCTCAGCTCCGATATCGAATCGTTGCTCGAAGAAGTTGCGGCGGCGCGCAATTTCACCGCCCGTCAAAGCGTGCTGCAGATTCATGGCACCTGCGAATCGTGTCGCACCGGGCGCGCGTCGCCGGTCGAAGGCGGCACGGCCGAACTGGTATTTGCGCGGGATGCGTTGCGAATCGCCATCGCGACCGAGCGCAGCGGCCTGGAGTTCTACACGCGTGCCGCATCGATCGCCCGCGACAGCCGCGGACGCCGGGTATTCGAAAAACTCGCGACCGAGGAACAGGAGCACCTTGCCACGCTCGAGAAGCGCTATCGGGATCTGTTGCAGCAGGATCCGCAGCTCGAATCGCGGCCGACGTTCCTGTTTTTCAAAGGGGCGGCCAATGGTCTCTTTGCCGCGGCCACTGATCGGCTGGCCAACGGCGTCGACGATCGTCAGGCGCTGATGATTGGGATCAAGTGCGAACGCGGGTCGTATCGGTTCTTCAAGCGCTACGGTGAGAAATTCGAGGATTCGGAAGGAAAGAAGATCTTCCTCGAATTCGCCGACGAGGAGCGGGCGCATCTCGAACTCTTGATTCGCGAATACCGATCGCTGGTCGAACGACAACGCCGCCGCCGCGCTCGCCGCATCACCAAACGGCGCCCGCGACGACAGCCGCTCGCGCTCTCTTGATCGATCTCCACCTGCATACCACCGCATCGGACGGGCTCCTGCGCCCGTCGGTGCTGGTCACGCGCGCAGCAGAGTGCGGGCTGCGCACGATCAGCGTCACCGATCACGATACGTGTGCCGCATTTCCAGAGGCGAACGAAACTGCGCGCCGGCTCGGCGTGCGATTGATACCCGGCGTCGAGATCACGGCGGTCGAGGAAGGCCGCGACGTGCACATGCTCGCGTACTTCGTCAACCCCGAGAGCGACGCCTTGAGCCAGTTCCTGCACGCGCAACGCGCCCAGCGTCTCGAACGTGTTCGACAGATCGTCGATCGCCTTGCCGCCCTGGGATATGTCGTAGACGTTGGCTGGCTTGCCGCCGAAGCCGGTCAGAGCATTGGCCGGCCACAGATCGCCGATGCGCTCGTACGTGCCGGACACACCTGCGATCGCGACGATGCGTTCGCGCGCCTGCTGGGTGTCGGCAAGCCTGCGTTCGTGGCCAGACGCGGTCCGGCGCCCGAAGCTGTTCTCACCGTGGCACGCGCCGCCGGCGGACTCGTGTCGATGGCTCATCCCGGGTTGACTGCGATGGACCATCTCGTCCCGCGGCTTGCCGCCGCGGGGTTGCAGGCGCTCGAAGTGCGCCACAGTGATCACGATGACGAGACGGAAGACCGTTATCGCCAACTGGCCGCCGAGCACGGACTCGCGGTCTCAGGCGGATCGGATTATCACGGCGACGTCGGCCATCGGGCCACCTCGCTCGGACGCGTCACGTTACCGGTCGAGGATCTCGCGGCGCTGGAGGCGCGGCGCCCATGACCGGCGAGCCCATCCTGGAGATGCGCCGTGTTATCAAGAGCTACAACGCGCTTCGTCCTCTACGGATCGCCCAACTCTCGATCGTGGCGGGTGCCCGCGTCGCGGTCGCGGGAATCGATGCGCCGGGCGCCGAAGTCATGTTGAATCTCGTGACCGGCGCGTCGCTGCCCGACGAGGGCGAGGTTCGTGTGTTTGGACGGACCACGTCGGAGGTGTCGGATGGCGACGAGTGGCTCGCCTCACTCGATCAATTCGGCATCGTCAGTGAGCGGGCGGTCCTGCTCGAGGGTGCGACACTGACCCAGAATCTTGCGTTGCCGTTCGCGCTGGAGATCGATCCGGTTCCACAGGACACGCTCGGGCGGGTCGAGGCGCTGGCCGACGAATGCGAGATCGCGCGTGATTATCTGACGCAGCGTGCCGGAGATGTTCCCGCGGCGGTGCGAGCGCGGGTGCATCTGGCGCGGGCAATCGCGCTCAATCCCAGGCTGTTGTTAATGGAACATCCGACCGCAACGCTCGAGGAAAGCGCGCGAGCGGCGTACGGCGACGTGATCGCCCGCGTGTGCGATCGACGAAGGCTGACGACGCTGGCGGTGACGCAGGATCTTCAGTTCGCGGCCGCGGCCGCGCACGAAACGCTGACGCTTGAAGGCGCCACCGGACGGCTCGTCGCCGCCCGGCGTTCATGGTGGCGCCGCTCCTAAACTACGAAAAAACACAGAACATTTGGCCACGGAAAAACACAGAAATTGGCCACGGAACAACACCGATGAACACGGATTCTATCTTAGGCGTCCCGAGCCACGCGCCGGCATCCCGTAGCCGTATTCACTGTTTCGTGATCACGCCACACGCCACCCTCGGGCCTCCGCTGACCCCCGATTTCGGTTCGCCGGTGATGCCCTGGTCGGGGTTTCCGTGAATGATGATCGCGCTGCCGTCGGCGTCAAACAACGACAACGGTCCATCGGACAATGTCACGCGGGTGGTCGATACTTTCATCGTCCCGCTGCCATTCGCACCGGCTTCCAGGTTTGGAATGTCGCCCATATGGAACGGGTGATTCGCGTCCGGATCCATGTTGCCGGATGGTCCGGGATCGAAGTGGCCGCCTGCGGCGGTGAAGTCCGGGTCGCATTTGCCAACCGCGTGCAGATGAACGCCGTGCACGCCAGGCTTGAGGCCGGAGACCGTTACCGTGATGTCCACGATCTTGCCAGTGCCCATGCTGCGCTCGGTGAAATCGGCGGTTCCCGAGATGCCTTCGCCCTTAATCGCGGCGCTGGCGTGCATGGGAGTCGTTGCGGCGGGTTTCGCTGCCGGTTGCGGCGCCTGCGCGTAGACGGCCACGCCGACAACGATCAGCGATGCAGCAAAGACCGGGACGTTTGAGAATCTCATTTCATCAGCCTCCTGATCGGCGATTGTAGATCGGCTCATGAACACGATGCGCAAACTCGTACTGTTCGATATCGATGGCACCCTCGTTCTCACTGGCGGGGCCGGCATTCGCGCGATGAACCGTGCATGCGAAGAGCTTGTAGGTCATCCGCATGCGCTCGAGGGGATTCCGGTGGCCGGCCGGACTGACCGGATCATTCTGACTGATGTGGTCACACGGGCGGGGCATTCACTGGACGATGGTTTGCTCGACCAACTGCGCAATCGCTACATCGCGCATCTTCGCACTGAGATCGAGCGGCCCGGCCGGCTGCAACCATTCGAGTCGCTCGGACCTCGCAGCGGCATCAAAGCGGTGATGCCGGGCATTCGCGAGTTGCTGGAAATCCTGGACCGCCGGTCCGATGTGCTGCTCGGTCTTCTGACCGGCAACTTTCAGGAAGGCGCTCGCATCAAGCTCGAGCATTTTGATTTGTGGCGGTACTTCCAATGCGGCGCGTTCGGCGATGATTCCGCCGACCGCAACGATCTCGTGCCGTTTGCGGTCGAACGCGCGCGACACTGCGGCCTGGACGACATCGAGCCGGCGCGCATTTTCGTCGTCGGCGATACGCCGCATGATATTGCGTGTGCGCGCGCCGTCGGAGCGGTGCCGGTTGGTGTCGCAACGGGCGGGTTCACGTCCGACCAATTGCGCGAGACCGGAGCGGACATCGTCTACGAGAACCTCGCGGACCATACGGAATTCCTGGTACTCATCGAAGGGTAGAATACGAACCGGGGAAGTGAACGGGGCCCGGTGGCCCTCCCGGTCTTCAAAACCGGTCGCTACCTACGTTCACGTGGGTGGGCTGGGTTCGACTCCCAGGCGCTTCCGCCAGCCTTCGCTCGCGCGAGCTTCGCCGAAGCGTGAGCTTCGGCTTGCAAGCCAACGATCAGATTGTAAAGACGGGATCCCGATCGGGCGGGGCTCACGCCCCGCCGTGGCGGGTGATGCGAGGAGTGGGCGTTAGCTTTCGATCAGCCGAACTTCGCCGGCGCGCGGTCCCTTGCCGGATTCTTCCGTGGTGAATTCGACGCGCTGGCCTTCGCGAAGCAGCTCGAACACCGCGCCGCGCACTGAGCTGCGATGAAAGAAGTGTTCGATTCCTCCTTCGTCGCGGATGAACCCGAACCCCTTGTCGATCAGAAGGCGAGCAATCGTCCCGGTCGGCATACCCGTGTCCTCCGATAAACGGCACCCCCGAGATCATCTCGTGGGCTTTGTCCAAGCTCGAAGGGGAAAAGGAGGGCCGGCGGAGGCGGCCCGCAAGTGCTCGGGGAGGCGCCGACGACCTGCCAATCCTGCCGCGCGTGCGGGAAGGGTGACCGCCGCACGCTGAGCTTGAAAGCGGGGCCAGTGTAGGGACTTCCGATCTGGAAGTCAAGACAACGACAAGGGTTAGGGTTACCCCCCGAACGAAGATTCTCAGGCCGGTTCTCGGCAGGGTCGTGGCAACGCTGCTGTCCAATCGCGGTCGACTTTCAAAACTGGAATTAGAATCTCGCGATGATCGCCGGGGTTATCCTCGCCGCTGGCCGATCGACCCGTATGGGGCGGCCCAAAGCCCTGCTGATCGCGCCTTGTGGCCGCACGTTTGTTGCGCGTCTTGTGAGCGCGCTCGCGGGTGGCGGGGTGGACGCGCCATTTGTCGTTGGGCGACCCGACGATGAGCAGTTGAGGTCGACGGTCGAGTCGCTCGATTCCGCCGCGCGGTGGGTCGAGAATCCCGACGCTGACGCTGGCGGTCAACTCTCGTCGTTGCAGGCGGGTCTCCGGAAAGCCGATCGTCCAGGCATTCGCGGATTGATGGTGGTTCCGGTCGATGCGCCCATGATAGCGGTCGAGACCGTCGCGACACTCATCGCCACCTTTAATGCGACCGGTGCACCAATCGTGCGACCGCAGTATCGAGGGCGCAACGGTCATCCCGTTGTATTCTCGCGGACGGTATTCGACGAGCTCCGGCGCGCCGATTCTGCAATTGGCGCGAAGGCTGTTCTTCGGGACCATCAGGACGCAATCGTGAACGTGGATGTGGACGACCCCGGTGTCGCCGGGGATATCGATACGCCTGAAGACTACGAGGGATTAGGGGTCAAGGCTTAGGGCTTAGGGCGGAAGCGGAAGGATCTGAACATGAAATCGACCGTGCTCGTCATTGCCGGGGCTGTTGTTGCATCCATCCCGGTTTACACGAGCCTTACAGCACAATCCAAACCAGCGCCCGCGCCTTTCGTCACTGAATGGCCGACCTACGGGCACGACTCCGGTGGACAGCGCTTCTCGCCGCTCACACAGCTGACACCAACCAATGTCGATCGCCTCCAGGTTGCGTGGGTGTATCACATGCGTCCGGCGGCAAGCGAGGCGGCGGCCGGTACCCCACCCACGCAGGGTCGTGGCGGCGGACGCGGCGGTTCAGGGTTTGCCTCGAGCGAGACGACGCCGATCGTCGTCGATGGCGTGATGTATCTGAGCACCCCTTACGGTCGCGTGGTCGCGCTGGACTCATCGACGGGACGCGAAGTGTGGAATTTCAGAGTGCCTGCCGGCAACGCGTCGACGCGCGGCGTCGAGTACTGGCCAGGTGATGGGCAAACGCCGCCGCAGATTGTGTTCGGCACAGGCGGTGGCCGTTTGTTTTCGTTGAACGCAAAAACGGGCGAACCCAATTCCGGATTTGGCGATCGCGGCAGCGTGGACTTGAATACGCCGGAGATCCTGCAGGGGCTGCAGGGAACCAATGGCCTCAGCTCTCCACCGACGGTTTACCGCAATCTGATCATTACGGGAGGTCGGACTCAGGAGAACCCGCCGCAGGGTCCAGCCGGCGACGTGCGCGCGTGGGACATTCACACCGGAAAACTGGTGTGGACCTTTCACTCGATTCCCCGCGCGGGCGAGAAGTACAACGACACGTGGGCGGGCGAAAGCTGGAAGAATCGATCGGGCGTCAACGTCTGGGGGTTCATTACGGTCGACGTCGAGCGCGGCATTGTCTACATGCCCTTTGGTGCGCCTTCGGTCGATCAGTATGGTGGCGATCGCGAAGGGGACAACCTCTTCGGCACTAGCCTCGTTGCGGCGGATGCAAACACCGGGAAGTATCTCTGGCACTTTCAAGTCGTGCATCACGACATCTGGGATGCGGATCTCTCTGGCGCGCCGGCGCTGATTGACGTCAAACAGGGGACCAGAACCATCCCGGCCGTCGCCGTCATCAACAAACCCGGACTGTTGTTTCTGCTCGATCGCGTTACCGGTAAGCCGATCTACGGTGTGGAAGAGCGCCCGGTCGCGCAAAGCGAAGTGCCGCTCGAGCGCGCGTCGAAGACGCAGCCGTTTCCGTTGAAGCCGGCACCGCTGTCACGGGTGACGATGAAGCCGGAGGATGTGGCAACGGTCACACCCGAACTCGAGGCGGCGTGCAGAAAACTCATGGAAGGCGTCCAGATGGGCGGGCCCTATCTGCCGCAGGGGTATAAACGGCTTCGCGTGCAGTTCCCCGGCAATCATGGTGGCGTCAACTGGGGCGGCACATCGTTCAATCCGCAGCTGGGATACCTGTTCGTCAACACCAACGAACTGGGGCAACTTGCCGGAATGATCGAGCGGGATGCGAAAGCCATTGGACCGGCGCAGGCGGCCGGGCAGGGGAATCGTCTGCATCCAGGCGGTCCCTATGAGGGCGTTCCAGGTGGCGGCCGCTTCGCCGCGATGAACATGATGTGTCAGCAGCCGCCGTGGGGGCAGTTGACGGCCGTCAACGTGAACACGGGTGAGTTTGCCTGGCGTGTGCCACTCGGCGTGACCGACAGCCTTGCGGCCGACAAACAGAAGACCGGGCGGCCAGGGAATGGAGGAACGATCGCGACGGCCGGCGGGCTGGTGTTTGTAGGGGCAACCGACGACGCGCGGTTTCGGGCTTTTGATGCGAAGACCGGCAAGGAAATGTGGACGCACAAGCTGGGCGGCGCGGCGTACGCGACGCCGAGCACCTATCAAGGCAAAGACGGCCGCCAGTATGTCGTGATCACGTCAACCGGCGGCAGCCTCCTGGGAAACGTACCCGTTTCCGACGACAGCGTGACGGCTTTCGCGTTGCCGCCGTCGAAGTGATCGCTCGCGGCGCGCGACCTTCAGATCTGTATTTTCGCGAACGACCACGCGCCCATCGCGAGAAACACCACGGCGACGACCGACAGAACTGCGGCATTGGTCGCGTAGCTGAAATGCGACGCGCCGATGAATGCGCCGCGCAGTCCATCGATTCCGTAGGTCAAGGGATCGATTCGCGTGGCGACAGCAAGACCTCGCGGGAGATTGTTCAATGGGTAGAGCGCGCCTGAGAGGAAGTAAATCGGCATCACCAGAAAGTTCATGATCAGTTGAAAACCCTGCATGTTCTGCAGGCGCGATCCGATCGTCGTTCCCAACGCGGCAAACACGATGCTGATGAACGCCATGAACAAAACCGCCATCGGCAGTGACGACAGATGCTGCGGACGAAAGCCGGCGATGAGGCAGATGATGATCACCAGCAGACCCTGAATCATCGAGACGGTCGCACCGCCCAACGTGCGGCCGATCATGATGTGCAGCCGGGGTACGGGAGCAACAAGCGTCTCTTTCAGGAAGCCAAACTGCCGGTCCCAGAGCAGTCCAATTCCCGAAAAGATCGACGAGAAGAGCACCGACATTCCAATCACGCCTGGCGCGACGAACTGGAGATAGCTGCCCTGTCCGGCTTTCTCGAAGACCGGCCCGAGCCCAAATCCCAGTGCGAGGAGATACAACAACGGTTGCCCGAGCGAGGCGATGATCTGCGCGCGCGATCGAGAGTAGCGCTTGAGTTCACGCAGCCACAGAATGTAAATCGCACTCATCTCATCGTCTCCACATTCGCGCCACCTGGCGCATCTGGTCGGCGGCATCCGCGCGTTCATCGCGAATGGTCGAACCGGTCAGCGCGAGAAACGCGTGCTCGAGCGAGTCCGTTTGTGTTTGTGCCTTGAGTTCCGACGACGATCCCTGGGCGACGATTCGGCCGTGGTCGATGATCGCGATCCGGTGCGCCACGCGATCGGCTTCATCCATGTAATGCGTCGTGAGGAAGACCGTGACCCGCTCGGTCTCGTTCAGGTGCTTGACGTGAGTCCAGAGCTGATTGCGGCTCTGCGGATCGAGTCCCAGCGTGGGTTCGTCGAGAAAGAGGATCTTCGGGGTGTGCAGGAACCCGCGCGCGATCTCGAGCCGGCGTTTCATGCCGCCGGAGAAGGTCTTGACCAATCCCTCGCGCCGATCCCACAGCTCGAACAGCTTCAGCAGGCGCTCGATGCGTTCAACTCGTGTGCGTCGCGGGACGTGGTACAGCACGGCGTGCAGCTCGAGATTCTCGTACGCGGTCAGTTCACCATCGAGGCTTGGATCCTGAAAGACGATGCCGAACCGCCGCCGGACGTCGTGCGGATGCTGAGCCGGATCGATCCCGTCGAGCGCGATCGATCCGCTCGTTGGCGTGACCAGCGTTGTGAGCATCTGGATGGTCGTGGTCTTGCCGGCGCCGTTGGGACCGAGGAACGCGAAGATTTCTCCCTCGGCAACATCAAACGAGATGTGATCGACAGCCTTTACCTCGCCGAATGTCTTGACGAGGTCTTGAACATGTATCACGCCTTTGCTCCGGGTAAAGGCGCAACACTAAATGGCGGCTCGTCGATCCGTCAAGTTGCGGACAACGCTCAACAACGCGATAATAGAAGTGCCCGCCTGAACCTCCGCCTGAAGGCAGAAGCCGCAGGAACTTTTTCTCAAATCGCAACTTGACAGCTGGCGGCGTAACCGGACGTCGCATCGCCCGACGGGGTGACGAGTTCGGACGACAGACTGTCGGCAAAGATTCCATCCGACAGATTCGATGTCGGATTCGATCCCCTCGACGCATACACTCCCGTTCGGTACACCGTGTTGTTGATGCTCTCGGGAAAAGCAATCTGCGTGACCTTCCGAGACACGCCGCTGGTCTTCACTTCGAGATGGATGTGTGTGGCCCGGCCCTGATACCAGCCTGGATAGATGGTCGTAAACGTCACCTCGCCGCTACTGTTGGTCGTCTGGATGCCGCGAAGATAGTTCTGGGTCGTCTGCGTTCCATACTCCGAGTAATTGCCGCCGGAGTCGCAGTGCCAGATTTCGACGTCGGCACCGGCGACTGCCGCGCACCCTGCGTTCACGTTCACCACCTTCACCGTGAGCGTCAGCTGAGTGCCGGTCTTTCCCTCGCGAATATCACTGCGATACAGGTCGACGAGCGAGGGATACGGACCAGCGGTCTCGCTTGGGGTCACCGCGCAGGCTGCGTTGGTCGATCCTGTCGGGGTCGTGTTCGACGACGTCGTGTCCGGGCTGGTGGGTGAAGCTCCGCAGCCAAACGCCAGCGCCGCTCCGGCGGCACCCATTGCTCCCAGCACTTCCCGTCGCCCGACCTTTTTGCTGCTCATGGCTATTTGTCCCTCTCGGCATGTGCACGAATGCGGTCAACACACACACCGATTGCGCTCTCCTGAGTACGAATCGGCTCGAACGTGACCGTGTCAGACCAGTGTCGTGCAAAGCACGCACCTGCAGCTGTGACGGTTCGATGGCGAATTGTGAAAGTTTCTGGCCGCGGGAGAGAGCGCAGGACACGGATCAGGTCCGTGGTTGTGACCTCCGTTTCCCCGGTCCTCTCCGATCGCGCCGCATCTTGACAATAAAGATAACTTTGTAATACAAAGTAAATGCGTCCTGCGAATTCTTTCCTCGCCATGCGACCATTGCGCGTCAAGTTCATTCTGCCGGCGCTGACCGAGGCCACCAGCCCCTACTGGCGTCCAATCAAGTACTCGTTGTTTCCGCCTCTCGGGCTCGCCACGCTTGCCGCTTATCTCGGCCCGGACGACGAAGCGGTCATTGAAGATGAACATGTGGCGAAGGTGCGAACCGGCGATCGGCCGGACCTGGTCGTCATTCAGGTCTACATCACGAGCGCCCGGCGCGCCTACGCGCTGGCCGACCACTATCGGGCGCGCGGCGCCTTCGTCGCCCTCGGCGGATTGCACGTCACCTCACTGCCCGATGAGGCGGCGCGGCATGCCGACGTCATCTTCCTCGGCCCGGGGGAACAAACGTTTCCGAAGTTTCTGGATGATTTCCGCGCCGGCCGGCCCGATCGCCGTTACGTGTCGACGTCGAATCGAACGCTGGAGCGCGTGCCGCCCATTCGCCGCGACCTGATCAATCGCCATCTCTATCTCGTTCCCAATTCGATCGTCGTCAGCCGCGGCTGTCCGCAACATTGCGACTTCTGCTACAAGGACGCGTTCTTCGAAGGCGGGCGATCGTTTTACACCCAGCGCGTCGACGACGCCCTTGCGGAGATCTCGCGGCTGCCAGGGCGTCATCTGTACTTTCTCGACGACCATCTGCTTGGCCATCGGCGATTCGCGGCAGCGCTATTCGAGGGAATGCGCGGCATGGGCCGATTGTTTCAGGGGGCGGCGACCGTCGACTCGATTCTTCATGGCAACCTGATCGAGCAAGCCGCCTCTGCCGGGCTGCGAAGCATCTTTGTCGGGTTTGAGACGCTGACCCCGGCCAATCTGGCGCGCGCCAACAAGCGTCAGAACCTCGGACGCGACTACGCGGCAGTCGCCCGGCGCCTTCACGATCTCGGCATCATGATCAACGGCAGCTTCGTTTTCGGGATGGATGACGACCAGGAAGACGTCTTCCGCCGAACCGTCGACTGGGCGATCGAACAGGGCATAACCACGGCGACGTTTCACATCCAGACGCCGTATCCGGGGACGAAACTGTTTGCCCGGATGCAGGCCGAGCGACGCATCGTGACCCACGACTGGGATCTGTACGACACGCGACATGTTGTTTATCGGCCGACGCGTCTGACCGCGGCGGCGTTGCAGGATGGTTATGACTGGGCCTACCGCGAGTTTTATCGCTGGCCGTCGATCGCGCGCGGTTCGCTGGCGCACGGAACGCTCAAGCACCAGGCGAAGCATTTCTTTTATGCCGCCGGCTGGAAGAAGTTCGAACCGCTATGGGACTGCGTGATTCGCGCGAAGCAACTGGCGGCGATGACGCCGGTGCTGGAAGCGGTGTTGTCGAAGGTCACGCACTCCCTTGGCACTTCTGGCACACCTGGGACTGAAGACTTCTCGTCATCGCCGCCGCCGAATCACGCCGAAAACGTGCTTGAAGGATTCTCACGATCGGTTGGCCAATGTAGGTGAGAGCTGCCTGTGGCCACGACATTGCCAGGATCCGGTAAATGACGTGCTGGTTTAGCGGGTCGATGAAAACCTCGAACAACTCTTCGCCACATTCCGCATGATTGGTCAGGGCTCCGTAGGCGAACCCGAATCGACAGTTGTCGTTGGTACCCACGAGGTACACGACCCGGGCACCGTTCAAAGACCAGAAGCCCAGATGCCGAATCAAGACGGTCACGACCGTGCCGACTTCGACGCGTGCGTTTCGCGGGAACGTTTCAACCCAGCCGATGTCGAACTGCTTCCACGACAGCAGGGCTGCGCGCGCCCTATCGAAATCATCGCGACCCTGACCGATGACCACCCGCTGTTCGTCGAGTCGTCTGCCGGGTGGCCGCTCGCTCACAATCCCAACTTCACGGTAGGACAGTGGCAGGTCACGCGACGCGGCGAGGAAGCGTTCGATGTCACCGGTTGACGGTCGTTGTGCGAAGAACATTGCACCTCATGCTTCGGCGGCGGCGCCGAGAAGCCCTTCACGAATCAGTCCGTCCATTGTGTTGACGAAACGTCTGATCAGCGGCAGACGAAGAGTGAGTGCGGCGGATGGCAACAGCTGTCTCATCAACCCGACAAGTCCCACGGTCGCGCGCTGCTTTGGCGTCTTGTCGAGCAGCCACCACAACAACACTGCCAGGTGGAGAAGATAAAGAATGCGGCCGAGCGGCTCGGCGAACCGCGTCTCTGGCGCATCCGTTGACTCTGCGACAGCCTGTTCGAAGACGCGCTGCACCCGCTGGCGCGAGAACGCGGTGCGGTCAGCGAAAACGCCATCGTCCGGGTCCGCGATCAGCACCGGGATCAATGCGCGCAACGGCAGACGATGTGGCGCGAGCACGTCAAGGCTGGTCTGGACGGCGAACAGGAAACGATCGCGCCACTTGCCGAGTGGCATTCGTGCGGCCCGACTGGCAAATTCCCTGGAGAGTTCGTCATACAGCGCAACGATCACCGCTTGTTTGCTGGGGAAGTATCGATATAGCAGCCCGACGCTGACGCCCGCCTCGTTCGCAATGTCGCGCAGTGTCGTCGCCTCGTATCCGCGCCGCGCAATCATCCGTATCGCCGTGTCATACAGACGTTCTCGTGCGGCTGCGCCTTGAGGCGTCTGGCCGGGGGGACGACCTCGCTGCCGCGGCTTGACATTTTCAGTGAACATGTTCACTAATATAGCATGGTCACTCGCGAAGGCGAGGACGCGTGACGATCGTCATTCCCGGCGGCTCGGGGCAGGTCGGGACGGTCCTCGCGCGCGCGTTTCACGGCGACCACCACGACGTGGTCGTGCTGAGCCGTCGGCCGCAGGCTCGACCGTGGCGCGTTGTTGAGTGGGACGGCGAGCATCGGGGTGAGTGGCAACGAGAGATCGATCGCGCGGATGTGGTCGTCAATCTCGCCGGCCGTAGCGTGAACTGTCGCTATAACGCGAAGAATCGACGAGAAATCCTGCACTCGAGAATTCTCTCGACGCGCGTCGTCGGCGACGCGATTGCCCAAGCGGCACGACCACCGCGCGCGTGGCTACAGGCAAGCACGGCGACGATCTATGCGCACCGATATGACGCGGCCAACGACGAGCGGTCGGGCATCCTTGGCGGGCATGAACCGAACGCGCCCAGTACCTGGCGGTTCAGCATCGATGTCGCGCGTGCGTGGGAGCAGGCGTTCAACGAGGGAGAGACTCCTGGTACCCGGAAGGTTGCACTCAGGTCGGCGATGACGCTGAGTCCCGACGCCGGAGGGATCTTCGATACGCTGCTCGGTCTGGTGCGCCGCGGCCTCGGCGGACCGGCGGGCGACGGCCGTCAATTCATCTCGTGGATTCATTACGAGGACTTCGTTGCCGCAATCCGATGGCTGATCGCGCACGAGGAGATCGACGGAGTTGTGAACGTGGCGTCGCCAAATCCGCTGCCGAACGCGGAGTTCATGAAGCTGCTGCGCGACGCCTGGGGCGCGTCGATCGGCCTTCCCGCGCAAGAATGGATGCTCGAGATCGGCGCACTCTTTATGCGCACGGAGACGGAACTCATTCTCAAAAGCCGCCGTGTCGTTCCTGGCCGGCTGCTCGAACATGGCTTCACGTTCAAGTTTCCCACCTGGAACGTGGCGGCGCCGGACCTCTGTCGGCACGCTAGCTGAGCCGCATCGACGGTGCACCTCCGCCCATTGTGCGATCCGATGTCACAATGGAGGGAGCCGCGCTGACGTGATCGATAGAGGAGACTGCATGTCACTGAGACGAACACTCGTATTCGCCTTGATGCTCGGAATCGTAACGCCAGCGGCGGCGCATGCCGACGGCATGATCATCCCTTTCTACGGAGTGAATTTCGGCGGCGACTCGGGGCAGGCACTGGGGAATGCGATCGATGCGAAGCGATACAACTGGGGCGTCACCTTCGCGTACATGGGAGCAGGGGTACTCGGCCTCGAGGCAGATATCGGCCGCAGTCCAGACTTTTACGGGAGGACCGACATCGGCGGCAGCAGCGTCTTCACCGCGACAGGTAACTTGCTGCTTGGCATCCCGATCGGCGGCCAGACGGGTGTTGGCTTTCGTCCGTATGGGCTCGTGGGTCTTGGCGTGATTCGCTCGAAAGTCGACGCCTTCAGTGATGTCTTAAGCCTCGACAACAGCAAAGCCGCGTTTGATTTTGGCGGCGGGGCGATGTTCTTCTTCGGGACTCACGTCGGTGTCCGCGGCGAAGTTCGTTATTTTCGGACGTTCAGCGATCTCGCATTCGATATCATCAACGTGGACAGAGGCGGGAGACTCGACTTCACGAGAGGCTCGGTCGGCCTGATTCTGCGGTTCTGATCGCCGTCAAGGTGGCCGTGATTGCCCGGCAGTCCCCCGGGAATGATTAAGGAGCTTGGCGACTCAGCGTGAGCGACTGAATGCGCGGTGCGGGCGTGGGTGCGAGCAGGAGGACTCCTCGCACTCGGCCGCGCTCGCAGCGCCACGTGAAATCTCCCGACAGCGCCCCCGTCGGCGAGATCGGCGCAGCGGTTTCGCACGTGCCCACGTCAGCCTTCAAATCCGCGAGATAGCGCGCCCAGTGATCGGCATCGCGATCCATCAAGAAATTCATCGCCAACACGTCGCCCGCAGCCATCACTGAACCGGACAGGAACATCTTGGTCGCGGCACTGTATGCGCCGGCGAGTGCGCTCGATGGTTGCGGCGAACGCGGTTTCAAGCGGCCTGCGCGCAGGAGCGTCACCGCGGCATCCCACACAGGCGCGCGAGGACCGGCATACGTCCGGTTGGCAAACGCGAAAATCCCGAGACCGTAGTCGGGCAGGAGGAGCACGTGCGAGCCGTAGCCGGGATATCCGCCGCCGTGGCTCAGCGTGAGTCCCAGTTCACAGTCGCTGGCGGCGTAGAAACCCATCGCGTAGGTGGCGGCCTCACGACACGCGTCGGCCCCACTCGATCCGGGTCGCAGACGAACAGCGGGAAAGTTCGCGCCCTGTGCCAGCTCACGAACGCTCGATCGCCGCACAGGCCCTGAGTCGATGCCGTCACGCGCGGGCCACGCGGAAAGCAAAAACGCGATCCATTTCGCGTAGTCGTTCGCGCTGGTTTGAATGCCTCCCATCGCGCCGAAGGCGCCATGTGCCATCGTCGGTTCCAACTTCCAGGTGTTGTCTTCCCAGCGATAGCCGAGCGCGCGCCGCTCAGGCGGCGAAGCAGCCACGTCGTAACCGGTGGACGCCATGCCGAGCGGCTTGAAGAGCAACTGCTGGACGAAATCCTTGTACGGTTGTCCAGAAACGTTGCCGATGGTGCGTCCGAGCAGCGCGTATCCGAGATTCGAGTACTCCATCGCCGTCGCTGGCGGACGCGTGAAGGGGACGCCTTCCCGCAGCAGACGAGTGAAGTCCTCCTCCGGCATGGGCGTCTGTCGATCTCCCCACGGATCGTCGGTGACAAAGCCACCGGTGTGCGTCAGGAGTTCCCGCACGCGAATCTTTGGCGAATCGTCGGTCGGATATCTCCAGTCGCGCAATTCCGGGACGTACCGTTCCACCGGTTCGTCGAGGGCGAGCTTCCCCTGGTCTCGAAGCCTCAGAATTGACAGCGCGGTGAAGGCCTTCGTCATCGAGGCGATGCGGAAGAGCGTGTCGGGGTTGACCGGACGCCTGGCGTCGATGTCCTGGAACCCGGCGGCCTTCACATGGATCAAACGGCCGTCCTGCACGATCGCCCAGACCATGCCTGGAATGTGTGAATCCAGGCGATAGTTCTCCATCGTCTGGTCGACCTCGACCATGACGGCATCCTGGGCGCGTGCCAGTGAGACCTGGGGACCACACATCCACACCGCGTGAATCAGGACCCCCGTAGCGAACGCGTGAAGGCGCCAGGAACCTGTGGTGTCTCGCATGGGCTCAATATGACATAGGATATGCTGGGAGATGACGCCGACCGGGCCACTGATCCTCGCCGTCGTCGACGATGATGATGATGTTCGCATCGCACTCTCGCGGCTGCTGCGAGCGATGGGGCATCAGGTGAGGCTCTTCGCATCGGCGGAGGATTTCGAAGCCGAGCAGTTGGCCGTGGATTGCGTCATCGCCGATGTACGATTGCCGGGCCTGAGCGGTCTCGACCTGCGCGAGCGCATACGCAGTCGGAACGACCGTCCATCCGTGGTTCTCATCACAGGTGACGGCGATTGGCTGCCGCAAGACTTAGGAAACTCCCTCGATTCTCCAGTGCTGACCAAGCCGTTCGATGCGGCCGTGCTGGCGGAGGCCATTGCCTCGGCCATGTCGGCGACAGCACCTCAACGTGAACCCCATGCCCACTGACGATCTGTACAAGCGGGCAGCGATTGCTGGCGGCGTTGGTGTATGGGACTGGAACCTCGAGACCGGCGAGATCCATGTCGATCCGTTCATCAAGGAGATCCTCGGATATGCGGATCATGAGATCCGCAACCACACCGATGACTGGACGAAACTCGTGCACCCTGACGACGCGTCGCGCGCGTTCGAGCTGGTCAAGGCACATCTGAGCGGCGCGACTCCGTCGTACGACAACGAATATCGGATACGCCACCGCGATGGAAGCTACCGGTGGTTTCACTCGCGCGGCTCGATCGCGCGAAACGAGCAGGGCGCGATCACCAGATTTGCAGGAACGGTCATTGACATCACTGAGCGCAAGCGCAGCGAAGAAGCGCTGCGCCAGGCGCAGGAGCTCAATCGGCGCATCGTCGACAGCACTGGCGATTGCGTCAAGATTCTCGATCTCGAAGGCCGCCTTCTTTACGTCAATCCGGTCGGGTTGCGATTGATGGGCATCCAGGATGGAGGCGAGCTGCTGAATCGTTCGCTCGCCGGATTCTTTCAGGGCGAGACGCGAGAAGCGGCGGAGCACGCCATCGGCAGGACCGCCCGGGGTGGCGCCGGGCGTTTTCACTACTCGATGCGGATGGCGTCCGGCGCATCGAAGTGGTTCGATGCCGTGGTGACGCCGATCACCGACGCCAAGGGCGCGGTCGTCCAGCTGCTGGTGATCTCACGCGACATTACCGAACGCCGACGGGAGGATGCGTTTCGTGCCGCGCAGCATCAGGTGCTCGAGATGATTGCGACCGGCACGCCGTTACCGGCGGTACTCGACAGCCTGGTACGCCTCGTTGAAAGCCAGAGCGACGGCATGTTCTGCACGGTGTTGCTGCTCGATGAAGACGGAGTGACGATCCGTCACGGCGCCGCTCCAAGTCTGCCTCCGGGCTATGTGCACGCGATCAACGGATTGTCGATTGGGCCCAATGCCGGTTCGTGCGGTACTGCGATGTACCGCGGTCAGCGGGTGATTGTGACCGACATCCTGACCGATCCGCTGTGGGAGGGGCATCGTGACGTTGCCCAGACGTTTGGCCTGCGCGCGTGCTGGTCAACGCCGATCTTTTCTCCCCGGCGCAAGGTGCTCGGTTCCTTTGCGATGTACTACGGCGAGCCGCGCGAACCCGGCGACGGCGAGTTGACCCTGATCGAGACGGCGGCCGACATCGCGCGAATCGCCATCGAGCAGCACCGTTCGTATCAGGAAGCGGATGCTCAGCGCCGGCAGCTCGCTCATCTCAATCGGGTGGCGACGCTTGGCGAACTTTCAGGCGCCCTCGCGCATGAACTGAGTCAACCGCTGACCGCAGTGCTTACCAATGCGCAGGCCGCACGCCATTTTCTGAATCACCAGCCGGTGGACATCGAACAGGTTCGTGCCGCGCTCGAGGACATCATCAAGAACGACAAGCGAGCCGGTGCGGTCATCGATCGTCTTCGCGCGCTGCTGCGAAAAGGAGAGATCGCCCGGCAGCCGGTGGATGTCAGCGACGTGTGTCGTGAAGTCATCGATCTCGCGGTCGGTGAACTCACGTCGCGTCGGATCAACGTACAGAGCGCGTTAGCGTCCGAGATTCCGTCGGTGCTCGGCGATCGCATCCAACTGCAGCAGGTCGTCCTCAATCTCGTTCTCAACGCGTGCGACGCGATGAACATGACCGACACCGGCGATCGGCTGCTTGCGCTCTCGACACGATCCGACCATGGGTTCGTCGAACTCGCTGTGTCGGACCGCGGTCCGGGGATTCCCGACGGTCAGCTCGAGCGCGTGTTCGAGCCGTTCGTGACATTCCGCGAAGACGGACTCGGGCTCGGGCTCGCGATCAGCCGCTCGATCGTCGCCGCCCATGGCGGTTCCATCTACGCCGAGAACAACGCCGACAGAGGCGCCACGTTCCGGTGCCTTTTACCAGTCGCCAGCGCCCGGTCCTTCAGGCAAGCCGTTTGAGAACAATCCTCAATGTGTGATGCTCACTGCCCAATGCGCGATCTGCCTTACCTTGAACATTGAACATTGAACATTGAACTCTCCGCTCAGTCCTTCGGTTTCCATCCGTCGCGATAGCTGCGAGTCAAGTACTGATTCGCCTCAGGCTTGTCGGGAAACGTGAGCGCTTTGCCGTCGAACTTGAGCGTCTCTCCAGGAAAACGTGCGGCGATGTTGCCGATGATCACCGATTCGGTCAGCGGCCCGGCATAGTCGAAGTTCGCCGAGCACTTCTCCTTGCCGCCGCCCAGGACGACGTCGAGAAACTCGCCATAGTGATCACGATCCGCCAGGTCGAATGTCGGGAGCGACGCCATCTTCGAGTCAGGTAGCACGAACGGATCCGCGGTCATGTGAGGCAGCACGATCATGCCGTCAGTGCCGACGACGACGCTGCCCTGTTCGGGGAAGCGTGCGCCGATCGGTTCGCGAATCTGATCCGGCGGTAGTTCGCCGCCGTCATACCACCACACGTCCACCGTTTCCTTGGCGGTGTATTGGGTGCCGGGATATGTCAATTTGACACGCGCCTTCGTGGCCCAGTTCTCTGCGCTCGGCGAGGGACCGGATGCTGTGACGGCGATCGGCCACGTCAGGTTCAGAGCGCGATACGGAGGGCTATAGATGTGACAGCCCATGTCGCCGAGCGTGCCGGTGCCAAAGCCGACGCGCCGTCGCCACTGTGAAGGGTGATAAACCGCGCGTTTGAATGGCCGTGCGCTACTCACGCCAAGCCAGTCGTCCCAGTTGAACGGAGCGGGGACCGGATCGGTCTGTTCGGGGATTGGTTTGTCGTCCCCCCAGCTCTTGTTGGAGAACGTATGCACCTCGCGAATCTTGCCGACGATGCCGCTTCGCACGAGCGCCTCGCCACTTCGCTGAACGCGGCTCGACGAAACCTGGATCCCCATCTGCGTCGTCAGGCCTTTACGCCGCGCGTACTCGGTGAGAATGCGCGTTTCCCGAAGCGTGTTGCACAGCGGCTTCTGGACGTAGACCGCCTTTCCGCGTTTCATCGCCTCGAGTGCGATGAGGCAATGCATGTGGTCGGGCGTCGAGACGTTCACCGAGTCGAGGTTCTTGTGCTCTCTTTTGAGCAACTCGCGCCAGTCCTGATAGACACGCACCTTGGGGAAACGCTCCTGGAGCCGTTCGAACCGAGCAAGGTCGACATCTGCGACCGCGACCAGATCGAACGCCGGATGTTTGGCCAATGCCATCAGGTCGCTCAGTGCCTGACCGGATGCGCCGATCCCCGCATGGCGAACCGTCGCCCCGTTGGCACGAGGGTGAATGGACAGGAATGGCGCGACCGCCGCGGTTGCGCCAGCGGTCTGAAGAAACTTCCGCCGAGAGATGATCTGGGACATGAGAGGCAGCGTATCGTCATTCGGCGACTGCTGCAATCGATCGGCGCCGACTACTTCACGACAAACCGTTCCTCGTGCAGAAGGGCGCCGTCGGCGCTCCTGACCTCGACTCGCCAGTCGCCAGCGGTCACGGTTTGCCGGCTGTATGTGCGGTAACCCTCCGTCGCATTGCCGTGGATCCCGAGGCGCACGGATTGCCGCAGCGTGTTCCCTTGATACCACCGATGCACGACCGCTGTTTCGCGCGGCGACTTCACGCGGGTGTAGAAGACCAGCGGACCAGGGGTCGCCGAACCTTCCGCCGGATCGCAGCGCCATCTGCTCCCGCTGGTAGAGAAGCCGCGGCACACCTGCGCAATGGCGAGGGTGACCGCGCCACGAGCGGAAGGCTGCTCAGTGGCGGCCGGTCGATCGGGTTTTCTGGGCGCATCCTTCGGCCGACTCGCTTGTTCGCTCGGAGCGCGGGCCGCGGGGACCTTTGTCGGCGGTGGTGTGGACTGTGCGGGTTGCGACGTTGTTGGCTCAGGAGCCGCTGCTGGCGTGGACGTCTCGTCGGAAGACCGCGAGCGCGACAGGAGGAAGAACACGACAACGACGAGAACCAGGGCTCCAATGGCGAGCCACGCCAGCGAGTGCGACGCTTTCCCGGGAGCGGAGGCAGGTGCCACAGGTTCGGACGCGATTGGTGCTGGTAGCGGAGGATCAGGTCGCGGCACCCCCGGTATTGGTGCGGCGACCGGCGGCGGTGGATGCACGGGCGGCGGCGGCGGTGGATGCACGGGCACACCGTGTGCCCGACAGAAGTCTGCGAGGTTCTGTTTTGTTTCCACCACCATCGGATGGTCCGACGGAAGCGCGGCTGCCGCGATGGATGCTGCCCGTCGATAGAGGGTTTCGGCCTCGCTCGTCCTGCCCGTTTTCTCTGCGACGATGGCGAGATTGTTCAGCGTGTTGGCCAGGTCAGGGTGGTGGAGTCCGAGTTCCTGTTGCTGAATCGTGGCTGCACTCTCCAGCAATTCGTCGGCCGTCACAAAGTCCCCGCCCATTGCTGCTTGTTCCGCACGTTCGAGCAAGTGACGCGCTTCCTCGAGTCTGGACATCACGTTTCCCTTTTCCTTCTTTAAGAGCCCGCTTCACGCCGCAGCTCGGCCAGCCCGTCCAGCGTGCTCTCGATGTCTGGCGCGCCTTCAGGTGGCGCCCATTCGAGTGGCACGCCGGCGGCGATCAACAGCCGCGCAACACCGACGTGATTGGCTCCGCGGTGCTTCGAGTTCCTGCGTCCTTCCACCGCCCATACCAACGGAGAGGCAGAAAACATTCCGTCGAGGGCATTCACGTCAGCGCCATGCTTCAGCAGCACGTCGACCGCTTCGACGTGGCCACCCATGGCGGCACGATGCAGCGGTGTGACGTTGTCCTTGTCCTTGGCTTCGGGATCGAACCCGCAGGAGAGCATGGTTTCGAGCACGGCGGCATTGCCGCTTTCGGCCGGCCGATGGAGCATCTGATGATGTTCGGGTCGCAGCCCGGATCGCACAGCCGGATCGGCGGTCAAGATCGCCTCGGCCGCGGGACGATCCGCCCGCGCGCAGGCGGCCATGAACCGTTCGAGCGAAGACAATTCGTCAACCGCGCCGTGCGCGACGAGCCACGCCGCGATTTCTGGATTGCCATGCAATGCGGCGAGTGTATGCGGTGTGCTGCCGTCCGCGCGACGCCGTAAGACATCGGCACCGCGTTCGACGAGGCGTGCCACCATCGCGACGTGCCATCGCCGCGCCGCCACGTGCAGCGGCGCCTCGTTGTCCTGCCCCCATGCGAGGTTGGGATCCGCGCCGTGATCGAGCAGCCAGTATGGACCAGCGGGATTGTCGGCCCACAGCATCATGTAGACGAGCGGCGGCACGCCGCCCGGAATTCCGTTCACGTTCACATCATAGCGGCGCAGCAATTCGAGGGCGGCGAGGTTGCCGCCACCGCCGGCGATGTGCGAGGTGACACCGTCAGTCGGATTGGCTCCCGCCTCGAGCAGCACTTCCGCAAGCGGCAGGTGCCGGATCGTGCAGACCGCGCCCCACAACGCGGTGCGCGGAAGTTCCGGGTGCCAGTTCCAGTGATACTCAGCGTTGGGATTTGCACCAAGCGCGCACAGGCGACGCGCGATGGCGACGAGCCCGTCGAGTCGAACGGGATCGTTCTTGTGCAGCGCGGTATGACACACGTAGAGCAGCGGCTCCCAATTCTGTGGTCCACCTGACTGCCGAACCATCTCCGGATGATGGTCCAGCCGCTCGTCGACGGCTGCGGCGTCGCCGAGAACGAGCGCCGTATGCAACGTCGCTGAAGCAATCCGTGGATGAAGAGCCAGGAGCCGTTCTGCGCGCCCGGTTGCGCCGCCTGTCGCGCAACGGATGAACTCGTCGATCGCATGCTCGAACGACAAGGTGCGCGCCTCCACTTCCTCGCGCAGCGCGTTCCAGGAGACGAAGCCGTGCTCGCGGGCGATCACGGACTGGGCATCGTGCAGCGCGAGACCGGCGGCGCCGATGTCGTCGAGCGATTGCCCGGAACGCGATGGCAGGACCGCGAATCGATGGCGCGCTTCCGCGTCGCCTGCTTTGGCCGAGGCGAGCAAAGTCTTCGCCTGCTTTTTCAGTTGTTCAAGGTTTGGGCGATCGGGGAGTTCGTGCGACGGCATACAACCTCCATGCATCAGCCCTGTGGTTCGCAAACAGGCAGCACGGCGGTTCGTTGCCGTTGGTGAACACGTATGACGGTGGGCTTGGCCCTTCGCGCGAACCCGCGGGCGCCCTTTCAGCGCACACGATCACACTAGTGCCAGGATCGACGCGTGTCAACTGACTTATGTCACTGACTTATGTCACGCGCGGACCGCGGACTGTTGGACCAGGAAGTCAACGACGCGTTCGAACGGATCAACCCCCCATGCGGCGGCAACCGAGGGTCTCAGGTTCGAATTGGCATTGATGTCGTAGAACACCCGTCTGCCGTCGTCGGTCTCGAGATACTCGATGCCACCAACGTCGAGCCGCGCGGCGCGAACGATCCGCTTGCCGATTTCAACAGCGTCTGGCGGCACGTCGAGGTAGGGGTAAAACTCGACCGGAGGTGCCGCGACGGCTTGTTCCTCCGGCCGCTCGCACAGGCCGTCGCCATTGTCCGGATTGCAGACGGGAGACGGGCACAGATTGAAACGCCCGTGCGTTTTCACCCGCATCGCGTAGAGAAGTTCACCGCCGAGGAACTCCATGCGCACGATTCCTTGTTCCGGGTCGTGCGGCAGAAATTCCTGCAGCAGGAACAGATTGTCTGGCAGCCAGACATTCGGATCGCTCGCAAAGATGGCCTCGATCTGTTCCCACGACGAGACCACCTGGATACGCGCACCGCTGCCGCCCTGATCGGGCTTCAGAAGTGACGGCCACTTCAACTTTGCCGGCGACTGACGGCGAAGTGCGCCGACATCGTTGAAGGTAATGGAATACGGCGTATCGATGCCGAGCGTTTGTAACAACGTTGCCTGGACGCTTTTGCTGAGCTCGAGCGCGAAAACGTCCGCGCCATTCAGCACGCGAGCTCCCTGACGCTCGAGAGACCGCATGTAGGCAAGCGCAAGCGGAACCGCGCGCGCGTGGCCGCGGATGTATGCGCTCGGACTCGCCTGATTGAAATAGAGCGGCGCGACGGGCACATCGTGGTTGCTGAATGCTGCGGTCGTGACGTTGAAACTCGCAAATCGAACGCCGCGACGTTCGAGCGCCGCAAACAGCGGCTTTTGCCACTCGGGATGTTCGTAGAGCACGACGAGATCGGGAGCTGAAGTTGCCATAGGTTCCTGACATGTTATCGTGCCACGCTTGGCCCCTTTAACGGTACAGTAAGGTCGAATTGGCAAGTTCGCACCGCGACAAAGTGAATTTGTGGCGCGGACCGCAAATGCGGTGATCGCCAGGCGCCGTCCGCACCGGATTGACATTCGCGCCGCAGGGCCAGTAGATTTCAGCCTGCCAAATCGACCAATTCCAAAAGCCGTTGAGCGAGTGCTCGCTTCACGTGTGAGTCGCGCTCGCTGAACCCGCGCGTGCGCCGAGTTGTAACCTCAACACATTCACGTCGAAGGAGAGCGTCATGACTTCCCGTATCAGACGAGTCGAGAGTGGGGTGGGCCGACCGATCCTGCGGGTCGCGCTGGTGATGCTGATCGCCGGTTTGATCTCCGGCAGGGCGTCGGCCGATGACATAGTGCTGAAGTGGAATGAGATCGCAGCACGGACCGCCGCAGCCGCGACCAATCCGTTCAACCAGGCGCGCATCATGGCGATCACGCAGCTCGCCGTGTTCGAAGCGGTCAACGCCGTCACCGGCGACTACGAGCGGTATCTCGACACACCGATCCCGGCATCTCCCGGCGCGTCGGTGGATGCAGCGGTCATCGTTGCGGCGCACAAGGTGCTGACAAACTACTTCCCGGCTGCCGCCGCGGCGCTCAACACAGCTCGTGACGCTGACCTTGGAGCGATTCCGGGCGGTCCCGCCAAGACCGACGGCATGGCGTTGGGACTCGCTGCGGCGAATGCGCTGATCGCGCTTCGCCAAAACTTGTTGGGCCAGGCCACGGATGGATCGGCGACGCCGCCGCTCACCAATATTCCGTCGTCCACGGTACCGGGCGACTATCAACTGACAACCGGCTGCGCGTCGAGCGCGTTCTACAACTGGCCGGGTGTGACGCCATTCGCGATCGGCAGTCCGGCAGATTTCCTGCTGCCTCCACCGCCGTCGCGCGGCAGTCAGCAATATACGAAGGACTACTATGAAGTGCACACGGTGGGTGCGAAAGACAGCGCGGATCGCCCGGCCGACCGAACCGCGAACTCGAGACTATGGGCGGGGACGTCGCCGAACTTCGCGCTGAGCATGGTCACTCGGCAGATTTCTGTCGCCAAAGGCCTGTCGCTGTCGGAGAACGCGCGCAATCTCGCGTTGATCATGATGGGGATCAACGACAGCCTCATCGCCTCTTTCTACAACAAGTATCACTACAACCTGTGGCGGCCGGAGACTGGCATTCGCAATGGCGCATCGGATGACAACGGCAAGACTGAGGGGGACACGGGCTTCACGACGTTCATCTCGACGCCGTGTTTTCCCAGCTATCCGTCCAATCACGCCAGCGGCACGAATGGTGGGCTCGAGGTCATGAGGCGTCTCTTTGGCGCGGCTGGACACCACATGACGATCACGAACAGCGTCCCGGGGCTGTGGTGCACACCAGGGACGACGGATTGTCTGTACCCTGCGACGACCGTCACCCAGGAGTACACGCAGTTCCAGAAGATCGCCGACGACGTGGATGACGCACGCGTCTACGGCGGAATCCACTGGCGCTTCGATCAGGTCGCCGGCAACGATCTCGGGCGCGCGATCGGAACTGAAGTGGTGAAGAACCATCTCCGGCCGATCCATCCGTAGATCCGGACATTCACCGTTCACTGCCTGACACCATTCACCGTTCACCATTCACTGCCTGACACCATTCACCGTTCACCATTCACTGCCTGACACCGAGGTAGGGCGGGGTCTTCAGACCCCGCCCTACCGGCGCTCCTATTCCTGGCGAAGCGTCAGCGTCGGATCGAGGCGGGCGGCGCGCGTCGCGGGAATCGATGCGGCCATCAGGCATGCCGCGATGATGATCAGCACACTCGCACCATAGGCGACCGGATCGAAGACATGAACGATCTGGCCGATGCCCTCGGCCGCCGATGTCGCGAGCAGCAACGCGGCTAAGCCGGCTGCTGAACCGCCGCCGATCAACAGCCCAAGCCCAACCGGCCGGATCGACTGCCACACAACCAGCCGCGCAATATCCTGCATCGTCGCACCGAGCGCCATGCGCACCCCGATCTCTCTCCTGCGTTGCTCGACCAGGTACGACAGAACACCGAACAGACCTGACAGCGTCAGCACCAGAGCCAGTCCGCCGAGAACGGATGTGAACCAGAATCCGAGCTGCAGGAAATAATCTTCCATCCGGGTCACCCAGAGCATCGTGGCGACCTGGCTGTTACTGTCGATCGTCGTCAATCTATTCAAGATTGTCTGGCGTGCGAGTTCGGGATCGCCACGCACGCGCGCGACGAGCGCTGTGTGCGGCATTGCGGCACTGGCCGGCACGTAGACGAGCGCTCTTTCGAACGGCGCGATCCGGAAGCCACCGACGTCCCGTGCAACACCGATCACCGTGAAGGCTCGCGACTCGAGGCGCGGTTCGTCGATGCGAGTGGTTTCAGTCTTGGGCTGGGCATCGAGATGGACCACCTGACCGACGGCATCAGCATGCGGCCACAGCACGCGCGCAGTTGTCTCGGACACAATCGCCAGCGAAAGAGTTGGCGCGCGCTCGGCCGGTGTGAACGCACGGCCGCGCAGAATCGCGATGTCGAGCACGCTGAAGTACTCCGGCGATACGAACTTGTACGCGACGGTCGCCTTGGCGCCGGTGCTCTCGGCGAGTGCCGACGGTCCGGCTGGTCCGTCCATGCCGATCGGCCACGAGGCCGCGAAATATTCGACCGTCGGATCGGTAGTCACGGCCTGCAGCACTGCGTTGCGATTCTGTTCGTTCAGAATCGGGATGATGACCGTATCGGAGATCCGCATCCCAGGGTCGTCGATGGTCGCCGTCAGTGCGCTTCGCAGGAACACCGCGGCCGAGATGAGCAGCAATGCCGAGGCGGCCACCTGCACGCCAATAAGAATGTTGCGCGCCCGGGCGGGCCGGGCGTTCCCGAACACTTCACCGCGCATCGTCCTGAGTGGTTCAACCCGCGTCGAGTGCAGTGCGGGAACGAGCGCGAACGTTACCGTCGAGACGCCGGCACCGACGAGAAGAAACAGCAGCACCCTCCAGTCAGCGTCGGGCACCAGCAATCGGATATCTCCGATATCCGGCGGCATGCTCGCGACCATCGCGTTGAGAACCGCCTCGAGCATCAGGCGCGACATCGCGTAACCAGCGGCGGCGGCGATGAGAGCCAGGATCAAGCTCTCCATCAAGAGCTGACCGACGATGCGGCGTCGCGTCGCCCCGAGGGACAGGCGGATACCGATCTCTCGCTGACGCGCGACGCCCCTGGCGAGGAGAAGGTTGGCAACGTTGGCGCACCCAATGAGCAGGATGAGACCGAATGCAAAAAAGAGCGGCGCGGTGACGAGCACCGCTTCACGAGGTTGCTCGACCGTCCCTCGCTTCGGCACGAGCCTGATCTGCGACTCGCTGTGGTCAATCGTCGTGCGATTCGACTGGCGCGCATTCCAGACAGCGAGTCCTGCGAGGGCGGTTTCTCGCGACAGGCCCGGCTTCAGCCGTCCGATGATGTCGACAGCGGTTGTCGCCTCGTCGCCGCGGTGCATCGGCTGCACCTCGCCGAGCATGGAGAGCGGCGCCCAATAGTCGTCTGGCGGGCCGGCGGTCAGGCCACGAAATCCGTCCGGCATGACGCCGACGATCTCGAACGTGACTCCGCTAACAACCAGGCTGCGACTGAGGATGGCGGCGTCACGCCCAAACAGCCGATCCCATCCGCGGTGGCTGAGCACCACGACCGCATGCCTGGACGATGGCCCATCGTCGTCCCGGGTCAGCGGTCGGCCGATCGCGGCGCGGACACCGAGCACCTCGAAGAAGTTGCCGGTGACGAACGTGCCAGAGATCTTGCGACCATCCAGGCGACTGCCGACATCGGATACCTGGGCAAAGGCGTCGATGAAAACGTCCGTCTCACGACCGAGCGCATCGAATTGTGCTCGCGTGAAGCGCGGCCGCTCGCCGTCGGGGGTTCGTGGCCGTTCAACCGCGTATATCTCGTGCACGTTTGGAACTTGATCCACGTGGAAAAGGAACATGTTCAACAGCGTGAACGCCACGGTGACGAGGCCAAGTCCGAGGGCCACGGTTGCAACAATGGTCATCGCGACCAGGGGAGCGCGCTTGAATGTACGAAACGCGTAGAGGATGTCTCTCGTCATTGGAACCGTGATGTAATTATGGCTGAGCGTGCATGGTCATCAAGCTGAATCTGGACGGGCTTGATCACGAGTCGGACGTTCCTGCGGTCGAGGCACAGACCGACCCGCAGGGCCGCTCATTGTACGACTCGATCGGCGGCCAGGTCGCCGTCGGCCGCTACATCCTGCACGTCGGCGAGCCGTGCGGCGGTGTCATCGAGCAAGCGTCGCGCGACGGTGCGCACATTCGTCCACGACCCAGACCGATTCTTCTTGGCCCGGGGGTGGCTCGTGGCCTGCTGGATCGCCGCGAAGAATTGACCGAGGCGCTCTCGGCAGTTGATGTCGGCGGTTCCATCGCCGTGAGCGGCGAACCCGGCGTCGGCAAAACCGCGTTCCTTCGCCAACTCGCACATCATTCGGGAGCCGCCGCCTTTGTCGACGGCGTCGTGTATGTGATGGCGCGGCATCAGTCCGCCGCCGATCTCCGGCAGCGCATCTTCCAGACCTTCTACGAGACCAGCGACGTCTGCAAAGCGACCGAATCCGAGATTCGGCGCGGGCTCCAGGATGTTCAGGCCTTGCTCCTTCTCGACGATGTGGATCTCGTTCAGGACGAGTTGGAACAAGTGCTCGACGTGGCTCCGCGATCCGCGTTCGCGATCGTCACTCGCGAGCAGCGCCTCGTGAGCGAGATCCGCGCGGTCGTTCTCCGCGGACTACCCACCAACGAAGCGGCGATGCTGCTGGAGCGCGAAGTCGGCCGCACGTTGACCGTCGCCGAACGATCGGCCGCAGCGGATCTGTGCGTCGCCCTCCAGGGACACCCGCTTCGACTTCGTCAGGCCGCCGCGTTGATTCGCGACCAGGGAGTCGCGATTGAAGACATGGCGCGAGACCTCGCGCCGGAGCACCTCCTCGCCGAAGTGATGGCGTCGGTTGACGAAAAGCAGCGGCGCGTATTGTTGGCGATGGCGGCGTTTCCCAACGTCTCGCTGCAGCTGCACCACGTGTCAGGACTGGCAGAAGTGACGGACCTCGAGCCATCGATGGCGGTGCTTGCTCACCGCGGCCTTGTCGTTCGCAGTGAATCGCGCCATCGCCTGGCGCATGGCGTCGGCGATCGTCTTCGTCAAACCGACGACCTGAATCCTTCAGTCAACCGCGCGATCACGTACTTCACCGCGTGGGCCGAACGGTACCGCCGCAATCGGGACACGTTGCTGGACGATTGCGAAGCGCTGTTGCGCGTGCAGCAGCACGCCATTGAGATGCGCCGTTGGGGCGAGGCTCTTCACCTCGGACAGCTTCTCGAATGCCCGGTGGTCGTGGGCGCGCGCTGGGGCGCATGGGCGCTCACGCTTGACCGCTGCCTCGCTGCAGCCAAATCGATGGGCAATCGATCGGCCGAGGCGTGGGCGCTTCATGAAATCGGCACTCGAGCGTTGTGCCTCGGCGACGTGGGCGCCGCGCGGACGTTACTGAGTCAGGCGCTCCGCCTGCGCGAGACGATGGATGATGGTGACGCGACGGCCGCGAGCCGCCGCAATCTCAGTTTTGTGGCGACGCCGGTCTCAGTCGACGTTCGCGAACGTGTGGCGACTCCCACCGTCGATCCGTTGCCGCTGGATTCGCTGCCGATTCAGGATGAACGCCGTCCGCCGATTCATATTCCAGTGAAGACGAGATCCATTGCGGTACCGGTGACAGTCTGGTTGTTCGTCGTTCTCGCAGGGAGCGCATATTGGGCGGCGCAGACGAAATTCTCGTGGACATCGTGGAAGCTTCCACATATCGGATCCGTTCCACAGAAGGCGATTGCAGAAACTGAGGTCGCCATTGCAACCCCGCCTCGAGCCGCGCCACCGGCGTCGAAGCCGCGCGTGCTGCGCTTTTCCGCTTTTCCTGACTCGATTGCGCCAGGCGAGTCGCTGGGCCTGTGCTACGAAGTCGCGAATGGTACTCGTGCCCGCATCGATCCCGATGTGGGAGAGGTCGGTGCTCTTCAATCAGATTGCGTGCAGACGAGACCACTCGAAACGACCACCTACACGCTTACCGCACAATCTGAAACGGGCGAACCTGTCCGTCAGAGCGTACTGGTGCGCGTCGGCGCTGCAGATGTTCCGCGTCCCGCGTCTGTTGCCGACCGCGCGACCATCCGCATTTTCACTCCGCGTCCTGGTTCGATCGTCACTCGCCGCGGGACCACACTCTGCTACGCCGTCAGCGGCGCCTTGCATGCGCGGGTTGACCCCGGGGTCGGCGAGGTCAATCCTGCGAGTGCGCTGACCTGTGTGCGCGTGGCGCCCGCCCGAACGACCACATACCAACTGACGGCATACGGCCGCGACGGCTTTGCCGTCCGACAGCAACTGGTGCTCGTCGTCAGGTAGAGAGCGACGGAGTTAGTCAATGCGTTTACGAAGAGTTGTTCTGCTCCTGGTAGCCATCACCTGCGCGGCAACCGCCGTCTTCCTCGACGCGCAGACCTCATCGCTCGGTGACTTTGACGGCCACGGCGATGTCGGCGCGCCAAGGGTTGCCGGCTCGGCCGCCTATAATCCGGTGTCGCAGGAGTACACGATCACCGCCGCTGGCACGAACATGTGGGCGCAGCGCGACGAATTCCACTTCGTTTGGAAACGTCTCACCGGCGACTTCATCCTGCAGACGCGCGTGCAGCTGATCGGCAAGGGGGCCGAGGCCCATCGCAAGGCCGGCCTGATCGTTCGCTCGAGTCAGGACCATGACGCCGCCTACGCCGACGGCATCGTCCACGGAGACGGGTTGACTTCGCTGCAGTTCCGCCGGACCAAGGGGGCCATTACCGAAGAGAAACAGGCGGCGATCAAAGGCGCGGACGTTCTGCAACTGGAGCGGCGCGGCACGACGTTCATCTTCTCGGCAGCCAAGTTTGGCGAACCGTTCGTCGACACCGAGGTCTCGGACATCAGCCTGGGAGATGAGGTAGTCGTCGGCCTTGCCCTCTGCTCGCACAATGCCGACGTCGTCGAGCGGGCCGTGTTCAGCAACGTTCGCATCATCCGTCCGGCGAAGGCGGATTTCGTCCCCTACCGCGACTACATTGGCAGTGTGCTGGAGCTGCTCGATGTCCAGACCGGCCGTCGCATGGCGATTTCTCGATCGCAGCAACCGTTCGAGGCGCCGAACTGGACCACTGACGGCAGGGCGCTGATCTACAACAGCAGCGGACGGGGAGAAACGCGCGGCCGGCTGTTCCGGTTCGATCTCGCAACGCGGCAGCCCGCGCCGATCGAGACGGGCACACTGAATCGCGCCAACAACGATCACGTTCTCTCGTTCGACGGAACGATGCTCGGCATCAGTGATGGCGGCGGGAACGCGTCGACGATTTACACCGTGGCGACGGGCGGCGGGACGCCGAAGCGCATCACACCGCAGACGCCGTCGTATCTTCACGGCTGGTCGCCCGACGGCAAGTGGCTCGTCTACACGGGCGGCCGGAACAAAGAGTTCGACATCTACAAGACTGCATCCGACGGCACCGGTACCGAGGTCAGGCTGACCGACACGCCGGGTGTCGACGACGGTCCCGAGTACAGCCCGGATGGAAAGTACATCTACTTCAATTCGGTGCGCGGCGGCGCGACGATGCAGATCTGGCGGATGACGGCGGAAGGGAAGAACCCCGAACAGATCACCAACGATGACCTGAACAACTGGTTTCCCCACATCTCTCCGGACGGCCAGTCGATCGCGTTCATCAGCTTTCCAAAAGAAATCGATCCCGCCGACCATCCGTACTACAAGCGCGTCTACTTGCGGTTGATGTCCATCGATGGCGGCACGCCGAAGATCATCGCCTATGTCTACGGCGGGCAGGGCACCATCAACGTGCCGTCGTGGTCGCCGGATGGGCGGATGATTGCCTTCGTGAGCAACAGCGGGGAGTGACTTCGTCTGGTTGAACGAGGCAGCGTTCCTCGGTCACGGCGTCGATCAGCGCGCCGTTCGCGTCGTGACGGCTTGCCGGGCCACGCTGCGAGCGCGAGTGGTCACCAGCGACTTGACTGTGGTTGAACGCCTCAGGTCAGTGGGTCATCGCGTAGAGCACGATGTCGATTCCCACTGCGTAAGCGTCCGGCGAGAACCGGTAGAAGTAATCGGTGTCCTCGCCTTCGCGTTCCCATGGATCAGGAATGTCGGAGTTGTGCACCATGACCACCATGAGGCGGCCTCGCGCGTCGGCGATCCCGCTGGCGTCGGGTGGCGCCGCCTCGGTGTTCCAGCGCTCGATCGTACTGCCGGTTCTGCGCCAGGTCTGAATCGACGCCATCTGCGGCAACCGCGACACCGTGAACATGGTGTGCCAGAGCGGATGATCGTGGACCGGGGGAGTCAGATCGACCATCGGATACTGATCCCTGGGCAACACGCGGCCGATCTCTTCGTCGAACTGCTCCTTCGCCGGAGTGCCGTGATAGTCCGAGACAAAGAGAAAACCGCCCTTGAGAAGGTATGCGCGGAGCCTCTCGACTTCCATGTCACTGAAACGGACCGTCCCCGCGTCCTCCATGAGAACGAACGGACATTGAAACAGCGCATCGTCAGTCAAGCGAACGACGACGGTGTCCGGTACCTCTCCTTCGCCTTCGCCATCGTGGGTCAAGGTCACGCGTATCTTCGTGAGTTCCGCGAGCCGGACGCTGAGGTTGATGTCGGCTCCAGGATAGTCGGTGCCCCAGCCCTGCTTCTCGCGATGGTCGCTCGAGAACATCGCACGACAGAAATGGAAGTTGCCGTCAAACGTCGTCGCGGTGGGAAATTTCGGAGGTGTGCGGCCGTAGAAGCCGGCCCAGATTCGCTGGCCGTACACCGTCGTGGCGGTGACGCCAAGCACGCCGATGATGGCCGCGAGTATCCAGGTCAGCCGTCTCTTCATGAGACCTCGTTGGCAATCCCGATCGTAATCGATCAGGACGCCGTTGGCATAGCGCCCGCCTGCGGGCGGCGCTTAGTTGCTGACGAGTGGCAGCCGCACGATGAATCGATCGTGTTCGATTCCCCACACGATGGTCCGGCCAGTCGCGATACGAAAGCGCTCGCGCAGGTTGGTCAGGCCGATCCCGGCCGGACGGCTGCCCCTTGGTCCCGATCGAAGATTGTTCTCGACGATCAGTGTCGCGTCTTCGAGTCGCACGCCGATGCGCAGCGGATGGTCGCTCGTGATGGTGTTGTGCTTCAGCGCGTTCTGAAAGAGCTCTCCCAGCGACACCGGCGGAAGGAGAAGCCGTTCGGCGTCAGTTGCGTGAATCTGCAGATCGAGGCGAAATCCATCGCCATAGCGGATCTCGGCCAGTACGCGATGGCGCTCGAGCGCTTCCAGCTCCTCAGCCAAACGCACCAGCGGTCTGGCACGGCAATCGAGAACGTATCGATATGTCGCGCTCAATGTTCGAATGAAGCCGGTGGCGGCGTCGCTGCGTTGATCGACGAGATGCACGAGCGCGTTCAGATTGTTGAAGAGAAAGTGTGGATCGACCTCGCGACCGAGGCTCTCGAGCTCCACTTGCAGACGCGCGTGCTCCAGTCGCGCGCTGCGCATGCGATCGCTTTCCCAATCCTTGAGCAGGAACACGGTCTCGTAGACATGGGTAATGGCGACGACGAGCGCGACGACCGCGAAGAGGGCCGTTGCCAGCGCATACTGACGCGTGCCGATGTCACCCGTGAGTTTGCGCCACCCCCACAGAGTTGCCGTCGCGAACGGGATGGTGAAGATGGTGATGAGGGCGAGAAGCACTCCCAGCCGCTTCCACGGCCGCAGCAGCCAGTCCTCGCGACGCGGCAACCGGAAGTAGAGTGTTCGATTCCCTTCCCAAATCAGGAACGCCACCGCCGCGAACCAGACGTACGATGCAATCAACCCGGCGGTCGAGTGTTGCGAATGATCGATCAGCCCCGACAGGTTCACGACGAGCGCTCCGAGGATCGGGCTCACGAGTAGTCGTGGCCAGAAGTCGTGTACGTCGCGCGGGTCAACGCTCGTCCCGGCAGAGCCGTCGTCCATCCCACGCGTACGGTATCAGTGAATCCTGTTCGCGCAACGACGATGGGATGAAAGACGTGACGAGTGCAGGCGATGCCGATGCCCGGTGGTCCGATCGATGTGCTAGGTTACCTGCGCCGAGCCGAGTCGGCGACTCGGATGGGTCTCGCGAGGTTCAACATGCGGAACAAGCGCGTGCTTGTCTACGGCGGCACCAGGCTCGACAAACAGGTGTCGACGTTCGTCATCGAGCAGGCTTGTCAGCTGCTGGGAAACGAGTCGATTCGCCTGATGACCGGCGGGTTCGAACGGTCCGCGTTGACCGGCAACGACGAGATGTCGACCGATCATGCCGCGCTCGAGGGGGCGCGGCGATTCGCCCGCGGCGCGCCGCTCGACGAGTACTTCGAAACCTGGCTTCCGGATCCGACGAAGGACCGCGCCGCCGAGCAGGTCGAACGATTTCGCGCCGGCAAGACCGAAGAGATGCGTGGGTTATCGGCGCAGGCGCGACGGATGAAGCTGGTTCAACTCGCCGACGCGATTGTCACGGTCAGCGGCCACATCCAAACCTCGCTCGTGCTCGAGCTGGCGTTGTCGATGGCGCGTCCGGCTCTGCCGCTTTCGTTCACCGGCGGCGATTCCGCCGACCACTGGCGCGACAATCATTCGTACTACGTCGCCCGCCTTGGTCTGAGTGACGGCGAGACCCGACTGCTCGATGCCTTCGATTTGAAGACGGCCGAAGCGGCGGCAATGCAGGCGTGCATCGCGGCAATCGCGACCACGATCAGCCGCGTCATCAGTCGCACGTGCCTGGTGCTGATGCCGTTTCAAAAAGAACTCGATCCTCAGTACGAGACATTAACTGCGGTCATCCGTGCTGAGGGCTATCATCCGATCCGTCTGGATCGCGATCTGTATGCCGGTGATGTTCGCGAGACGGTGGTCCGTCTGCTGCGAGATTGTGATGCGGTCGTTGCGGACGTCTCGACGCGAAGCCCGAACGTGATGTACGAAGTCGGCCTGGCGCACGCATTCGGACGCAAGCCCCTGTTGCTCTGGCGAGAACGAGCGGACGCGCTCGAGGAGCTTCCGTTTTATTTGCGCCCACAGCGCATCGCGACCGGATCGGAATCCGCGTTGGCCGAAGCGCTGAAGACCTATCTCGCCGAAGCTCGCAGCGGTCGCTGATAGGTCTGCGCTATCCATACCGCCGCTTGACCTCAGCAATCGAACGGCCGGCGTTCTCCATCTCGCCGCAAGGACGGGCGACCCTACTCGGCGCGCAAGGCTTTCACTGGATCCAGCCGCAAGGCGCGGTACGCGGGCATCAGGCTGGCCATCAATGCAACAAGAGCCAGCGTGGTCGCCACGACGGCAAACGTCACCGGATCTGATGCGCTCACGCCAAAGACGAGCGTTCTCATCAGCTTCGCCGCCGCGAGCGCAGCGATGGTTCCGGCCGCGACGCCGATGAGCACGGGGGACATGCCCTCGACGATCACCAGACGAAGGACGTCGGATGTCCGCGCGCCAAGCGCCCTTCTGATCCCGATCTCGCGGCTGCGTCCGCGCACGATGTAGGAAAGCACGCTGTAGATTCCGACGGCAGCGAGCAACAGCGCGACTCCGGCAAAGACACCGAGCAGGAGTGCACTAAAGCGCTGCGGCGCCAGTTTGTCGTCGACCACCTGCACCATCGTCCGGATATCGACGACTGGCTGCTCCGGATCGATCGCATGGATCGCGGCAACGACGGGCTGCACGAGCGTCGCGGACGGCACCGACGTCCGCACGACGAACGTCGCCCTGCCAGACGGCTGGCGCGTGTAGTAATACGCCGTCGGTGTCGATCCCTCAGTGAGGCTTCGCTGCTTGACGTCACCCACGATACCGACCACCGATCGCAGCACTGTCTTCGAGAATGGCAGGGCAGCACGCCGTCCGATCGGATCGTCTTCGCCCCAATATGGCTTCACCGCGTCCTGGCTGACGAGCAACACCTCGGCATCACTGTCGACGGCATCGCGGCCGCGTACCACTGGGATTCCCATTGCCCGAAGATAGCCGGGGGTGATTTGCCGAACTTGCACAGCGATCGGTTCGCGTTGAGGCGGATAGCCCTCAAGAGCGAGTGTCTGTGATTCTCCATTGGCGAAAGGCAGGTCGTTGATCATCCCCGCGGCCTCGACGCCGGGAAGTGCCCGAATGCGTTGCAGCGCCGCGTCAAAGAATGACGAACGCCGTACCGGCGACGGGTACCGTGGGTCCACGAGTCTCACACGCATCGTCAGGACATTGTTCGGATCGAAGCCGATTTCGCCGTGTCTCAGAGCCAGGAGGCTCTGGATCATCACGCCGGCGCCCATCAACAACACCAGCGACAGCGCGACCTCGCACACGATCAGCAGGCGGCGTGGGTTGATACCGATCGCTCCGTCGCTCCGTCCACCTTCCTTGAGTGCGTCGTTGATATCGTAGCGGCCTGCGCGCACGGCTGGCAGCGCACCAGCGAGCATACCGGTGAGCATCGACATCCCCACCGCGAACAGCAGCACTGGTCCATCGATCGAGATTTCCTCCGCCCTCGGCACCTGGTTGGCGAGAACCGTTGAAACTGACGTCAGCGTCCCGTATGCGAGCAGCAACCCGAGCGTTCCACCTGCGCCCGCGAGTAGCAAGGCTTCGGTCAACAGTTGCTGAAACACGCGTCCGCGTCCTGCGCCAAGCGCCGAGCGAATCGCGATCTCCTTGCGTCGGCTGAGGGCGCGAGTGAGCAGCAGGTTACCGACGTTGGCGCAGGCGATGAGCAGGACCAATCCGACGGCGCCGAGCAACATGAGCAGCATCGTGCGGCTATTGCCGACGATTTCCTCCTGCATCGGGATCACCACGACTCCCCAGCCTCGTCCGTCCGTTTGGGGAAACTCACGCGCGAGCCGTGCGGAGATCGCGTCGATCTCGGCTTGCGCTTGCGCCAGTTCGACATCTCGCTTCAGGCGCGCGACGCCGTCCCGATTGTGACCTCCACGGACGGAGCGCTGCTCGTCTGTAAGGGCGAGCGGGATCCAGAGGTCGCTTGCCATCCCGGTCCATGATGCGACCGAGGCCGCGGCCGGCATGACACCGACGATGGTGTACGCTTCGTCGTTCAGCTTCATCGTGCGACCGATCACCGTTGGATCTCCGCCGAATTCGGTTCTCCAAAACCGGTCGCTTAGGATGACGACGTGTTTGCCGGCCGGCGTGTCCTCCTCCTGCCGAAAGACGCGCCCGAGGGCCGGGCGGGCTTTGACGACCTCGAAAAAACCCTCGCTCACGGAGGTCGCACGTACCGCTCGCGCGCCATCGGCGCCAGTGAGCGCGAGCTCCCTGAAGCCGCAACATTGATACATTGCCATGCCCTCGAACGACCGCGCATCCCGCTGCCAGTCGTAGAACTTGCCTGGCGAGAGCTCGAAGAGTCGACCGTCCGGCGTCCTGGTGAAGATCCGGACGAGGCGTTCGGGCTCCTCGAATGGCAGCGGACGCAGCAGCACCGCGTTCACGACGCTGAAGATCGTGGTGTTGGCGCCGATGCCCAGCGCCAGGACGGTGACGACGGCAACGGCGAACGAGGGTGTCCGGGACATGACCCGGAACGCATAACGAAGATCGGCAAATAACGTATGCATCGTCGAATCTCCCGGCGGCGATCCAACATGTTTAGATGGGTGCGGTCGGTCCAGGGTTTATGCGGTTCGACGCGGTTGGGCCCTCTGCTACGAATTATTTCGTTGACATACGAATTAATTCGTAGTTAGAATGGCCGCGACATGGCTCGAACACCACTTTCCAGACCCACTGACGGCGAACTCGCGATCCTTCGCATCCTCTGGGAGCGAGGCCCCTCCACGGTGCGAGAGATTCATGAAGCGATGTTCCCAGGACGCACGTCCGGGTATACGACAACGCTGAAACTCCTTCAAATCATGATGGAGAAGGGGCTCACGACGCGGGAAGAGTGGGGTCGCGTACATCGGTACTCGGCCGCCGCAGCAGAAGAGGAAACGCAACTTCAACTGGTGGAAGATCTGGTTGAGCGTGCGTTTGGCGGGTCGGCGGTAAAACTGATGGTTCAGGCGCTTGCGACGAAGCGAGCGTCGCCAGAAGAATTGGCAGAGATTCGCAAGCTTCTCGAGAAACGGCGAGGAGGCACGCGATGAACGAATGGGTACAAATCGCGGGATGGGTACTTCTTCATTTCCTCTGGCAGGGCAGCCTCGTGGCGGTTGTCGCGGTTACGGTACTGCGATTCTGTCGCCTCGGTTCCGCAAACATCCGATACGTCGTCGCGTGCCTCGCTCTCGCAGCAATGCTGGCGGCCCCCCTCATGACGGCGTTCGCACTTGCCGCCCAGCCGGTACCGGCATCGTTTCGGTCCGGGTCGGCCCCTGTTGACGCTGGTCGTACCGTCGTAGAACGGGGCGGGGTGGACGGCTTGCGCATTGCTCAGGAGCCACTCGCAAAGAGCGCCGGGTTCAGTGCGCTCGAAGATTACTTTCCTCTCCTCGTCTCTGTGTGGCTCGCCGGGGTCAGTCTGTTGCTGGTGCATGCATTTTGCGGCTGGTATCACATTCGACGCCTTCACAAAGCGGCGCTCGCTTGGGCGCCCTCGTCGTGGCAGCTGCCAGCGAACCGCCTCGCACAACGACTGGCTCTGCGAAAGGCCGTGCGCGTCGTGGAGTTCAATACGGTCGACGTCCCGACGGTCCTTGGATGGTTCCGTCCCGTGATCATCTTGCCCGTTGCCGCCGTAGCACAGCTACCTCCCGCGCAGGTGGAGGCGATTCTCGCTCACGAACTCGCGCACGTTCGGCGTCACGACTATCTCGTGAATCTTCTTCAGAGAGTGGCCGAAGCGGTTCTCTTCTACCATCCTGCGATCTGGTGGATCTCCGCTCGGGTCCGCGAAGAACGCGAGCATTGTTGCGATGATTTGGCGATCGACATTTGCGGCGATCGAGACAACTATGCAATCGCGCTGGCCGAATTGGAGAGGCAGCGGACGACATCGCCAGTCGTCGGACTAGCCGCTACTGACGGGCCGCTCCTGAATCGAATACGCCGGATTCTGCAGGTGTCTGGTCCCGAGCGAATCCAGGCGCCGAATTGGACAGTGACGCTTGCGCTCGCCGCAGTGTTCGCGCTGGTCGTGGGCGGTCCACAGCGGTCGCCAACGCTTCTCGCTCAAGCGACGACCAACGTGGCGAATGCGCTGACGCCCAGCTTTCGTGCCGGATGGAGTGGCGCGATGGGCAGCGGTTCCATTACCAGCACCGGCAGAGTCGTCTTCACCGATGACCTTCGAGATATAAAAAGTGTTTCCGATGGCGGTTCGCTCACCATACAGACTCGCGGTCTTCTGTCCTCGCGGCGGCTTGAGATCAGTGCGTCCCACGGTTCCGTGAATCGCAAGTACTTCGTCAACAATGCCGAGGAGCCATGGACTGAGCAATCACGTAGGTGGTTTGCCGACGAATTGCCGTTTCTTGTCAGACGCTCAGGGGTATCTGCCGGCGAGAGAGTGAAGCAGATCGCCGAAGCGAAGGGCGTGAATGCCGTTCTCGATGAGATCAGGTTGCTCTACACGGATTCGGTTCGCGGCCGGTACTTTCGCGCATTATTTGAAACCAGTCACCTCGACGCCGGGGACATCAACGCGGCATTCAGGCTCGCGTCGGACCTAATCAGCTCCAGCTCCGAACTCGGACGCACACTCGATGCCGCATTGACAGCGGGTCTACAAGACAACGATGGCTTCTTCTATGCTGCCACTCGCATCAGTTCCAGCGCAGAGAAAAGCCGTCTCCTAACCGAAGTGTTAAAGAAATCCGAGCTGAGTTCCGCGAGACAGGTCGACTTCCTTGCCGCAGCCTCAACGATTGAATCGAATGCCGCGTGTGCCGGCGTGCTCGACGCATTCATCACGCGTTATCAGCCTGCGGAAGAACGGATTCGCACCGCCTTTCTCGCTGCACTGAAAACCGTCGATTCGAACTCCGAACGAGGACGACTCCTTGAAAGGGTTGTGAACGACACGCGATAGGATAGACGACGCCGATCGCGGCGAGTCGCGCGCGTCCAAGTGCGCGGCCCGGTTGGATCGGTCGGCGCACTGAAGCTTCCTGGGAGAATGGCATCACACGCGACCGATGCCAAGCGCCAGCACGCTGACGACGGCAACGGCGAACGAGGGTGTCCGGGACATGACCCGGAACGCATAACGTTTATGTTTGGGAAGAATTGAGCACACACCCGTGATATCACTTCAGTGAGCGGTGGTGGAGCCGATGGACGAAGTCCGGAAGCGGAGGGAGGAGGAGCGATGCGACTAATCGTAGGCTGTGTTCTCGTCTGCCTGCTGGCGGTACCCGCCTTCGCGCAGAGCGCGCGCACCGGACAAGAAACATCGCAGCCACCAAGCGCCGGCGCCGTCATGGTGCGCATCGCCCAGAACGCGTGGGCGGGCACCAAGCGGAACATCGTCGAGTCTGCGGACCAGATGCCGGAGGCGGACTACAGCTTCAAGCCGGTCGATACCGTCCGCACGTTCGGCCAGATTCTGGCGCACGTCGCCGACAGCAATTACTTCTACTGCGCCC
>Ga0207701_10000303_pt1 | contig 50906 bp, 39 predicted proteins | sample KBSSwiSSwithPhiX_FD_184294 | JGI IMG/M metagenome (GOLD analysis project Ga0207701, IMG submission 184294) | Switchgrass rhizosphere bulk soil microbial communities from Kellogg Biological Station, Michigan, USA, with PhiX - S5 (SPAdes) (version 2) | ecosystem: Environmental > Terrestrial >... | reverse complement strand
AGACGGCGCGCGAGCAGGCAGTTTGCGGCGAAGGTCCCGGGCGTCCGCGAGTCCTTGCCGTACAAATCGAAGGTTTCGTCGGTCTCGTTCGAGAGATCCATCACACCCGGCACGCTCGCCTGCATCCGGTATGACATCTCGTACTGCGCGATGCGCGTGTCGACGTCACGATCGCCAAGCTGCTCGGCGGCGTGGGCGTGGAGGTCCTTCAGCCGATCGAGCAGCAGCCGCCGGCTCTCGCGCGACACGCCGTCGGGGTTGGAGAGGTAGAGCACCGCGTCTTTGCCGCTCCTGAACTGCACGCCCTGGTGTTCCGGGGGCAGAAAGCCACTGCCCCAGAGGCGCGCATACAGCGGCTGATCGACCTTGCCGGGCGTGATCAGCACGACGAACGCCGGCAGGTCCTCGTTGTCGCTGCCGAGACCGTAGTGAACCCACGCGCCCATGCTCGGCCGGCCCGCGATCTGCGACCCGCTCTGAAAGAACGTGATCGCTGGATCGTGATTGATGGCGTCGGTGCACATCGAGCGGACGATGCAGAGATCGTCGACGATTTTTGCGGTATGCGGCAGCAGGCTGCTGACCCAGGTGCCGGCCGCCCCATGCTGCGCGAACTCGAACAGCGATCCGGCGAGCGGCAGCGACGACTGGTTGCCCGACATGCCGGTCAGCCGTTGTCCCTGCCGCACCGAGTCGGGTAGCTGCTCGCCATTGCGAGCCCTGAGGATCGGCTTGTAGTCGAAAGTCTCCATCTGCGATGGGCCGCCGGCCATGAAGAGATAAATGATCCGCTTGGCTTTGGGCGGGACATGGAACTGGCCGTTGAGCACGCCGCGATCCTGTCCGTCGCTGCCCGATGCGATCAGCGCGGCCGGGTTGATCAGGTTGGCGACGGCAATGCCGCCGAGGCCCATGCCGAAGCGATTCAACAACTCGCGCCTGGACAGGCCTGCGAGGGGGACTGCCCCCACGCACTTCGCGCAGCTCATGATCGCCTCCTCATCGCAGCACCACGAACTCGTCGAAATTCATGATTGCGCTCACGACCGAAGTCATCGCCGCCAGTTCGTTGGCTGGCAGCGCGCGATCCCGTTTTGATTCGCCGACCGCGAGCAGCTTCGCCGCCGCATCGGGATGGCTGGTGAATTCCGCGTCCTCTTCCCGGAACAATCGCTCGAGAATCGCAGCCTCGACCGTGTCGGGAGACCGGCCGATGAGGGCGCGGAACGCCAGACGATTCCGCGCCGGGCCATCTCCAGGAAATCGCTGCCACGCGTGCTCGGCCAGGACGCGCGCCGCTTCCACGAATTGCGGATCGTTCAGCAGCACGAGCGACTGGAGGGGCGTGGTGGTGACGTCGCGCTTCGCCGTGCAGACTTCCCGCGACATCGCGCCGAAAGTGACCATCGACGGGGGCGGCGAGGTGCGCCGCCAGAATGTGTACAGGCTGCGCCGGTAGAGATCGCCGCCCGAGTCCTGCTGGTAGGTCTTGCCGGTTCCCGACTGTTCCCAGAGGCCGGCTGGCTGATAGGGCTTGACGCTTCGTCCGCCGATGGTCGGGTTGAGCAGGCCGCCGGCCACGAGCGCGCTGTCGCGAATTGATTCGGCGGCAAGCCGCCGCTTCGGCCCGCGCGCGAGCAGCTGATTGTCGGGATCTCGCGCCGTCAACGCCGGCGCCGCTGCGGAGGACTGCCGGTAAGTCTGCGACGTAACGATCAGACGATGGAGCGCCTTCACGTCCCATCGTTCGGCCATGAAGCGTGCCGCCAGATAGTCGAGCAGCTCCGGGTGCGTCGGCAGACGTCCCTGGCTGCCGAAGTCCTCCTGCGTCGCGACGATGCCCTGCCCGAAGTGCATCCGCCAGATTCGATTGACCACGACTCGCGACGCGAGTGGGTTCTTCGAGTCCGTCAGCCAGCGCGCAAGTCCGAGACGATTGCGAGGTTGATCGGCCGGGAACGGTGGCAGGCTCGCCGGGGTATTGGGGTGCACGAGTTCCTGCGGAGCGTCGTAGGCGCCGCGCTGGAGACGATGCGTCGGGCGCGGCGTCGGCATCTCCTCCATCACCATGATTTCGGGCACGCGGGCAATCAGGGCGTTTTCATCGACGCGCCGCTTCTTCAAGTCGGCGCGCGCAGCGATCGACGGCTGATAGCTCCTTGCCAGGAAGTGATCGAAGGCCACGGCGGCCGGCGCGCGTGTCCCCGCGAGTTGGGCAACTTCGACGCCGGTCAGCTCGACGTCGAAGATCTGCAGATCGTCGATGAGCCCATTCTTGAAGCCGCTGTCCCGAAAGCGCGCGCCAATCGTCAGCCGCGGTTGCTCGTTGACGTTGTCCCCTGCGGCTTTGTCGTACGTGATGTCCTTATAAAGATGATCGCGGACGACCTCGGTCTCGATCACGACGCCGTTCACGTACACCCTGATGCCTGACGCGCGGCTCGAGCCGTCGTAGGTGATCGCCACGCTCGACCACGCTCCGAGCGGCAACGGTAATCGCGATCGGACCCCGATCGCATTCCCGGGCCAGAAATGAATCAGACCGAAGAAGACGCGACCATGATCGAGCGTCAGCTCGTATCCGCGGCTGCCGGCGTCGGTCCATGCCCGCGACTGGTGGACGACGACGGCGCGGTCCTGCGGCTCGGTGCGCTGCAGGCGCAGCGCCAGCGAGAACGGATCGGTGCGGCCGAGAATCGGCGCACCCGGATCCACGACCGAATTGTCGCCGCTGAAGTGCAGAGCGCTCGCGTCGGTTAGTACTGGCGTGTCCTTCAATTCCGCGGGCGTGCCCGTTGCCGAGTCGGGCGTCTTGTCTCCATCAACCGTGTCGAACGCCAGGTGGACGATTGGTTTCGGGAGCGTCACCGCCTGCGGCTTTGGCTCGGCGTCGAACGCCGTCTTCGCGGACCGATGCATGCGTTCGAGGCCGGCCTCGATGGTGCGCATCTCTCCAACCAGGCGCTGGTGCTCCTGCTCCTGAGGCGCCGTCCAGAGCAGCAATGACGGACTCGGCGTCGCGTTGGTGAAATGCGAGTAGAGACCGGATTCGTCGATGTTGTTGAAGAAGGCGAAGAGCGAGTAGTAGTCGCGCTGGGTGATCGAGTCGAAGCGGTGGTCGTGGCACCGGGCGCATTCGATGGTCAGGCCGAGCATCGACGTGCCAAACGTGTTCACGCGATCGACGACGTACTCGGTGCGGAATTCTTCCTCGATGCTGCCGCCCTCGTTGGTCTGGCGGTGCAGGCGATTGAACGCCGTGGCGATCCGCTGCTCGCGGCTGGCGTTGGGCAGCAGATCGCCAGCGAGCTGCCAGGTCAGGAACTGATCGTAGGGGAGATTGCGATTGAACGCCGAGATGACCCAGTCGCGATAGGGAGACATGTCCCGCTCGACATCCGCCTGATAGCCGTAGGTGTCCGCATACCGCGCCAGGTCCAGCCAGTCCATGGCCATGCGCTCGCCGTAGGCAGGCGACGCCAGGTAGCGATCGATTAGCCGTTGGTAGGCGGCGTCCGACGGATCGGCAGCGAACGCCTCGATGTCCTCGACGCTCGGCGGCAGTCCGGTCAGATCGAAGGCGAGCCGCCGCACCAGCGCCTCGGGTGACGCCGGCGGCGACGGCGAGAGTCCTTCCTGTTCGAGCCGCGCCCGCACGAATGCGTCGATGGGATTCGAAGGAGCGGACATGCCCGCGCGCGGTAGAAGTGTGGTCGTCGCAACCGGCGCCCATGACCAGTGCGGCCGATATTCGGCGCCCTCCGCCACCCATCGCGTCAACAGCGCCTTCTCATCGGCGGTGAGCGACAGCTTCGATTCCGGCGGCGGCATCATGTCGTCGGTGTCGTCGGTCGTGATCCGACGCACCAGTTCGCTCTTCGACGGTTCGCCCGGCTTCACAACCGCCCACCCCTTGTCGAGCTTCTTGAAGGCGCCCTCGCGTACGTCGAGCCGCAGCTTCGCTTTTCGCCTGGACGCGTCGGGCCCATGGCAGCGGAAACAGCGATCGGACAGGAGGGGACGAATCTGGCGGGTGAAATCGACGCGGCCCGTCGCCGCAGGACGCGGGGGCTTTTCCCCGGCGAGGCCGAGAGTGGCGAAGACAGCGATCGCCAGCGCCAGCGCGCCGCAAAACCGGACCGCGATCATTGGCGTATTTTAGTCCAGCACGCAGCGCGCGCACGATGTTGAAAGCCCACCACACATCATCCACTGTCACGCTGCGATCATGACCTAGAGACGGAAAGGAGAAGGGAGAAAGGAGACTATTCGGTTCTCATCAGCAGGTCGGGGCGTACAATTCGATGAGTGCCTTGTTTGAGTAGCGGTACGACGCGGCGGGCTCCGCACGGAGTGTCGTCGTGCTGAGAAGTTTTGTTGCAGACGCCAACTCTGCAACTCGCGAATGCCAAATCGACGGGGCTTGTCCGCAGCACGCGGGGCGTTTCTCCGGCGATACCGGAGTGCCGAGGAGAGCGATCGCCAGCGCCAACGCGCCGCAGGGCCTCTGCCGAATCTTCGAGCGCATCTTTTGATGCTGCCGGTTGTCACTCGGACGCATGATTGCATTCAGAATATCGGGGGCCAAAGAATGGATACTGCTCAGCCGCACGATTCGTCGAGGTGGTGGGTGCGATGGGGTCTCAGAAGGCACTCGTCCCAAGATGAAGCACAGGTGGCCCGTTGGAAAGCCGCCTGGCTACGCGGGGCGACTGCGATCTGGCAGCATCCGAACGAGTCGACGAATCCGTACGACTCCGAGATGCAGCGAGCTGCGTGGAACGCGGGCGCGAAGTGGGCGGGAGAAAACCCGAATCGCCGGACGAACAATGCAGGTCGGTTCGCGCACCCACGACGGCGGGCGAGTGACACGAAACTTCCCTACATGGTCAAGCGGGCGGTGGCCGTTGGCGCGACGACTCTGACGCTCTATGCGATTTCCAGGACACTCTGGCGAGCGAAGACGACTCCCGAAGACGAATCCTAAAGCTGCCCCCTTCACTTCCGCTGATAGACCCGCACGAAATCGAGGCGCTGGCCGCGGTAGCGTCGATCTTGGATCGGGTTCCGGATGAGCGTCTATTCAAAACACCGCAAGTGAACCAGGGAATGCGCGAGCGAAGGCGGGAAGGCTTTGCTGCCCGGCCTTGCTCTGGTACCCTCGCACGACGATGAAGGCCGCCCATCCGACGAGGCGGCCGAGACCGATCATTCTCAGAAATGTGCGGAATCGCAGGGTTCGTCAACCTGGACGGTGCGCCGGTCGACGCCAATGTGCTCGAGGCGATGACCGACCTGATTCGTCATCGCGGTCCAGACGATGGCGGAACACTGTGTTTGTCGCTGCGCGGTGGCATCCCTGACACCGCGCTGGGTTTCCGCCGACTGAACATCCTCGACGTGTCGGCCGGTGGGCGCCAGCCGATGACCAGCCCCGACGGCTCGACCGCGCTGCTCTTCAACGGCGAGATCTATGACGCGTTCGACCACAAGGCCGAACTCGAGCGCGACGGCTACCGTTTCCGCACGCGCACGGATACCGAAGTCATTCTCGCGCTCCACGCGCGCTGGGGGCTCGAGGGGATGCTCCAACGGCTCACCGGCATGTTTGCGATGGTGATTGCGGACACGCGGCGGGGCGTCGTCCATCTGCTCCGCGATCGTGTTGGCATCAAGCCGTTGTACTGGGCGCAGCGCGGAACGACGGTGCTGTTTGCATCAGAAGCGAAGGCGTTTCTGGCGTATCCAGGGTTCCGCGCCGAGATCGATCCGGCCGAAGTCGACGAGCTCCTGGCATTCCGCTATGTTGCCGGCGAAGCCTCGCTGCTCAAAGGCGTGCGCCACGTCCGGCCAGGCCATCGTCTCACGATCACACCGGACGGTGTGGGGGAGACGCGCTATTGGAACATCCCGGACCACTCCGACAAACTGCGTCTGTCACGGGAAGACGCGGTCGATCGCCTCGCCCATTTGCTGGGCCGCAGCGTGCAATCGCAATTGCGGAGCGACGTGAACGTGGGGTGCCAGTTGTCCGGTGGCGTCGACTCGTCGCTGGTCACGGTGCTGGCGCGTTCACATCAACGCGCCGATCTGAGCGCCTTCTCGATCGTCTTCGACGATCCGCAGTTTTCGGAAGAGCGATGGATCCTGACGGCGGCAACCACCGCGCGCGCCGAAAGCCATCGTTTCGTGTTCGATGAGGCCGCCTTCATCGACGCGCTGGATACCGCCAGCTGGCACATGGATCAGCCGATCAGCCATCCCAACTCGCTGGCGCTGTGGCTGCTGGCTCGACGTTCGCGCGAGCACGTCACGGTCCTTCTGAGCGGCGAAGGCGCGGACGAACTGTTCGGCGGTTACGCGCGCGTCCACGACGCCCATGCGGCAGCCACCGGCTCGTGCCGGCCGCGTCGAGACGAACCGGTCGATACCTTCATTCGCGCGTCTCAGTTTCATTCCGAGGCCCGTCTCTCGAAGCTGCGAACCGCGGCGAATCTGCGGCCGGCGATCGAAAAGCGTCGGGCCCTGTTTCACGAGGGCGACAGCGACCATCTGTCGAATTGCCTGAAGTACGACATGCGGACGCATCTGGTCGACGTGCTGCTGCGGCAGGACAAGATGATGATGGGACATGGCGTCGAGAACCGCGTGCCGTTTCTCGATCCGCAGGTGATCGAATTCGCCCGCGCCCTGCCAGCCGAACACCTGATGGGGCCGTCGTCATCGATCGGCGTACCAAACACCAAGATTGTGGTCAAAGAGCTCGCCAGGCGTAGTTTCGACATGGCCTTCGTCTACCGCCGCAAGTCGGGGTTCAACCTCCCGTTGGCGCAGTACTTCCGTAGCGGCCGGTTCGTGGCGTTGATGGAGGACCGCCTGTTGCCGGGTATGGCGTCGCGCGGACTGGTCGACGTCAGCGTCGTTCGCCGCTGGTGGCGCCGCGCCCTGTCTGCGCCGGCCACAACCGAGGGGTTCTGGATCCCGGTGGCGCTCGAGTTGTGGGCGGAGCAGTTCATCGACGGGCGCGGACTGCAGACGTCTTGCGTTGACGGTCCTAGGAGATGCCAACGCGGACGATTCGGCCGCCTGGATAACGGACGTGCGTGATGTGGGGCGGCAGCGACGAGAGGTCGGTCGACTCATCGACGTCCATGCTGGTGAACTGGCAGTAGCGGCGGTTCGACGCTTTAATCGAGGGCCACCTCAAATGCGCAGCATCGTCAAGTCTACGGATGCCTTCGAGGCGTGGATGCGCGAGCGGACGGACATCTCTGAAAGGCTGCTCGAGAAGAAGCATCGCAGGATGAGCGACAGCCCGTTTTCGTTTCTTCGCGCAACGTTCTATCGCTGGGTCGAGCAGTGGCCGTCGGTATGCCCGAAGCTTGCCGTGCGCGACCAGGACATCCTCCTGGCGGTCGGCGATCTCCACGTCGAAAACTTCGGCGTCTGGCGCGACTCGCGGCAGCGGCTGGTGTGGGGAATGAATGACTTCGACGATGCGTGCGAGTTGCCGTTCACGAGCGACCTCGTGCGGCTGTCGACCAGCGCCATGCTGGCGGCATCGGCCGCGAAGATAAGCATGAGCGCGGACACGATCTGTGGGTTGATGATCGAAGGATACAAGGCCGGTCTCGTGAAGGCCGAACCGATTGTGATGCCGGCCAACGCAAACGCGCCGCTGACGAAGCTGGCGCGCCACACGCAGGAAAAACCGAAGCAGTTCTGGGAGAAGAAACTCGATCCCGACGACAATCCGGAAGTGAGCCGGCTGGATCTTCCGAAAGGCCTCGGGGACATGTTCCGCGCCTCCTTCCGTTCTCACGCGCGTTTGAGATTTCGTAGACAGAAGTCGCCGGGCGGTCTTGGCAGCCTTGGCCGCCGCCGATTTACCGCGGTCGAAACAACCAGGACGGGCCAGTACGACGCGCGCGAAGCGAAGGCGCTCGTGCCATCGGCGCTGTATTGGTTAAGGCGACAGGACCGCATGCCGTCTCAGACGGCGACGCTGCTGCAACACGCAATCCGCACCCCCGATCCGTATTTTCAGGTTCACGACCGCTGGCTAATCCGCCAGGTTGCGCCGGACATCGCGAAGATCGAGATGCGCGCGGACCCGCGCGACAAGCGACTCGCGCTCACGTCAGCGCTGCTGCAGCTGATGGGCCGGGAGACTGCAAACATTCACCTGGGAAGCTTCAGCCGCGCGGATCTGGAGAAACGGTTGAAGGAGCTGGATCGCAACCCCAGCTGGTTCGTGGCCGCGACCGAACGTATGACCGCGAACACACAGCTCGACCACGCGGCGTGGGTGCAGTACTACCGCCCGAAGAAGAACGCGACTGAATCAGCGCTGTCTCCGATGCCGCTCTGATGGACGACATAGTTCTCGCCGCCGATGGCGATGAGGCCCGTGCGTGCTGCGCCGGGGTTGGCGGGCACCAGGAACTGGAGTAACGCGCCCCCGGTGGCGGAGCCGCCCGCGGTGATCTGAATCCACGGAACATTGGGCACGGCGGTCCAGCTGCACGCGCCCGTCACGAACACCAGCACATTGCCCGAACCACCGGCCGAGGGGAGCTCGTGAGATGGGGGGGCGAATGCCCACTTGCACAACGATTCCTGGCTGACCGTGAATGGACGTCCGGCAATGGTCGCGCCTCCGGTCCGCGGTGCCGATGCGTTCGGCGTCACGGTGAATGTCGCTGGTCCTGAGCCGACGCCGCTGCTCGGCGCGGCTGTCATCCAATCGACTCCCGAACTTGCGGTCCACGGACAGCCCGCTCCGGTTGTCACTGCCGCCGTGATCGCGCCGCCGTTGCCTCCAATCGACTGCGAAGCGGGTGCGACGCTGTAAGTGCACCCGCTTGCCTGCGTGACGCTCACGGATTGTCCAGCGATCGTGATCGCTCCCGCGCGCGCGGGCCCATCGTTGCCGACGGTGGCGATCTGGACGGCTCCGTGACCGCTGCCAGTTGCGCCGCTCGCAATGCTGATCCAGGGCACCGCGCTCGCTGCGGTCCATGCGCAGCCCGCTCCCGCGTCTACTTGAATGGTTGTCGTCGCCGCTTGCGCGGTGACGTTCACCGCCGTGGCTGAGATCGAGTACGCGCACCCCACCGACTGCGTCACCGTAATCGTGCGTCCAGCGACGATCAGGGTGCCGGATCGGGCGGGTCCGTCGCTGGCGGTGACGCTGAAGGCAACCGCCCCGGGACCACTACCGGTCGCGCCGCTCGTGATCGTGATCCACGGAGTCTGGCTCTGCGCGTTCCATGCACAGCCGGGTCCTGCGTCTACCTGAATCGTGGCGCTCGCAGCCTGTGCGGCAACGTTCACGCTCGTGGAGGAAACAGTGAACGAGCATCCCAGCGACTGCGCGACCGTTACCGTTCGTCCGGCGACGATGAGCGTGCCGGATCTGCCGGGTCCGCTGCTCGCGGCCACGCGGAATCCGACGGCGCCCGGACCGCTGCCGCTGCCACCAGCCGTGATCGTGATCCAGGAAACCTGACTTTGCGCGGTCCATCCGCAGCCCGCGGGAGCGGTGACCGACACCTGTCGGTCGCCACCCGAGGGATCGAGATTGAACGTATCGGCATCGATCGCGAAGTTGCATCCGGTACCCTGATCGACCTGCACGTTCTGGCCGGCGATCGTCACGTTCCCGGTCCGTGGTGGGCCGGTGACTGCGTCAGCATGGAACGTGACCGTGCCGTTGCCGCGTCCGTCGCGTCCCGACGTGATCGAGATCCACGACACACCCGAGCTGGCAGTCCAGGAACAGGTGCTCGCGCTGGCGCGAACGTTCACGCTCAAGTCGCCGCCTGCGCTGCCCACAGACTCGTGGTTCGACGAGACGGTCAGCTCGCACGGTTTTCCTGCCTGTGAGATGTCGACGCGCTGATCGTTGATGGTGATGCCCGCAGTCCGCGATGCCGGATCGTCGTTGGCGGTGACGGAGAAACGCACCGATCCCTCTCCCTGTCCTTCGGAGGGTTGCGCGACGGTCACCCACGATGCGTCTGTCTTCACCGCCCACTGGCAATCGCGGGTCGTGCCGATGCGAATCGATCCCGATCCGCCGGCCGCTGGAAAGGACGGACCGTCGGCCGTCGCCTGCACGGTGCACTTGGTCGGCGACGGGCCGGTCAGAGTTTCGGTTCTCGATGACGATCCGCACGCGGATCCAGAAAGCGTTGCGGCGACGAGCACCGCCGCCAGAGAGGAGCCGGGGGAATTGACCGTTGCCACTGATCCAGGCGATCGAGTCGGGCGGCAGGCGAGCGCGCCTGCGCGGCGATGCGCCGCGCTGAGTAGCAAACGTTGTGCCTGATGACGTGCTGCGAAAAACCGCGCAATCGTCACCGGCAGACATGCGGATGTGAAGCCGCGTGGGAATGCTTTTAACCCTGTTGAGCAGTCGGTGCAACAGTCGAACGACTGCCGGATGCTTAGCAGCGGCGGTCAATTCATCGCTTCATCGAGCGAGCTCGGCCGTCTGGAGTCCGACGGGAACTGCGCGAGGCTTGAGCACCACGCGTCCAATCGTCAGGAACGACGCCCCGGCGAGCACGCAGAGTCCCCCGGCGATCCAGAACGCCAGTTGATAGTCGCCGAGAGACGTCCGGATGGCGCCGGCGCCGAACGCGGCGAGCGACGCGCCGAGCTGGTGGCTCGCGCCGATCCATCCGTAGATGACCCCGGTGTTCTCGCGGCCAAATGTGTCGCCGGTCAGCCGAACCGTCGGTGGAACCGTGGCGACCCAATCCAGCCCGTAGAAGATCGCAAACCAGCCCAGCCCATGTGCGCCACTTGCGAGCGTGAACGGCAGGTAGAGCAAGGAAGCGCCGCGGAGCGTGTAATACCCGAAGAGAAGATAGCGGCTCGAATACCGATCGGTCAGCCAGCCTGATGCTGTCGTGCCGAGGATATCGAAGATTCCCATCACCGCGAGCAGCTCCGCCGAGCGGACCTGCGGGATGCCGTAATCGTGGCAGGCGGCGATCAGGTGCGTGCCGATCAAACCGTTTGTGCTCGCGCCGCATACGAAGAACGTCCCGGCAAGAACCCAGAAGGCACGCGAGCGCACCGCAAATCGAAGCGCCGCGAGCGGCGCCATCGGCGGCGCGGATGGCGGCGATAGCGCACGTGTCGTTTCGCCATAGCGCTTGAGCCCGAGATCCTCGGGCCGATCGCGCATGAAGACGAGGACCACTACAAACACCACCACGGCGGCGGCCGTGACGGCAAGGGCGGCCGTGCGCCAGCCCCGCGCGTCGATCAGGCGTGCAAGCATCGGCAGGAAGATCAACTGACCGGTGGCGTTTGCGGCCGACAACATGCCGGTGACCAGTCCACGGCGCGCATCGAACCAGCGGGTGGCAACGATCGCCGCAAGCACCATCGAGGTCACGCCGGTGCCCGTCCCGACGCAGATACCCCATAACAGCGTCAGCTGCCACTGGCTCCTCATCATCGTCGTCAACGCGACCGAGATCGCAAGCAGGGCAACCGCCGCGAGAATCACCCGGCGCATGCCAAACCGATCCATCACTGAGGCGGCAAATGGTCCGATCAGGCCGAAGAGGGCGATGTTGATCGCAACCGCGCCCGAGATAGCTGCGCGATTCCACCCGAACTCGGATTCGAGCGGGACCATGAGGACACCGGGGACCGCGCGGATGCCGGCGGTGACCAGCAGGATGAAGAACGTGACGATCGCGATGATCCAAGCGTAGTGAAGCTTGAAGCGGGTCATGATTTGTTCGGTTAGTGGCCAATTACTGATTGGCCTCTCGCCCAAGTTTCCTTCGTCGACTGTTCACTACGACGCGGTCACGGCGACGCGGGTTCCCGGCGACGTGATCGCCGTGAACGAGCGAGTCCCGAGGTATGCTGCGCCCGTGAGCGTCCAATCCCGCGGCGGATGGTACGTGATGACGGTGCTCGCGCTACTCGTTGCGAGCTATGCCATTGCACTGTTCATTGTGCCTCAGGCTCGCCCGCCATTCCTTCACGGTCGCACGGGATTGATGGAGTTAGCGGTCTTGCTGCATCTGGCTGGTGGCGGGGTGGCGCTCGCGCTTGGTGCTTTTCAACTGAACACAGCGCTCCGCTCTCGACGACTTCAGCTGCATCGCGTCATGGGCCGCGTGTATGTTGTCAGCGTGATCGTCGGCGGGGTGTCAGGATTTCGGATGGCGATCGCGTCGCAAGGGGGCATCGTCGCGCACCTGGGCTTCGCCTTGCTGGCAGTCGCCTGGTTGTTCACAACGACCCGCGGCTTCCTGCGCATTCGCGCAGGTGACGACGTCGATCATCGAGCCTGGATGATCCGCAGCTACTCACTGACGTTCGCCGCGGTGACGCTGCGACTCTATCTCCCGCTCTCGCTTATCGCCGGAGTGCCATTCGAGATCGCATATCCCGTAATCGCGTGGCTCTGTTGGGTACCGAATCTCGTTGTCGCCGAGCGATCGTTCGTTCGACGCAGGGCCATGCCGCAACTGTCGGCGTCATAGGTAACGACCCTTGCCGGTAAGTCACAGGAAACAGCGCTGAAACAACCCTGTTGTATCCTGCCGTCACCAGTTTCCAGCGCCCAGTTTCCAGCTTCCCGCTGAACGTCGGTCTCGTGAAACTGGAAGTCTGAGGTTCCCGCTGGGACAAGGAGTCAGTCATGCGCGAACCCTTCACGATCGAACATGGTGCGAGCGGCGGCAAGACCTTCATGCGTGGGGCAGGCGTGCTCGTCCTGCTCCTCGCTCTCGTCGTCGTTGCGTTCTCGGCGACGTCGTGTGTCCGTACCGGTCATGTCGGCGTGGTCAGCATCTTCGGCCGCGTTACGGGACAAACGCTCTCCGAAGGCTTGCACATCGTCAATCCCGCCGCGACGGTGACCGAACTCAGTGTGATGACGCAGGAAGACAAGGAGCGCGCGTCGGTCCCCTCGAAAGAAGGGTTGATCATGGGACTCGAGGCGTCGATCCTGTATCACCTGGATCCGAAACGCGCCGCCGAGGTCTATCAGCAGATCGGTCCGAACTACGCAGAAATCCTGTTGCAGCCCACCTTCCGATCCGCCATCCGCGCGATCACCGCGGGCAACACCGCCGCATCGCTCTATTCGGACGCGCGAGAGACGATCGCCCGTCAGATAGTGGAAGATGTGTCCAGGCAGGTTGCGCCTCGTGGAGTGATTGTCGAGAACGTGCTGCTGCGCGACCTGCAACTGCCCGACACGCTGAAGCACGCCATCGAGGCGAAGCAGCAGGCGCAACAGGAAGCGCAGCGCATGGAGTTCGTCCTGCAGCGTGAAAAGCAGGAAGCCGAACGGAAACGCGTCGAGGCCGCGGGCATCAAGGACTTCCAGGACATCGTCTCGCAGGGCATCAGCGATAAGCTGCTGGACTGGAAAGGCATCGAGGCGACAATGGAGCTGGTGAAGAGCCAGAATTCGAAAGTGATCGTGGTCGGCAATTCCAAGAATGGGCTGCCGCTGATTTATTCTGGCGACCGGCCGTGAGACGTGACTCGAAGCGTGGTCGCCGGCAAGGGACAAGGGAAAAGGATTCCCTTCTCCCTTGACGCGCGCGGCGCGGGTGGGCCGCGCGTCGATCGTCCTCGCGGTATCGGTGTCCTACCTGTCGTACGTCTTCGACATCTTTCACAGCAGATTCTGGACGTCAGGACTCGGGGATTGGATCGATCCCTACTTCATCAACGCCCTGCTCGAACATTGGTATCGCAGCGTCACGACGTTCAGCGATCCATCGTCGCCTCCAATGTTCTTTCCGGCGCAAAAGACGCTCGGTTACTCGCACGGCCTGATCCTGTACGCCCCGTTCTATGTGCTCGTTCGGCCGTTCTTCCATCCATTCCAGGCCGATTCGCTGAGCCTGTTCCTGGTCATCCAGACCGGAATCATTTGCCTGTACGTGCTCTTTCGGAAGTTCTTCAATCTCGCATTCGCTGAGTCGCTGCTGCTCACCGTCTTTTTCTTCACGTCACAGAACGTGATCAACGGAACCGTTGGCGTCTGGTCGCAGCGCGCGTCGGTGTTTCTGATTCCGCCGATCCTTCTCCTGCTCCTCATCTCCTGGCGCGAACGGTCGAGACGTCGGGGCATCGTCCTTGCCGGAATCGCCGGCTGCCTGGCGACACTGTTGTACCCGCACGATTTCTACACTGCGCACTTCGCGTTCTTTTTTGCTGCCCTGTTTCTTGCGGCCGTCGCGGTGATGGAGTGGCGCGTGCTCGATGTCATGACGCGACTTCCGAAGTGGACGAGTCTGCGAGCGTCCGAAAAAGCGGCGCTTCTGCTGACCGTACTCGCCGCGCTGTGGGCTGGTTACGTGTGGATGTCGGGCGGCGTGAGGATCCTGATCCTGGGCGTCAAGATCGCTTCGCAGGATTGGCGGCGTCCAGCGCTGTTGCTGCTCGCGTGCGCAGCGACGTTCGTGAGTCTTCGTGGGTTTCGCCGGATCAAGGTGGATCTGAAACAGGCCGTCAAGGTCGATTTAAAGATGCCATCCCCCTGGTTCTGGGGCTTCACGTCAGGCGCCATCGTGGGCGTGATCGTGTTTCTGTGGATTTATCTGCCGGCGTACCTGGAGCACCGTCACTTCCCTGAACAGGACCTGCTGAACCAGATTCGCATGCGCGTGTCGTCCCGCTGGACCGGCCCGATTGCTGCGCTACGCGACCTGGGCGCCTACGATACGTTCCGGTCGTTCAAGCTCGTGTTCATTCTGGGCACGCTCACGTGGGTGCCGTGGTTCAAGGTTGACGTGAAGACGCGACGCTACGCGTTGTGGGCGATGGTGGTCACGGCCATCGTTTTTGTGATTCCGCTCGGGATCGACGGGTTCTCAATCTGGCTCACTTTCTTTCGCCACATTCCAGGGTTCGGGGTGATTCGCGATCCCACTCGGATCATCTTTCTTTACGAGCTTGCCTTCATTCTCGCAGCGGGCATGTTCCTGACACGGTTCCGGAATCGCCGACGCGACCGGATCGGTATCTGCCTGCTCTTCGTGTTGTTCATGGCGACAGATCACCGCGCTGACGTTCTTGGATACGAGCGCCCGGTGAAGATTTTCCAACGGTGGGTCGAATCACCCATTGATATCGACCCCGGCTGCAGGTCGTTCTTTATCAAGGGCGCGTCGGCCGCGTACATGTCCCGGTCGAACCACATCTGGGCGCTCTATAACATCGATGCGATGTTTATCGCGCTGAACCACGGAATTCCAACCCTGAACGGGTTCAGCGCCTGGGAGCCCGACGGCTGGGATCTCATGAACCCTCCGGAACCGGCCTACGACGGGCGGGTCCGGGCATGGATCGAGACGAGTCACCCGATGGGCGTCTGCGGGCTCGACATCGACGCCCGGACGATGCGCCCGGCAGTTTTTCAATAAACCGGGCATGTAACGCGTTGCAGAAGACAGGCGTATTCGTATCTAATTCGGACGTCCGGCCTGGTTGCCAGCCGGACGTCCGTCTCGCCGAAGCCTCGTGAGAGTGTCGCCGCACGAGGCGAAGGCGGACCGCTCCGTCGCCTTTGTGAATACGGTCTCCTTCAGTTTGACGACGCTTTTTCAGGAGGATTTCGCGTGATCGCACGTCACTTCGTTCGCCTTTCGATCGGCGTTCTGGCTGCAACGCTTGTTGGTTCGTTCGCCGGACGTTCGGACGTCTCGGCGCAGCAGCCGGCTATCACGCCGGCAGGCCAGGCTCCGCAGGGCGGGCAGCCGCCGCAAGGTCCCCCTGGGGGGCCGGGTGGCCGCGGCGGATTCCAGCTGCGCAACGTTCAGGTGCTCAAGGACGTGCCGCAGGATCAGTGGCAGCTCGTCATGCAATACATCGCCGCGTCGCTGGGTGTGCAGTGCAACTACTGCCACGTGATGGGCGACAACGCGAGCGACGACAAAGAGACGAAGCAGACGGCCCGCAAAATGATGCAGATGGTCGCGGACCTGAACAAGCAGTTCTTTGCGGGGAAGCCCACCGTCAGTTGCGCGTCGTGCCACAACGGCCACGCGAAACCCTCCCGGACAGCGCCGCTCGCCGTGAACATGACGCAGGATGAAGCGGCAGCGGCTGCCGCTGCGCGCGGCCGACGAGGCGGTGGTCCAGGTGGGGCACCCGGCGGCGCTCCGCAGGCCGCCGGTCCCGGCGGAGCACCCGGTGCACCCGGCGGTCCCGGCGCCGGACGTGGTCCAACGGGTCCACCGCCAGCACCGGCACCAGCTGTGACCGAGACAGTGGATCAAGTCCTCTCAAAGTATGTGCAGGCGCTCGGTGGACAGCAGGCGCTGCAGAACGCGAAGACCCGCGTAATGACCGGCACGATCACGAATCGCGATTTGACGACCGCGAACGTCACGATGACGGAGAAGAACACCGGCGAAGCGCGAATCGAGATCGCCACCCAGCCGAATCCGACGATTCGGGCGACCAACGGCACCGCGGCGTGGCAGATCGGCGGCGGCGGTGGCGGCGGTTTCGGTGGCGGCAACAACCCGCGCGACATCACCGGCTTTCAGGTGCAGCAGGGATTCCGGCTGGCCGACTTTGCTCTGCCGTTGAATCTGAAGCAGCGATATCAGAACCTCTCGGTCAAGCCGGCGTACGAAACGATCGATGGGAAACAGGCAGTGGTGCTGACCGGCAGCCCGTACCCGAACGTCATCGAGGATCTCGCGTTCGACCGCGACTCGGGTCTGCTCGTTCGCCGCACCGTCACCTCGGGATCCGCAGGCGGATTCGGAATACTCGCACTCGGAGAACAGATCGATTACAGCGATTATCGTGACGTCAGTGGTGTGAAAGAACCGTTCAGCGTGAAGCACTCGACGTGGAACGCGGTGACGACCGAGAAGCTCACCGACGTCAAGATCAACGCACCGGTCGCAGATACGGTCTTCGCGAAGCCCGCTCCCCAGCAATAGCCGTCGCCCGGGCAAGGGAGGAGAGTGTCTCGTCCCTTGCCCGGCACAGTTCTCATACCCACTGTCACGCCCCGCGTTCCTCGGCTACGGCGCTGGCTCTGACACGCGTCTGACAAGACTCCCGGTGGCCTGACCTGGGCGTCCGTTATAGGTCCATCTCCACGATCCCGATCCATCTTCCGGTCCGTAGTACTCGAGCGTCAGCGTCTCTTCGTTTCGCGTACCAGCAATGACGTAAACGTTGCCGGGCGCCTGCGACAGGATCGGGAAGCTGTGGCCGCCCGCCTCGACCGATCCGGTTTTGATCTCGAGCGCAAACTGATCGGGCAGGGTTGGCGCTCCGAACCACGTCGCGTAGCTGGTCGAGGCGTCAAATGTCCAGGCTCGAGCTGCACCCGGCGCCGGCGGAACCGGTGTCGGACTCGGGCCGGGATCCGGAGCTGGTGGTGGCGTCGGCGCGGGCGACGGCTCAGGCGCTGGCGCTGGTGCCGGCGTGGGCGCTGGAGCTGGAGTTGGCGTCGGCGTCGGGGATCCGTTGCTCGTCTGATTGCCGCCCGTACTCGTTGGAGCGGTCGGACTACTTCCGCATCCGGTCAAGGCGAAAGACAGACCTATAGCCAGTAAGATCCTGCCGGTCAGTAGCTTACGCACGCTACACCTCCGCCAGGCGATAGTGCATCGGGCGTGCCTCTCCGACTCATCCGTGCAAGCTGCACGAGTCCGTCGAGTTCTACTGCTGAGGTTCGCTGACGAGCCGAGGCGGTGTGGAAAGATATTCTCAGCTGTATCCCCACAACTACTCAGCCATATCGACTGCGGTGACAAGGCGGGCGCGCACCGTCCATGTGTACGCGCATTCGCGACGAGCACATCGCTCAGATGGCGGTGTGCACGCTCCGCACAGCGTCAGTGTTGTCGTGTGATCGGATCGTGACGATCGCGCAACGGATCCGTGTCGAGTTCCGCCGAACGGCGCCGCGCAGGTAGTCGACACACGGATATACTCGATGCCAGGAGGCGTGACGTGGCACTCAGACGAGGCGTGTGGATCGTGCTCGTGCTCATCATCCTTGCGGTCGCGGTTTCGGCAATGGGGCTCGTCGCGATGGCTCTTTTCGTCGGCCGCGAGCCGCAGGTTTCCGGCAATTCGACGCTCGTGCTGAGGGTTGGCGGCGACCTCCAGGAAATGGAACCCGGCGGCGTCATCGGTCAGTTCTTCGAAGCGCCGCCGACGGTTCGTTCTCTCGTCGAGTCGCTGCGCAAGGCCAAGGTCGACACACGCATCTCCAGCGTGATCATTCGTCCGATGGGCGCGGCGGCGCTCTGGGGCAAGATTCAGGAGGTCCGTGACGCGATCACGGACTTCCGCCGCTCGGGGAAGCCAATCATCGGATTTCTCGAATACGGCGGACAGCAGGAGTTCTACCTCGCGACCGCTTGCGACAAGGTTTTCCTCGTCCCAACTTCGTCGCTCGATCTCACCGGCATGGCGAACTACGAGCTGTTTCTTCGCGGCACGCTCGACAAGATTGGCGCCTACCCCGACACGATGCATATCGGGGAATTCAAGACCGCATCCAACACCTTCACTGAACACACGTTCACGCCTGCACATCGCGAGATGGCGGAGTCGCTCAACTCCGACATGTATACGCAGCTGATTCGCGGCATTGCGAATGGGCGCCACAAGTCGGAAGCGGAGATTCGGACACTCGTCGACCACGGACCGTTTCTGCCTGAGGACGCGGTGCGTGCCGGTCTTGTCGACGACGTGGCGTATGAGGACGAGATCGACGACAAGGTGCAGCTCGGAAAAGGGAAGGTGAACTTCCTCAATGATGCTGACTACCGTCGCGTGTCGCCAACCTCGCTCGGCCTCAACCGCGGTCCGCGCATCGCTGTGATCTACGCCACCGGCGTTATCGCGTCAGGCGAAAGCAACTATGACTCGCCTTCAGGACAAGTGGTCGGCGCCGACACCATGGCGGAGTCGCTGAGGAAGGCCCGCGCCGACAGTTCGATCAAGGCCATCGTCCTTCGCATCGACAGCCCTGGCGGCTCGGCGATCGCCTCGGATGTGATCTGGCGTGAAGTCATGTTGACGCGGAATGTGAAGCCGCTCATCGCGTCGATGTCCGACGTTGCCGCCTCGGGCGGGTACTACATCGCCATGCCGGCACACGCCATCGTCGCCCAGCCCGCGACCCTGACCGGATCCATCGGCGTCGTCATGCTGAAGTTCGTGATCGACGGAACGCTCAAGAAACTCGGGATGAACGTGGAAGGGGTGTCCAAGGGACGCTTTGCCGATCTGTACTCCCCGGTCCGCGCTTTCACCCCCGAGGAGCGCGCCAAGGTGCAGGAACAGATGCAGGCGACCTACGACACGTTCGTGGAGAAAGCCGCGGCTGGCCGCAACACGACGCCGGAACGGATTGACGCGATCGCGCAGGGACGCGTGTGGACCGGCGCCCAGGGAAAGGAAATCGGGCTGGTCGACGAGCTCGGCGGCCTCGAGCGAGCGCTCGTCGTTGCCCGGCAGCGGGCGAAGATTGCGCCTGATTCCGAAGTGGAGATCGTCGTCTATCCCAGCAGAAAGTCGTTCTACGACTTCGTGAGGAACCCGTTTGGCGCTTCCGAACGGAGTACCGCGCTCGCCGTCCTGCTCGGTCTCCGCGACCCGCGGCCCCTGCAGACGCTCACGGCTCCGCTCCAGGTGTTTCGACGTGGGGAACCGTTGGCGATCATGCCCAATGTGTTCGTGCAGTGAAATGCTGAATGCTGAATGCTGAAGGGCGCGGCCTACCGGCCGCGCTTCAACCAAATTTCATTCAGCAATCAGCAAATCAACATTCAGCATTTCTTATGCGACAAGCTGGGCGATGAGTTCGCGATTGACGTTGACCTTCATCCGCTCCCGCGCCTTATTCATGTACGACGCGTAGAAGCGATTGCGGCGCTCGTTGACGAGTTCGGTCTTCAGCGACGCCTTGCCGGTTGCGACGTCGCCGGCCGGCGGATCCTGCCGCTCGAGGACCTTCACAATGACGGTGCCATTGTCGGTGGCGATCGGGTCGCTGACGGCGTTCGGCTGCATCGCGAACGCCACGGCGTCCACCGCTGGACTCACGCCGATATCGCCGATCGGTGCGCCGCGGGCGATGAACTCGGTCGTCTTGACGTCGAGCCCGGCCGCCTTCGCCGCGGCGTTGAAGTCGCCAGATTTCATCTGCGCACCGATCGTCACGGCTTTCTGTTTTGCGACGTCGCCGGCCTTCTTCTTGAGCACTTCATCGCGCACCTTGGCCTTCACTTCCTCGAGCTTCGGCACGTACGAATCCTGCTTGCCGGTGACGGTAATGAAGGCGAACCCCTGCGGTGTGCGAATCGGTTCGCTCACCGCGCCGTCCTTCAGCTCGAACGCGCGTTCCGCGACGTTTGGCGCCATGCCAAGCCCGGCGATCGGCTCATCCTTGCTGAACAGGGCGGATTCGCCGACGGTGAGGCCGCGTGGCTTCGCGACGGTGTCGAGATCCGCCGGCGCTTTCAGGCTCTTGGCGATATCATCCGCCGTCTTCTGCGCTTCGGTCTGCGCCCGTTCCCACTTGATTTGATCCTCGATCTGCGCGCGGACCTCGTCGAGCGACTTCGTCGTCGCCGGTTTTTTATCGGTCAGCTTGATGATGTGATACCCGTACTGGCTCCGCACGAGCGGGCTGATGTCGCCGACGTTCATCGAGAACGCGGCCTTGTCGAACTCCGGCACCATCTGCCCTTTCGGGAAGAAATCGAGATCGCCCCCTTTGACCTTGCTGCTGTCGTCTTCAGAATATTTCGTCGCCAGCTGCGCGAAGTCGGCGCCGGATTTCACCTTCGCCAGCAGGTCTTCCGCCTGCTTCTTCACCGCCGCGTCATCCTTGCCTTCGGTCTTGAGCAGGATGTGGCTGGCACGCACCTGTTCGGGCGTGGAGTATTGCTGCTGGTTGTCCTCGTAGTTCCGCTGAATGTCGGCGGGCGACACCTGGATACGATTTCGAATCGCCTGCAGATCCACGAGCGCGTACTTCACCTTGCGCTTCTCCGGGATCTTGAGGTCGTTCTTGTGCGCCTCGTAGTACGCCGAGAGTTCGGCATCAGTCGCTTCGAGACCCTCTCGGAATTTGTCAGCCGGGAACGAGACGGCCGCGAGCTTCACTTTTTCGTTACGGCGCTTGTATTCGTCCTCGAGCTCTTTGTCGCTGACGGTGATCCAGTTCGTCAGTGCCGCCTGAAGCTTCTCCATCGTGATGCCTCGGCGGATCTGCTCTTCGAAGTCGTGCGGCGTCAGCGGCGGATTCTGCAGCTGAAGCAGCTGCCGGTATCGCTGTTCGCCGATGAACTGGCCGTTCTCCTGCAGTCCGGGCATCGTCGCAATGCGGGTCCGAACTTCCTCGTCGGTGGCGCCGATTCCGAGACGCGAGGCCTCCGCAAGCGCGGTCTCCTCCTCGATCATCTGCTGAACGATTCGCTGATCGATGCCAAGCTGTTTCAACATCCGCTCGTCGACGTTGCCGCCGAACTGCGCCCGGTACGCCTGCATCTGACGCTGATAGGCCTGCCGAAAACGGGCGACGGTGATGTCGCGTCCCTCAACCGACGCGACGACGTCGCTGTTGCCGGCGGCGTCCGGCTTCAGAAAACTCGGAATGTAAAGAACTATGAATGCAAGGATCACGACGGCCAGGCTCCACTTGAGCCAGCTCTTGTGTCGGCGCATCCGGTCGAGCATCGTCATGGTTTCGACAGCCTCTTTCGCGGGGTGGTGAAACTTTAATTATGACACAGAGCTTCCAGCGACCAGCTTCCAGCTCCCCGCTGGGTATGACGCGCGTGCGAGGTGTCCGGGAACAACAAAAGTCGCGAAAAAAGCAGCGGGAAGCTGGGAGCGGACAGCTGGAAGCTGCCTCTGACTGTGCTATATTTTCGGTGGATAGAAGGACTTAGAGGAATTCATCATTCCAACAGGACCAAAATCCGATTGACTCGGACAGGTCGGCAGCCGCGCGCCCGTCGCCGGTCGAGCAGAAAGTCCGTGACGATGGCGCGCCGGGACCTGACGCGCAGGCTCCGGCCTCTTCAGTCGACGCTCAAGCGCCGGCTGGCGCGCGCCGATGTATTAGCCGACATGGTCCGCGCGGTGAATGCGAGCCTCGAACCGGAGCGGGTCGCCGAGGCCCTCGTGTCGCGTCTGTCAGCGTGGATTCCCGTGCCCGGCTGGCTCGTGGTCGCCGACGACGGCGGTGGGCAGACGCGGCAGATGGCTTCCGACGGTCTCGAGCCGCCGTTTGAATCGGCGGCGCAAGCCGTGGGGGCCTGGGTCATGCGCAGCGGCGACGTGTTCTTCACTGCCAACGTTGCCGCCGACCGGCGCATCGGCGGCGCCGCTGCCGGTGCCGCGTTGGGGTTTCCGCTCTCATGCCGGGGACAGACGATCGGCGCAATAGTGGCGATAGATCGCGCGCCATCGAAATCGGCGCCCCGATTCGCGGCCTCGACGCTGACGGCCCTGCTGACGGGCATCGAGCCCGGGGCGATCGCGCTCGAGAATGCGTTGCGGGTGCAGCGCGCCGAGGCGCTCTCCGTCACCGACGATCTGACGCAGTTGTACAACTCGCGCTATCTGTCGCAGGTGCTGCGCCGCGAAACCAAGCGCGCCTCGCGAAACGGACGTCCGCTGTCGCTGCTCTTCGTCGATCTCGACGGGTTCAAGTCGATCAACGACACGCATGGACACCTGTTCGGCAGCCGCGCGCTGGTTGAAGCCGCCAGCGTGATTCGCGCCAGCGCGCGCGAGACCGACATGGTTGCACGCTTCGGCGGCGACGAGTTTGCGTTGATTCTGCCCGACACCGGTAGCGAAGGCGCCGCGGCCGTCGGCGATCGCGTGCGCGATCGCATCGCCGCGTTCAGCTTCCTGCGCGGTGACGGGTTGAACATTCGCCTGACGGTTTCGGTCGGTGTCGCGACGCTGCCCGACGTGGCGGCGTCCGCCGATGGCCTGATCCAGGCGGCCGACGAGGCCATGTACTGGGTCAAGGACCATGGGAAAAATGGGATTCACATTGCCGGTACGTGATTGCGGATTGATGAGTGATGACTGCGGATTGTGTTGATTGCGGATTGCAGATTGAGATTGGCGATGGACGATTGAGATTGTCGATTGAGGAGTGGAATCCAAAATCACCAATCAACAATCTCGATCCACAATTGACAATCTCAATCCACAATCGACAATCAGAAAATCCGCAATCGCCATTCCGCAATCCGCAATAAGGAGTAGTCGTTGAGCCTCCGCTCTCTGTTTTCTCTCTTCTCGAGCGATCTTGCGATCGATCTCGGTACTGCCAACACCTGTGTCTACGCGCGCGGGAAGGGCATCGTCGTCAACGAGCCGTCGATCGTGGCGATCAACAAGGTGAACGGCCGGATTGAGGCCGTCGGCAAGGACGCGAAGGACATGCTCGGGAGAACCCCCGGCAACATTGTCGCGATCAAGCCGATGAAGGATGGCGTCATCGCTGACTTCGAAGTCACCGAGAAGATGCTCACCTACTTCATCAAGAAGGCGCACAACCGCAATGTCTGGGTGCGGCCGCGCATCGTGATTGGCGTGCCCTCCGAGATTACCCAGGTCGAGAAGCGCGCGGTCAAGGACAGCGCCTATCGCGCGAAGGCGAGCGAAGTTCACCTTGTCGAGGAAGCGATGGCGGCCGCCATTGGTGCCGGCATGCCGATCACCGAGCCGTCAGGCAACATGATTGTCGACATCGGCGGCGGCACCACCGACATCGCCGTCATTTCGCTCGCCGGCATCGTTTACAGCAAGGCGGTTCGCGTCGCCGGCAACGAGATGGACGAGGCGATCATCCAGTACATCAAGAAGACCTACAACCTGCTCATCGGCGAGCGCACGGCGGAAGCCATCAAGATGGAAATCGGGTCCGCCTTCCAGCTCGAGGAGCGGATGACGATGGAAATCAAGGGACGGCACCTCATCGAGGGTGTGCCGAAAACGATCACCATCACCGACGAGGAAATCCGCGAAGCCCTGGCCGAAACGGTCAACGTCATCGTCGACGCTGTCCGGGTCGCGCTCGAGCGTACACCTCCGGAGCTATCGGCCGATATTGTAGACAGGGGCATCGTATTGACCGGCGGCGGGTCGTTGCTCAAGAACCTCGACAAGCGTCTCCGGGAGGAGACGGGCCTGCCGCTGGCGATGGCCGAGGATCCGCTCTCGTCGGTCGTGCTCGGCGCCGGCAAAATGCTGTCGGACTTCAACTTATTGAGAAAAATATCAATTGATTAGCTTCCAGCTACCCGCTCCCAGCTTCCCGCTGCGGATTCGACGGGCGGGTAGGACCGGAAGGTCTGGATCGGTGAGAGCAGGCAGGTAGATGCCCCCGCCGGCAGCACTAAGGTTCAAGTTGGAAGCTGGAAGCTGGAAACTGGAAGCGTGTTAGACATCCGTCGAAGAACAGGCGTCCTACTAATTATCCTGACCGTGGCGCAGCTGATTTTGATTTCGGCACAAGTCCAGTCGAAGTCTGGCATTCCGGTGTTCCAGGAGGTGACTTTCGGGGTCTTCGCTCGGATTCAGCGGGGGACGTGGGGCGCCTTCCGGAGTGTTCGCGATGTCTGGACGAATTACGTCTGGCTCAGGGGAGCCCGGGCGGAGAACGAAACGCTGAAAAGGCAAGTGGCCGAGCTGCAAGTCCAGTTGCAGGAAAGGGAAGCACTGGCCGCGCGATCGAGGCAGCTCCAGGAACTGCTGAGCCTGCAAACGAGCACGACCTTCCCGACGATCGCGGCGGAAGTCATTGCGGGCAACCCCAATCCCGGTATGCTGACGATAACGATTGGCCGGGGGTCGGCCGATGGCGTCCAGGCCGACATGGCCGTCGTGGCCCCTGCCGGTGTCGTGGGCCGGATCGTTGGGCCGCCAGCCGCGCACGCCGCGCGCGTGCAACTGTTGATTGACCGGAACGCCGCGGCGGGGGCATTGATCGAGCGAACTCGAGCCGGGGGCATGGTCGTCGGCGCTGACCGGAATCCGCCACTGTCCATGGATCTGGTGTCGAATCTGGCCGACGTCAAGCCGGGAGACAAGGTTATCGCGTCGGGGGTCGAGGGCATATATCCAAAGGGTTTTGCGATTGGACATGTCGAGTCGTCCGAGCGCGGATCGGGACTCTATCGGGCGATAACGGTACGGCCGGTGGTTGATTTCTCGAGCCTCGAGGAGGTTCTCGTTGTGCTGGTGCCGCCCCGATCGGCGACGCCGGAGGACCCCGCGCCTGCCCCTGCCGCTACGCCCGGAACCGCGAAATGAAGACCGCGGCGGTGATTGCCGCGCTTGCGGTTGCCCTGGTACTGCAGACGACGCTCGCGGGCGTGTCGCTCGCCGGCAGTTCGCGGGTGAACCTCGTGCTCGTGGCGGTGATTTACGTCGCGCTGGCGTACGGTCCGGTCTTCGGACTGCTGGCTGGTTGCGCTGCCGGGCTGGTCCAGGATTCGATCGCGGGAGGGATGATCGGTATCGGAGGGTTGTCGAAGACCCTTGTCGGATTCTTCGTCGGTGTGCTCGGTGCGCAGTTCATCGTGACCACGCCGGTCCCGCGATTCCTGATGTTTTTCGGCGCGTCGATGTTTCACGAAGTGTGTTTTCAGGCGCTGTATGCGCTGGTCGAGTCGCGGACGATGAGGTTCGACGTGTCGCATGCGGTCATCCAGGCGCTCGTCAACGGCGCCGTCGGGATTTCCGCGTTCTTGCTGGCGGAGCGCGGACCGGAGATGTTCCAGCGCCGCGACAGCTGGCGGCGCTCCTCGTCGTCGGTGCGCAGGAGATACTGATCTATGAGCTCCACTCCGCTGATGCCGGACGATCGCCGCAGCCTGACGGCGCGGCTGACCGGCATGCAGTACATCGTCGCGTCTTTGTTTGCGGCGCTCGCCATCGGATTCTGGATCTTCCAGGTTGCGCAACACGAGAAGTTCCGCGAGATGGCGGAAGAGAACCATCTGCGGAGACTGCCGCTTCCCGCGCCTCGCGGCGTGCTGATCGACCGCAACGGTAAGGTCCTGGTCGATAACCGGGACAGCTTCAACATCGCGCTGATCCGCGAGCAGAGCCACAATGTCGAGCAGACGCTCCACATCCTGGCGCTCGCCACCAACACCGACGAGGCACAGCTTCGTGAGACGGTCGACCGGCACCGGCGCGACCCGCCGTATCGGCCGATCGTGCTCATCGAAAACGCCAGTTCCGAACAGTACATTGCGGTGTGGGCGAGACGCTGGGAATTGCCCGGCATCGTTCCCCAGCAGGTTCCATCGCGCAAGTATCCTGGCAGCGATCTGGCCGCCCACGTCTTCGGGTACGTGGGAGAAATCCGCGAGGATCAGCTGCAACGCACGGAGTATTCCGGAATCGAACCAGGCTCCATCGTCGGACAGGCCGGTATCGAGCTCGCGTACAACAAAGTGCTGATGGGTACGGATGGTACCAGGATGGTTGTCGTCAACAGCGTTGGCCGTGAAATCGGCCAGCCTATTGGCGAGGAGCTGCCGAAAGAAGGGCGCCGGCTGCAGCTGACGATTGATGCCGATGTGCAGCAGGCGGCAGAGGACGGTTTCGCCGCAACCGGTTTCAACGGCGCAGCGGTGGTTCTCGATCCCCGCAACGGCGAAGTCCTGGCGTTCACGAGCCTCCCCGCGTACGACCCGAATGCCTTCGCTGGCGGCATCGATCGCGCGACGTGGAACGGATTGAACACCGACGAGCTTCGTCCGCTGTCGAATCGGGCACTCCAGGGAAAGTATTCACCGGGCTCGACGTTCAAGATGGCGGTCGGCCTCGCCGGTCTGGAAGAAGGGGTGATCACGCCGGACTTCCACGTGTTCTGCGGCGGCGGCCAGACGTTTTACGGCCGCTTCTTCAAATGCTGGCAGAAGGGCGGACACGGCAGCGTCGATCTGCGGCACGCCATCGAGCAGTCGTGCGATGTGTTCTTCTACACCGTCGGCAACATGCTCGGTGTCGATCGCATCAACAAGTGGGCGACGCTATTCGGGCTCGGGGTGAAGTCGGGGATCGATCTGCCCAACGAGCTGCAGGGCCTCGTACCTTCGACCGAATGGAAGGCGCAAAATACGAAAGAGAAGAAATGGTACGCCGGCGAGACGATTTCGGTGGCCATCGGGCAGGGCCAGGTGTCGGTCACGCCGATCTCGCTCGCGGTCTATACGGCGACGCTCGCCAACGGCGGGACACGGGTGACGCCGCACCTCGTCAAGGCGGTCGATGATGGTCAGGAATTGAGGCCCGTGCCGCCGCCTCCGCCTCAATCGCAGGTTGACGTCTCGCACGAAAAGCTGCAGGCCATCCGCGACGGCATGTGGCTCGTCGTCAACGGCGAACATGGGACGGCGCGGCGCGCCAAGATTGACGGTAAGGACGTTTGCGGCAAGACCGGAACCGCGCAGGTCATCTCCAACCAGGGGCGGACCTCGGCCCGGACGACGAAGAACCTCCGCGATCACGGCTGGTTCACGTTCTTTGCTCCGCGCGACAACCCCGAGATCGCCGGCGTCGTGTTTCTCGAGCACGGCATCCACAGCGCGAACGCGGCCTCGGTGGCGAAGCACATTCTCGAAACCTACTTTGCGAAGAAGGAAGGGCGGCCGCTGCCGCCGGCTCCGACCCGCGACGATATGCACCTGGATCTTCGCGATCCCTTTGCGCGCAGCACCGCCGGCGTCGAAGGCAATAACTGAGGCACGATGTTCGAACGCCGGCTCTACTTCCACATCGACTGGCTCCTGCTCGGAGCGGTGCTCCTGCTCGCGGCCATTGGCCTGTCGATGATCTACAGCACGACCTACGTGACGCTGCCCGACGGCACCGGACACGCCGGTCCCCGCTTCTGGGTCCAGCTCTATGCCGTCGGGCTCGGCGCGTTCGCGCTGGCGCTCTTCCTGGCGGTCGACTACCGATTCCTCGCGGAGCACTCGTTGTTCCTGTATGGTGCGCTGGTGCTGCTCCTCGTCTACGTCCTGGCCGCCGGGGTCAGGGCGGGCGGATCGCAGCGGTGGATTTCGCTCGGCCACTTCAACCTGCAGCCGTCCGAGTTCGGTCGCCTCGCGCTCGCGCTGATCCTGGCGATGTATTTCGGCGAGAATCGCCGCGGCGCTCGGAACTACGGAGATCTCGTGATCGCCGGGCTGTTCTTCGTCGTCCCGTTCCTGCTGATTGCGAAGCAGCCCGATCTCGGCACCGCCGTCACGTTGGTTCCGGTCTGCTTCGGAATTGCCTATCTCGCCGGGCTTCGCCTTCGGCTGATCGCCATCGTCGCGGTCGTCGCCGTTCTGCTGGCGCCGGTCGCCTGGAAGGTCGCGCTGAAGGACTATCAGAAATTACGCGTCGAGACGTTCCTGGATCCGGAAAAGGACGCGCGCGGTGCCGGCTACCAGCAGATTCAGGCCAGGATTACCGTGGGATCCGGTGGCCTCAAAGGCAAGGGGTTCATGAAGGGGACGCAGGGACAGTACAAGTTCCTGCCTGTCGCCGAAAACGACTTCATCTTTTCGGTCCTGGCGGAGGAACAGGGCTTCATCGGTGTCCTCGTCACGCTGGGCCTCTACTTGTTCGTTATTCTCAGATCGCTCGAAGCGGCCAGGGTCGCCAAGGATCGCATCGGCGCGTATCTGGTGGGAGGCATCATTTCCGGTTTTACGTTTCAGGTGATCTATAACGTCACGATGTCCGCGGGCCTGGCGCCGGTGAAAGGTCTGACGTTGCCTCTCATGAGCTATGGCGGCTCGTCGATGATCGCGACGCTCGCGGCCTTCGGCCTCATCCTGAACGTCAAGATGAGGCGGTTCACGAATTAGACGCGATTCGCGGTTCGCGGCTCGCGATTAGGACTTTTAGGATGCCGTTACTGTTGCTCGAGCTTCTCGTGTGCTGGGTCGCCGCGTGGTTCTTGACCGCGGCGAAGACGCACGCGTATGCGACAGCGCATCCAGACATTTTGTGGAGCTTTGTAAATGAACAAGGAGATGATCATCTCCGCGAACGATCACGACACGCGGGTCGCGATCCTCGAGGAGGACCAGGTCGTCGAGATCTTCATCGAGCGCGAACGTCAGCGCGGGGTTGTTGGCAACATCTACAAGGGCCGGGTATCGAAAGTGCTGCCCGGCATGCAATCCTCCTTTGTTGACATCGGTCTCGAGCGCGACGCCTTCCTCTACGTCTCGGAAGTCGTAAACACCGTCGAGGAGTTCGACCGCCTCGAGTCGGGCGACGACGAAGAGCCGCGGATCGCGGCGGTGTCCGAACCAACGCCGGAGCCGTCAATGGCGGTCGCCGGCGGGGACGCGGCACCGGCGCCACCTCCGAACGGGATCGAACGACGGGCCACCCCGCGCGGCGATTCCCGCGCGACAGCGCGTGACGATCGGCCTCAACCCAAGATTGAAGATCTCCTCAAGGAAGGCCAGGAGGTCCTGGTCCAGGTCGTCAAGGAACCGCTCGGCACCAAGGGAGCGCGGCTGACCTCGCACGCCACCATGCCGGGACGGTTTCTCGTCTTCATGCCGACGGTCGATCACGTCGGCGTGTCCCGTAAGATTGATTCGCGCGAAGAGCGTGGGCGGCTGCGCGGCATCGTCCGCGAGTTCCGCGAGGAGCACGGCTTCACCGGCGGTGTCATCATCAGGACCGCGGCCGGCGGGCGATCGAAAGAAGACATTGTCAGCGATCTGCAGTATTTCCATCAGGTGTGGACGGAGATCCGCCAGAAGATGGAAGCGCGGCGGCCACCGGCGGTGCTGTTCCAGGAGCAGAGCCTCGTCACCAAGCTGCTCCGCGATCTGCTGACCGAAGACTACACAGCCATCCGCATCGACAACGAGCAGGAATACCGCCGCGTCGTCACGCTCGTCGAACGGATCATGCCCAACCTGCTGCCGCGGGTGAAGCTCTACACGAAGGACTTTCCAATATTCGAGGAGTACGGGGTCCAGGCCGAGATCGACAAGGCGCTTCGCAGCAAGGTGTGGCTGAAGTCAGGCGGCTACCTGGTCATCAACCAGACCGAAGCGCTGGTGGCGATCGACGTCAACACCGGCCGGTACGTCGGCAAGCGGACCGGCCGGCTCGAAGACACCATCGTCAAGACGAACCTGGAGGCGGTGAAAGAGATCGTCCGTCAGATCCGCCTGCGCGATCTCGGCGGCATCATCGTTCTGGACCTGATCGACATGGAAGAGAAGAAGAACCGGCAGAAGGTCTTCCAGGAAGTCGAGAAGGAGCTCCGGAAGGATCGATCTCCCTCGAAGGCGCTTCAGGTATCGGATTTCGGCTTGGTGATTGTCACGCGGAAACGTGTCAAGCAGAGCATCGAACGGCAGCTGACCGATCCGTGCCCGTACTGTTCGGGATCCGGATCCATCAAGTCCGCATCGACCATTTGCTACGAGATTCTCACCGAGATGAAGAAGATCGGCGGCGAGATCGAAGGGCAGGGCGTGATTCTCCGGGTGAACCCCGACATCGCGCGCGCGCTGAAGGAGGAAGAGAGCGCGCTACTGCGTGACCTGCAGCACACGCTCGGCAAGCCGGTGACGGTCAAACCCGACACTCACTTGCATCACGAGCAGTTCGATGTGATGGCTATCTGAAAGTTCAAAGTAAAAAGTTAGAAGTTAAAAGTGATAGCCAGAAGTGAGGCGACGGGCCTGACCCCGCCCGTCTTCACTTCTGCCTTTTCACTTTTGACTTGTAACTTTCTCAGGCGCCGATGGGGAAGTGAATCAGGAACTGATTCCCTCCCTTGTTGAACCATGCGCGCATGAATTCATTGCCCTTCAGCGTCTGCACTTTCGCCGGACCGCCAGGCGCGGGCGGCCGATCCTTCACGACGTTCTTGACTTCGTTCTGCGGGATGATGGTGACGATCTCGCGTCCTTTGACGGCGCCCTTCTGGAGGAACTCGACCCAGCGTTCGGTGTTCTCGCTTGCGCCCTTCGCATCCGGCTTGGCTTCTTGAGCTGTCAGCCTGACTTGATAGGTGCCAGCGGGGAGCGGCTTGCCGTCCGCCGTCGTCGCCTTCGGGATCGTCATTGCGCCGAGCACGAGTTCACCGGTCGGAACCGCAGGAGCCGCGTCGGTCGCCGGCTGCTGGTTTGGCGCCTTGTGCTGCGCGAATACCGGGACCGCGGTCAGCGAACCCGCCAGGATACCCACCAGAACCCATTGCTTTCTCATACGACATCTCCATCGTTTCGCCAGGTTCTTCGAGGTTCTCCGGGAACGAGCCCTGTAGAACCTGCAGAACCACTAGAACCCAGGACCGACTCTACACCCCGGCATTATACCGGGCAAGCAGGCCCGTGGCTTCCTTACAGTCGAGCAAGGAAGGTGCCATAGAACGTATCGGTGTGACCGTGTGGAATGAGCAGGGAATCGCCAGAATTCCTCGCAACTGGCGGCGTAGCCGCTGCCTAAGCCGTAGGGAATCGTGACACGTATGTAGGGGCAGATCCGCTATTTGCGGGTGATCGTGACGCTCCCGGAGAACGACGTCAGGCTCAGCACCGCGCTCCCGTCGCCGAAGACCCCTTGAAGCGACCGTCGCCGCCCGCGATCATCGTTGCCGCCGATCTTGAGCGGCACGTCCGAGCGGATGTTGCCGCTGAATGAGTTGGCATCGACCTCGAAGCCGGTGCTGCCGGAGAGCGCGACATGCACATCCCCGGAGTGGGAGTTGAACTCGTAGCGGCCGCCCTTGGCAAGCGGACCGCTGAAATCCACACCGCCGCTGATCGAGTGGCCGGCAACCCGATCGCTGGTGACGTCCTGCACCGCGATCGCGCCGCTGACACTGCCGACATCGATGCGTCGTGCGGAGACTTTCCTGAGGGTGACACCGCCGCTGATGCTGTTGGCCTCGATCGCACCATCGGTCTGCGTCTCGATGATCTCGACGTCACCGGAGATCGATTTCGCCGCAGAAACTCTGCCGGCATTGGTGATCCGTACGGTCCCGCTGATGGAATTCGCCGAGAGATCTCCCTTGATCTCGGACACTTTGATGGAGCCCGAGATCGAATTGACGGTGAGCCGTGTTCCGGCTGGTGCGGTCACGTTATAGGCGACCGACACATTCACGTTGCGGCGGTTGTTGCGGCGCATCTCATCGTCGCGCGGGTAGACCGTTTTGACCTCGGCGCGGCCCGTGCGTTCGACCACACTTACCGTGACGAGCCCGAGCAGCTCCTTCGCTTCGTCGGCGGTGCGCGCGCGGGCAGTCTTGACGATCTCAATCGTGGCGTCGCTTCCGGCTCCACGCGTCACGGTGATGTCGCCCGAGATGTTGGCGAGCGATAACTCGCCTTCGGTGCCAATCTTGACGGTCTTGGTCTGGCGGTCGGTCTGCTCTTCGCGCCCCTGCTGATAGCGGACCGTCGGCGCCATCTCCATGCGCTCGCCGATGACGGCTTTGATTCGCTCGGGCAGCATCTGCGCGCTCGCGGGTGACACCGGAGCGGTGAGCGCCGCAAGCGTGAGGCACGTGAGGAGGGTCTGTCTCATAGTATCTGTGTCGCTTCCGCCTTGAGGCGGAAGCACCTTATGACTTGTTGAGTCCGTCCACTATCTGGGCTGCGCCGGCGGAATTGCCTTTGCGCATTTCATTCATCAATGCAATCGTGTCCTGGAGCAGCGCCACTTTCCGCCGGAGCGCGTCGAACAGGCTGTCGCGCGCGGCCGCACTGCGCGGTTCCGATCGGACGGCCTCCCGGCTTTCCGAAATCGCCTGATCGATGACCTGCAGGTTCTTCTGAAGCATCGCCGCGGTCTGCGGGTCGAGCGTGTTTTCGTCGCGGCCGGCCTGATCGAGGCGCGCGGCCTGTTCGAGCTTGGCGATCGCGTTCTGATAGTGCTGTTCGGCCAGCCTGAACTCCGCTTCCACGCTTTCGACGTCGATATCGGCGTTGGCGTTGCCGGCAGGCGCCGCGGCGCTCGTGGCGACGGTAGGAGGCGGCACGGATCGGTTCGACCGGTATTGCACCAGTAACGCCACGATCGATCCGCCGACGGCGAGCACGAGCGTGGCGGCAATTGCCAGCATCGCATACCGTGATGAGCGCGACGGACGCGCGGCAGGCACTGGCGGCAGCTGCACGCGTCCTTCCTGCCGCAGCCGTCCAGCGATCTGCAGCCACACGCCGTCAGGCGGCTCGAGTTCGTCGAGCGTCCCGGCGGTTTCGTGAATCGCTTGCATGTCGGCGAGGAACGCCCGGCAATCCGCGCACTCGGCGAGGTGCCGCTCGAGTTCCGCGCGGCGGATCGCTCCGATCGTGCCGTCGATCAGCTCCTGAATCGATTCGCGATATGCCGTGTGCATCGTCGTGTCCAGATGTCCGCCTCGAGGACCGTCGTCCTACCCGTTCTTTTCTCTCGACAACAGCGAACGCAGCCGCAGTCGCGCCTTGTGCACCTGCGACTTCGACGTACCTTCCGCGATGCCGAGCGCCTGCGCGACCTCCCGGTGCTCGAGCCCTTGCACGTCGTGAAGCACAAACGCTGCGCGGCAACCGTCGGGGAGTTGCGCCAGCGCGCGCTCGAGATCCATTTTCGTCACCGCCTGATCGGCAAGACCGGTGCGGCCTGGCTCGTAGTGCCCCGGCTCGTCGTCAAATCCGTCGGTCAGCTGATTCGTTCGCGCGGCGCGACTGCGAAGATAGTCGAGGCAATGATTCGTCGCCAGCCGATAGAGCCACGTTCCGAGCGCCGATTCGCCGCGGAACCCATCGAGCTTCCGGTGTGCCGACAGGAAGATTTCCTGCAGCAGGTCCTCGGCGTCGGCAGGATTCCCGACCAATCGGCACGCAACGCTGAACAGCTTACCTGCGTGAGCCCGATACAGCTCCTCGAAGGCCGCCAGGTCCCCCGCGCGGCACCGTCCCACGAGCGCCATCTCCTCTGCCCTCATAGGGTTAGGAGCGGCGTCCCTCGCGGTAGGGTGCTCTACTACCTTAGACGTAGCCATGCCGCGTCCGCGTTGCCCGCCTTTGCCCCATTGTGCTGTTGAGAGGAGCTTCGGCGAGGCAGGCCTTTGCGCATTCCAGCGCGCTCGGCTGTTGCCAACGTGTCGTCCACGAGTTGAAAAGGCACCCCAGTGTTAACGCAGTTTGCGTCCCTTATGTTTCGTTAGACGTGTGCGGCGCGTCCGCGTCGCGTCGACTCGGCCCGAAAGACGAGCGCGGTGTGCGGAAAAATTACGAACGCTCGAACGGCCAACCGAGAGCCCTTCCGCTCTCAGCAGCCCGCGCTTGAGCTCGAGGTTGCCGCCGTACCCACCGAGCTTGCCCGCCGCGGCGATGACGCGGTGGCAGGGAACGTCGCGCTGCCTGCAGTCGCGCATGATGTTGCCGACCGCCCGTGCCGCTCCGGGCCGGCCCGCGGCGTCAGCGACGTCGCCGTAGGTGGCAACCTTGCCGACGGGAATTCTCCGAACGACGGTGAGCACACGATTGCTGAATTCGGACATCAGCTTCCAGTTTCCAGCTCCCAGCTTCCAGCTCGCCAGCGTTCGCCCGCGATTCGCGCGAACGCTGTCCCGCCGAAGCCGGGTAGCGGCGAAGGCGGAGAATTAGAAGACGAACCGGATTCCGCCCCCCGCCTGGACGCCGCCGGCCTTCATCGACAGCGTTCGCCCGGCCGCGGGTTCGAGATCGACGTCGGCGCGCGTGTATCGAACAAGGCCGCCGACGCCGACGGAACGAGCGAACATCCAGGTCACGTCAACGCTGGCGTTGTAGCCCATCGCCGACGCTTTTGTTGATTTCGTGACGGCGCCGCCGAACGCGGCCGTGTCGAACGGGTACGACTCGGTTACGGTCACGTCCGTCACCGCCTCCTGCTCGACGGAAATCCATGAAGGGCCCGCACCGACGATGACCCGGACGGAATTGGAGGCCGGGACGATGTATTGCACCTGCAGATGCACCCCGTTTTCGGCGTGCTGAATGCCGGTGTCGGTGCCCGTCACGATCCGCGGCTGGTTGAAGAAAAACGGGTGCGGCACGCTGGTCGTGACGTCCACGTCGCCGCTGCCACTCGCGCGTGAGAACGCCGCGCCGAACGCGAGCCCCTTCCAGACACGGAAGCTGGCGCCGATATCGAAGAGTCCCGTCGGTTTCATCGGGTAGTTGACGTCGACCGTCTGAGTCTCCTGGTTCTTGGGAAAGCTGAAATGATCGGAGATGTCGTTGGCTGATTGCTGGGCGCCACCGCTCACGCTGATCAGGACGCTGTCCGGCCGTCGCGCGACGCTTCCCGTCTGCGCCATCGCGGGGGCCGTCATGGTCAAGGTAGTTGCGGCCAGCATCAGGGCATGCAATCGCGGTTGCATCAGTTGACCCCCACGGCAGTCCAGGCTTGCGTCACAGCGCGTTCGGCGGCGCTGTTGCTGCCGTAGAGATCGCGGGAGGCCTGAATGGTCGCGGCGCGCGCAACCGAGAACGTCGAATTCGCCGGCATCAGCTGCGTGAACGCTCGATAGAACACTTTTTCCATCTGCTCTCGATTGGCCTGGCCGACGCCCTGCACGCTCAGCCCGGACGTTCGGTTGGTGCCGCCCTCGATCGCCAGGTAGTACGCATGCGACGCGATCGTCGAGTTGATGTGGACGCCGCCGTTGTCTGCGCTGCCGAGAAACCGCTTCGAAAAATGGTCAGGATCTCCAAACACTCCGGGATTCTCCGCCGAGCGGGTCCCCCCAGGACGGATGACGTCTTCACCCATCAGGTAGTCCGCCTTCAACGGTCCATTGCCCGGCGGTTGAAAGAAGAATTCGACGGCGATGCCCATGATGTCTGAGAACGCCTCGTTCAAGGCTCCTGACTCGTTCCGATAAATGAGGTTCGAGGTGTATTCCGTGACCCCGTGCGTCAGCTCGTGCGCGACGATGTCGATCGCGCCGGCGAAATAGTCGATCGTCTGACCGTCGAGCGTGAAGTTGGGCGGCAGCCCTTCGCCGAAGACCATGACGCCGTTGCCGTTGTAAAAGGCATTCACAAAGAAGTCCGGATACAGGTCGCCGTAGATGTCGATGTCGGCGCGGCGGACCGGGTGCACGAGGTTCTGCATCCGGAGGTCGGCGTTGTTCAATCCTCTCCGGCCGAACCGCTTGAAGTAGTAGTCGTAGGTATACCCCGCGTAGATGTGCGCGTCGCCAATGGCGCCGTCGGTCCAGTCGTTATCGGCGTCGGTGCCAAGATCGTTCGAGGACAGATTCACCAGTCCGATCAGGACGCGGTCGGTGCGCGCCGGATCCCCTTTCATGTCGTAGGTCTCAATATCCGGCGGGCGAAGATCATCCCTGGTCTGATACTGGCCGCCGCTCGTCCGCACGCTGATCTTTTTCAAATCCCCGAGAACGCCGGTCGCACGGCCGACCGCCGTCTGCGTCTTGCGATCGCTGTAGTCGAGCAGGCTGGCACCAGTACGGGCGTTGATGAAGTACTGACGGGTGTCGCCACGGGTGACGACGCGGATTCGCCAGGCGAGCGCATAGCCACCGGCGTCAAGCGGCAGAACGACCAGCTCGACGTGTGTGCTGGCGTCCATCGTGACTCCGAGCCGCGCGCCGAGCAACTCGCGCGCGCGGTCTTCGTCGATCGCCGGATCCGTCTCGACGGTAATGGCCTCGTAAATCGTCCCGAAGATGGATTCGGTCGCGCCGTTACGCAGCTGCCGGGAGACGTCCGCGCCAAACACGCGGACGCCGCGGTAGTACTGATCCGCACGCTCCTGCGTTCGCCCAGGGACCAGCGGGTCCTCGCGACTTTCCCGCAGCCGGAGCTCGCCATCGCGCAGCATGCTGTCGACACGCGATGTCCACGCGCGCCGCTCCGCGGTTGATTCGGTTCTGACGGTTACACGGCCGCGTGGCGCGTCGGCGGCCTGGCCATAGGCCGGATGGCCGTTCGGCCAGGCGAACAGACACACCGCAAGAACCGCTGCACAGAGCGCCCGACCGCGATAACGCATAGTGGCTCCTGAGACCGTTGGGGCTTCGAAGTGAAGGCAGCGTGGCGACGCTATTTTAGCAAGGCTTCGCCTGAAACTACGAGGCTCCGTCCTCTACCGTGTGGACACCGCCGCCGTGAACGCTTCCGTGTGCGGGCGCCCATCGGATGTGTGGAACGGAATACCCGCGAGCACCGCCAATGAGGGCGCGATGTCGGCCGGGGACGCGGCGTCCTCGAACTTCTGCTGTCGAACTGCCGCGCCGTAGAAGATCACAGGGACGTGCTGGTCGTAGGGATACAGCGTGCCGTGCGTCGTGGCGCTGGTCGACAGAATCCAATTCTCTTTCGGCACGATGATGATGTCGCCGCTTCGTCCGGGATAGTAGTTGAACGCCGCCGCCCGCTTGACTGAATCGGAGGACGTGCGCGCGCCCGGCGCAGCAATCTCCGCCGCCGTGTAGGCCTGCGCGATCCCCGTCATGGCACGTAAGGCGTCGAGCACCGCCGAGGCGACGGCAGGATCCTTCTTCATGCGTTTGAGCGCCGGCTTCTGAAGATAGATATCCGTGTAGGCGGCGTTGGCGATGTACGTGCCAGGCCCCAGAAACGGGACCAGCGCCTTGTTGATTGCGGCAGTCGTTTCGTCGTTGGTTTCGCGACCGCCAGCCCCGGTGTCCTCTGGAATCTGTGCCACTCCATGATCGGCGCTGAACGCGACGACGTAGTTGCCCGCGCCGACGGTGGCGTCAAGATGATCGAGCAGTTCTCCAATAGTGACGTCCAATCGCGCCACGATGTCCTGCACTTCGTGGCTATTGGGGCCGTACGCGTGCCCGATGAGGTCGAGCGCCGAGAAACTGACCCCGAGGAAATCGGTCTGCGGTCCCTTTCCGAGACTCAACGCGTCAACGGTGGCGGCCGCCATCTTTCCGAGGTAGGCATCTGACCGCGGCGAGCGCATCCAGTGGCCGTAGAACTGCGCGTCTGGCTTGCCAGACTTGGATCCGAGCACGTGAGGAAACGTTCGCGTCCAGCCGGTAGGCGCGCGTTCGGCAGGGTTGTCGTCCTTGTTCTGATACACGGACGGGTCATAGAGCCGTTCCCACGAGAAGCCGTAATCCGAGGTCACCGGATGCTGCGCGATGTATTGCTGAATGATCGGGGTCGGCTTCGCCGCAAACGCGGTGGACGTCTGCCATCCGCCTCGTGTGTCGAACCAGAGGACGATATCGCCGCCGTGGCCGGCCAGCCCGATCGCGGAGCGCGCTTTCATCGACATCGTCACGACGCGGCCGTGGTGGGCGCGAATCGCGTCGGCGAGCGTTGGCGTGCGGATCCGGCGGCCGCTGTCGCCGGGGCCGGTCAGGCCATCGTAGTTAATCTCCCGTTCCTTTGCATCGTCTGTGCACTCGGTGGTCTTGCCGGTCTTGCGATCGAACCACGTATTCAGAATCATTCCGTGCTGATAGGGGAACGTTCCCGTACCGATCGTCGAGTGTCCCGCGCAGGTGATGGTGTTGAGATACGGGTACGCGGCGCGCTGAAACCAGGCGCCTTTGTCCATCAAACGTCGAAGCCCGCCGGTGAACTTTCCGGAGTAGCGTTCGAGATAATCCGCCCGCATCTGATCCGCGACCAGGACCACGACGAGCTTCGGCTCGCCGCTGCCATCGCGCGATTGGCTCACGCGATGCGCCGGGTACACGACCGTTGTGGCGAGAACAAACACGAGCGCCGACGCGCCGACCAGCCGGGCCCTCTGGAGCATTGTCATCGTCTCAGAATGGGGAAGTAGCAGAGCGCACCAATATAGACATCGTACACGGCGCACCCTATCGAATACCATCGCGGCGCGATGCCGTCGGGCAGCGGCCAGCCCGGCCGGTGAGTCACGTCGAGAATCGCATGCGCGGCGAAGGACAGCGCTAGGATCGTCAGCGCCTGCCGCGGATCGCGGACGAGCGTGGCGGCGGCGACGACGAAGAATCCGACCGCCAGCGCGACATCGAAACCCACGCCCGGCTGGGCTTCATGGGCGACGGCGAGGCCAATGTAAGCACCTGCCGACAACACCAGCAGCAACGCCGCGAGCTGCGCGAGTCGCAGCTCGCTCACCAGCCGATCGGGCGAGTTGATCGGCACTCGCGCCGTCCGGATTGTCTGCCACGTCACACCGATCCCGATGAGCACGAACGCAACGAGGATGGTCTGAGAGGCCTCAGTCACGAATTACTCACTCGCGCACTCGTTCGCTTGCGTCATGAGGCGGTCTAGTTTTGCAGGTAGGTCAAAGGATCGATGCCGTACAGAGCCGGTTCTACCGGTGCAGCGATGGATGACTGCTCGCCTTCAGGTGTAGCTTCCCACAGATTGCGATCGTACGGCAGTTCGAGCCGGTTTCCTTCCTTGTTCATCAGCACCCGGACGCGCGGACGATGGGGATCCGGCGCGTGGATCTGGGTCACGACGGCGATCTCTCCTGAGGTGAGCTGCACGAGGTTGCCCGGCGGGTAGACGCCCAGCAGCTGCACGAAGCGCCTGACGAGGTTCTGATCGAACTGTGTTCCATCATTGCGCTTCAGGACGGCGAGGATTCGATCGGTTGGGAACGCCTGCTGATAGGCGCGCTGCGACCGCATGGCGTCGTAGACATCGGCGATGCCGCACATCATTGTCCCGAGGTTCAACTGGCTGCGCTTGGCGCCGAACGGGTAACCGGTGCCGTCCATTCGTAGATGATGTTCGAACGCCACCACCGGCGCGAGGATCGGCATTTCGGGCGTGCGGCGCAGAATCTCTGCTCCATCGACGGTGTGCCTCCGCATGATCTCGAATTCCGCATCGGTAAGCTTGTCCGGCTTGTTGAGCACTTCCTTCGGCGTCCGGACCTTGCCGATGTCATGCATCAGCGCCGACAACCCGAACTCCCGCAGCAGGCGTCCTTCGATGCCCAGCGCGCGCGCCTGCCCCATCGTCAGAATGGAGACATTGACCATGTGGGTAAACGTGTAGTTGTCGTAGTTGCGCATGGCGGTCAGCGCCACGAGCGCGGTGCGATTCTGCGTGACCGCATCGGCGAGGCCTTCGACCGCTTGCAATGCCGCGGGGAGGTCAGGTTGCCCCTCCGTCGCCGCGCTCTCCCACGCCGCCTCCGCGGCGGTGACGGCTTTTGAATAGAGCTGCCGGATCGCGGCGATGTCGCCGCCGATTCCGTCCGACACCCGGTCTTCGGTGACGATCCGGCCGACGCGGATGTGCGGGAACGACCAGGCGTCATCCGCCGCGGCATTTTTACCGAGCGCCGCGACGGCATGGATGAACGAGGCTGTTTCGTCGGCCGTGATGCCGCGTTCGAACGAGATGCGTTCGATCGTGTTGTCCCGCAGGCGCTTGATCAGTTCCGACATACCGACGCTGGCCTTGGACATGGGTGTGTCGGACACGACGAAGTGACTACCGACGATACCGACGGTGATCGACGCCTGCAGCGTGTGCAACTGCTTCAGCACCGCAAGCAGGCCTTCGACGTTTCTTCCGATCAGCGGGTGGTCGGAGGCATAGAGCTGCGCCGCCCGAACGCCAGACGCAAAGCGCCGCAACAGCTCGTCGTATTGCGCGACTCGAATGTGGACGTCTGACATTCTTTTCTGAATCCCTAGTCGCTGATCACTAATCGTGAATCGCTGATCCTCGAATCGTTGAATCCTCGAATCCTCGCATCCGTGGAGCCTGTCTCGCCGAAGGCGGACGACTCGCGGGCTATTCCACCCGCTCCAACTCCGCCTTTGCGGCGGAACGGGCGCCCCGAGGGCCCCGGGCCGATATCGCTCGCAGCGCGTCGATCGCTTCAGGCGTGCCGATGGTCCGTAGCGAAACGGCCGCGGCGGCGCGCAGCCGGCGCGTCCGCATCGGCGACCATAGCTCTCCCTGGTGCAGCGCGAACGTCAACGCGCCGACGGCGCTGGGAAGTTTCGATGACCCGAGCGCTTCAATCGCGGCGGCGTAGATTCGCGGGAACGCGCTTCGCTTCATGTGCTTCAGCAGGTAACAGAACAGCGGCGCCGCTCGATCGTCGCGAGTCGCCAGCATTTCATTGGCCAGCGTTTCGCGCGTGCGGCCTGCCGACGTGGTCAGCGCGCGGAGCAGGATGGCGGACGCTTCGTCGCTGCCGTTCATGATGAGGCCCTGGACGGCTTCCCGCTGAACCAGCGGTTCCGCGTCGGTCAGGAGCGGCACGAGCTCCTTCAGTCCCTCCGTGCCGCCGAACTCACGAAGGAGAAATGCCGCCGTGCGCCGCACTTCCCAGTTCGGCGCGTTCATCAGCTTCTGAACGACCTCCCGCCCCTGCGCGCCGAAACCGAGCAGGATGTCACGCAGGCGGCGACGCGCGCGGGCGTCCTGCTCGCTCGACAGCGCCTCGGCAAGCGGCGCGATGATTGCCGTTCCGGCTGCGTGGCAGATCCGTTTGAACCGCTCGTATCCTTCGTCGCTCGTCCCGCGCAACTGTGCCGCCGCGTGCTTCAACATCGACCCGCGCGCAAACTCCTCCAGCGCCGCCCGGGCGTGCGGCTCGCGATCCGGATGACCCGCCGACCGATTCGCGATCGCTTCGGCCAGTTCCCAGGCCTGGTCGAAGTAGCCGACCCGCACGAGGTCGTCGGCGTGGTGCACGACCGTCTCCGCGACGTCTCGCCATCGATGCGGATCCACCTCGATCGACAGAAGATCCATCAGCAGCTGCTGGTCCAGGCCGCGCAGCGCACTGTCGTTGACAGTGCCGAGCCAGGCGGCGACGCGCTCAGGCGGATCGTCGCTCGTGCGGTCGACCTCCATCGCCCTGGTGCGCGCGTGGGTCAGTTCCCGGCCATACGTCGACGACACGTAGGCTTCGTCCGAATACGACGTCAGCATCACTTCCACGTTCTGCCACAGCTCGTCGAACGACGCTTCGCGTCCAATCTCGGACGCTGATACCTCTTGTTCGGCGAGTGCGAGCAGTTGCCGCTGTCGATCGTGCTCGGGGGCAAGCGCCTGGAAGGCGTGGGCGAGCCGACCGGTCGCGCCCTTCTGGGCGACAACGCTGCCGGCGACGAAATGGGAAACCGCCTTGTCACTCATCCGCTCGGTCATCGCGCTGACGACGTCGACTGAGCCGACCACCGCCTGGGGGCGTTCGCGCTCGGCCAGCAGGGCGACCATCGCGTCGAGCGAGAACCCTCCAGCGACCTCGCCGATTTGTTTCAGCACGGTATCGAGTTGGTCCGGGTTGGTCTTCGTAAGGTGCTCGGTCAGGTTGCGAAGCAGGTTCAGAAACGCCGCGGTCCTGGCTTCGACGCCGCCCCCAGCCGTCGCGCGGTCGAGTTCCGCCATCAACTGCTGGAGTTTCTCCGGCTCCCCGACGATGGCCAGCAGTTTCTGGATGATCGACTCGTCCAGCTGCACCTGCGGTCCGGCGATCGCCGCCGCGATGATCTCGTCAATCGTTGCGGCGTCCCCCTCCTTCTCGCGCAGCACCTCCGCGTAATCGATCTCGACGATGTCCAGACTTGGCCCACCCGCCGTGGCCCATAACCGCGCGATACCACCGTCGCTGCGTACCTCCTCGGGGGTCCGTGCCAGCAGGAGCAACAGCGTGCGCCACGAGTCGGCATCTGCCGCGGCATTGATCGTCAGCGAGCCGATCATGTGCCGGTAGAGCACTTCGGCCAGTTCCCCTATTGCCGGGTCCGGTCGCGGCGCTGCCGATCCGTTCAGGAGCAATGAGTTGGTCCGGACTTCGAGCGTGAACGGCCCGTTTTCAGACAGTCGCGTCGTGGCTTGCACGAGACGAGTCAGCGACGCCGCGATTGCCGGGTGGCTCCCGGGGTACAACGCCACGGCGCGGGCGGCTGCCTTGCAGGCGCGCGCAAATTCCGCGAATTTCGCGGTGACGTCGGGCGTGAGTACCGAAGGGGTGACGGGTTCAGCCATCGTTTAGCGGGTGGCCATCACGACGCTTCTGGACGGTTCCGGCGAAAGAGGTCTGATATCGGGCATGCGCTGGTACGCAAGGCGGCAAACAAAAAATAGCGCGCCAAGCATCACGATCTCCCATCGGATTGTTGATTGTCGATTGTCGATTGAAGGGCGGTCGCGCCGAATCGACCCTCAGCAATCGACAATCAGCAATTCCAGCTCGTCGTGTTCATTCTAATCTATAGTAGAGTCCGGCTTTAGCCAGACCTCCCCAATCATTGATGCGCGCGGTCGATCTGATACGGCAGAAGCGGGATGGCGGTGCGCTCGATCGCGCCGCCATTGACTTTTTCATCGCGGGGGTCACCGATGGCAGCCTGCCCGACTACCAGGCCGCGGCGCTGCTCATGGCGATCCTATTGCGGGGCATGTCGGCGGAAGAAACCACCGCCCTCACCGACGCGATGGTTCGATCGGGCGTTCGCGTCGAATACCCGGGAATCGACGGCATTCCGGTCGACAAGCACAGCACTGGAGGCGTCGGCGACAAGACGTCGCTCATCCTTGCGCCGCTCGTGGCCGCCTGCGGCGCCTACGTGCCGATGATGTCGGGTCGGGGGCTGGGCCACACGGGCGGGACGCTCGACAAGCTCGAGGCCATCCCGGGCTTTCGCACCGGTCTGTCGCTGCAGGAATTGCGGCGAGCGCTCTCGGTGGTTGGTTGCGCGCTCATTGGTCAAACCGCGGAAATCGCGCCGGCCGACAAGAAGTTGTATGCGTTGCGCGACGTGACCGGGACGGTGGAGAGCATTCCGCTCATCTGTGCGTCGATCATGAGCAAGAAGATCGCCGAGGGCATCGGCGGCCTGGTGCTTGATGTGAAGACGGGCAGCGGCGCCTTCATGAAAACGCTCGACGATTCGCGTCGGCTGGCACAATCGCTCGTCGCGATTGGCGTCGGGTCCAGTCTTCGCACCGAAGCGGTCATCACCGACATGGATGCGCCCCTCGGGCGGATGATCGGCAACTCGCTCGAGGTGATCGAGTGCCTCGAGACGCTGAAGGGGAGAGGTCCACGCGACCTCGAGCAGCTGTCGGTGCTGCTGGCAGCGCGGATGCTGATCGCCTCGGGGCTCGAGCGGGACGAGAACGCCGCTGAACGGCGCATTAGGGCGGCGCTTGCATCTGGAGCCGGCCTCGAAAAGTTCGCCGCTATCATCGAGTTTCAAGGCGGCGACCGCCGTGTCGTCGAGCAATACGATCGACTCCCATCGGCGCCGGATCGCCACGATGTGCAAGCGTCCAGGAACGGCTATGTGTCTGCTCTCCGCGCGGAACACGTTGGCCGCGCGGCGGTCACGCTCGGAGCGGGCCGCGGCAAGCTCGACGATGAGATCGATCCGGCTGTCGGCATCGAAATCATGGTTCAGGCGGGCGGTGAGGTGCGGAACGGAGACACGATTTTGCGGGTGCACCATCGCGGCGCCCGCGGTCTCGGCGAGGCGCTGGCGCTGCTCGCTGAAGCGGTACAGATTTCCGACGAGCCGCCAACCCGTCGACCCATCGTCATCGAGAGGGTAGGGTCGCTCAACCGGGGGAATTGATGTCCGAGGTCACTGCAGGAGATTCGCTTCACGCCCCGCCGCCACGCGTGCCCTACGACGCGCGGGATCTGACGGTGATCGGGGGGGCGCTCGCGGCTGTCGCCGTGGTCGCGGTCGTCGCGCGTTTCGCCATGCCCCGTTTGCAGCCCCTCTGCGGCCTCATCGTCATCATGACCATCGCCTACGCGATCTCGACCAATCGCCGCGCGATCGATCGCCGGACGGTCGCGTGGGGATTGAGCCTCCAGATTGTGTTCGCGCTGATCGTCCTCAAGACTACCGTTGGTCAACGCGTGTTTCAGACGCTTGGATCGCTGATCAACCGGCTTCTCGATTTCGCGTCGGTGGGATCGAGCATGGTCTTCGGGCCGCTCGGCGACAAGACGGTGTGGCCACGCATCATCACGAACGTGCTCGGCCCGGAAGGCGCGCAGTACAGCGTGCTGTTCGCGTTCCAGGTGCTGCCGACGATTATTTTCATCGCCGCGCTGTTTGCGGTCCTCTACTACTTCGGCGTCATGCAGCTGGTCGTGCGCGCGTTCGCGGTCATGATGCGCCGCGCGATGCGCGCCTCGGGCGCGGAGTCGCTCAACGTCGCCGCGAGCATCTTCATGGGGCAGACCGAAGCGCCGCTGACGATTCGCCCCTACCTTCCGCGCATGACCGAATCCGAGCTGATGACGGTCATGACCTCCGGCATGGCGCACATCTCCGGCGGCATCATGGCGGCCTACATTCTCTTCGGCATCGAGGCGCAGCACCTCCTGACGGCGGTTATCATGACGGCGCCCGGCACGCTGATGATGTCGAAGATCTTCGTGCCCGAAACCGAAGTGCCAGAGACGACGGGAACCGTGAAGCTCGACGTCGAGCGAACGGACGTCAATGTGATCGATGCAGCCGGGCGCGGCACGGGAGAGGGGCTTCAGCTGGCGCTGAACGTTGGCGCGATGTTGATTTCGTTCCTTGCCCTGGTCGCGCTCGTGAACGCGCTGCTCGGTCTGGTCGGTCTCAGCCTTCAGCAGATCTTCGGATGGGTGTTTGCGCCGGTGGCGTGGAGCATGGGGGTGCCGTGGCGCGACGCGCCGACGATTGGCAACCTCCTTGGCACCCGGATGGCGCTGAATGAATTCGTCGCCTATTCGCAGCTCGGACCGATGAAGGGGGCGCTCGATCCCCGCTCGTTCACCATCGCGACCTTTGCGTTGTGCGGCTTTGCCAACTTCAGCTCGATTGGAATTCAAATTGGCGGGATCGGCGCGCTGGCCCCGACCAGGCGGCACGATCTCGCGCGGCTGGGTTTGCGGGCGATGCTTGCCGGGACCCTGGCCAATTTCATCACCGCGACCATCGCCGGCTTCCTGCTATGACCGACCAGTACGCGCTCGTTCAGCGCGCCGCGGACCACGTCCGCGGTCGCGTGACAGACTTGCCATCTGCGGCGGTCGTCCTCGGATCTGGCCTCGGTGACTTCGTCGACGCACTCCAGGAGACCGTCACGATTCCGTACGCAGAGATTCCACACTGGCCGGCGTCCGCGGTCGTGGGCCACGCGGGGAAACTGGTGATGGGTTCCATCAACGGGCGACGCGTGGCGGCGCTGGCAGGACGCGCACATTTCTACGAGGGGCACCCGATGGCGGTTGCGACATTCGCGACGCGGGTCATGGGCCTTCTCGGCGTGCGAACGCTGGTGCTCACCAACGCGGCCGGCGGCATCAACCTGAATTTCAAGCCCGGCACCCTGATGGTGATTGACGATCACATCAACCTCATGGGCACCAACCCGCTCGTCGGCCACAACGACGATCGATTCGGCCCGCGATTCCCCGACATGACGGAGGCGTACTCGAAGCGGCTGCGGCAGCTGGCTGACGAGGCCGCGCAATCGCGTCACGTCGCCGTCGCTCACGGTATTTATGTGGCGGTTCACGGACCCAGCTACGAGACGCCGGCCGAGATTCGCTACCTCCGGACCATCGGCGCGGACGCGGTGGGCATGTCGACAGTTCCCGAGACCATCGTCGCCAACCACATGGGAATGGAAGTGCTGGGAATTTCATGCATCACCAATCCCGCGGCCGGAGTCTTGCCACAGCCACTGGTCCACGATGAGGTGATGGCGGTTGCGCGGCGCGTTCGCGGAGAATTCTCCTCGCTGCTGGAGGGCATTCTTGAGCGGCTCTGACCACCGGACGAACCGGATGCCCGACGCCAGGGGGGATCGCCGCAAGGGAAGCGATCGGCGAAGCCCAGCTGCCACACGGGCCGCGGCCGCAGGCCACGAGCGCCGCAGCGGAGGCGATCGTCGCGACGAAACGGCGTGGCAGCCGGTTTCGATCGAAGCCGGCTCTTCCACGTCGGCGTCCGACCTGGCGCTGGTCGCTGCGGCTACCGATGCGCGCACCAACGCGCAGGCGCATTACTCACACTTCAAGGTCGGCGCGGCGCTGGAGACCGCCGACGGCCAGGTCATCGGTGGCTGCAACATCGAAAATGCGACCTATGGCTTGACCCTGTGTGCCGAGCGCGTCGCGCTCGTCAAGGCGCTTTCAGACGGCCATTCCATCTTCACTCGTATCGCCGTGGTCGCCGACACCGACGCGCCAACTCCGCCATGCGGCCCCTGCCGTCAGTTGCTCTGGGAGTATTGCGGCGACATCGATATCATTCTAGGAAACCTGAATGGGCCCACCGGCCGGGTCAGGTTGTCGGCGCTTCTGCCGATGCCGTTCGACCGCCGGCTTCTGGAATAACACACATGCTTCCGACAATTGACTGGCAGGGCGACACGATCGTGATGGTCGATCAGCGCAAGCTGCCTGGACAGGAAATCTACGTGCGCTGCCGGAGTGCGCAGGAGGTCGCGCGCGCGATCCGCACCATGGTGATCCGTGGGGCACCGGCCATTGGCGTGGCCGCCGCGATGGGCCTCGCGCTCGGGATGCGACGCAGTACGGCCAAGGGCACGCGTCAGTTCGCGGTGGAGTTTCAGAAGAACTGCGACATGATGGCCGCCACGCGGCCGACCGCCGTCAATCTGTTCTGGGCGATCGATCGTATGAAGGCGACGTTCGCGGCCGCGGCGCAAGCGGGCGCGTCGGCGGACGAAATCGCCGATCGTCTCGAGGCTGAGGCGCGTGCGATTCACGACGAAGACGTCGCGAACTGTCGCCTGATGGGCGGCGTCGGTGCGGACGTCGTGCCCGATGGTGGTCGAGTTCTGACCCACTGCAACGCCGGCGCACTCGCGACCGCCGGGTACGGATCCGCTCTCGGAGTCATTCGGGCGGCGGTCGAACAGGGGAAAAAAGTCGCCGTCTTTGCCGATGAGACGCGTCCCTTCATGCAGGGGGCGCGGTTGACGGCGTGGGAGCTGATTCGCGACGGCATCAACACCACGGTCATCACCGAGAGCATGGCGGGCCCGCTGATGCGCGCCGGTGAAATCGACGTCGTCGTCGTCGGCGCCGATCGGATTGCGGCCAACGGCGACACTGCCAACAAGATCGGCACCTATACCGTCGCGGTGCTGGCACACGAACACAGGATTCCGTTCTACGTTGCGGCGCCGATTTCCACCATTGATCTCGCCACGCCGGACGGCGATGCGATTCCGATCGAGGAACGCGATCAGCGTGAGGTGACGCATCTTGGCTCGTCGCGGCTCACGCCGGTCGGCGCAAAAATCCGAAATCCGGCGTTCGACGTGACGCCGCATCGGTACATCACCGGCATCATTACCGAGCGAGGCATCTTCACCGCGCCGTACGGCGAGTCGTTGAAGACGGCGCTCGAGACCGCGGCCTCCACCAGCACCCGATGAACCTGCTGGCGATCGAGACCTCCTGCGACGAAACCGCGGCTGCCGTCATTGCCGAAACGGGCGACGTCGCCGTCCCCTGGCGAATCCGCTCGAGCGTCGTCGCGTCGCAGGCCGCCATTCATCGCGAGTGGGGCGGGGTTGTTCCGGAGCTCGCCTCGCGCCAGCACATTCGCGACATCTGCGGCGTCCACGAAGCGGCGCTGGCGCAGGCGTCGGTGACGCTCGAGGAGATTGGCGCGGTCGCTGTGACCCAGGGGCCAGGTCTGGTGGGCTCGCTGCTGGTCGGCGTTGCGTTCGGCAAAGCGCTCGCCTGGTCACGAGGGATCCCGATCGTTCCCGTGCACCATCTTGCCGGCCACATCGAATCGCTGACCCTCGCGCACGGGGAGCTGCCGCTTCCGTCGGCAGTGCTCGTCGTCTCGGGCGGCCATACCAGCCTGTACTTCATCGACCGCCCCGGCCACTATCAGCTGATAGGGCGGACGCGGGACGATGCCGCAGGGGAGGCGTATGACAAAGTGGCGAAGCTTCTGGGACTGGGGTATCCCGGCGGGCCAGCCATCGATCGCGTGGCGCGAACCGGCAACGATCGCGCCTTCGATTTTCCCGCCGCCCGGCTCACGCACGCCGATCGAAACGCTCCCAGGGCGACGGCGGAGGGGATTCTCCCCGCCGACATCGCGCGGCGCGTTGACTTCAGCTTCAGCGGGCTGAAGACCGCCGTCTTGCGGCTTGTGCGCGAGCGCACCGGCGCCGATCCCGCCGTCCGCTCGGTGAAAGCCGCGGTGTCAGACGATGCCGGGTCGATGCTGCCGGCATCCGACGTCGCCGACATCGCCGCGAGCTTTCAGCGCACCGTCGTCGAGGCGCTGCTCGACCGCACGTTCGAGGCGGCGCGATGGCTTGACGCGCGAAGCATCGGCATTTCCGGCGGTGTCTCGGCAAATAGCCGGCTGCGGGCCGAGGCCGAGGCGCGTGGCGTCAAGCATGGGATTCCGGTATTTATTCCGCCACTCGCGCTTTCGACCGACAACGCCGCGATGATTGGCGCGGCGGGCCTGAGAAAGCTGCGAAGCGGTGGGGGCGCGGGGAATCTGGATTTTAATGCGATGGCGTCGCTGAATCTGGAGTGACAGAGACGCTCGTAGCGCGCCGCTTTGCCGGCGCGTCAGAGTCGATCGGTCGGCTGGGACGCGCTGCTAAAGCAGCGCGCTACGGATGTCGCAGTGAAGCGGGAAGCGATAGTGGCAACATTCACGGAATATCTGTGGTTCAACACCAAGTCCCGTCAAGAGTTCGTGCGCATCACGGACGAAGTCGCCGCGATCGTGAAGAAGAGCGGTGTGACCGATGGCATCGCGCTGGTGTCGGCCATGCACATCACCTCCGGCGTCTACGTCAACGACTGGGAGGACGGGCTGATTGAAGACTTTCAGGTCTGGCTCGAGAAGCTCGCGCCAGCTGGCTTGCCCTACAGGCACCATCAGACGGGCGAAGACAATGCGGACGCGCACTTGAAGCGCACCATCATGGGGCACCAGGTCATCGTCCCCGTGACCCGAGGCGAGCTCGACCTCGGCCCATGGGAGCAGATCTTCTACGCGGAGTTCGATGGGAAGCGGAAGAAGAGAGTGATTGTAAAAGTGATGGGAGAGTGAGCGGGAATTGTGAATGCTGATTGCTGAATGCCGATTGACGATCGGACGTCAGCTGGTAGCGGGAAGCGGGAAGCTGGAAGCTGGAAGCAAACTATGGCCTTGTCACGCGACTCTGCTTACGCATTGATGACCGAGTACACTCAAAGCGAGAGCCTGCGCAAGCACATGCTCGCGGTCGAGTCCGCCGTGCGCGGATACGCGCGACTCTGGAAGGAGCCGGAAGAAGACTGGGCCGTCGTGGCGCTGCTGCACGACTTCGACTACGAGCGGTGGCCTGATCAGCAGAACCATCCGTATCGGGGCGTTGAGATCCTCAAGGCGCAGGGCTACCCGGACTGGGTGACACGCGCAATCCTCTCGCACGCGGAGTATTCGGGGGTCCTGCGTGAATCGAAGCTTGAACACGCGCTGTTTGCCTGCGACGAAATGTCGGGCTTCGTGACGGCCTGCTCACTTGTCCGTCCATCGAAAAGCGTTCTCGATCTGGAGGCATCGTCGGTGATGAAGCGGATGAAGGACAAGGCGTTCGCGCGGGCGGTGAGCCGGGAAGACCTTCGGAAGGGAGCCGAAGAGATCAATCTCCCGATCGATCAACACATCGGAAACGTCATTACATTCATGCGTGAGCGCGCCGATGTGCTCGGATTGCGCGGAACGCTCTGATTCCAGCGACCGTATAGGCTAAAACTGTGTTGAAAACCAACAGAAGTAGCTTGGCGAACGAGCGCCCGCCTACGCCAGGGCTCCGGCGAGGCCTCGCCGAAGCGCTTCGCGCGAACTCGGACGCGAGCGAGCGTGTCGGGGAGTCCGAGGGGCGAAGCCCCTC
>Ga0207701_10000302_pt1 | contig 51044 bp, 32 predicted proteins | sample KBSSwiSSwithPhiX_FD_184294 | JGI IMG/M metagenome (GOLD analysis project Ga0207701, IMG submission 184294) | Switchgrass rhizosphere bulk soil microbial communities from Kellogg Biological Station, Michigan, USA, with PhiX - S5 (SPAdes) (version 2) | ecosystem: Environmental > Terrestrial >... | reverse complement strand
CAGCTACACGCAGAGCGACAAGCCGACGAAGAACTTCTTCGGTCTCGCGGTCAACTTCACGCCGACGTGGTTCCAGGTTTTCCCGGGCGTCGACCTGCTGGCACCCGTGACCTGGAGCCAGGGGATCTCGGGTAATGCAGCGGTCCTGTTCGGCGGCAGCGAAGGCGGCGGCAACTGGAGCGCCGGCATCGGAGCCGACATCTATCAGAAGTACCGGATCGATCTCAAGTACAACGGCTATTACGGCGACTATTCGACGACCCCGACCACCGCGACGCCCAAGGGCGGCGTGCTGGGAGTTCCGAACGGAGCGAACTCTTCGCTTTCCGATCGCGGCTGGGTCTCGCTCACGCTCAAGACGACTTTTTAACCGAGGAAACGCCATCATGTTTCGAACGACAGTATTGGCCGCGAGCTTCGCGGCGATCTTCAGCGGTGCCGCATTTGCCGCGGTTTCGGCCGACGAGGCCAAGCAGCTCGGCACGACGCTGACCGCGGTCGGCGCGGAGAAGGCCGGCAACAAGGAAGGCACGATTCCCGAATACGCGGGCGGGATCAAGGCGCCGGCGGACTTCAAGGCGGGCAGCGGCTTTCGCCCCGACCCCTTCGCGAGCGAGAAGCCTCGCCTAGTCATCACCGGCAAGGACATGGCGGCGCACGCCGACAGGCTGACCGAAGGCACCAAGGAGTTGCTGAAGCGCTTTCCGACGATGCGCGTCGACGTCTACCCGACGCACCGCACCGTCGGGGTTCCGCAGCGCGTCCTCGACAACACGCTGAAGAATGCCACCGGCGCGAAGACCGTCGATGGCGGCGTCGCGCTCGAGAACGTGATGGCGGGCTATCCGTTCCCCATTCCCAAGACGGGATCCGAGGCGATCTGGAACCACCTGCTCCGCTACAACGGCCTGGGCTACGACAACCCCCGCTACGAAAACTGGAACGTCGACGCGGCCGGCGTGCCGACGATGGCTGTGACCGCCGATGCGAACTGGGCGTGGCCGATCTACGATCCGAAGAAGACGGGTGCGATCAACGCCAGCGATCCGTATTGGATGAGCAAGCTGACGTACGTCGGCCCCGCCCGCCGCAACGGCGAGGCACTGCTGCTGATCGATGCGGTCAATCCACTGAAGCAGCCACGCCGTGCCTGGCAGTACCTGCCCGGCCAGCGTCGTGTCCGGCTCGCGCCCGATCTCGCGTACGACACGCCGAATCCCGGCGCCGCCGGCGCGGGCACCTACGACGACGTTTCGGTCTTCAACGGCGCGATCGACCGCTACGACTGGAAGCTCGTCGGCAAGAAGGAGATGTACGTTCCGTACAGCAGCTATCGGCTGACGTACCACAAGACGTCGGCGGACCTCACGAAGCCCAATCACCTCAACCCGGACTTCGTCCGCTGGGAACTGCACCGCGTGTGGGTCGTTGAGGCGACGCTCAAGGCCGACAAGCGCCACATCTACAGCAAGCGCGTATTCTTCCTGGACGAGGACAGCTGGACCGCGCTCGCGTCCGACCAGTACGACGCGCGCGGCCAGCTCTACCGGTCAAGCTTCGCGTACCCGTCGTACAGCTACGACGCACAGGCGCCGTTCGGCGACACGTTCGCGATCTACGACTTCAGCTCCGGCGTGTACAACATCACCGGTCTCTTCGGTCCGCACAGCGGGCTGAAGTACATGGCCGAGCTGCCGAAGGAGAGCTTCTGGTCTTCCGAAGCGCTCGCCGGTGCCGGTTTGCGCTGACCGGATTCTCCAACAAACCCGCAAACCGTACCCGGCGCGAGACGTTCGCGCCGGGAACGGCGGAACTCGACCTCAAATCATGATTCCCCATCACCTCGCAGTAGCGGCATTCGGTGTCGCGCTTGCGGCAACGCTGTCGGCTCCGGCACACGGCGGCGGCTTCGTCGATCCGCTCGATGCATCGGCGACGCAGTCCCCTCTGGCCGCACAAAGTCTGCTGCAAGGCGTGGCGAAAGCCGGAAGCCGCATTGTTGCGGTCGGCCAGCGCGGCCACGTCGTCTATTCGACCGACAGCGGAGCGAGCTGGAAGCAGGCGAGCGTGCCGGTAAGCTCCGACCTCACCGCACTGTTCTTCATCGATGACAAGCAGGGCTGGGCTGTCGGTCACGACGGCGTGATCCTGCACACCGCCGACGGCGGCGAGAAATGGGAGATGCAAATCAACGGCCGCACGGCCAACGACCAGCTGATCGCGGCGATGGAGCGCAAGGTCGCGACAGAGCCGGCATCGGACGACGCGAAGAAACTGCTGGGCGAAGCGAAGCGTTACAAGGAGCAAGGGGCCGACAAGCCGTTCCTCGACGTCTGGTTCGCCGATGCGCAAAACGGCTATGCCGTCGGCGCGTACAACCTGATCGTTCGCACGCGCGACGGCGGTAAAACGTGGGAGTCCTGGTTCGACCGGACCGAGAACCCGAAATTCTTCAACCTTTACGCGATCCGCCCGGCGGCGGGCGAGCTGTTCATCGCCGGCGAAGGCGGCCTCGTGCTGAAGCTCGACGGCGCGACGCAGCGTTTCCGCGCGTTGGCGGTCCCCTATAACGGCAGCTTCTTCGGGGTGACCGACGCCCGGTCTTCGGTCGTCGTCTTCGGCCTGCGCGGCAACGCGTTCCGCAGCGACGACCGCGGCACGACGTGGACCAAGATCGACGCAGGGTTGCCCGCGTCCATCGTCGGCGCGGCAATGACCGCCGACGGGGCGACACTCTTCGCCGACGCCGGCGGCCGCGTCGCGATCACCTCCGATGGCGGCCGCACGTTCGGCAAGGTGGCGCTTTCGGCGACGGTGCCGCTCACCGGAATCGCCGATGCGGGCGGGGGCAAGCTTGCAGTCGTCGGGCCGCGCGGTGCCGCGGTTTCCGCGATGACTGCGCGCTGACCAACGCACTCCTCGCAAGGAATATCCCAATGGTTGCCGTCACGATCGAAACGGAACAGATGCCGGTGGTCCGCGACCTCGCGGAGTTCGACGTCAAGTCGGGCAATCGGCTCGAGCGGCTGGTTTTCAACAACCGGCTGGCGATGGTGATCGTCTGCGCGCTCGTCACAGTCGCGCTCGCGTACGTCGCGGCGACGCGGCTCACGTTGAACGCGAGCTTCGAGAAGATGATTCCGCAGAGCCAGTCCTACATCAAGAATTACCTGACCCACCAGAAGGACCTTCGCGGGCTGGGCAACGCGATCCGGGTCGTCGTTGAGAACAGCGACGGCGACGTCTTCGACCCGCGCTATCTCGAGGCATTGAAGCAGGTGAGCGACGAGCTGATCCTCACTCCCGGCGTCGACCGCGCGTGGGTCAAGTCGCTGTGGACGCCGGGGGTGCGCTGGACCGAGGTGACCGAGGAAGGCTTCCGCGGCGGCGCCGTGATGCCGGATTCGTACAACGGCTCGGCGGGCAGCGTCGAGCAGCTGAAGCAGAACATCGCGCGTTCGGGCATCGTCGGCAGCCTCGTCGCCAACGATTTCAAGTCGAGCATGATCTTCGTCCCCCTGCTCGACACCGACCCCGGCACCGGCAAGCGCATCGACTACCAAGCCCTCTCGAAGGTGCTCGAGGAGAACATCCGGGCGAGGTACGAGCTTGCGCAAGGCGCCGAAAAGGCAGGCGCCAAAGGGGAGTCGCCGAAGATCAAGGTGCACGTGATCGGCTTCGCGAAGCTGATTGGCGAGCTCCTCGACGGGTTGCTCAAGGTGATGACGTTCTTTGCCGTCGCCGCGCTGATCGCCACCGCAATCATCTACGCTTACACGCGCTGCGTGCGCAGCACGGCGCTCGTCATCGCGTGCTCGCTGGCCGCGGTCGTGTGGCAGCTCGGCCTCATCGCGCTCTTCGGCTTCGAGCTCGACCCCTTCTCGATCCTCGTTCCGTTCCTGGTGTTCGCGATCGGCGTGTCGCACGGCGCGCAGAAGATGAACGGCATCATGCAGGACATCGGCCGCGGCACCGTGAAGCTCGTTGCCGCGCGCTACACGTTCCGGCGGCTGTTCCTGGCCGGGCTGACCGCGCTGCTCGCGGACGCGGTCGGCTTTGCCGTGCTCATGGTCATCGACATTCCGGTGATCCGCGATCTCGCGCTCACCGCGAGCATCGGCGTCGCAGTGCTCATCTTCACCAATCTGCTGCTGCTGCCGGTGCTGCTCTCGTACGCCGGCGTAAGCGCGAAGGCCGCCGAACGCAGCCTCAAGGAGGAGAGGGAGGAGACGCGCGGCAGGGGGCTCGGCAAGCTATGGGCGTTCCTCGACCGCTTCACGACGCGCAACTGGGCAATCGGCGCGATCGCCGTGTCGGTGGCGCTCGCGGCGGCTGGACTCTTCGTCTCGCAGTGGCTCAAGATCGGCGATCTCGACCCGGGCGCGCCGGAGCTGCGGGCGAGCTCGCGCTACAACCAGGACAACGCCTACATCACAGCTCACTACGCGCTCTCGTCGGACCAGTTCGCGCTGATCGTGAAGACCGGCAAGGAAGGGTGCCTCAAATACGAAACACTGGTCGACGCCGACCGGTTGGCATGGGCGCTGCGGCAGGTTCCCGGCGTACAGACCACGGTCTCGCTGGCCGATGCCGCACGCCAGATCACCGCCGGCTCTTTCGAGGGCAATCCGAAGTGGCTCACGCTGAACCGCAATCAGGATGTGCTGAACTACGCGGCGCAGCAGGCTTCCGTGAACAATCCGGATCTCTTCAACACCGAGTGCTCGGTGATGCCGGTGATCGCCTATCTCGCCGACCACAAGGCGGAAACCCTCTCCCGCGTCGTAGCCGCCGCTGCGGAGTTCGCGCGGACACACAACGACAAGGATCGCGCTTTCCTGCTGGCCGCCGGCAGCGCGGGAATCGAGGCGGCGACCAACATCGTCGTCGAGCAGGCGAACCGCACGATGCTGCTCTACGTCTACGCAGCGGTGATCGTGCTGTGCCTCGTCACCTTCCGCAGCTGGCGCGCGGTCGTCGTCGCGGTGGTCCCCCTCGCCCTGACATCGATCCTCTGCGAAGCGCTGATGGTCGTTCTGGGGATCGGCGTCAAGGTCGCCACGCTCCCCGTCATCGCGCTCGGCGTGGGAATCGGCGTCGACTACGCGCTCTACCTCCTTTCCGTCCAGCTCGCTCAGCAGCGCGCCGGCGTTTCGCTCACCGAAGCGTACAAAAACGCCGTGCAGTTCACCGGCAAGGTGGTCGCGCTGGTCGGCGTCACGCTGGCCGCGGGCGTGGTCACCTGGGCGTTTTCGCCGATCAAGTTCCAGGCCGACATGGGCATCCTGCTGACGTTCATGTTTCTGTGGAACATGCTCGGCGCGCTGGTGCTGATTCCCGCGCTCTCCCACTTTCTGCTGCCGACGTCGATCGTTCGGCGCCGCGGCTGATCGCGGCGCACGAGGCGACCATGGCGATCCCCGGCTACTCGAAGGCGACGCTCGGACACCTCTTTCTCATTACGCTTCCCGCAAAATCGGCGCGCATCGCGGATGCCTTTCTGAAACGGCCTCGACGACCGCCCGGCCAAGCGGGTGTGCGCACCCCATTCGACCAGGAGAGTTTCATGAAGCCCATTGACATCGCCCGCACGAGATCGGCGCACGACGTGCCCCTTACGATCAGACACATCCTCGACCGCGGCCTCGCCGCCGCGCCCGCGCAGGAGATCGTCTATGCCGATCGGCTGCGCTACACGTACGCGACGCTCGGCGAGCGCGTACGGCGCCTCGCCTCCGCGCTGCACGCGCTCGGCGTCAAGCCGGGATCGACGGTCGCGATGATGGACTGGGACAGTCACCGCTATCTCGAATGCTTCTTTGCCGTGCCGATGATGGGCGCGGTCCTCCACACGGTCAACGTGAGGATCTCCCCAGAGCAGGTGCTGTACACGATCAATCACGCCGCCGACGACGTGATCCTCGTCAACGCTGAGTTCCTTCCGCTCCTGGAGGGAATCCACGCGAAGATACGGCCCGGCGTGAAGCTCGTGCTGATCGACGACGGCGCGCCGGCGTCGCAATCCAAACTCGAGTTCGCCGGCGAGTACGAGGCGATGCTCGCGGCGGCGTCACCTTCATTCCCGTTCCCCGATCTCGCCGAAGACACGCGGGCGACCACGTTCTACACGACCGGAACGACCGGGCTGCCCAAGGGCGTCTACTACAGCCATCGGCAGCTGGTGCTGCATACCCTGGCGACGTCTACTGCGCTCGCCAGCGCGTTGCACGCGACGTTCTCGGCGCGAGACGTCTACATGCCGATCACGCCGATGTTCCACGTTCACGCCTGGGGGCTTCCCTACGTCGCAACGATGCTGGGCGTGAAGCAGGTCTACCCCGGTCGCTATGTGCCCGACGTGCTGCTCGGGCTTATCGCTCGCGAGCAAGTGACGTTCTCGCACTGCGTGCCGACGATCCTGCAGATGATGCTGGGGAGCCCGGCTGTCGCGGGTGTCGATCTCTCCAGCTGGAAAGTGATCATCGGCGGCTCGGCCCTTCCGGTGCCGCTCGCCCGAACCGCGCTCGGGCGCGGCATCGATGTGATCGCAGGCTACGGGATGTCGGAAACGTGTCCGATTCTCACGCTCGCTCATTTGCTGCCGAAGCTGCTCGATGCGCCGGTCGAGGAGAGCGTCCAGTACCGCTGCAAGGCAGGACGTCCGATCCCCTTCGTCCAATTGCGCATCGTCGATGCGCACATGAAAGACGTCGCGCACGACGGCGCGAGCCAGGGCGAGGTCGTCGTGCGTTCGCCGTGGCTGACGCAGGGCTACCTCGGCGAGCCCGAGAAGTCCGAGGAGCTGTGGCGCGGCGGCTGGCTGCACACCGGCGACGTCGGCGTGATCGATGCCGATGGCTATCTGAAGATCGTCGATCGCATCAAGGACGTCGTGAAGACCGGCGGCGAATGGGTGTCCTCGCTCGATCTCGAGGACATCATCCTGCGCATGCACGGCATCGCCGAGGTCGCTGTCGTCGGCTTGCCCGACGAGCAGTGGGGCGAGCGTCCGATTGCGCTCGTTGTCGTGAAGCCGGGACAGAACGAGGCCCCCTCCGAAGGCGCGATTCGCCTTCATGTGGAACAGTTCGCGCAACGCGGTGCGATCTCCAAGTACGCGGTGCCGGATCGCGTGCACTTCGTCGACGCCATTCCGAAGACGAGCGTCGGCAAGCTCGACAAGAAGGTGATCCGCGCCAACCTGCAGAAACAGGCCGCGGCGCGGTGACCCCGTACCGTCGACATCGGAGAACACCATGAGCCAGTACCGGGCGCCCCTCGCGGAGATGCAATTCGTCATGACCGAGCTCGCCGACCTCGACGAGATCGCGCGACTGCCGGGCTTCGAGGACGCGACAACCGAAACCGTCGCCGCGATCCTCGAGGAAGCCGACAGGTTCGCCAGCGAAGTTCTCGACCCGTTGAACCGAGTCGGGGACCAGCGGGGCGCGCGTCTCGAGGCCGACGGCCACGTGACGACGCCGCCGGGGTTCCGTGACGCCTATCGCAAATTCTGCGAGCTGGGCTGGAACGGCCTCTCGAAGAGCCCCGATTTCGGCGGCCAGGGGATGCCGCAGCTCATCGCCGCGGCGATCGACGAGATGTGGAACGCCGCGAACATGGCCTTCGAGCTCTGCCCGATGCTGACCGGCGGCGCGATCGAGGCGATCGAGCTCAACGGCTCCGATGCGCTGAAGGAGATGTACCTGCCGAAGATGGTCTCGGGCGAGTGGACGGGCACGATGAACCTGACGGAGCCGCAGGCGGGTTCCGATCTGGCCGCCGTGCGCGCGAAGGCCGTCCGCCAAGCTGACGGAAGCTACGTGATTTCCGGGAACAAGATCTTCATCACGTACGGCGACCACGACTACACCGATAACATCGTCCACCTCGTCCTCGCGCGCACCCCGGATGCGCCGCCCGGCACCAAGGGGATCTCGCTCTTCGTCGTCCCCAAGTTCATCGTGAACGCCGACGGAAGCCTCGGCAGGCGCAACGACGTCCGTTGCGTGTCGCTCGAGCACAAGCTCGGCATCCACGCGAGCCCGACCGCGGTGCTCGCCTTCGGCGACAGGGAAGGTGCGGCGGGTCACATCGTCGGCGAGGAGAACCGCGGCCTCGAGTACATGTTCGTGATGATGAACCTTGCCCGCTTCGGCGTCGGCATGCAGGGAGTCGGGATCGCCGAGCGCGCCTATCAGCGGGCACGCGACTATGCGCGCGACCGGGTGCAGGGCCGCGTCGCCGGCACGGAGCGCGACGCCACCGGCGGCATCGTCGGCCACCCGGACGTCCGGCGAATGCTGATGACAATGCGCGCGCAGACCGAAGCGGCGCGGTCGCTGGGCTATGTCACCGCGGCCGCGCTCGATCGAGCGCACGGACATCCAGACGCGGACGTGCGCAAGCGCGAGCTCGCGTTCGCCGAGCTGATGATCCCGATCGTCAAGGGCTGGAACACCGAGATCGCGCAACAGACGGCGTACCTCGGGGTCCAGGTGCACGGGGGCATGGGCTACATCGAGGAATCGGGCGCCGCGCAGTACGCACGCGACGCACGCATCACGACGATCTACGAGGGCACGACCGGCATTCAGGCGAACGACCTGATCGGCCGCAAGATCGCGCGCGACGGCGGCAAGGCGTTGCTCGCCGCCATCGCGAGGATGCGGGGCGTGCAGGGGCAACTCGCCGCTGCGGGCTCGGACGAGCTCGCCGTCATCGGCAGGCGCGTGCGCGCCGCCGTGGATGCGCTCGAGGAGGCAACGCACTGGATCGTCGAGCGCCAGCGCGAGGGTCCGCGTGCCGTCCTCGCGGGTGCGGGACCGTTCCTCGAGCTGTGCGGCACCGTCTGCGGAGGCGTCGAGCTCGGCCGGGGGGCGCTCGCGGCGGCACGGCGCCTCGCGGCCGGAGACGGCGATGCCGATTTCCTACGCGCGAAGATTACGACCTCGCGTCACTTTGCCGAACACTGCCTGACGAAGGCTCCGGGGCTGCGCGACACCATTGTCGCCGGCGCGGAGAGCGTGCTCGCGCTCGCTGAGGCGCAGTTCTGACGGGGCGCGCCGATCAATCGGTCGAGCAGCCCGATCCCATGAACGACACCGCTTCGCCGACGATCCTGATCGTTCCCGGGCTGCGCGACCACGTGGCGGCGCACTGGCAGACGTTGCTCGAGCAGAAACTCGCGAACGCGAAGTCCGTGCCGCGGATGGAGCCCGACCAGGACAAGCTCTCCTGCGCGGCGTGGGTTGCCGAGCTCGACAAGTCGCTCGCGGCGATCGCCGGACCCGTGATCCTCGTCGCGCACAGCGCGGGCGTGATGATCGTCGTGCACTGGGCGCAACGGCATCGGCGTCCGATTGCTGGCGCGCTGCTCGCGGCGCCCCCCGACTTCGAGTCACCGCTGCCCGAAGGCTATCCGGCGCAGCAGGTCCTGCGCGACAACGGGTGGTTGCCGACTCCGCGCGGCGCGCTGGCGTTTCCGACCATCGTTGGTGCGAGCACCAACGATCCGCTGGGCCGCTATGAGCGCATCGAGGCGCTCGCGCGAGGCTGGGGCAGCAAGCTCGTCAACATGGGCAACGTTGGCCATCTCAACCCCGCGTCCGGCTACGGCGAATGGCCGCAGGCGGAGGCCTTCATCCGCGAGCTTTCGCACATGAGACCGAGCTCGCGATGACGATTCCACGGCCAGAATTGCCCGCCGTGCGTGTGCCCAGAGAGTTGGAGGTCATAACCGGCATAAGCAACGACGAGGTCCGTCATCCGGTCCAACAGCGGCGCCCGATCGGCTGAGTCGGGTAAGTGCTTCGCCTCGTCTACCAGGCCGGATTGCCGAAATTTGCGCGCACTCAAATGACATGTGCGCGTGTCCATTAGCGCGACCACGAACAGGCTGACTAAAGCGCAATCTGTTGGAGGAACCCACTCGAAGGTTCAAATCGGGCCAACGGCCTACGCTGGAGGCGTAAGCCGTTGATTTGGAGGGCGGTGGTTGCGGGGGTGCGCAACCCGACCCAGAAGCGCTTGCGATCAGGTAGTTGGCTACCACGCCGCAAAGTGACCAGCGTCGATCCAAAGCCGGAGTCGTCCCGGAGCACTTCGCGCAACCTACCCATCCTGCAAGATCGAGCCGCCCAATTCTCAGGCGTGATAAAAGATCTCATATCCCTTCGTGATATCGAGAGGAAAGGTAAGCAGCTCGAATCCATCGGCGAGACTAGAAGGACAGAAGGCGTGAATAGGCGGCCCGATTCCGCAGGCGAGAATCGACAATGAAATCGTTTATGCAATGGCTGGGCGAATCGGGCCTGGAGCGCTACGCCACAGCGTTTGCCGAGAATGACATCGACTTCGCTAACGTGCATGCACTTCGCGAAGCGGATCTCCGAGAGCTGGGGCTCACGCTCGGGCACCGCAAGAATTTCTTAGCAGCACTCGCTGCCCTTGAAGCATCAACCCCGCCGCGCTCTGTTGATTATGGTGTCGCACGCCGTGCTGCAGATGACTTGCGGCGCCGGACGGATGCCACGCATTCGAGCGAGGCAGGCGAGCGCCGTCAGCTCTCCGTGCTGTTTTGCGACATGGTGGGATTTACCGAGATTGCGGCTCGCGTGGATCCGGAAATACTGCGAGACATCATCCGTAGCTACGAAGACACGTGCGCTGGCAGCATAACGCGCTACGAGGGCTACGTATTCCAATGCCAGGGCGATGGCATCGTTGCCTTTTTCGGCTATCCGCGTGCGCATGAAGGCGAAGCGGAGCGCGCCATTCGCGCGGCGCTCGAGATCGTCGCCTCTTTGTCCAAGCTGGAGGTTTCGGGCGCAGGTCGTCTACGGGTTCGAATCGGTATCGCCACCGGGCTCGTCGTCGTCTCCTCGGCCGAGAAAAGCGCAGCAGGGGAAGCGATCAACTTGGCCTCCAGGCTTCAAAACGTAGCGCAGCCGGGAAGCATCGTGGTAAGCGAGAGCGTGCATCGCCTTGCTGGTGGCGCTTTCGAGTACGAAGACTTGGGCGAGCAGACCTTGAAGGGCATCGCCCGCTGCGTTCATGCCTATCGAATCCTGGGCGTTAGCCAAGCGGCAACCCGCTTCGAGGCTGCAACCCAGGACCGACTCGGCCCGATGGTCGGACGCGAGCAGGAAATTGCGTTGTTGCTGGAGCGCTGGCAACTTGCGCAAGAGGGCGAAGGGCAAGTCGTGCTGCTCTCCGGGGAACCGGGCGTCGGCAAGAGCCGGATTCTGAATGCGCTGCGCGAGCGGCTGGAAACAATGGGTGCGGGCACAATCAGATTCCAGTGCTCCCCGTACTACGTCAACAGCCCTTTCTGGCCCAGCATCGAAAACTTCGAGCGAGCGCTCAGGTTCGCGCGCGACGAGTCACCCGCTGCCAAGCTCGACAAGCTCGAAGCGTTCATGGTCACCCGCTACAGGCGGCCACCGAGTGATGTGCGCTTCATCGCCTCGATCTTGTCGATCCCCTTCGAGGAGCGCTACGGGACTCTGCCCATATCCCCGCAGAAGCAGAAGGACGAAACGTTGAGGTCGCTGGTCGATCTGATCGAAGCGGCTGCGCGCAGCCAACCCAGCGTGATGCTGTTCGAGGATGCGCACTGGGCCGATCCCACCACACTGGAAGTGCTCGATCGGTTGATCGATCGGGTCAGCAGCGTCCCGCTGCTCATTGTGCTCACTCATCGGCCGGAGTTCCGGTCGCGCTGGTCGGAGCAAGGACATGTCAGCGCTATGAACCTGTCCAAGCTCACTCGTGCCCAAAGTACGGCGATCCTGTTGAGCCTTGCCGGCGGCAAGGCACTACCCGCAGCGCTGCTCGAGCAAATCCTCGCGAAGACCGATGGAGTGCCGCTGTTTGTGGAGGAGCTCACGAAATCCATCCTCGAGTCCGGGGAGCTCAGGGACATCGGTGATCGATACGAATATGGCGGCGCCGCGCGCACCGTCAACATTCCGGCCACACTCAGAGACTCGCTGATGGCGCGGCTGGATCGGCTCGGGCCCGTGAAGGAGATTGCGCAGATCGGGGCCGCGATTGGACGAGAGTTCAGCTACGAGCTGATCGCGGCGATGGCCGCGACGGGCCAGGCACATCTCGACGGGCTATTGGCGCAGCTGACTTCGTCGGGGCTCGCGTTCAGAAGAGGCACACCGCCAGACGCCGTCTACACATTCAAGCACGCCCTCGTGCAGGACGCGGCATACGACTCGCTGCTCAAGAGCCGCAGACAGGCGTTACACGCAAAGATTGCGCGAGTGATCGAGAAGCGCTTGCCGAACCTCAAGACCGCCGAGCCCGAGGTGCTAGCCCATCATCTCACTGCTGCCGGTCTCGCTGAAGCTGCCATTCCACTCTGGCGATCGGCCGGTCAATTGGCATTGAAGCGCATGGCGTTTCCCGAGGCCATCTCCCATCTCAACCAAGGGCTGGGAATGGTCGCTACTTTGCCTCGATCTTCCGGGCTGGACGCGGACGAACTAGGGCTGCGCACTCTCCTCGGAACCGCGTGGCTGGCGCTAAAAGGCTGGGCCGCTCCCGAAGTCTGGACGACCCTTCACCCCGCACTTGCCCTGGCGAAATCGCTCAAGCGCAGCGACGCACTGCCGTCGATCCTTTGGGGGCTATGGATCAACGTCCAGTGCGCGGGCCGCGTCGCCGAGTCCCTCAGGTGGGCGGAGGAAATGCTCGACACTGCGAAGTCGACTGGCGATCCCGATCTTCTGATCACGGGACACGCGGCCGCCAGCTCCTGCTACTTCTGGATGGGTGCACTCAGCAAGTCCGTGGCGCACGGTGACAAGGTGCTAGCGCTTTACGATGGCAAGAAGCATCGCCATCTTGCGGATCTTATGAACCACGATCCCAAGACGTCGGTGAACGCCTTTTCCTCTATCGTCACCTGGATGCTCGGATACCCCGACCGGGCCGCGCGACTGAGCGATGAAGCAGTGGCGCACGCAAAGCGGCGCGCTCACCCGTTCGACGTCGGTTGGGCGCTGACGAGCGGGTCGGAAGCATTCGATCTCCGCTGCGAGCCCGAGCAACTCTGGAAGCGCGCCGACGAATGCGAGCGATTGGGTCGCGAGAACAGCATGCCTGTCCTTTGGGCTTTTCTTGCGCCAGTCCACTACGGCATCGCGCTCATCCGTGACGGCAGAGCGGACGAAGGCATTCCGCGCATGAAGGCCGGTCTGGGAATCTGGGATGCCAGTGGCGGCAAGATTTGGAGTCCCTACGCGAAATCGATCCTTGCCGAGGGAATGGCTTTAACGGGGGAACTCGACGATGCGCTACAGCTGATGGATGAGCAGATTGCCCAAGTCGAGCGGCCGGGTTGGGAAGAGCGCCTTCACTACGCCGAGCTTTTGCGGCTCAAGGGCTGGATGTTGTCGCGCAAGCGCGATGTCGAAGGCGCCGAGACGAACTATCTCGCCTCACTCGCCTGGGCGCGCCAACAACAGGGGAAGTCCTGGGAGCTGCGCACTTCAATCAGCCTCGCGAAGCTGTGGCAAAGCCAAGGCAAAGGGAACGAGGCGCACGACCTCCTCGCCCCGATGTATCACTGGTTCACCGAAGGGTTCGATACGAAGGATCTGAAAGAGGCCAAAGCGCTGCTTGACGAACGGTGTGAATAAAAGGGATCACCGAGTATTCCAGATTCGCGTGTTCGACTCTGCGGCTGTTGAAATCGGGACCCTTGCGCGCATCGCGAGCACGACGCGAACAGCACCCGGAAAGATCCGGCATGGCCGACTAGTCGAAGGTCCAAATCACCAACGGCCTACGCTTGAAGCGTAAGCCGTTGATGTAGGCGTGGTTGCGGCCCCGCGCGGGGGGCGCAACCCCACCAATCTTCGCATAGAGTCAGATAGTTAACCAAATCAAGCGCGCGCATTTAAAAAAAACACTGCAAACTCGATCTAGCGAGCCGTTGCTTAAACCCCTTTTACGGCTTTTTCGATCAACGCAGCCACCGCATCTAGCCACGACACGTAGATCACGTGACTCCCTGCTCTCGACGAGAGTGGAGCCGGCGCGGGCTGGGACTGAGATGGTGCCGCGGTATGCGCATCTCGCGGCGGATCAAGACACCGATTCGGATCGCCTCACGTCGTTGAGCGCTGTCGAGGAAACCCTTACGGCACGGTCCTTAAGAAACTAAGGACCTGCATCGCTGCAAGCCATAGCTGTCGAGAAGACTCCGAGGAGTCTACTGGCATTCGCAAGCCGCCTAAGATCCAGGCTACTAGGGTTTTGGGGCAGTTCACTATCGACGGCCCGTGTCAAAACTCGGATGCCGACGCAATCAAGCCCGCCTCCTCGCTTGGTTCCGCACTGGGACTTTTATTTGGCTATGAAGCGGCCTAGCATGATCACACTGTTTGCTAGTGTGATTCGCGCCACGACGCGATCGCCGCCTTTGATGCTGAGGCCACGTGCCATCATTCGGTTGTCGCCATCGGGCTCCAGTTTTGCGGTCTGCGACGATCCGTTGCGAGTCACTGTCAATTCACCCTTCGCCCCGCTCGTGTCTACGGGCACCTCATGGTCTTCCACATAGATGATCGCCGACTCTCCGTTGACGACAAGCTCGAAAGAGTATTCGCTGTTGGTATTCCAGTTCGTGACGCCGCCGTGCTGCGGTTCTTCCTGATCCCAATACTGAACGTTGGAAGACCTTACCGGAACGTTGGCAGGACTTACAATGCATGATTGAAGGAACATGCTTAACAGCAGCAGTGCGATCGCATTGCGGGACCGGATAGCTCGTGGCATGCGATCCGCCTCTCGCGCACTCGCGATAGGTGTAGCGAAGGAATTATGCTGCGTTGCGGGCCTCGTGCTGAGGACGCGACCTGCGTCGCGTCCTCAGCATGAACTTAAGAGCAAAACAGCTGCATGGCCGTGGCCTTCTGTGGATTGAACCAGACCGGATCCATGATGCCGTAAGTCTCGGGCTTCAGAATATCCGTCGGATCCGTGTGGTTGCGGACGATCGGCCACAGTGCACTCGGAAACCCTGGCCATGCATTCTTGGGCTGCTCCATCAGCTTGAGCTGATTGATGAAACCGGAGTAGTACTGGAGCGCCGCGCCGACGGGCGCGTGTCCCGTCGTCATGATCTTCGGCCTAACCGCCTCTGCCCAATACACGTGGTCTCGCCATGCGTTGTGGTCGGTGTTCCCCGAGGAGAGCGTGGCAAAGTTCAGGTCCGTAGCAGGCAATGCCCGCACGAGGTCCAACAACCTTTTCCCATCAGCCGGCGTGCCATTCAGCCAGTTGCTTCCTATGCCCTCCTTCATTGCGCCAACTGAGCTGTTGAACAGAATGGTGAAGTTGCTTCCAAAGCGGAGTGTGAAGTGGTAATCGATCTGGTCAGGGCCGCCCGGGCCGTTACCCTGTCGGAGGTCCTGCTGACCCGGCTGCCGATTGGCGGGATTGTTCGGAGGTGTCAGGCTCACGCCAGCGGGGAACAGCGTAGGGTCGCGTGGGTCAGGCGTATCGACGACGACGCGATCGCCCCAATCAGGATCGACCGCGACTGCCTGCGAATGCAGGGCGCGGAACGCGTTGATGCAGACTTGCGGCTCTAACTGATTGAGCCTGACGACTTGCGTGCCCGGCGTTGAACCCGCCGCCGTCACTCCCGTACAGTCAATCGTCGCATTTGCCGGAATTGCGAAGAATGGATCCGCTTGCATGAAGGGATCGGCCTTCATACGAGCGAGCGCGGTCTGCGCTGTGTCGCACGCCTCGGGCGACATATAGAGCTTCGCGCCCGTCTTGGCCGCAATGAACGCGGCATTGTCGGCGTGATCGCCGTGCCCGTGACTGATGAACAGCGCCTCGGGCTTCATATCGATCAGATCCTTGATAACGTACGGCGTCCGGCCCGGGGTCACCTCGAGACGGGCGGAATACGTGTCCATCATGATTACATGACCCATCAATGACACGGCACCCGACATGTGCCCCAGCCACGAAAAGACAACTCTGTCCTTTCTAACGAGGCCGTTCACATCTACGTTTTCCGGACCGAAGATCTTTTGCCGTGCAACGATCATGGGGTCTGCAGCCATCGTGGCGCCGGAAACGGCGATCAACCCTATTGCTACCAGTGCATGAACAAGTGCTCGTTTCTTCATCGCATCCTCCAATCACAGTCACTTACGCTAGTTAACTTGTAATCCCTACGAAACGTAGGCCCGAACTAACTGGTTGCCGATCGACGCAAGCATTCTGCGTTTCAAACAGCGACCGTTACTTACGGTCGATGCGCCGTGCGCTATTCCCGAGCTTCGCGAGAATCACTTCCACTTCAGCCCGTGCTAGATCGCTACACTTGTTGTACGTCTTCAGGAGCGGACCTGCACTGCACCCGCCCTACTCCTTGATCACGATTCGGGCCCCAAGCTTCATATCCATGCACCCCCCAGGTTTCTTGTTGTCTTGACCTAGAACCGGCAATAGTCCATGACTTTCAGCGTAATTTCAACAAAATCATATGCCCGGAGTCGACGGCGATTTGTACCTCCAGGGATCAACTTAGTTTCCACCACGGAAACCGTAGCCGCAAGCTGCGCCGCGACCAGCGCTATGCCGTAATGTTGCCGCCCGGGCGAGACATGTTCGAAACGAGGCCGAAGACGACGGGATCGCCGGTGGTCGCGACAACTGGAATGGCCGCCGTCGCTTTCTTGGAGGCAAGCCCGCAACCGCGCCGAATGTCACGATCAGGTCGACCCTCAGTTGCACGAGCTCGCCGCCAGCCCGGGCACGCGGTTTGCTGGGCCATCGCCAGCGCGCTCGACTACGAGCCCGACCGGGATCCCGTGTTGTCCAAAAACGGGAACGAGACGGTCACGCTGCTTTGCGGTAGTAGAAGTTCAAAGTTCCGCCAAGGCGAGCATGACAGGCGATCGGGCCGCTATCGGCGGCCACCAGCCTCGGCGCGTACAGCAATCGATTTTCCGGACCTTGATGATTGCGCTCTCGGTGATAGTGCTCAACATATTCGCAAACCGAGCGGCGTAGCGATGCCTGCCCAACAAAGATCATTCGATCTAGGCATTCTTCTTTGATCGAGCGTACGAAGCGCTCGGCATATGCGTTCAAATTGGGCGACCTCGGCGGTAGGCGGATGACCTTCGTTCCGGTATCCCGAATCAGTCGGCGAAATTGCTCCGAATACTTGGCATCTCGGTCGATGATCAGGTAGCGCTTGAAACGCAAGGCCCCTGATTGTGCATCGGTCATGTTGCGAGCAATCTGCAACATCCATGACTCGTCTGGTCGCGTAGTGATGCCGGCGATGTCCACAACGCGATCGGCAAGGCTGATCACGAACAGCAAGTAATGGGTAACCAGACCCTTGGCTGTCCAAACCTCAACCGTCAAAAAGTCGCTGGCAGCCAACACTTTCCAGTGTGCCTTGAGAAAGGTCGACCACGTCGTGCGTTTGCTCCGCTCTGGCGACGGCTCAATCCCATTGCGTTTCAAGACATTGGCAACCGTTCCACGGCCGACTTTGTGGTTAAGATTGGCTAACGCTCCTTGAATACGGGTGTATCCCCAGCCTGGATTATCCTGCGCCATGCGCACGATCAACCGAAATGTGTCGCATGATGCCCGGCCGCCCTGGCCTCGACGCGCAGCGAAGTTCCACTTCTGCGCAACCAAATGCCGATGCCATCGCAACAGGGTATCCGGGGAGACTATGGTGTCGAGCTCAAGCAGGGCCTTTCGGCCTAGGGCCTTAGCCTTCCGTGCCAGGAGCGCCCGCTCGGCGTCGGTGAAGCGGATGCGCCGCCCTCTGAGCCGGTCCTTCAGCAGACGGTTCTCGGCTTGAAGGAATTCGATGACGATCAGCTGATGGCGATGAACCCAACCTGCGGCGATCATCAACAGAAATGACAGCAGCGGTGGCACTGAGCGCATGCCGTCATTCTACCGTTCCCATGTCGTTCCTATTTCTGGACACCACGGGGTACTCTTACCTCGTTGTCGGTGACGCGTTGACGCTGCGAGGTGTCGGTGCACGATTGCTCGCGTGCCGCGGCTAGGTTGACGCTGTTCCGAATCATCAGCACGTGCGGTACGAGGTTGTTCCGCAGCCATGTGCGTTGGCCAGGATCCATGCGCCGACACTGGACGAACTGAATGTCCGTATCATCGTCTTTGTGAATCTCCAGGCAACGTGCGAACGCCAGCAACACGCCGAGCGTTATCTGGGCGCCGCTGTTGTCGAAGTACGGCAAAACGCCACGGTTGAGGATGGACGTTCGAACGCCGCGTGAACGCTGATTGTTGGCGTTCGAAAACGTAACGAGCCGTAGCACTGGGGACCGCTCGCGAGTCGAGGATGCGCTCGGCCCCAAGGCGCAGTCGCGCCGCTGAGCGGTGTCGCTTTGCACATTTGCTGTCCAGCCGTTGCGCGTGCCGAGGCATTGCAGCCTTTTCCGACCTGTAGACGAAAACGTAGCAGCACCGTTTGGCACGCCCCTGTGTTGCGCTGCATTCGACTGTCACGGTCGGTTTGCGCGGACGCCGTAAGCAATTGAAAATGCGATGAAAATAGCAATCGTCGTTGCGGACTTTTAATGTTTTGGTTACCGAGCCGGCTTTGTTTTGAGAATCAATGGGTTGTGCGTTGACGTGCGGATTTGCAATCGGTGGTTCACCGATTCAAAACCAGGACGGCACACCAATAACCCCCCTTACGGGATCGACGGCGTGGCAAGCCATGCGACCGCCGCTCTGACGCAGTCGTCGTATCCCAGCTTGCGTCCCTCCATTTCAGCGTCGTCGAATCGCCGGCACCCAAGCGCGTTGCGAGCTGCGCGCTCGAAGCGCAACCGCAGCCCTTCGTCGTGCGGCGAGCGCTGCAGCCGGAGCTGCTGCCTTACGGTTTCCGCGCCGCCGGCGATTGTCGCAGCCGTTGCGGGATCGTCGCTCGCAGCCGCGAGCATCGCGGTCGTCTCCAATGCTGCCCAAGCCGCGATTCGCGCTCTGGTCTGCGTCGCGGTCGCAATTCCTTCGCTCAACAGCGAACGCGCATCATCTAGCCGGCCTTGCAGGAGGCGTGTCGTTGCGAGGTTGACGAGGATGACGGCAACGAACTCGGGTATCTCTGATGCTCTTGCAATGTCCAGTGCCTCCTCATACGCCGCAGTTGCATCATCGAGATTGCCCTCGGCACGGTAGAGCTCGGCCGTCGTGTTGAGCACGCTCGCGGCGCGTGAGTCGCTAGAGCGGCGCGCGATCTCGAGCGCTTCGCCAAGATGGTTCCGTGCCCCTTTGACATCGCTGCGGTCAGTGCAGATGTTCGCGAGTGTCGTCAGCGCAAGCGTCTGCACGCCGTCGTCGCCGATTGACCGGCCCAGCACCAGCGCTCGCATTGCATATGCTGCCGCGTCTTCATTTCGTCCGGCGTAGTGCTGCAGTTGTGCGGCGGCTGCGAGCAGCGTTGCCGCGGTGCGGGACTTCGGAAGCTCCTGGGCACGTCCAAGCGCGTCCACTGTCACCCGCAGGCCCGTCTCGACAAGGCCACGGATCAGCCAGTAAGGCCGCATTGCTGCCGCGAGGCGCAGTGCGAGCTCGACACCGTCCGGTATGTCGGAGCACGCAGCGAAGGCCGCCAGCACATCGTCGAGGACCGCATCGATGCGGGCGAGCGATGCGACCTCCGTGGGACCGAACACTCCTGTGCTCGCGGTCTCGGCGACGTCGACGAAGTGAAGCACGTAGCGGAGTCGAACCGCACGGACTTCCGAACCCGCTGACAGTTTCTCAAACGCGAATTGACGGATCGCATCGAGCAGCCGGTAGTCTCCGGACTCTGAATCGGCGACGACCAGCGATTTGTCAACCAGCCGAGCAACGAGATCCGCCACGCTCGAACCTTCGATGTCGCCGATTGCCGCAACCGCTTCCGCACTCGAAAGCGCCCAGCGACCGGTGAAGACACCTAGCCGTTCGAAAACGACCCGCTCCGCTTCACCCAGCAGTCCGTAACTCCATTCGATGGTGGTTCGCAGCGTCTGCTGCCGCGGCACCGCGTCATTCCGGCCGGTAAGCAGACGAAGACGGTCGTCGAGTCGTCGCACGATCGTTTCGATCGGAAAAGCATCGAGCCGCCCGGCCGCGAGCTCCAAGGCGAGCGGCAGGCCATCGAGCCGCGTACACAACGTCGCCACGGCAAGCCGGTTGCTTTCGTCGATCTCGAAGTCGGGCTGTCGCAGACGTGCGCGGTCCGCGAAAAGTGCTGCGGCTTCGGACGCCCGCACGTGGTCGAGCTTGGCGGTCTGCGGAAGGGTGAGGCCACTGATTCGGAAGAGCTGCTCGCCCTCGACGTGCAAGCCTTCGCGGCTCGTTGCCAGGACGCGGATAGCCGAGACTTCGCGGAGCAATTCGTGGACGAGTGCTGCGCACGCAGCGAGAACGTGTTCGCAATTGTCGACGAGCAGCAGCAACTCTCGTTCCGCAATGTCGAGGTAGAGAGCGCTGTGGGTCGGTCCCGAGGAATCGCGCTTCACACCCAACGCGCGCGCGGCGGCGTCGACGATCGTCGCGCCGTCCGCGATGGGCGCGAGGTCGAGAAACACCGCACCGTCGCGAAAGCGCGATGAAAGGATCGTGGCAATCTCGATGGCGAGCCGTGTCTTGCCGGCGCCACCGACACCGACGATGGTGACTAGTCGCCGCGTGGTCAGAAGCGACGCGAGCTGTGCGACTTCGTGATCACGTCCGATGAACGAACTGATGGGATACGGCAGGGACCGCGCAGAGCTCGCAAGCGCTTTGGCTTCGCCGCGTTGGTCCGCGACCGCCTCAACCGGTCCCACGAACCGATAGCCCCGCTTGGGCAGCGTCTCGATCCATCGGTCGGCGCCGGGCACGATCCGGAACGCTCGCCGGATCGCGGAGACCTGCGCGGCGAGACTGTTTTCCTCGACGACGAGACCCGGCCACGCGGCGGTCAGGAGGTCGTCTTTGGTCACATAGCGATCGGCACGAGCGACGAGCGTGGCGAGCACGGCCACCGCACGCGGGCCGAGCGGCACTGGTTCGCGCCCGTGCAGCACGACGCCGGTCGACGGATCCAGGCGAAACGGCCCCAGCGCGTAAGTCACTTCCATCGAGGATTCCTGCGCCGTCGGTGCGACCAGCTCTCGGGCGACTGATCCATTTTCATCGATCTTTCATGGTTTTTTCAAGACGCGCGCGCGGCTTCGCGCCGACGATAGGCCCACACGCCGCCAACGCGTGGATCGCAATCACCGAATGATCGGACGGCCTATGCAAACGAGTGAACGGAATCGATTCATGGAGGCGTACCGCGACGAAATTGCGGGACGAGTGGCGCTCGGTGCAAAGTGCGCCGTGTGTGTATTAGTCATCGCCGTACTCACCTTAGCGGCAAGCGGCACCCGAGACCGGGGAGCGGCTGAGACGTCAGCGCCGCCGTACGCCGCCGCGGGGGCGGATGAAGGCGACGCGCGCGACAAGAAACCCGTCGTCGACGAACAGCAAGGCCTGTCGCCGTCCCCGGTGTTCGCGCCATGACGCCGCTCGATACCATGCCGCTGGAAGGGCCGTCCCGATGGAGGGCACGCGGCGCTGGACTCCTCAGCCACGTCGTGCCGTGCATGTTGATCGCATTCAGCTTGGTCGGGCCGTTGCACGCGCAGTCCTGCTCGGGAGGTACCGATGGAGGCATGGATGCAACGGGGAGCCTCTGCAACTCCTCCCCGGTGGGCATGTTCACCCCTCGGACGGCAACCACCGCGAAGGTCGGGCGCGGGAGCGACGGCGCGCCGGGAAAAGCGTCCGAGCCCAGGCTTGAGACAAGGTCGCTTGCCGCGCGCAGTGACTTGGCCGCGGGGCGCAATGCGAAGTCGAGGGACTCGTTGCGTCAAGGCGCTAGATGAAGCACGTCCCGCCCGCCGCGCGTGCGCGGCATTCCGGTACGCGGCGATGACGATCGGTTCCTCCAACCCCGTGCGGGAGCAAGTATTGCGTCGGGGTTCTTTCTTCCCTTCGAAGCGTTCCGGCCCAGTCAGCACGTCCGTATTCGAGCCACGGAGCGAGGCATCGTTGATGCTGTCGTTCCGTCCCGCCGGACCGGAAGACGCACGCGAGACATCAACGCTGGTGAGGACGAGTTTTCGGGTGGTTGCATCGCGCGACTGGGCGCCGGAAGCAGTCGCCCGATTCTTGCACGAAACCTCGGAGGAAGAAGTCCGAAGAAGACTCCAGACGGCAACGTTCAGCATGCTTGCGACGGCTGGCGCGACCGCATGCGGCTTCATCCTAATGCCAATACCCAGCACGATCGGAATGCTGTTCGTGCATCCATCATGGTTGCGCCGCGGAATCGGCCGAGCGCTTGTAAGTGCGTCGCGTATGCATGTCGAATCGATGCATCGAGACGTGTCGGCGATCGAGCTCAACAGCAGTCCCTACGCGTTGCCGTTCTACCGTACCCTTGGCTTTGTCGCCATCTCGCTCCCGTTCGAGTTTTGTGGCGCGAAGGCGACGCGGATGGCCTGCTGGCTGCGTCGCGACTGACACCCGGATTTGACGCGTGTTGCACGCGCGGGAAGGTTGTTCGGCGATTCACGTCGAGCACCCGGCCGCTACACTGTTGCGGAACTTTCTTCGTCGCGTCATTGAACGGATCTTCGCAACCCGCACGCATGCTTACGCCACTGCGTGTCCGTGTTGACTCGCGCACCTTTGTTACTGGCTGCTCACCAAAAGGATGCGAGACAGCACGTCATCTCTTCCAAATGATCTTCGAGGATCCTGGAAGGGTTCATCGCGGTAACGGGGTATCACGAGAAGTCCGCGATTCGTGTGCTGAACAGTGCTGGCCCGCCCAAACGTTACCAGAGTCGTCAACGGGCATCGCCCTAAGATGAGGCCATTCGCGCAGCGCTCCTAGTGTTGTGGGAGGCATGTGATCGGGTGTGCGGCAAGCGCTTGAAGGCGCCGCCGTGCGGTGCCTCGCGACGTCCGATCGCGCGACGGTGTTGTTAAACGGAAATCGCCCTGTGGTCGAGGATAAATCGATGTATCGACCAGGCGCAGCCTTCGGAAGTCGGGGGGCGAAACACAGTGAAAAGTAGTAAAGAAGGTGCCGGGACGGGCAGCGTTCGACCAAAAGTCATCAGAAGGCCCTGTAGACTAAAACGTAGCAGCGTTGTTTTGTATGCCCTTGTCTTGCACTGCATTCGACTGCCACGGTGAGTTTGCGCGGACGCCGTAAGCAGTTGAAAGTGAAGTAAAAACACCAATCGCGGTCGCGGTCTTAGAAGAAGATGGTCGATTCGAAGGCCCGCGTCGCGCTCAAAGGCGTTGCGCAGGTACTTCCAAAAGGTGTAGACGCGTTCGCCCGCATGGAGCGCGCGGAGCGCATCGACCCAGCCCTGCGCGACGAGCCGCCGATACGCCTCGCGAACCTCGGGCCGGAAGAGCGCATCATCGACCCAGCGCTCGGATGCATAGACGTCGAGTTCGGTCGGTGCTTGTCCGGGTGCGCCTTGCGCCACTTCGCACGCCTCGCCGCGGGGCCGGTCTCGTGAGTCACGGCATGAGTCACGGGTGGCTTCGCGACTGGTTTGGCAACCCGCGCGCCAGTTGACACAGGCGCCGGTGGCGGCCGCCATTGCGGCGAGCCCGGCCAGACGTGCGCCTGCCAGCTCCAATGCTCCCGTTCGCACAAGCGGCAGACCGGCGGCTTCACTTCGCGACCTTCTCGCCCTCGATCGGCGCCAGCTCGACCGCGGCGGCCACGGCGATCGCCCGGGCCCGCGCTTCGCGCAAGGCGGTGGCGAAGTCGGTCCCGACGGGGAGCTCGATCCGTTCGGCGAACAGGCCCTCGTGCTGGCCGATCATCCTCAGCGCCGCGATCTTGTCGTGCAGCTCCAGCTCGCGCTCGTGCCCGACGACCTTTTCCTCGCCGGTCGCGAGGTCGAACGCTTTGACTTCCTTCGACTTCACCTTCTTCACCGCCGCGGCCGCGTACACCGGCAGCTCGTCGAGCGGGAGCAACTTGCCATCGCGATCGTAATAATCCTTCACGTTGGAGAACGCCAGCGCGGCCAGTTCACCCAAAGCCTTGTTGGCAGTAGAGCGATAGCGCTTAGTGACTTTGGCAATGCGTCGCCGGACTTCCTGTGCAACGCGGGGGTCTTTCAACAACGTCGAGCCTTGACTGTTCGTCGAGTCCAAGCGGCGCCCGGATAAGCCTTCTGGTACGCCTTCGTTGCGTTCAAATGCAGCAAATAACGTTCGAGGAAGGTTCTTTGTCTCGCGGTGAGCGGTCGCGTCGTGACGCGGCGCGGCGGGGTGCGCTTTGCGATCGGCTTGGGCGGAGCGCCCATCGTCCGTATGCCAGTCTTTCGTGCCATCCGTGCCCCCGTTGGGCTAGGGCCGGACGTGAAAAACCGCAAGCTCAAAGGCTCCCGTCGAAGGATCGAAATAGGTCACTTTGAGGCGCCAATCGGGCATGTAATCGGCCTGCCGAATCTTCGCGCGAACTGTGCCATCCGCCGAACCGCGGGCTTGGATGACCACGGCACGGACCGGCAGAGAACGCCCTTTGGCAAGCCTAAAGTGGTCCTTCATTGCACGCCAGGCGATTGTGGAATCAATCGGACGCCGGCCAGCGGCATCGCGCTTCCCTGCCCACTCATCAATGTAGTCCGGGGTGTTTCGGAAATAGCATGACGCGCCAGGGTGCGGCGAAGAAACGTTGAAGGCCGTGACGCATCCGGCAAGCCGCTCATTTGAGTCGCTAGGGTAAGAAGACCACGGAAGCCGGGTGTCCTTTTGTCCGCAGCAACCTTAGCGTGCCTCGGTCATCGCTTACGCATTCCCAATCCTGGACTTGTGCAAATGTCACCGGCGCTTGCAGACCGCCACCGGACAGCTGCAACGCGACCTGCAACCGAGCGGTTGGAGGCGAGCCGATGCATAGCTGCGGATCGACCACCGCGGCCTGGTCGACCGAGATGTCGAAACCGATCGCTCGCCTGGGCTTCACCTGAACAACTGCATTGATGTGTGGTGTCTGTCCGGCCGGCGTCTCGAACGTGGCTAAACCTGCGCTGGCCCGCGACTGTGGTTGCAGCGCGATCGGCACGAACTCGTTTCCGACGATATCTTTCACCAGTTCTTCGGAGCCGCCAGCCTCGCGAAGCAACCCGTTCACGCGTAGTTGCACGGTGCGCAAATCGATGTCAACGCTAAACGGCGCGAATCCTTGCAGTCGCACGCTTGGCTGCAGTTGCAAATCGTTGAGACTGCTGGCGGAGCTGGTTGCGTTGAGCACCAGCGCGTAATCGTGCACGTTCAACGGACTGACCTGAAAATTCCACCCGCCCTCGTTGTTGAAAATCTCCGTGCCGACACCGAGTGTGCACGCCGTCTTTCCGGTGCCGGCATACACCCACGCGCTGCCGCTCCCTGCCATGTAGGTGCATTGCGGCGACACCGGAGTGAACAGCGCGTTGACCGTCGTCGGGTCAGGTAGGGTCCAGCTGCATGTCGTCTCGCCTTGATATGTAGTACAGGGCATCTGACTGGGGAAGAGGCCGGAAAAATTGACGCCGCCCGAGTCATAGCTCGCAAGATACGGTCCGCTGGGGGGCGGAGTGCATGTTACGTAGGGAAGATCGTTCACGCAATTGGTGACCTCCCATAGGCCCCACTGCAGCGGCAGAAACGTCTGATAGATCCAGAGCGTGAACGCCTGCCGGTTGGCGCTGAGATAGCCGTCCTCGTCCAGCGTCCAGACCTGAGATCCGACCAGCTGGCCCACGGTGCCGAGCAGCGCGTAGTCACTCAGCACATGGTGCTTCTGCGCCAAGTTGCTGGACTTCATGGTTTCCTGAACGCTCGCGATCTGCGTCTGGATTTGCGAGTAGGTGTGTTGGAACGTCGCCTGCCGCGGATTCGCGAAGAGCGGCACCACACTCACGCCGGCCGAGATCGCATTGCCCGCTGCGGCCACTTCGGGTTGGCCCGTGAGCGCTGCGATCACCTTGAGAATGCTTGCGAAGAGATTCAGATAGTTTGCGCCGCCCGATTCGCCACTCGCCTGCGGCAGCTGCAGGTTGCCCGCGAGCGACGGAAACTCGCTGTTTTCCGTCGTAAAGAACTCGCCCCGCATCGTCTGGATCGTGGTGAAGTGATCGACGACGTTGGCGGCCCACCAAAGCTCCTTGACGATCTGGTTCACGACCTGCGTGTACTCGGGATTGAAGGCGTTCGTGACCGCGCTTGTGTCGCAACTCTGATACTGCGGAGGATCCGAGGAGACTGCGTCTTGACACCCCTTGCCGATAGTCACGATCGTGCCGATATAACCCCTCAGCGCGCTCGATGTGTTGTCGATCGACGGGTTCGTGTAGGTGTCGCGGATCGTGCCGCTCCCAAGCATGAGGTGCCCGTTGAGCGCCCCGAAATTGGTGCCCTGCCTACCGGTAAATGGCGCGAAGTTGCCGTAGGGCACCGGGCGCGCGAGCGTTCCGTTCTGGTAGAGCCAGGTGCGCATCCCGGTTTGTCCACGAGCGAGCAGAGCGGCGCGACCCGTCCCGTCGATCATTGCCGTCTTGATCGTCTGCCAGTACGACGGATCCGATGCCCAGAGCGGATCGGAGAGCGCGGGCACGTTGGTCGATAGCGGCACCCAGCTCGTCCCGTTCCATTGGTAGACGAGGATGCCGTCGGGTCCGCGGCCGATCAGTTCCGGCAAAGCGTTGCCGGTAATGCGTGCGACCTGAATCGTCTCGTAGTACTGCGGCTGCGTGAACCCGGAGCAATCGTCGAACGGGCCAGCGGTGAACAACATGTTCCAGGCGCGAGACGTCGGGTTGTACTGTGCGCCGGACATGCCACCGTCGATGTTGTTGCACTTGGGGAAACGCATCAGGACGGCGGCGCCACCCGAACTCCAGGGCGCAGTCTGCAGCGTCGACCAGCACGACGGATTACTCCCCCCGTTGGAGTCTATGCACGAAGGAACGCCGAACGCAGCCAGCAGCGCAAGCTCCGTCCATGCACCGCCGTTCGGTCCCGGCACGAATTTGTGTACCCGGATGCCCTCTTGCTCCCAGTTCAGGAGCTCCTGACCCGGCTCGCCATCCACGTCGGCGAATTGGCGACTCAATACGATGGCGGGGTAATAGGGCGCGGCATCGATGCCCGGAGGAAAGCCCGTGAGGCTCACCCATTCACTGCCGTTCCACTTGAACGCGACGCCACCGTCGCCGCCCCAGCCAATCACTTCGTCGCCCGGCTCGCCGTCGATGTCGCCGAAGCGGATCGTCTGGTAGTACGGCGCGCTGTCCCAACACTTGAGGTTGCTGAAGCAATCGGCATTCGCAAAGGGCCCGCCTGGTGCGAGCTGCGTCCACGTGCCGGCCGGAAAGGCCGTGACGGGCCCGGAGCCCCGGGTGAGCCCGTACAGCAAGAGCCCCGACGCGCCGCGCCCGGCGAGGACCTTGCCGTGCCGCCCAGGCAGGTTCATCAACCGGAGCGTGGTGTAGTACTCCGGGAGGTCCCATCCCACCGCGTCGGTCAGCGGCAACACGAGCTCGCCGGTGCCGTTCGTCGTTAGCCACGGTTGCCACGTGCCGAGGGCAGTGTTGAAGGACCACACGTGCACGCCCAGCGCATCGCGACCCACGAGCTCGTCTTTGCCGTCGCCGTCGAGGTCGCCCGACAGGATGTCCTGGTAATGCTGCGGCAGCGACCACGGAACGTTACCCCAGCTGGGAAGGAGGTAACTCGGTCCGATCGGACAGTTGTAGTTTTGATTGGGATCGCTGGCCGGACACGTCTGCGCGGAAACGTCCGCTGCTGCAACTGATCCGGCGAGGGCACACCACACCATGACCCACGGATGACGCGTAGCGCGCAGGACTCGGCACCGCCATGATCGAATAAGACGTATGCAGAATGCGAACATAGCTTTCTCCTGATGAACTCCCATCCGGCGCATTCCCGGAGCGCTTCTCGCGGGCCGTTCGCCGTTGACCTGTCCGCCGGCACTTATTTGCCGGGAGGCGGCGCAAGACGTCGTTGGAAGGCAGCGGCGCCTCATCACATGGGATCGGAAGCCCGCGTTGCATCCGCAGTCAGGCTATTCACGAATCGCGCCGCGAACTTATGTTGTAGCACTAACCGGCGGGATATGCACTGCCTTGTGATTGCGTCGGATTGCGATCGCCGCTGTACCAGTGTCGCTGCATAATGTGCCAGAAACCGCCGGCGATGAGGCGTAACCCCCGATAGAGGAGTCCAACCGTGATGAGACCAGCGAAGTATTGGGTGGTACTGGCCGCGTGCCTGGTGGCCGCATGCTCTACGACGCAAACGATGACCTCCCCGACCGGGCTCCCTCGCGCGGCGACCTTCCAGACGATCCCGTGTGCGCAACCGAACATAACCGGCTTCCCCGACCTCGACTTCCCGGCGGGTGTTCGGTGTGGCTACCTTACCGTGCTCGAGAACCGGGCTAAGCCCGACGGGCGCCGTATCCGAATCTTCGTGATGCGTGCGCCCGCCGTCTCGGCGACGCCCAAGCACGATCCGGTCGTGTACCTGTCAGGCGGGCCCGGCGGGGCCGGGTCGTTCGAGGTCGCGTCTCTGGTCAAGAAGGGTCTCAACGCCGAGCGCGAGATTATCTTCGTTGACCAGCGCGGCACGCACCGCGCCGATCCCCGTCTCGGATGTCCCGAGTGGGAACAGTTCGGGTACGACTCCGTCAGTCTTCCTTTCGCGGCAGAATCGACCGCAGCCGCAGACGTCGCGGCGCTCAAGACATGCCGCGAACGGTGGTCCGCCGCCGGCATCGACGTCGCTGCCTACAACAGCACCGAGAACGCTGCCGACATCGCCGAGCTCAGGGTGGCATTGGGCATCGACATCTGGAATGTCTACGGGGTGTCCTACGGATCCAAGCTCGCGCTGATCGTCCTGCGGGATCATCCGCAAGGAATACGCAGCGTGGTGCTCGATTCGGTGTCGCCTCCAACGAACAACATCGCCCAAACCTGGTGGTCGGCGCCTGCCAGTTCGTTCAAGGCGATCTTCGCTGCGTGTGCTGTCCAGCGCGCCTGCGCGACCGCCTTCCCGAACCTGGAAGCGGACTTCACCGCCACGGTGAACCGCCTGGACAAGACGCCGGCAGTAGCACGGATCAAGGACGCTTCCGGTACATTGGTAACGGTGAACATCGACGGATTCTCCTTCGCCTATACGATGATCATGGCGAGCGAGCGCGGCGATGCCTCTAACGTCCCCAAGATGATCGCCGACATGGCCCGAGGCGATTCCGGCGCAGTCGCCGCCGCGTATCTCGCTTTGCGCGGTCCGCCGGAGTTCCCCGGACTGGGTGGCGTCGGCCTCGCCCTCACCGTGTTCTGCGCGGAGCATGCGAATCTCACGACCGAGGCGGCCGCGTTGGCGCATGCAAAGGCGGTGCTTCCCGCTGTGCCGGACCGGGTCCTGAAGGTGCAGCCCAAACAGGGACGACTCTTCGTCCAGTGCCCGATGTTCAACGTCGGAGTGGCGAGCCCGGCGGTGAGCGCCCCCACCGTGAGCAATGTGCCGGTGCTGATACTCGAGGGGACTTTCGATGCCGCGACTGCGCCCGAGTGGGTTGATTTGATCACCCCAAACCTTAAGAACTCTCAGTTCGTGGCGTTCCCGTTCACGGGGCACTTCGTGCTCGGCAAATCCAAGTGCGCGACTTCAATAATGGCCTCCTTTCTCGATAACCCGATGAAGCCGGTCGACCCGACCTGCGCCGCGCAAACTACACTGACATTCTCCTTCTAGAGACGGTGTCGCCGAGGCGGGTGAGGATGTCGCGTCCAGTTCGGCTCCCGGCGGCGACCGGCTCGTTACCGTCGGCCGAGAAAACAGTCGAACCTGCGCCGCCGCACGATCGAGCATGTCTTTGGCACACGCAAGCAATCGATGGGATCCACCCCAATGCTAAAGCACAGCAGTTCCGGATCCTCGCGGGGTGTCGCATATAATTCCCCCGGCTGCACCGCTGGCCGGCCGCGCCGGCGGCACAGTGCGTTACGCAGCGAAGGCCTGTTTGCCTTGGACGCGACGGCGAAAGGAGACTTATCCTGAGCAAGGTACAGACCATCATCGTAGTCGCAGCGGCATACCTCGCGCTCGGCGCGCTCTCCGCCTACTTCGCGTATTCGGACCAGGATGCGTGGGGCGTCTGGCTCCCTAGCGGCTTCGCCCTGGGACTGTTGTTTGTCCGCGCGCGGTCCTACTGGATGCCGGTCCTCGCCGGTGCCTTCCTCGGGGCGATCATCTTCGAGCCGCTGGTCGGATCGTCGCTGCTCGATTCGCTCGTGTACGCGTCCATCGAAGTACTCGTCACGTTTGCCGGAGGGATGGTCGCAGCGCAGCTCTCGCCGCCGCCGCTTCGTTTCACGTCGCCGCGCGATGTCGGCGCCGTCGTCGCCGGGGCAGTCGTCCTCGCTCTGACCGGGGCCGTGATCGTCGGCCTGTGGGGCGACCTCGGGGGAAGGCTTGAGGCCTGGCGAACTTTCCGCGTGTGGCTCGTCGGCAATTTCGTCGGCATGCTTCTGATCGCACCCTTCGTCGCGTCATGGGCCCAGTTCCGGCCCAAGCGCTCCGGCGGCCTCACGATGTCGTCATTCGCCGGCGGAGCCGTGGCGTGTGCGCTCTTCCTGATCTGCTTGTACGTGCTGTTTTCCGCTCATCCGGAGGGGAGTCTCCTGCACTCTTTTGCGATCGGGTTCACCTACCTTCCGTTCGTGTTTTTCGTCCTGGTCGCGCTGCTGTGGGGCACCCGAGGCGCGACGCTGGCGGCGCTGATCGGCGCGCTCATCACGATCGCGCAAACCGTTCGCGGCCTCGGCCCCTTCATCGATCGCGACGGGCTCTTCGGCGACACCGCACTCAACGCACAGGGCTACGCGGCCGCGCTCGCGATCACCGGTCTGCTGGTGGCGACACTCGTGGAGGGCCAGCGTGTGGCGGCGTCGCGAGCACGCGAATGGAAGACTCGCTTCGAGGCCGCGATCGGCGCGCATGGACTGATCGCCTACGAATGGGCGCCGGAATCTGGCGAGCTGGTGTTCAGCGGCGACACGATCAACCTGGTCGGGCTGCCGGCACAGAAGCTCGCCACTCTCGCGGATTGGCTCGCGTGCGTCGCGCCGCAGGATCGCGACGCGGTCGCGTCCGGCTTCGGCGCGCGCGGCGCGGGTGGCGCCGCGGACACCATGCACTATGCGGTGTTTGGACCATCGGGCACCGGCACGGTCATCGACGAGGCGCGAGCGATCCATGACCACGATGGCGATGTACACCGCATCGTCGGCATCATCCGCGCGACGCGCCAAACCGCATGAGCGCCGTTGAAGCGCCGGATGCGGCGTTCCTTATCCACGGCCTCGGGGGCACGCAGTACGACCTCGGGTCGATGCACAAGCGGCTGAAGAACGCCGGACTGGTCACCTATTCGCTCACACTCCCGGGCCACGGTACCAAACCGGAGGATCTCTCCGCCGTCGTTGCCGAGGACTGGGTCGAGGCGGTCGTCGCCAAATACCGCGAGATTCGCGATCAGCATCCCACCTTGCACCTGATGGGCATGTGCATGGGCTCGCTGCTTGCCTCGCTGCTCGCCGAGCGCGAGGGCCACGCCCGAGGCAATCTGATCATGCTCGCCCCTCCCGTCTATATCGACGGGTGGGCGACTCCCTGGTACCGCTTCCTGCGCCCCGTGCTGTATATCGTTCCGGGCTTGCCGCGACGCATGAGAATCGAAGAGGAAGACCCGTTCGGCATCAAGAACGAGCAGCTGCGCGCGATCGTCAAGGCGAAGTTCGAGCGTGGGGAGAATTTTCATTACAAGTGGGTGCCTCTGGAGTGCATACGCCAGGTCGATCGCTTGCGAGCGATGGTGATGAAAGCGGCACCGAAGATCCGCTGCCCGACGCTGGTCGTCCATGCACGCGAGGACGAGCTCACCAGCCTGCGTTCGGCAAACTTCATGGTGGAAACCATCGGTGGAGCGCGGGCGCGCATGGTCATCCTCGAGGACAGCTATCACATGATCTGCGTCGACAACGACAAGGAGATCGTGGCGAAGAACGTCCTCGAATTTATTGGCGCGGCACTGCCAAGTGGGGGATCGACGCTCGCTAATGAGCCGCGCATGAGCGCGGCGGAACTTACCTCAGCGCTCGAGGCCGTGCTCGCCAAGCTCGGTGCCGGCGAGCTCGCGAACCTCCGCGAGCTGGCGATCCCGGATTTCACCTGGGTGCATCCAGGCAACCATGCGATATCCGGCGCGCACGTCGGCAAGGCCTTCGTCAGCTTCGCGAGCACATTCGGCGCACTGGGGAACGCTCGCTTCGCTGCGTTCGGTACGCCGGTTTTCAATCGCGGCGTTGTGCTCGTCCCTGCGCAGCTCGTGGCGAGCAACGACTCGGCTCACCTCGAATCACCCGGCGCGCTGCTACTCGCGTTCTACGGCGGGAAGCTCCTGGAGGTGCGCTGGTTCGCTGACCAGGTCGAGCTCGAAGAAGCGTTTTTCGGGAAGGCGCCGGCGCCGGACAACGCGGCCGTCGCCCTCGATGCCGCATTCGTCGCCGCGGCGGCGGAAGCCAAGGCGCTAACCAGACCGCCCGACAACGCGACACTGCTCGAACTCTATGCACTCTACAAGCAGGCCGATGCGGGAGATGTCGCCGGGGATCGTCCCAGCGTGCTCGATGTCGTCGGCCGCGCAAAGTACGAGGCGTGGGCCAAGCGCAAAGGTGTCTCTCGCGACGAGGCCATGCGGACGTACGTCGCGCTGGTGGGCAAGCTCAAGGCGCGGGAAGTGACGGCGTAGCATGCGCGGCGCGCGTGAATTAACTCCCCAGGTCCTCGACCAGCTTTTTGAAATCGGCCGATCCGAGCAGGAGCTTGCGCGCGACAGCGCGCAGGCGATCGACCGTAGCAGCGTCGAGGGTCAGCGCAGTGGGAATGCTTTGGAAACTGTTGCGCTCGTCTTCGTCCGAGATCGCCTGCAGGGAAACATCGATGAAGTAGAAGTGAGGGGCCGACTCTCCCGGAGACCCGCGCCGGAGCGAACGGCGGTTCCTCACTTCGTCTCGCCAGACTTCGAAGCTCGATCTGAGTTGTTCGGCCACTTCGAACGAATGCGCGCGTCCCGGCAACTTGAGCGCGTTCAGGGTTTGGAGGAAGTTCGGCGTCTCAGCACTTTGATCGATAGCATAATTGGGATCGGTCTCGGCATTGACCGAGATGAAAACCACGTGGGTGACGTTTCGATAGCCGAGGGCATCGACCAGCTCGAAGAAACCCCCGTGCTCTACAGCGAAATCGCCGGCAACACGCAAACCCAAGTTGTCGATCAGCCCACCATCGACCAGATGGATATGCGGACGTCGCGATCGATCCATGTAGGTGCGAGCTTCCTCGAGGCGGACCATACGCATACGTGCCGACCGGTCGATGTCCGCGGCGATTCCCGGCAGTGATACCGGACCGCAGGTGCCAGCGTAGCTCTCGAGGGTGATCGCGCTGAAGAAGGGCGGCAGGGCGGCGGATGCGGCGACGGCTCTTCCGAGCGATACGCTGCCGAGGTCCGAGCACAGCAGGTCAAATTGCGCCTGCGTAAAAGGAAACCGGGCACCGGTAGACAGCGCTGTGGCGTTGATGACCACGAATGGCCGCATGTCGCCGCGAGCGAGATCGGCGTACGTTGCTCCCTGGAACAGTTCGCGGTTGAAGTATTCGGCGAGGACTTCTCCACGCGAGAATTGCGACTGCGCGAGCCGCGGCAGATTGGCGAGGAGCTCGGCGCGGAGCTGGCGCTCTACGTCGCGCTTCAGGAATCTCTCTTCGAAATCGCGGAAGAGTCCTTCCCGATGGATGGCGTAATAGGCGGCGACGATGCTGCCTCCGGAAACCGCGTTGATGACGTCCACCTCATCGAGCAAGCTTCGGCGCCGGCCGCCGATCCTGAGATTGATGTCGCGCAGCGCTTCCATCGTTCCGTACGCCAATGACGCCGCTCGCGTGCCCCCGCCCGACAACGTCAGGATGACTAGCACGTCTCCCGGGTTGTCGGGATCGGCTTTTACGCGCTGCAGCCTGTATCCCTTCCCGAGGTCCTGGCTGGCGATTGGCGCGTTGATCGGAGGACGAGCGTCACACCCGACCAACACGATCGCGCACAACAGAACCAGCGCAGGCAGCCGGCGAGTACGCAGCGTCGCACTCAGTGCGGAGAGCATGATGGCGAGTCGCTTGATCTGAGGCGATGGGCGAGTATACATCGTCGTTCTGCGACCTTTAACTTGCAGCCTTGATCTCGCGTGACGCGACAATCGGTCGACTTGTGATGCGCAATACTCAATCAGGCGGATGCGGGCGCGAGCGAATACTCGTGATGTAAGCCTCCCAACACCGATTTTGCGAGGACGAGTGCACCCGCCGCCAAACGATGGCGGGTTTCGGGCTTCGGGATGAGTTTTTGTTCCTTCGGAGGATCCGGTACACCGGGTCCCAGCGCGCTATGAGGGCGTCCGCTGTTACGGTAGACGATCGGCGCACCTTCCCAAGTCTTCGTGGTCGTCAACAAAGGCGTGACTTTCAATGGCGCCTTCGTTTCGAAAGCGGATGCAGATGTCGTGCCGACGCATAAGGCCACTAGTACTACGCTTTGTCTGAGCATCGCTCTCCGTCTCCTTCGCTATCGTCTTCACCGTTTGTCTACGGGCCGCACTGCACGCGCTCCGGCTAAAGCCGTCCGCACATCAGCGGCGCGAGCATGTCACCGCGCGGTGAAGGCGCGTAACAGCGGGGCGCGCGCGCATTAACTGACGCGGCGAGCCAGCTGCGACGAGACTGTACGCTTCGGGATTGATCTTGGACATTGGCGTCGATGTTCGCGGCTGATGTACCCGGTCCAGTCGACCTTGACTCCGGCCACTCACCATTGCCTCTCACCCAGTACTTCCTACGACTCGCTGACGACTCGGTGCCGGACACAAGGCAAGTCGTACGTAGCCGAAGCCCGACTCACCCTCCTCCCCTTCTCTCCCCCAGCACGAGGTACTTCGTTCGTCGTGCGCGGAACTTCGTACGAAGCTCAGCTTAAGCGGCGCTTTCTGCCCAACCAGCTTGCCTTTGTTCCACGCGGCGTGATGAGAAACCTGGGGCGATTCCATCGGGATCTCCTTTCCGTGGAGGAGATTTCACTATGCGCTCGGCGCCGGCGCGGACCTTCACCCTGATCAACGTCGACCAGCGCTATGACCGGTACTGCGCAGTGCTGTCAGCGGACAAATCAGGACCATGAGCTGCCTCTCGTTCCGGGCGGAGCGAACCCTCAGCTTGGCTCACGGATGGCAAATCCCGGTGCCGGAGTCGATCGCGTCGCCGCCCCCGGCCGGCATGAACTGCCAACTGTAGCTGCCCTGGTCGAGCGTTAGCCGGAGGACGCCCCAAGTCGTGTTGTTGCGGTATTCGCTGTTGGCAATCGGGTGTCCCAGTGGATAGAGCCCCGCGCCGCCGGTACCGACGACGAACTCACGGACACCGCGCGCGGGATCGGCGGTCCCATTGGCATTTTGCGGAGCAAAGCGCTCGTAGTTGTGTTCATGCCCTGATAACACGATCTCCACGCCGGCCCTGTACAGCGCGTCGAAGAACGGCCTCATCGCCTCGATGCTGCCGTGCTCCGTCCCCGAGCTGAATGCGGGATAGTGCCAATAGGCGATCGTGCACAGGCTATCTCGGGACTGTGCGAGATCCGCGGTGAGCCAAAGGTACTGCTTCGACTCAGGCGAGACGTCGACCTGGCTGTTGAGCGAGATGAAATGCCAGCCGCCGTAGTCGAAGCTGTAGTAGCCGCGGCGATCCGGTCCCGCCTGCGCGCCGAAATAGTCGAAGTAGCCTCCGGCGCCGGAGGTCTCGTACTCGTGGTTGCCGGGGCTGGGGCGAATTCGATCCTTGAATGCGCCCCAGGTTGGTTGGAAGCAACTCGCGAATTCGGCGGCCCTGCCCTTGTCATATGCGTTGTCGCCCAGCGTCAGCACGAGTCCATCCCGGTCGTCGATGAGCGCGGCGGTCTTGGCGGCCCCGCTCGCCGAAGGTGCGTTGCCGCATTGGGCGATGTCTCCCGCCGCGACGATCGTGACCGGGGCTGGAGTGCGATCCGGCCCGCCGCAGACCGTGCCCGCCGGCGGCACGAACAACTGGCGGGTGATGGTCTTGGTCTGGCTCACGCCGTCCATCGTGTACGCGAAGGTGGCCGCATTGCCGTTGGCGAACGTGAAGGTCGCCATGCCCACCACGGTGCGCGTCACGATCGTGGCATCGAACGGTGCCGCGTTGAACGCGGGGCCGGTGGTGCGGATCAGCTCTCCGCGGTAGATGTTCGGCGCGGCCTTGGCTGCGGTCGCCGACAGCCAGAGCGGCGCGCCATCGCTGTCGTAGGTGAACCAGCTGGCAAAGATCACATCGCCTTGGTGCGCGACGTTGAGTCCCCAGCCCGATTCCGCGCCATTCGCTACCCACCAGAGGTCTTGGTAATTCGTCGCAGCCCCGAAGTCCGGCCGCGCGCCGTAGGTGCAGGTCGGCACGGGGCCGAAAACCAGCCGCGCAATGAACTTCGTCTGCGACACGCCATCGAGCGTAAAGCTGAACGTGCCGCTGTCGAGATCACGGAACGTCAATGTGCCGCTGCCGACTTGGGTTCGCGTCACTTTGGCAGGGTCGAAGGGATCGGCGCTGAACGCAGGTCCCGCGGTCTCGATCAAGGTCCCGCTGTAGATCCCCTCAGCCGTCTTGTTGGCGGTCATGGAGAGCCACCAGCCTTGGCCGCTGACGTCGTAAGTGAACCAGCTGACGAAGATCGCATCGCCTTGATGCGTCAAGTTGATTCCCCAGCCGGATTCTGAATTGGGCGGCGAATTCCACCACACGCCCTCGTAATTGGGCGCGCAGGATGCAGGCGTGGCGAAAGCAAGACAAAAAGACGCCGCTGCAATCGCCGCGCCCATCAGAAAGCGGGACGCGAGGCGCATAACCGCCATAAGACCCATGCGCGGCGGGTCCGTTTCGCTACCGGCGACAGCGCGCTGTCGCGCATGGCAGGCTATCGACTGCATGGCCGGCTGAAGTCCTGCGACATCGACCTTGAACCTTCAGGTGTTGAAGCTAGGGGGTCGCCTCACGCGACCGGGTCGATTCTCGGAGTCGACGCCAAGCAGCCGGTCGATCTTCTCAGAAGCGGATCTCATGTGGGGCGGGACGGTTAATACGGCAGTCGGTCAGATACGCAGGTGGCCAAGTCAAGCGCCATACAATGACTTTTAACACCAGCCGCGACGCTGTATCCCTCCGCAATCTGCCGCAACCTGGTGGGTCGGAAACGCTCACCCAGAACATCATCAATTCTCGCCGCAAGCATCCCAATGTCCCCTCGAGGCACAACATGACATTGCTCTGCATTGCCGACAAGCTCTCGAGCGGCCGGAAAGCAGTCGGTCGAAACGACGGGGCAGTTGAAGGCCATGGCCTCCAAGACTACCGCGGGGAGCCCTTCAAAGTCTGAGGAGAGCACGAACGCATCGGCCCTAGCGAGCCAGCTGGAAACATTAGGCGAATATCCGGGCATTTGAACGCGATTGCCTAGCCCAAGTTCCGCAACTAGCGCTTGCAGTGCGGCGCGGTCGGGGCCCTCCCCGATGATGCACAATCTCGCGCCAGGACAGCTCACGAGCTTCCACGCGCGAAGCAACAGGTCAAACCGCTTTTGGTGTTGGAGTCGCCCGATCGCGATCGCCAAGGGTGGGCCAGCCCGTGCCGGGTGCGCCGTGTTGACAGCGAACATCTTGGGCGTGACATAGGGATTGGCGACGGTGCTGAATCGGTCCGCCAGTGTCGGAAACAGCGTTCGCAAGACACGGCATTCGGCATCACTTAACGCCAATACGCCTGACGCCAGCGAAAAAACGCGCGAATAGGCAAATTTGCGGATTGCAATAGCCAGACCTCCATCATGAGGGCGAATCAGCGGATTCGTGACCTTGATGTATAAGCCCTTCCGGCGCCCGAATGCCCAATGAAATGCGAATGCAGTTGCCAATGCACTATTGAGCCCAGCCGCGACCACGACATCCGGGTGAAGCGCCCGAAGCTTTCGCGTGAGCGCGGGAACGGCGATGATTTGTCCCAGGACGCGCGAGACCGGCTTGCGTTGCAGCAAATAATGGACGTTGACCTTGTGTACGTCGACCGATTCCAGAGCCTGCTGTCCAACGCCGCCGCGCATGGTGACGATCAAATGGACATCCGCTTGTTGTGACAAGCCATTGGCCAAATGCAAGGCAACCCTACCCGTGCCTCCATGACCAAAGGAAAACTGGGTCAGCACAACGCGGGGCGGCCGCTGATCCTGACGCATATACTTAAGCGAGGGGAAGCTGCCTAAGCGGGCACGCGCGGAGGCCATGTGCCCCCGCAGGCTGCGCCTTTGCCGTGCCCTTACGCGGCGAGCCGCCGAAAGTACCGACGGGAAGGTAATGTTGGCTGTCGCGTTGCAACGGCGGTTGTACAAGATGAGCGATGTTCGATGTATTTGATGACGGCCATCGGACGTTCGTTGCTAAGGCCGCACGTCGGTCTTCCCGTTTACGGCTCAAGAAAGGCTGGACGGCATTAGCCAGAAACATCTCCCCGCACGGCGTTTCGGATCGTCGTTAGGCGCTGGGGAACGAAGCGCAGATCCGGGTTCCGCCGCCGCCATCGCGCGTGCCGACCGAGACAGCGCCGCCGTGGCGATCGACGATCTCCTTGACGATGGCAAGCCCCAGGCCCGAACTATCCCCTTCCGTACCCGGGACCCGATAGAAGCGCTCGAACACTTTCTCTCGTTCCTCCGCCGCGATCCCCGGCCCGGTATCCTCGACGCAGAGGTACGACATGCCGTCGCGGATGCCGGTGCCTACCGTGACCGTGCCGCCGGCAGCTGTGTAGCGCAACGCATTGTCGATCAGGTTGTCGAGGAGCTCGGGAAGCAACAACGGATCGCCCCAGGTCCGCGCTGGCGCAAGCGCAAAGCCTAAATCGATCTTGCGTTCGATCGCCAGCGCCGACCAGTCGCGGGCTGCGTTGCCCGCCACCGCCACCAAGTCCACGATCTGCAGCGGCTTGCCGTGATCCGGCACGCTTTCAGCCTTGGCAAGCGCGAGGAGCTGGGTCGCGAGGCGGCTTGCGCGAATCGTGGCGCCGTGCATGCGCGCGACTTCACTGCGCACATCCGCCGAAAGTTCCTGCCGCAGCATGAGCTCCAGGTGCATCTGCAGCCCGGCGAGCGGCGTACGCAGCTGGTGCGCGGCGTTGGCGAGGAACCTTTGCTGCATCGTGCTCGACTCGTGCAGTTGCTGAAGCAGGCTGTTGAAGGCCCCGACCACCGGCGAGATCTCGATAGGCGACGCCGTCTCGGGAATCGGTCGCAAGTCCCGCGGCGAACGGCCCAGCAATTCGTTGCGCATTTGTGCCAGCGGACGCAGTCCTCGCGCCACGCCCCACCAGGCGAGGCCAATCGTCACGGCGGCGATGAGAAACATCGGCACGAGCTCCGCGAGCAGAATCTCGCGGACGAGGCGGTCGCGCTTGTTCAAGGTTTCGCCGACCTGGACGACGTATCCGTTGTCCGCGCGATAAGCCGCCAGGCGAAGTCGCTCGCCACGATGAATCCGGTCGAAAAATCGGTGCTCCCCCGGCGCCATCGCAGGGGGCGCGGGCAACTGCGCGTCCCCGTCGATGATCTGGTTGCGGTCCGAACGCACCTGAAAGATCACCGTATCGAGATGATCGTAGACGAGCACCTCGAGTGCCTTCTGCGGCAGGTCGACGCGTGCCCCCGTCGCATCGACGCGGATGTTGTCGGCAATATCGAGCGCCGGATCGAGCAGCGAGCGGTCGTAGGCATCATTGGCCGCGCGCAGCGCCACCAGGTACGTCACGCTGCTGGCGCCCAGGATCATCAGCAGCAGGGCGCCGGAGAGAAAGACGAGCAGGCGCCGCCGTATGCTGGTCGGCGGGGAGCCGCGATCATCCATCGGTCCCCTCCCACAGGTAGCCAAAGCCGCGCACCGTGCGGATGCGGACGCCAGCCGGCTCGATCTTCGCCCGCAAGCGCGACACGTGGACCTCGATGGCGTTCGGGGAGAGCTCGCCGTCGACGTTGAATAGGCTTTCGGCGATCTGCTCTTTGCTGAGCACCCGGCCCGGGCGCGTCACGAAGAGCTCCAGCAGTGCCCACTCGCGCGGTGTCAGATCGACTGGCTTGTCATGGACGCGCACGCGCTTTGCCGACTGATCGATGGACAGCCCGGCGATCGACAGCGTCATTTCGAGGGGCAAGTTGCGCCGTAGAAGCGCCCGAATCCGAGCCTCGAACTCGGTCACCGAGAACGGCTTGGTGAGGTAATCGTCGGCGCCGAGGTCAAGGCCGTGTACACGATCGTCGACCGCGTCGCGCGCCGTGAGAACAAGGACGCACATCGGCGACCGGCGCAGGCGAAGGCGCCTCAAGACCTCGAAGCCGTCGATGTCAGGAAGGCCGACGTCGAGCACGAGCAGGTCGTACGCCGTGCGCGCCAGCAATGAGTCGGCGTACTTGCCGGTCGCCGCATGGTCGACGGCGTGGCCAGCGCGAGAAAGCACCGTCACAAGCCCATCTGCGAGCAGCCGGTCGTCCTCGACAACAAGCATGCGCATATGCGGCAGTAATGTAACCGACATCCACCTTCGTGCGTTCGATCTCGTCGATTCCCGCTTCGTCAACTTTTCGACGGCGAGTCGTCAGGCGATCGCAAGGTTCACCGTGCATGCTGCCAATGATGTGCGGACATCTACCGCGGTTCGATCCACGTGTGCGGCATCGCAGGATTCGTTGACCCGAGCGCAGGCTGGGACGTCGAACAGCTGGTCGCGACCGGCTCCGCGATGGCGACGTCGTTGCGACATCGCGGGCCGGACGATTCCGGCGTCTGGGTCGATCGCGGCGCGGGAGTTTCGCTTGCGCACCGGCGGCTCGCGATCGTCGACCTGTCTCCCACGGGTCGGCAACCGATGCTCTCTTCATGCGGGCGGCTCGTCCTCACGTACAACGGGGAGATCTACAACCATGCGGACTTGAGGCTCGAGCTCGCGCGCTCGGGACGAACATTTCGCGGGCAATCGGACAGCGAGGTCTTGGTCGAGGCCTGTGCACAGTGGGGCGTAGCGGCAACGCTGATGCGACTCAATGGCATGTTCGCGTTCGCCGTCTGGGACCGGAAGTCGAGAGCGCTCTATATCGCGCGCGATCGAGTCGGCATCAAGCCTCTTTACTGGGCTCGATTCGGCAGCCTCTTCTTGTTCGGCTCCGAGCTCAAGGCACTGCGGGAGCATCCCGGCTGGGTAACCGAGATCGATCGCGAGACCCTCCGCGCGTACATGCGCCGGGGGCATGTGCCCGGTCCGTTCAGCATCTATCGGCGGGTCCACAAGCTGCAGGCTGGCGAGCTGCTCGTTCGCCACGTGAATGAAGAGTTCGAGATATCGAGCTATTGGGATCCGGCGCGGATCATTGCGGAAGCCCAGGCCCATCGCCTGGACGTTGGCGAGACAGAGGCGATCGACGGCCTCGACACCCTACTGCACGATGCCGTCGGCCGGCAAATGGAGGCGGACGTTCCGGTTGGCGCGCTTTTATCCGGCGGCATCGATTCGTCATTGGTCGTGGCGTTGATGCAGGCGCATAGCGTGCGGCCGATCAATACGTTCACTATCGCATTCGGCGAGAAAGGCTTCGACGAAGGCGACCATGCGAAGGCAGTCGCGCGTCACCTCGGCACCGATCACACCGAGCTGAGAATTGCGCCCGCGGATGCCCTCGACCTTGTTCCGAGGCTGGCCCTCGCATTCGACGAGCCGATGTCGAGCCGTTCGGAAGTTCCCTCGATGCTGGTCAGCGCGCTCGCCCGACGCCAGGTAACGGTTGCACTCTCGGGCGACGGCGGTGACGAACTGTTCGGCGGCTACCGGAAGTATTACTGGATTAACGCCATCGTGAGCGCCGTCGCCTCCATGCCGGGTGCGGTGCGGCATCTGGAAGCGGACGCCGTGAGTGCCGTGCTCGCCGGGCTGGAGATGTTGCACGGCGTCCTGCCGGCGCCGTGGCGGCCGCGATGGTCCCTCAACCGGGTGGCGCAGATCACCGCCGTGGTTCGCGAGACCTGCGACTTCAACACGATCTACCGGGAAACCCGGAATGCTGCGCTGGCGCCGTCGGACCTCCTGCTCGGGACGGCGGAGCGCCGCTTGCGTTGGGAGGCGCCGCAGCATGCTTTGGCGGTTTCCGATGTCATGGAGCGGATGGGGTATTTCGATTTCCTCACCCTGCTCGTCGACGGCATTCTCACGAAGATGGACCGGGCGAGCATGGCGCACAGTCTGGAAGTGCGCGTGCCCCTCCTTGACCATCGCGTCGTCGAGTACGCGTGGCGGCTTCCGCCACGGCTCAAGTACGGACGCGGACGCGAGAACAAGCGACTTCTGCGCCGCCTGCTTTACCGCTACGTGCCACGCCGCCTCGTCGACCGCCCGAAGAAAGGGTTTTCGAGTCCCATCGGGCTGTGGCTGTCCGGGCCGCTACGGCCTTGGGCAGAGGAGCTCCTCGACGAGCGCCAAATGAAAGAAAGCGGATTCTTCGACAGCGCCCGGGTGCAAGCGTGCTGGACGGAGCACCTGCGCGGCATCAGCGATCACTGGAGGCTCCTTTGGGGAATCCTCATGTTCGAGCAATGGCGCCGCACCTGGGCGATGGAACCGGTGACGAGCAGAGCCGCGAATGCCGTCAGCTTGCCGGATCGTCGCATAGACAGCGACATGGCGGTTCAACAGGCTGCGGCATAGCGTTCGTCACCCGATGGCGTGCAACTCTTATCGAGCTCGCCCATGACCGACGAGCGGCTGCACACTGAACACTGCCCACTCTATGACTCGGGCTACACTGATCAGGAGCTCGACGCGAAGTTCAGGTCCCTGCTGGACGGCATTGAGCTCGACTATCTGGAGAGCTTCGTAAGCGCACTTGTGATCGGCTTGTGCGATGGTGACATCCGCTCGCTTGCCAAAGGAGACACCGTGAAGCTGCGTACGCCACGCGCGGAGATCGACCTCCGCTGCGGCATGGTGCGGGCGACGATGAAGGATGGCGCGACCTTTCGTCAGGCATTCTGCGCTTTGCCCGGCGAATGAAGGGCGCGAGGACGAGGCCGTACCCCGAATCCGATGGTGATGACAGTAATGCGCGGACCAGTTACCACTTCGCTCAGCGTAAGCGTCGGGGGCGGGAGCGACTAGACTGCGGGCCTCCACTGTTTTCGTCGGGGAAAGCGGCACGGCTTAATGGCGGCTATGGAGCAATCTTGGAGGAGCCTGCGACGGACTCCTTATGGCCGTAAATCGCCGGATTACTTTTTGACTTTTCTCGGGCCATGAGTTGTCGTTGCTCGACGCCGACTGACCGACCGCATAAGCGGATTGCGCGCTGATATGCGAGCGTGTTCAGCCTGCTTTTTCCGCCGTTACCGCGAGCTTGACCAAGACGTGATCTCCCGCAGCGAGCAGATTGCCGGCGCGCTCGCTCGGATGGAACCCGAAGCTCGTGTCGGTCCCAATTCGATCCTGAAAGCTCTTCGCGTTGACCCAGATCACCCATTCCGACGCGGGTCCATCCTTCGAAGGAACCTCGTCGATCACGAGCCCCAGAACGTGGCCAACCCGATCGGATCCGAAGGTTACAGAGGTTTTCGGCGCGATTCGCCCGCTCGCCTGGATTGCGTCGAGAATGGTCATGCCGTTTTTCCAGGGAATGCCTGTGAAATGCTTCTGCGCGCCATTGCTGTAGTCGATGGTGAGTGCCACCGTGCTCATGTGCATCTCCTGTGGTGAAACGTCTCGGTTCGCGGCCAACGCCTGAAATTCTTCCTTCGGACGCATCGACTCAGGTGGCGAACACGTCCACCATGTTGCCGCCCCATCCGGTGCCGACCTTCACACCGCTCGTCCACGAGGCTTCGCCGGTCAGAAAGCCGTGGTGGCGCCACAGCGACAGGTCGCCGTTGTTGGCGCTGCGTCCATACACGTATCCGTTGCCGACAGCCCAGATCCTGTCGATTTCCTGCCAGCCGCTGCCCACCTGCGTCCGTCCGGCCCAGATTGGATAGCCTTGGTCATGACCGTAATGGCGATACCAGAGCAACGAGCCGTCGCGCAGGATGCCGTAAAGGCATCCATCCGGTCCCGCGGCAACCGTGGTGAATGAGTTCCAGCCCGTACCCACCTGGAAAGGTCCCTGCCATCTGAACGTGCCGTCTCGCCGTCCCAGGTGACGCCACCAGACGAGCTTGCCGTCGCTGGTGATGCCGTAGATGACTCCGCCGTCACCCGCAAGGACCTGCCGGTAAACCTGCCAGCCGGTGCCCACCTGCTTCGGGCCTTGCCAGTTGAACGTGCCTTGGTTGCGGCCGTCGTGGTAATACCACTGGAGCACGCCGTCGGGCTGAATGGCGTAGACCACGCCGTCGCCGCCGCCGAACACCGAGCGAAAGCTCTGCCAGCCGCTGCCCACCACCTTGGCGTCGTCCCACTCAAAGGCGAGGCGCGACCTTCCGGTATGGCGGTACCAGCGCAACGAGCCGTCCTGCGTGATCGTGTACAGGTTCTGCGACATGCGCCCCTCGACGGGCCAGTCCTTGCCGCCCCAAGAGGTCACGCCGCCAAAGAGGCCGTCTTCGCGCGTGTGCGCGAGGAGCTCGAAATACTGGTCGCGGTTGTCACCGCCAAAGTCCACGTGAGTGTCAACTCGGTGAAGGGTCGCGCCCGGATCGATCCACGTCCGCCGGAGCACCGCATCCGCCGCCTGCACGTACGACGGATCGGCGCCAATGCGCAACTGGCCCCGCCAGCCGTCATGCACGGTATCCCACAAACCAATGGTTTCGCTTCGATCGAACCCGGAGCCGGCACCCACGGCCGTACCGCGCGACATTACGACGCCGAACGGCGTGTTGTTCCAGACCGTGCGGCCGCCGGCACGATACGGGTCGCGCGTGTGCAGGTAGAGCTCGAACGGCTGGCCGCCAATGCTGCACATCAAGCCGCGGCCGCCATCGACGAAATGGCCGACCACGTCGAGCTGACGGCCGTCTTCCGCGTACCACGTGCCGAGGCTGATGCGGCTGTTCGGCGCGGGCAGCACTTCGTTGCTGCGAATCTCGAGGAAGCGCCGGATGACCAACGTGCCGCGCCAACCGTCGTGGTCGGTCTCCCATCGACCCACCCACATCGCCGCCCATTGCGTCTCCACGGGCTGCACGCCGGCGACGAAGAACATCGACTGGTACTGGATGTCGAACTGCCGATCCCCGGAGTACTTCATCGTCGAGAAGCTGGCCGCGATGCTTTGCGAGTTCTTGATGTCGAAGGTCTGCGCATCGTCGTCGTAGCCGTGGATGAGCAGCACGTGACCGCCGTTGTTGATCTTGTCGAAGACGTCGACGACGACGTCATGGCCCGCGGCCAGGACCGTTCGGATGTCGTCGTTGCTGAAGTTGGTGATCTTGCCGTAGTCCCGCACGCGGTACTGCGCGAACCAGCGGCCCATCAGCGGGATGTTGCGCAAGTCGAACTCGAACCAGTCGTTCTGCTCGCGCGAGCCGCTCGCTGCGCCGGCAAGCGCACCGCCCGTCCCCGGAATCGAGTTCGCCAACGCCTGCAGCGCCGGCTGGTCGATGTAGGGCACGTGCGCCGACAGCGGCACCGCCCAGTAGTGTAGGTGATGAATAATGTCGGAGCTGCCCTGGAACCCGATCAGCGAATTCACGCCCCCGCCGTTGCGGTGATCCTCGTGCGCCTTCGACAGGTGGAACAGGTATTGCTCCGACAGGTCGACGTTCACGTTCACGCGCGCATATGCGGCTTCGAGTGCGGCGATACCGGCAAACGCCCAGCACGAGCCGCGGCTGCCCTGGCTCACTTCGAGCGGCCGCTGGAACTGGCGGTGCGAGACACGTCTTGGCAGCGGCGCGCGGCTGAGGGGAATTTCCGCAGCACGTGGCGGGATGCCGGCGACCCGTTCGAGGCGCGGCAGGAAGGTTTCGAGCGGCTCGACCAGCGGTCGCACTGGATCGCGCGACGGAGCGGCCGGTTCGGCGGCGGGCGGAATGGCCGGCGCGTCGTCGGAAACTCCCGATGACGATGCAAGCGGAACGGCGTTCAGATGCGGGTCTGACATGGGGGCCTCTGCTAACTTTGCGGTCAAGGGGCTTCACGGGGACAGGGTATATCCATTCCGTGGCACGCGCACCAATGCATTTTCCGACCCAACCTACGAATATGCATCTTGATTCCTGTCGAGACCCTCGTCGAACTTTCGGGCGCAACGCAATCGCTTAGAGTCTGATCGTGTGCGCCGCATGGTCAGCACGCGTGATGAGGACTGCTCTCGGCCCAGTTCCGGTCGTTCGCGGTTGCCGCTGAAATTTCCGGGAAGCGGCCATTGGCGCCGCTTATCGCGGTCGATCGAGGACCTGGGCCCCCCTTCACACGGTGCTAACCCAAAGGTTAGTTCCGTCAGCGGTGAATCGGCAGTAAAAGTGTCCTCTGCGTCGCGGGCGATTTTGGCCGGCGGGCGAATCCCTGTTGTCTGCAATGCAACGGACTGCGAAGCGTTTCTTTTTGGTTCGAGAATCGTTGGCTAACGAACGGAATTGATAATGAATCACACTGCAAGCAGGGTTCTGATGCTGATTTCCGCAGCGTTGTCGCTGGGCGCGTTGCCGGCGCCGGCGCAGCAGGTTACGGGGGTTCCGGGTTCGCCGAGCGCCACAATCACGATCGACGGCAAGCAGCTCCCGCCGCCACCTTCGAAGTTTGGCGGTGTCATCAACGAAAACGCCAAGGAGTCGAAACCCTTTTGGCCGCCCACAGTTGTGCCGCCCAAGCGCGCGCCGAACGTGCTGCTCATCATGACCGACGATCAAGGCTACGGGGTCTCCGGCACCTTCGGCGGCGTGATACCGACTCCGGCGATGGACCGTATTGCGAAGGCTGGGCTGCGCTACACGCAGTTCCACTCGACGGCACTGTGCTCGCCGACGCGAGCGGCTCTGATCACCGGTCGCAACCACCACTCGGTCGGTTTCGGCGTCATCGGCGAAATGTCCACCGGCTATCCGGGATATGACTCGGTCATCGGGGCCCAGAGCGCCACGATCGGAACGATTCTCCGCGACAACGGCTATGCCACGTCGTGGTTCGGCAAGAACCACAACACCCCGACGTATCTGTACAGCGCGGGCGGGCCTTTCGATCAGTGGCCGGTCGGCATGGGTTTTCAGTACTTCTATGGATTCATGGGGGGCGAGACCGACCAGTGGACGCCCTACCTGTACCAGAACACGACACCGATCTTTCCCTGGGTCGGCAGGAAGGATTACAACCTCACCACCGACATGGCGGACGAGGCGATCAAGTACATGAGCAGCCTGAATGCAGCCGACCCCGAAAAGCCCTTCTTCGTCTACTACGTGCCCGGCGGCACGCACTCGCCGCACCAGCCGAAAAAGGAGTGGATCGACAAGTTCAAAGGCAAGTTCGACATAGGTTGGGAAAAAATGCGCGACCAGATCTTCGCCAACCAGAAACGGCTTGGCGTCGTTCCGGCGAACACTCAGCTCACGCCGTGGCCGGCCGACCTGCCGAAATGGGATTCGCTTTCGCTCATCCGCAAAAAACTCTACGCGCGCGAGGCGGAGGTGTATGCCGCCTACGTGGCGTACACCGACCACGAGATCGGCCGTGTGGTCCAGGCGGTCGAGGACATGGGGAAGCTCGACAACACGCTGATCATTTACATCAGCGGCGACAACGGCACCAGCGCCGAAGGCACGCTGGAAGGCACGCCGAATCAAATGACGGCCTACAACGCCATTCTGGATCTGCCCGAAGTCGAGCTCATGCGGTATTACGAATCCTGGGGGTCCGACAAGACCTATCCACACATGTCGGTGGCGTGGTCATGGGGCTTCGATACTCCGTTCAAGTGGACCAAGCAGGTCGCGTCGCACTTCGGCGGAACACGGCAAGGCATGGTCGTTTCCTGGCCCGGCCACATCAACGACACGGGCGGAATTCGCACGCAGTTTCACCACATGATCGACATCGTGCCGACGATCCTCGAGGCTGCAGGCTTGCCGGCGCCGACGACCGTCGACGGTATCGCGCAAAAGCCCATCGAAGGCGTGAGCCTTATGTATACCTTCGACAAGGCAAACGCCAATGCGCCATCGAAGCGATCGACGCAATATTTCGAGATGTTCGCCAATCGCGGGATCTATCACGACGGCTGGTACGCCTGCACGACGCCGCCCGCTCCGCCCTGGTCAATGGGAACGACCAAGCTGCCGGAGATCAACGACTACAAGTGGGAGCTCTACAACCTCGCCGAGGACTATTCGCAATACAACGATCTTGCCGCCACGAATCCCGACAAGCTGAAAGAGCTGCAGGCATTGTTCCTCGCGGAGGCGGCGAAGTACCAGGTCCTCCCGCTGGATAATTCAATCCTGCCGCGCCTCGTCACGCCGCGGCCGAGCGCGACGGCGGGGAAAACGGTCTTTACGTACACGGGACCGAATGCGGGCATTCCGGTCGGCAGCGCTCCCAGCCTGCTAAACAAGGACTACACGATCACCGCCGAGGTGACTGTCCCCAAGGAGGGGGCGGAGGGCATGATCGCGACGATGGGGGGGCGCTTCGGAGGCTATGGCCTCTATCTGCTCAAGGGCAAGCCGGTTTTCGTCTACAACCTCCTCAACCTGAAAAGGTACCGCTGGGAAGGCGGCGTCGGTGGCCGCGACTGGCTGGGAGGCTCGCTCAAGCCGGGCAAGCACACGATCGTCTTCGATTTCAAGATCGATGGGCCGGGCCTGGGCAGGGGTGGCACCGGCGTGCTCTTGGTTGACGGCAAGGAGTTGTCGCGACAGAAGATGGAGCACACGATTCCGTTCCTGATGGCCATCGACGAGAGCTTAGACATTGGACTTGACACGCGAACCGCGGTCGACGACAGCTACAAGCTACCGTTCCCCTTCAGCGGCACGATCAACAAGTTGACCTTCAAGCTCGGGCAGGAGCAAATGACGGCCGAAGATCGCGAGGTGATCAAGCGGGCACTCGCCAGTGCGCACGACTAATCACGAACGAACAGCTATTCAATCGTCGACGCCGACATTTGCCGCGTCGATAGTGATTGTAGACGCGGAGGCCGAACTCGAACCAAATGGCGGATTTCAAGGACCGCGCATGACCGCTTGCGGGTGTCCACCATTTCCGCAATGGGTCGAGGCCGTGTGGAAACGCATCATGCCGTGGTCGGCGCGGTCGGAATCCACGTCAAATCATCACTCGATGTGGGACGGGGTTGCAGTCAAACGACGGGCCAGCTTGGTGCGTCGGCCTATGCCCTTATGAAGGCGATCAACGGTTGCGTTCCAAAGATGCTGAGCGCCCGTTTCAGGTTGTAGGCCAGGACGTGCAGGCTCATCTCAGTTCGGACCCGTGGCAATGTCTTGGTGAGGAAATGGGTCGCGCCCATCCACGCCTTGAGCGTGCCGAAGGGATGTTCGGCAGTCTGCCGGCGCAGTCGCGAGGCTTCCGGGGTGCGCTCCAGACGGCGCTGCATGTCGTCTAACACCTGCTCATGCTCCCAACGCGCGATGCGTCGGTATTTGCTGGTCGTACAACGCGACTTCATTGAGCAACGCGGGCAGGCCGAACTCCAGTACTTATGGATCGTCAGGCCGTTCTCGATCGTGGAGAACCGCCAGATCGCCCGTTCCCCCGCCGGACAGCGATATTCGTCGCGCTTGGCGATATAGACGAAGTCACGCTTGTCGAAGCGTCCATCGGCCCGGCTGTTCGAGGTCAGCGGCTTAGGCACTAAGGGGATGATCTTCTCCTCGATGCACTGCCGGATCTCTTTACTGTCGAAATAGCCACGATCGGCCAGCACAGTCAGCTTCTCTTGGCCAAGGGCATCGCGTGCCAACGTCGACCTCGTCGTCAACTGCGCCCGGTCGTGGCCGACATTGGTGACCTCGTGCGCGACGATCATGTGGTGCTCGGTATCAACCACTGTCTGCACGTTGTAACCCACGATGCCGGTGCCGCGGCCGCTGGTCGCCATCGAGCGCGCATCGGGATCGGTGAGCGAGATCTGCTGGTCCGGGCTCTGGAGCAGCCGTCTTTCGATCGTACCAAGCTTGCGGAGGTGGTCCTTGACCCAAGCCATCTTCTCCTTCAACCGGGAGACCCGCGCTGGCGGGACCGTGGCCGGTTCGCGGTCGGCACGGTCCAGCTCATTCAAGTAGCGCCCAATGCTTTCCTCGAGCTGCTGTCTGCGCGCCTTTAGCTTGTGCGGGGTAAAGTTCTTGTCCCGATTGTTCACAGCCTTGAACTTGCTGCCATCAACCGCAACCACGCCGTCGCCAAACAGACCGAACTGACGGCTCAGCTCGACGAACTCCCGGCACACTCGCCGAATCGCCTCGCCGTTGTCCCGGCGAAAGTCGGCGATGGTCTTGAAGTCCGGCGCCAAGCACCCCGTCAGCCACATCAACTCAACGTTGCGCTGCGTCTCGCGTTCCAGGCGCCGACTCGACTGCAGGCGGTTGAGGTAGCCGTAGACGTAGATCTTCAAGAGCACTGCGGGATGGTATGCAGGACGCCCCGTCTCCGCAGGCGCCATACCGTCGAAGCCAAGACCGATCAAATCAAGTTCGTCGATAAAAACATCGACCACGCGTACCGGGTTGTCCTCGGCAATATAGTCGTCGAGCCTTGCGGGCAGCAGCGTAATCTGCGTGCGGTCT